>Ga0335079_10001608_pt1 | contig 25817 bp, 23 predicted proteins | sample Lox_Sample_33_FD_206719 | JGI IMG/M metagenome (GOLD analysis project Ga0335079, IMG submission 206719) | Soil microbial communities from Loxahatchee National Wildlife Refuge, Florida, United States - Lox_Sample_3.3 | ecosystem: Environmental > Terrestrial > Soil > Wetlands | place: USA...
GGCGATCACCGCGAGTGCGCGGCGCGGGGTGCGCGCCATGCGGGTGGAGGCGACGGTGCGCCGGCCGGACCGCACGTTTCCGATCGGCGTGACGACCACCACGATCGAAGACGTGGAGCCGGCGAGTACGCCGCGCGTGACCGCGATCTTCACCGACATTTCCGATTCCAAGCGGCTTCAGGAGCTGCATCTCCGTGCCGAGCGGCTCGAAGCCGTGTCGGCGCTTTCGTCGTCGCTGGCGCACGAGATCAAGAATCCGCTGGCCTCGATCCGGTCGTCCGTCGAGCAGCTGTCGCGCGGCAAGCGCGCCAATCCCGACGACAAGTTCCTGGGCGGGCTCATCGTCCGCGAGAGCGATCGGCTGTCGCGGCTGCTGACGGAATTCCTCGATTTCTCGCGCGTGCGCGTGACAGAGTGCCGGCCGGTGGACCTGCATGAAGTCGCCGCGGCGGCGATCCGGGTGGTGCGCCAGCATCCCGACTGTCCCGACGATGCGAGCATCGTGCTCGAGGGAGAGCGGACCAGGATGGAAGGCGACGAGGATTTGCTGCACCGCGTCGTTTCGAATCTCGTGCTCAACGCTGTGCAGGCGTCGGGGAAGAGCGCGCGCATCGTCGTGCGGACCGGCCGGCCGGCGCCGCGCGAGCTCCCCGCGGGCTCGGGGCTCGAGAATCCCGTGTCGCTCCGGGTGAGCGACAACGGCCCTGGAATCCCGGACGCCGTGCGGACCCGTCTCTTCGAGCCGTTCGTGACGGGGCGGACGGGCGGCACCGGGCTGGGCCTCGCCATCGTGCAGCGCGCGGTCGAAGCGCACCGCGGTCTGGTGCTGGTCGAAACCGCGGCAGACCGGGGCACAACCTTCGTGGTTCACTTTCCCGCCGCGCGGCGGAAAGAGGAAGCGGCATGAGCGTGCAACCCGCAATTCTCATCGTCGACGACGAACAGGGGATTCTCGACACCCTGCGGATCCTGCTCAAGAACGAAGGCTTCGATGTGACCACGGCGCAGGGAGGAAGAGCGGGCATGGAACAGCTCAAGGGCTCCGCGCCCGACCTCGTGCTCACGGACATCAAAATGCCGGGGGTCACGGGGCTCGAGATTCTCGCGGCCGTGAAGGAGCAGGACCCGGAAACGCCCGTGATTCTCATGACCGCTCAGGCGTCGCTGCAGAGCGCGATTCAGGCCGTCAACGAAGGCGCGTTTCATTACGTCCAGAAGCCGTTCTCGAACGACGAGATCGTCGCGCTGTGCCGGCGGGCCGCGGAGGTCCGGCAGCTCAAGGCGGAAAACAAGCAGCTCAAGCAGGAGATCAGGAAGCACGAAGGCGCGGGGATCACGAAGCCGCTGGGCAAATCGCGGGTGTTCCAGGACGTCCTGCGCCTCGCCGAGCAGGTCGCCCCCACCGACAGCACGGTTCTCATTCAGGGGGAGTCCGGAACGGGCAAGGAAATCATCGCGCGCTATCTGCACGATCTGTCGAACCGCAGGGATGGGCCGTTTCTGTCGATCAACTGCGGCGCGCTGCCCGAGAGCCTGCTCGAATCCGAGCTGTTCGGGCACGTGAAGGGCTCGTTCACGGGCGCGGTGCGCGACAAGCAGGGGCTGTTCGCCGCGGCGCGGGGCGGGACGTTTTTCATGGACGAGATCGGCGAAATGTCTCCCGCGACGCAGGTGAAACTGCTGCGCGTGCTGCAGGAACGGGAAGCGATCCCGGTCGGCGGCACCGAGGCGATTCCGGTAGACGTCCGCCTGGTCGCTGCCACGAATCGCGATCTGGAAGACGACACCAAGCGCGGCCGCTTCCGCAGCGACCTCTTTTATCGCCTCAACGTGATCGCCATTCATCTCCCGCCGCTCAGGGAACGGCGCGAGGACATCGACATCTTCGTGCACGCGTTTCTCGAGCGCATCGCCAAGGAGCGGGAGGAAAACCCGAAGCGGCTCGGTCCCGAGGCGCTCGAGGCGATTATGCGATACGAGTGGCCGGGTAACGTGCGCGAGCTCGAGAATGCGCTCGAGCGCGCCGTCGTCGTGAACAAAGGCGAGGTGCTCGGCGTGGACGACATCCCCGTCCGCATCAGCGAGAAGCGCGCCGAACCGCTCGTGTCCGAGCGGCCGCACGTGAACCCCACGCTCGACGTGATCGAGCAGGCGTACATCACCTGGGTGCTGCAGAGCGAAGGCGGCAACAAGACGCGGGCGGCGGAGGTGCTGGGCATCGACCCGTCGACGCTGTATCGCAAGCTCAGCCGCTATGGCGGCGATGCCGTCGAGTGACCCCCAGCCAGGCGACCAGGTAGGTGCGGCTACCCTCGAGCGGATGGCCGCGGCGCCGCGCTTGAATCGCTGGATGTTCGAGCGGCTCTCCCCCTGGATCGGCACGCGGATTCTCGAAATCGGCGCGGGGATCGGAAACCTGTCGGCGTTTTTCGCCGATCGCGAGTGTGTGGTGCTCACGGACACCGAGCCGTACTACCTCGCGCGGCTGCGCGAGCGATTCAAGGAGGCGCGGCAGGTGCGGGTTGCCGAGCTCCGGTTGCCCGGCGTGAGCCCGACGCTCGTCGCGGAGCGGTTCGATACCGTCGTCTGCCTGAACGTGCTCGAGCACATCGAGGATGACCTGGGCTCGCTGCGAGCGATGCGCGCGCTGCTCCAACCTGGCGGGCGCCTCGTGCTGCTCGTACCCGCGCTGCGCGCGCTCTACGGCACCCTGGACGAAAGTCTTGGGCATTTTCGCCGCTACGGGACCGAGGAGCTCACGGCGAAAATCGACGCCGCCGGGTTTCGCCTGTCGCGGATCGAATACTTCAATCTGGGCGGCGTGCCCGGCTGGTGGTTCGCGGGACGCGTGCTGCGCCGCCGGCTCATTCCCACGACCGCCCTCGCGTGGTACGACGCGCTCGTGCCGCTGTTCCGGCTGGAACGGCTGCTCCCGTGGCGCATTGGTCAGTCGCTCATCGCGATCGGCGAGGTGCCGGCATGACGGCAAAGGAATCGAACGGGTTCGTGTTGTCGGTCATCGTCCCCGCATACAACGAGGAGCAGACGATCGAAGCCGCGCTGTCCCGCCTTCGGAAGGTCCCGCTCGAGCTCGAGGTCATTGCCGTCAATGACGCGTCGACAGATGGGACCGGTACCCTGCTCGATCAACTGGCCAAATCGGGTCTGGTGGATCGCGTGATCCACCAGCCGGAGAACCGCGGCAAGGGTGCGGCCCTGCGACGCGGCATCGATGTGGCGACGGGCCACGTGGTGGTCGCCCAGGACGCCGACCTCGAATACGATCCCGCCGACCTCCCCCGGCTGCTCGAGCCGATACGCGAGGGCCGCGCCGACGCCGTGTACGGCTCGCGATTCCAGGGCGGCCCGCACCGCGTGCTCTACTTCTGGCACCTGGTCGGCAACCGGTTTCTCACGTTGCTCTCGAACATGCTCACCAACGTGAACCTCACCGACATGGAGACGTGCTATAAGCTCGTGAAGGCCGATCTGATCAAGCGTTTGCCGCTCACGTCCGACCGGTTCGGGTTCGAGGTCGAGATCACGGCCCGGCTCGCCCAGGCGGGCGCGCGGATCTGGGAAATACCGATTTCCTACAGCGGCCGAACCTACGCGGAAGGCAAGAAGATCACCTGGCGGGACGGATTCGCGGCCCTGTTTCATATCCTGCGTTACAACCTGTTTCCACCACCAGGGGCGTGGCGCCAACGCTGACCCCGGTTCATGCACCGGGACGTTCCAGCGTCGTCGTCGCCATCATTGCCCTCGTCGCGGGGACCGCGACGCTGAATCGCGATCTCGTCGGGGTGTTCTACGACGACGGCATCTATGCGAGCCTCGCCTGGGCGATGGGTCACGGGCACGGCTACGCGTATCCGAACCTGCCCGGCATGCCCCGCGCAGTGCATTTCCCGCCGCTCTACTCCTGGTTGCTGGCGCCCTTGTTCGCGCTGTTCGGCGTTCCTGCCGCGGCCCTGGCCGGGAAAATTCTCAATGTGCTCTGTTTCGCGCTGGCCGCGGGCCTCATTGTGTATCACGCCGCGCGCATGCGGCTGATCTACGAGACGGGGCGGCCCGAGCTCACCGCTGCCGTGGTGGCCGCCGCGGCGCTTGCCATTCCGTGCCTGGCGCTCGTCGCGGTGCTCATGTCCGAGCCGGTATTCGCCGTGTTCGTCGTCGCTGCAATAATGCTGGCGGACCGCCCGCCGATACGCTTAGGAGGCGAACACGCCGCCCTGCTTTCCGGAACTGCTGCCGCGCTCGCATTTCTCGTCCGCTCGATTGGTATCGCCGCCGGGATTGGCGTGCTCGTGCACCTGTTCACCACCACGCGCGCCGAGCACGGAAGCCCCACGGCGTGGAGGCGCGTGGGGATCGCAGCGATCCCGATTGTCGTGGCTGTTGTCGGCTGGACGGCATGGGTGGCGCGGCACGCATCCGAAATCGATCCGCTGTTCGCGGCCGATTACGGATCGTACTTCTCCTTCCTCCGGGGAACGGGCCTCGCGGCGCTGGGCGCATCGTTCGTCGATCTGTCTCGGCCGCTCGGCGTTCTCACACTCGGCTGGATCCCGAGTCGCGCGTTGTATTACGTCCTCGGAATTCCTGCGCTGGCGATTGGCGTCGTGGGACTCACCGGATGGATACGGCGAACGGCCGCGGGGGTCACGCTGATCGCGTATCTCCTCATACTCGCCTGCTGGCCGGTTTCGCCGGACCGGTTCCTGTGGGCCGTGCTGCCGTGGCTCGCCCTTGCATGGGCGGCGGGCGCGGCACGTTTAGCAAGCAACCGAGTGCTTCGCGTTCCTGTGCTGGCCCTCGGCTGCGTTCTGGCGCTCGGGTACGCCCGCTATGAGGTGCGCGGGATCTCGGGCCGCTGGTGGAGTCTGGCGTCGCACCGGGTGACAGTGACCTTCGAGGCCATTCTCCCCGCTCTCGATTCGCTGCCCGGCACTGCTGTTGTGGCCACCGACCACGATCCTCTGGTGTGGCTCTACACACGGCGGTTCGCGGTGCCGTTTTCGCTGTACGCCTTTCAGGGCCGAACCGTCCTCGAGCCTCCGGCCGATGTGCAGCGCGCCTATCTCGAGCGCCACGGCGTAACCCACGTGCTCGTGACCGGTGACGAGATCCATAGCGCCGAATTGGCTCGGCTCCGGGCGGCCTATCCTGGCTGGCTTCGGGTCGTGCGTTCATGGTCGGCGAACGACGTGCTGTTCGAGGTGGCACATGCTCAGCGCTGAACTGGAAACCGCCGCGCCTGAGGTGGTCGCCGCACCACTCGGTGACCTGCGGCGCGTTGCGGCGGTGGTTGCGGCCTGTGCGATCGTCGTCTACCTGGGAGCGTTGTGGAACCGCTGGGCGTTCGACGATCTGCTCTTCATTGCGGGAAGCGATCTCGTGCACTCGCCCAGCGGCGTTTGGCGTGCGTTTCTCGAGCCGTATCTGCCACCCCAGCTCGGCGGCTACCTCTACCGGCCACTGGTGATCGCCAGCTACGCGATCGATTGGCACATCGACGGCACCACGTGGTTCCACGCGGTGAACATCCTGTGGCACGCAGGCTGTGCGGTGCTGGTGGCGACACTCGCGTACCGCTGGCTCGACGGGCGCGCGGCTCTGTTCGCCGGCATCTGCTTCGCCGTACATCCGGTACACGTGGAGGCCGTCGCGAACGTAGTGGGTCGTGCCGAGCTGATGGCGACGGGGTTTACGCTGCTCGCGGTCTACGCGGCGCTCGAGCGGCAAAGCGTGTTGTGGTGCAGCGCGGCCTGGGCGTTGGGGTTGCTGTCCAAGGAAAACGCCGCGGTTGCTCCGCTCCTCGTCATGACCGCGTGGGCAATGGGATTCCGCCGGCCGAGCGCGAAGACGATGATCGTCCAGCTCGGGGCCTGGTTGGCCGTGGGGGCGGCGTATCTCGCCCTTCGCCGTCACGTGCTCGCACCCTACAGTGAGACCGTCATCCTGGCGCCCGTGTTCGTGGGCGAAACGTGGGCGCATGCCAAACTCACCGCAGTGGCATCGATCGCCGACGTGGCGCGATTGCTCGTGGTTCCGGCCAAGCTGCGCGCGGACTACTCGCCGGACGAACGAACGATCGTGACCACGGTGTTCGACGGGCGGTTCGTGCTGGGAGCGTTGTGCGCGCTCCTGTGGCTCGGATTGCTGGCGCTGGCGCTGAGACGCAGGCGCCGCGTCGAAGCACTCGGGCTCGTCTGGATCGCGGTGGCGTACGCTCCCGTCTCGAACCTCATCCTTCCGGTCGGCGTGCTCGTGGCCGAGCGGACGCTGTACCTGTCTTCGGTGGGCCTCACACTCGCAGTCGCAGCTGTCACCCGAGGTCTTTCAAACCGCACGACGGCCGCCTTGCTCGGCGTCATTGCCGTGGCGGGCGGGATACGCACGGCGCTCCGCGTGCCGGTGTGGCGCAGCGATCTCACGGCGACGCTCAGCGTGCTCGAAGACTCGCCGAGATCGTACGTCGGCCCGCTGATCGTCAGCGCGCGGTATCTCGAGCAACATCGGGATTCGGCCGCGCTCAGGACCGCGGAAATCGCCGCCCAGATTTTCCCGCGCGAAGCGCGGCCGTACTTGATCGGCGCTCATGCGGCATTCAACCTCAAGCAGCTTCATCTGGCCGACTCGCTGCTCGGACGAGCGGATCGGTTTTGCAATCCATGCCGGGGATACTATGACGCGCAGGCGGTAATGGCCGAGCGCCTGGGCGAGCCGGATGCGGCACGGTACCTCACGGCCCACGCTGGGAGGCTGGACCGGTGAAGCGCCTGTACGGGGTAGTGGCCTGTTGCGCCGTTGTGGTGTACCTCGGCGCACTCGCGAATCGGTGGGCGTGGGATGACGTACCGATCATCTATTACAACCCGCTAATTCATGCTCCGGGCGCCGTGTGGCGGGCGTTCGTGTCCTCCTATTGGCCCGCGCAGATGGGAGGCGCCATGTACCGGCCGCTTCCCATCGCGACGTACGCGATCGACTGGCACGTCGGATCGGTCGTATGGTTTCACGCGCTCAATTTGCTGTGGCATGCGGCCGCGAGCGTGGCCGTCGCGGCGCTCGCGTATCGGCTTGCGGGCGAACGGGCTGCCTGGGTTGCGGGGCTCGTGTTCGCGGTCCACCCGGTGCACGTCGAAGCGGTCGCGAACATCGTCGGGCGCTCTGAAATCATGGCGGCCCTGTTCGCCCTCCTCGCGGTGTATGCCGCGCTCGTGACCGACTCGCCGCTCGCGAGCCTGGCGGCGCTCGCCGGCGGGCTCGCGAGTAAAGAGAACGCGGCCGTGGTGCCGGGACTCATAGTCTGGGGATGGATTCTCGGGCTGTACCGTCCTACCCGGCGCCGCATGGCTGTCTACGCGGCGAGCTGGGCAGTTCTCGCCGTGATCTATGGCCTCGTGCGCTGGAGCGTGTTGCACGAGTTCGCGCGCATCAAGAACATGGCGGCCGTGTTCGTGGGAGCGAGCCCCTTCGATATCCGGCTTACCGCCACGGCCGAGCTCGCCGATTTCGCCCGGCTCCTGGTGTTTCCCGTGACGCTGCGCGTGGATTACTCCCCCGCCGAGCGTACGCTAGTGACGTCACTAGTCGACCCGCGATTTCTCATCGGGTTCGCATGTCTCGTCTTCTGGGCGCTGCTCGTGTGGTTCACGTGGCGGCGCGGCCGAACGGTGGAGGCATTCGGGCTGGGATGGATCGGGATCGCGTTGTCACCGGTGGCCAACCTGATTTTTCCCGCCGGCGTGCTCGTGGCGGAGCGGACGCTCTATCTACCGTCAGTGGGGTTGGCGCTGGCGGTGGGTTCATGGCTTCCGAGAGCGGCCCCGCACCGCTGGCCGCTCGTGGTTGGCGTGCTCGTCGTGCTCGGGGGAGTCCGGACGGCGCTGCGGGTCCCGGTTTGGCGTGACGATCACGCCGTGGTCCTCAGTGAATTCGAAGATTCACCACACTCGTTCGATGGGCCCGCCCGGATGGTAACGATCTACTTGAATGCGCATCAGCCGGCGAAGGCCGTCGACGCGTACCGCACCGCCGTAGCCATCTTTGACCGGCTGCCATGGCTGTTCATGTGGGGGGCCGATGCTGCTCTGGCGGCCGGCCGCCCAGCACTCGCCGATAGCGCGTTCGCCCGACTCGAGCGGCTCTGCAATGGCTGCGACTACTACTATGCTTTCGAGGCCAACGCAGCTCGGGCCCGCGGGGACAGCGCCGTGGCCCGAGAAATCATGGCCCGACGACCGAAGAACGTTGCAAACTGACGCGTCGGATTGCTCTTGCGAGGGGCGGAGGCACATTGCAATCTGCGGGACAGGAGCCTGGCCAAGAATGTCGGTCAGCGCGCGCTGAAATAGCGTAATACACCATGCTATAAAAGCTTACAGCATAACATCGTGGATGCGGCATGGCGTTTGCCCTCCCCCCAGTCAGCAGTTGTCTCTTTTAACCAAGTCACATGGCCTCAACAGGGGGTACCGGAGATGAACCGCAAGGGTTTTACGCTGATTGAGCTTCTGATCGTGGTGGTCATTATCGGCATTCTTGCCGCCATCGCGATCCCGAAGTTCGCCAACACGAAGGAGAAGGCGTACATCGCCTCGATGAAGTCCGACCTTCGGAACCTGGTCACCGCCGAAGAGGCCTATTTTGCCGACTCGGTGAAGTATTCGACCGTCGTCTCGTGCTCCAACCCGCCCACGGCGGGCACGGTGGCGTTCTGTACGACCACTGGCAACACGCTGGGCACGCCGACGGTTGGCACGGGTACGCAGGCGGGGTGGACGGCGAGCATCACGAACCTCAACACCACGAAGAGCTGCGGGATTTACGTGGGCGCGGTGACACCTGCCGCCCCCGCGCAGACGACCGATCCGGAGGGCGCGCCGGTTTGCCGGTAAGCCTTACCTGATTCCGATGGGGAAGCGGCGGGCGAAGGCCCGCCGCTTTCGTTTAGGGGTGAAACAATCGCATTCTGCAACTAAGTAGAAAAATGCCCTCTACACCGGGTTCAGGCAATTACCCTATGCTCCGACCGTAAGTCAGTTTGATACAGTGTCTTAGGTGCACTTTGCAACAGTTGGGCACGTGGTTTGCCAATTCCCAGGCTCAACCGGAGCACTCGACTCCGCTCTTAGTTCGTCCCTTTGGGAGGCCGTCATGTTCAATCGACGCGGGTTTACGCTGATTGAGCTTCTGATCGTGGTGGTCATCATTGGCATTCTCGCCGCCATCGCGATCCCGAAGTTCGCCAACACGAAGGAAAAGGCGTACATCGCCTCGATGAAGTCCGACCTTCGGAACCTGGTCACCGCCGAAGAGGCCTATTTCGCTGACTCGGTGAAGTATTCGACCACGGTCTCGTGCACGAATCCGCCCACGGCTGGTACGGTCGCGTTCTGCGCGACGACCGGCAACACGCTGGCTACGCCCACGGTTGGCACGGGTACCCAAGCGGGGTGGACGGCGAGCATCTCGAACATCAATACTACGAAGAGCTGCGGCATCTACGTCGGCGCCGTGACGCCTGCGGCCCCCGCGCAGACGACCGATCCAGAGGGTGCGCCGGTCTGCCGGTAACCCCGAGGGGCGGAACGACATACCAAGAGCGGCGGGCGCCTCGCCCGCCGCTCGTCCGTTTCCGGACGGGGCGGCGGGTCTTTCCCGGACGGATTTTTGCTTTAGCTATTGATCCGTCCATGCGGCTGAAAACCTCGCTTCGCACCGAGCTGCTGGTGAACCTGGCGTTTCTCGCCGCGGTGGCGTTGATCCTCGGCGTTACGACCGTGTCCCTGGTCGCGGCTCTCGCTCCCGGTCGAGAGCTGCTGTTCACGCTTACGGTGATCGCGCTCGACGTCATGGTCTTCATTCTCTTCGGGCGCTATCTGATCAGCCGGCTCGTGCTGCGGCCGCTGGATCGTCTGGTGGCGGTTACCGAGGCCGTGGCGGCTGGCGACTTTGCCGCGCGAGCCGCGGGGGCGGAAACGCGGGAGTTCGACGTGCTCGCGGAGCGTCTGAACCGCATGACCGACTACCTCCTTGATGTGCAGGGACAACTGATCCGCTCGGAGAAATTCGCCACCGTGGGGCGTCTGGCTGCCGGGATCGCGCACGAGGTGGGAAACCCGCTGGGCGCCGTCGGCACGTACTTCGAGGTCATGCGGCGTCGCAACGTGGATCCGGAGTTGGTCGGCGGCGCGATGCGCGAGCTCGACCGCATCGACCGGATCGTCCGCGGCTTGCTCGACTACGCGCGCCCGCACGAGGAGGGGTTTGCCCCAATCGATCCGAGTGCTGTACTGCGCGCCGCCCATACACTGCTGGTCGCGCAAGGATCGCTGCGTGCCTGTCACATCAGCCTCGAAATTTCGGACCCGGTTCCCCAAATTCGGGGCCGGGCTCATCAACTCGAGCAGGTCGTTGTGAACCTGATGCTGAATGCGGCCGATGCCGCACCCGGCGGGCTGATCGTGCTCGGGGCTCGAGCGTGGGAATACGACCCGGGACGGGCGTTACCGCGGCGCGGGGACGACGCTCTGGGCGACGCATTTCCGCGCCTGGCGAGCCGCCGTCCGGGCCGCATCGACTTCGCCAGCGGGGAGCCAGGGGCGCTGCTCTATGTCGCGGACTCGGGGCCAGGGGTCGCTCCGGAGGATCGGACCAAGGTGTTCGAACCGTTCTTTACGACGAAGGAACCGACGCGGGGTACGGGGCTCGGGCTGGCGATCGTCGCCCGGACGGTGGACGAGATGGGTGGGGTCGTGTGGGTCGACACGGCGCGCGAGGGAGGTGCGGCATTCAAGATGTTCTTCCCCACAGCTCAAGACGGCCCAGCGGGGGACACGCGGTGACCAAGGTCCTGATCGTGGACGACGAACCTGGCCTGCGCCAGTCACTCGGGCTCCTGTTGAGCGATGCGGGCTATGAGGTGGCCGCGGAGGGCAGCGGTGCCCAGGCGGTCGCGCGGGCGCTCGCGGAGCGGTTCGACCTGATCCTGTGCGATGTGCGTATGCCCGACATGGATGGACTCGAATTTCTGCGGGCATACCAGGCCGGCGGTGGCGAGGCGCTCGTGATCATGATGAGCGCGTATGGACGTGAAGAAATGGCGCTCGCGGCGATGAAGCAAGGCGCGTACGACTACCTCCCGAAGCCGTTTCGCCCGGACGAGGTGGTCCTGACATTGCGCAAAGCCGAAGAGCGCGAACGACTCCGCCAGGACGTTGCCACTCTCCAAGCGCAGCTCGACACCGTTCCCGCGGCCCGCGCCCTGATCGCGGAGAGCGAAGCCATGAAGTGCGCGTTGGACCTCGTGGCGCGCGTGGCCGCTCACCGGGCGACAGTGCTGATCACGGGAGCGCGCGGGACGGGCAAAGAGGTGATCGCGCAGGCGATTCACCGGGCGAGTCCGCGTGCGGCACGACCCTTCGTCGCGGTCAACTGTGCGGCCATTCCTGAAGCGCTGATGGAGTCCGAGCTCTTCGGACATGCCAGGGGCGCGTTTACGGGCGCCGCCGCCGATCGGGCGGGGCTGTTCGAGGAAGCCGAGGGCGGGACGCTGCTGCTGGACGAGATCGGCGACCTGCCGCTGGCCTTGCAGGCAAAGCTGCTGCGGGTGTTGCAGGAAAACGAGATTCGGCGGGTAGGCGAGCAGCGCACGCGCCGCCTCGACGTCCGCCTGATCGCCGCGACCGCAAAGGATCTCGCGCGGGAAGCCACGGCCGGGACCTTTCGTGCCGATCTGTTCGATCGCCTCAACGTCGTCCACATCACTCTTCCGCCCCTCTCCTCCCGCCGCGAAGACATCGCGCCGCTGGCACGGCATTTTGCCGAGCGGTTGAATCGGCGCCTCGACCATGCGGTGACGTTGAGCTCGGCGACGCTGGCCTGGATGGAACAGCAGCCATGGCCGGGCAACGTACGCGAGCTCGAACACGCAGTGGAGCGCGCGGCGATCATTTCCGGAGCGCGCCTGCTCGAGCCTGAGCACTTCAGTCGGGCGGCACCGGCGACCGTAGCCGGCGCGCCGAATGGCGCGCGTGCCCTAACCCTCGAGGCGGCGGTCGCTCAAGCCGAGCGCCAGGCGATCGCGGCGGCACTGCTCGCAGCGGGAGGGAATCGGAGAGAGGCCGCGGCGCACCTCGGCGTCAGCCTCAGAACCCTGTTCTACAAGCTGCGACAATACGAGATGGAGTAATGCAAGCGATTGCACTAGTGCGAGAATTTGCGCGGTTTTTTCTCTTCGTCGAAAACACAAATCCAACAACTGCACTGCATTACGGATCGGCACGGAACCTGAGAATACCCAGTGCCGAAAGGGGCTCTATGGGCTCAACACGCCGCGGTTTCACATTCATCGAGCTGCTCATTGTGTGCCTGATCGTGGGCATCGTGGTGGCATTCGCCGCGCCCAAGATCGACGTGACGAAGTTCAAAATCGAGAGCGCCATGCAGGGTGTCGGGATCACGCTGCTCGGCGTCGAACGACAGGCGATCACGCAGCAGCACGACATCATCGTCATGTTCGACGTGGCCAACCAGGCGCTGCGCATTCACGAAGACAACAACGACAACGGGCAGGTGGACGCGGGGGAACGGGTGCGCTCGGTGCCGCTCGGCGATCAGGTGGTGTTCGGCCGTGGCGCGGCGACGGCGATGTCCATGGGCAACGGCCCGGTCACGTTCACCAAGGTAGTGAACGGCTATCCGGCCCTCGTGTTTCACCGCGATGGCAGCGCGAGCGAGGCCGGCGGCTTCTATCTCACGTCGAAGCGCGCCCTGAATTACTCCGGGGGTTACACGCGGGACTCCCGCGCGATCCTGGTCGATCGGGCCACCGGTCGCGCATCCTGGTATCGCTACGGCACGAGCACCTGGGTAAAGGCCTTCTAGCCATGACGAACGAGCGTGGATTCACCCTGATCGAGGTGGTCGTGGCGCTGACGATCCTGCTGGTCGTCATCGTCGGCTTCGTGACGACCACCGGCAAGACGACCAACGTGGCCGCGACGAGCGAGCGGCAGGAGATGGCGATGCAGCTGGTCAGCGATCGCATCGACCAGATCCGCTCCGATCCGGACTATGGCGGATTGGACACGACCTACGGCGGGAGCCAGTCGAACTTCGCGACGTTGCCGGGCTACACGCGCACGACGCAGATCGTTCGCACCACGACGAACGGCAACGACTTCAAACGGATCACTGTTTCGGTCACCGGCCCGGGACTCTCGAGCGCCGTTGCACGGACAGTGACAGTGGGGGCCCAATGACCGGTCGCGGCGCGGTACACGAGCGCGGCATGACGCTCATCGAGATGATGCTGGCGTTGATCGTGTTCTCGATGGTCATGGCGGGTGCCCTCGCATTCCTGCGCGCTCAGGGCTCGAGCTTTTCGCTCGGGACGCAGCGCGTGGCCATGTATCAGAACACGCGCTACGCCCTGAATGAAATGGAGAAGGACCTGCGCACGGCGGGTGCCGGCACGGCGGATAACCAGCCCCAGCTCATTTATGCGGGCACGAACGTCGTGGCGTTCAACGCCAACTACTGGACCAATACTCCGGGCGACGTATTCGCCGTGTACTACAACCCCGACGCCCCCGACAGTGCCGTGCAGGCGCTCAAGAGCACGCAGCGGATCACTATTCCGCTCACGTCGTTCGGGTATCCCGATACGTCGTACATGCTCGGGCCCGGGAACAGTCCGGCCGAAACCATCATCTTCTATTTCTCGCCGGACACGTCCACCCCGCGGACCGACGACTACATCCTGTACCGTCAGGTCAACAACCTGCAGCCCGAGGTCGTGGCCCGGAATATCCTTGCCACATCGGGCGTGTCGTTCTTCCAGTACTACACGGTCTCGACCAACGCGACGACCGGCGTGTCGTCGATGAGCCTCGTGCCGACGGCCAATCTGCCCTACATGCACACGGTCAAGGTGCACCTGGCCTTGAACGACACCGGGCCGGCAGCGCGCATCGACAGCCTCCGTGCCGTGCGCGTGAACTTCACGAGCACGAACGGCCTGACGGGCGCGGCCGAGCGGCTGCGCACGATCAGTCGCGTGATGCGGCTCCCTAACGCCGGCCTCGTGAACAGGAAGGACTGCGGCGATCCACCCATTCTCGGGTCCGTCGCGTTCACGGCGGTCTACAACGCGGTGAGCGGCGCGCCGGGCGTCACACTCACATGGAACCCCGCGACCGACGAGAACGGTGGGGAAAAGGACATCGAGCGCTACGTAGTGTGGCGGCGGCTCTCTACGGTGGTCGATTGGGGGGATCCGTACGTCAGCATCCCCTCGGGGAGCGCTTCATATCAGTTCCAGGATCAGAATGTGGTCTCCGGCAATACGTACGTCTACGCGCTGGCCGCGGAAGATTGTACGCCGTCACTATCCAGTCAGGCGACGAGCAGTGGCGTCGCCATTCCCTGAGGAGAGGTCAACATGACGCACCGTGCCACGGTCAACAATGAGCGAGGCATCGCGCTCGCGGTGGTGCTGCTCGTCCTGCTCGCGATCGCCGCGATCGCGGCGGGCGCGGCGCTGCTCGGCTCGAACACGACCCTGATCAACAAGTATCATGACCGGTTGAGCGTGCTCGAGACGGCGGCCGACGCCGGCCTCGAGGAGGCACGGTCCGCGCTGAACGGGAACAAGTCGATCTATCCCGATAGCGGCTACACCACGCTCGAGAACGGCGCCACCGTGTACAACGCCAGCGGCACCGCGATCCCGAACATCAAGCGGTGGACCTACCTCGGACCCACGGGGGTCACCTCGGGTGAGTTCGGCGTGTACGGGAGCGTCGTGACGGTCGTGCAGGACCAGCAGGGCGACCGGGTGGTCCGGCGGGCGGAGATCTTCCAGGAAAGCTTCGCGAAATATGCCTACTTCACGAACGTCGAGGGCGCCATCGTGTTCGCGGCGGGCGACCAGCTGTTCGGCCCCGTGTTCTCGAACGACGTGATCAACATCGGGTCGGGCTCACCGAAGCCGGACTTCAAAGGCCCGGTCGCGACCGCGAAGACCATCAGCAATCTGTCGAACGGCAACTTCGAGGCGGGTTACAAGCAGAATGCTACGGCAATCGCGTTTCCTCAGACCGCCGATCTGACCAAGCTCAAGACGCAAGCCCTGGCGGGGAACACGGCGATCACCAGCACCACGGCCGGAACTTCGGGCCAGGCCACCACCCGCATCGAGTTCGTCGCCATGGACCTGGACGGCGACGGCGATTCGACCGGGGCCGATGAGGGCTTCATGAAGGTGTACCAGGCGGATAGCACGAAGTACGCCTGGTGGGTCGTGGCGGACACGGGCGGCGTGTTCAAGTCGACGAACCTGAGCTACGCGACCAACGGACTCAAGCTGTCCCGTAACTGCGGTCACGTGGGGCTATCCACGGGCACGCTGCCGCACACGTACTTCAAGACGTTTGCCCATCACAAGAACAAGTCCGGGGCGGGCATGGGGCAGGACAGCGTGGGCTGGGCGATGCAGCCCGGCGTGGCGGGTCATGGATCGCAGTGGCGCTGCTATCTGGGCGGCGCCGACATCCTCAACGACTCGACGCTGGGCTCGAGCGTCCATGGACAATTCACCGTCCATGACTCGTTGGGTCACTGGCTGCCCTGGAGCGGAACGGTCGACCCACGCATCGCGAGCCACACGGGGAATGCGACGTACGCCCAATACTTGTGGCCGATCAGTCGCACCCTGAATCCCAACTTCAAGGGCGTGATCTACGTCGACGGCAACGTGGCGGTCAGCGGCCTGGTGCATGGACAGATCACCCTCGCCGCAACGGGCAACATCGTGATCGCCGACGATATCAAGTACGTCACCGATCCTGCGTCCACCACGCCCTGCGGGTCAGCCCAGCGCGACATGCTGGGGCTGTTCAGCGGCGCGGACGTAGTTGTGGCCGACAACCTGTTGAACGATCCGTTCCCGGCGACCGGCGGCTTTCCGGGCAGCGGCACGTCACCCTGCGCGACGTGCACGTACACGTGGGATGACACGCAGGACGAGTTCGTCCAGGCCGTGGTGCTGGCGCTGAGCAACTTCATCGTGGAGAACTACAGCACCGGGTCGACGAGCGCCGAGCCCTGCGGCACCAACGCGGCGGGGCGGGGGTGCCTCTACCTGACCGGCGGCATAATCCAGCAGCAGCGCGGTGCCGTGGGTCTTACCAGCGGGCAAGGGTACAAGAAGCGCTATTCATACGACCAGTGCGCGAGCACGAACCCTCCGCCCTATTTCCCAACCACGGGCCACTTCAGCCGGGGCCACTACTACGAGGTAGAGCCGACGAATTTCAATATCGCGTCGTATTGGCAGCTTCTGATCCCGAGTTGATGATCGTTACCGCCTAACTGGCATATCAGGGGTTCCCGCCGGCTGCTGGCGCCGGCGGGAAACCGCCAGCAGCGGCGACTTAATTGATTGAAAAACAAAGACTTAGTATGTGACGAGGGAGCGTTTTCCCTGATGATAGGGGTCACCGCCCCCCGTTCCACGAGGGGGCACCTTTGTCCCCGTGCGACGCTGGGGCGTGAGCCCCGGCGCGCTGAACGTACCGATTGGTATGCGCCCTGTAGCTCACAACAGTCAAGGAGGAGCCTCAATGCAAGCGCATCGTTGGTGCGCGCTCGCGATAGCCCTGAGCCTCGTTTCAGCGGGGCGCTTGGCGGCGCAGGGTGATCGGTCCCATGGCTGGCCTTGGGGCTGGTTCCAGCACGGCAATGACAAGGATTGCAAGGACGACCATCGCGGCTGGGGTAGCTCGCGCGATTGCAGCCATGACAAGGACGCGCATGACGCCGGACGCCAGGACCCCCATGGCAACGACAAGGACAAGGATTGCGACAAGGGCAAGGGCGGCGGGACGGGCAGTGGTGGCACTGGGGGCAGCGCGGGCGGTGTGGGTGGCACGCCCCAGCCTGCCACGATCTCGGGCAGTGTAGCCGGTGACAATGGTGCGGTGGCGGACTGGCAGATTTTCCTGATCAGCTCGACCGGAGCGTCGCAGTCCACGAAGACCGCTGGGGACGGGACGTTCTCGTTCACAGGCGTGGCGGCCGGGACCTACATGTTGTGCGAGGCCGATCCGTCGCCCGCCGCCGAGCAGATTCCCGCGGCTGGTTCGGCGTCGAACAGCACGGCGTGCACCGGTGCATACGCCGCATTCGGCTATTCCGTCACGGTTGCCGCGGGGGCAACGTCGGCGGGCAACAGCTTCCTTAACGGCTCGGGCGGGGTCTTCTAACCGCGCGCTCCTCCTTGCACAACGGCCGCCGGCATTCGCCGGCGGCCGTTTTCGTTCGGTGCGTGCTGACGCAATGATTCGGCTCGGTCTGGAAGGGTTGGATGTCATCCGCGGAACGCCGCAATGCAAGTTTGCCGAGTGCGCAGCGAATCAGAAGGCTTCACCCTCGCCGAGGTTCTCGTGGCGGTCGTTCTCCTCGAGGCCGGGCTCTTGGGTGTTCTCGCCACGACGGCCCTTGTATCTCGAGTCCTGACGGTTGGCGAGCGCGCTACGCAGGCAGCGCTGGCGGCGGAACGGCGGCTCGAGGCACTGCGGCAGGATGGCTGTGCCGCCAACGGCCACGAAGTGCTTGTGGTCGGTTTCACACCGTTTGACTCGCTCGACTGGGCGAGCATCACCCTCGGAGATCAGCAACGCGAGCTCGTGCTCCGAAATCACTATCTCGTCGCGCCGAGGCGCTGGCGAACGGACACGTTCGTCACGGAGATCCCGTGCGCAGGCTGAGCCAGTGCGGCGTGACGTTTGCGGAGTTGATCGTCGCGCTCGCGCTGTCGTCGATCGTTGCCGGTGGGGCTTGCCTGGTCCTCCTCGTGGTCGATCGAACCTACCGGCGATCCATCGCGCGCCTCGATGCGCGCCAGAATCTCCGCGTGGCAGCCTGGGCACTTCCTCCCGAGCTCCGACAGCTCGATCCGGCGGACTCTGACCTTGCGGCACTCTCCCCTACCGCCATGGCCATTCGCAGCTTTCGGGAGCTCGGCTTCCTCTGCGCCCTGTCCGGTCCCACCAGCGACGGTCAGTGGGTTGCAACGGTGCGTGAGCCGGTGCTGTTCGGGTCACACAGCCGTTTCGCCGCCGGTGATTCGGCGTTGCTCTTCGAGGAGGGCGATCGATCGATCGGCGGCGACGATCGCTGGGGCCGGACGCAGATCACGAAGACCGCCAGCGGCCTGTGTCCGGGGGATAGTATTCCCGTTTCAGGACTAACGGCCGAGCTTCACGTAACAGCCGGGGATAGTGCCATTGCGCGGCGGGTCAGCATGGGCTCCCCGGTGCGTGCGTTCACGATGACGAGCTACGCGCTGTATCAGTCCCCGAGCGACCGGCGTTGGTATCTTGGCATGCGGGCCAACGGCAGTGCCATCGAGCCGCTCGTTGGTCCCTTGAAGGGTGCTGACGGGATCGCGTTCACCTACTTCGACAGCGTCGGCAATCCCACCCTCACCGGCCGGGCCGTTGCCGCTGTGCAGATCGTGATCCGCAGTCACGAGTTTGACTTACAAGACGGCCGGCCGACATACGACTCCGTTTCGGTTCGCGTCGCCCTGCGAGGCCACCATTCCTGAGCACAGCGGCGCGCGGGGCTCGGCGCTCGCGTTCACGCTGCTCGTGCTTGTCGTGGCGAGCGCTCTGGTTGCAGTTGCCTGGACCGTTGTCTTCAGCGAGGCGCGGATCGACGACACGGCGGCGGCCCTACACCGTTCGTTCTATGTCGCCGAAGGTGGGGCGTTGGCCACGATCCGGAACTGGTCGCGCTCCTACAACTTCATCGCTCCGTATCCCACCGATTCGGTAGCGATACCGTCCGACTTTCCAGCCTCCTGGCTCAATCTGCAGCACGGGAACGCTGCCTACGGAGGGTACCTGTATCGTCTGAATGAGGAGCTGTACCTCCTGCGAACGGTAGGTCGTGGGGATCGCAGTCCATTCCCCGCGTTTCATGAGCTCGGCACCCTGCTGCGGCTCGAGCCACCACGATCGGTGGCTCGGGCAGCGCTCGAGGCGGGCGGCTCGGTCCAGGTCGACGGACCGGTTCGGATCAGCGGTATCGATTCCGCGCCGCCCGGATGGTCCTGCAGCCCGCGGGACAGCAGTCAGGCCGGCATCGCCGCCGAGTCGATTGCCATTCTCTCACCTCCCGGGGCCAGGATCACTGGGCAGCCGCCGATGGCGATTACCGCTCCTGAGGCGGAGCCAGCCCGGCTGCGCTCCTGGACCGCGCTACGCGACGTGTTAGTGACCGAGCCGAATCACACCTTGCCCGGCAGCTCCCTTCCCACCATCCAACCCTCGGTAGTGGGTGGACACTGCGCCGTCGCTGTCACCACAAATTGGGGTGACGCAACCCATCCCACTGCACCGTGCGGCGCTTTCTATCCGGTGACTCACCTGACTGGTGACGCGGTTTTGGGAGATGTTGCGGGACAGGGCACATTGCTGGTTGACGGAGACCTGACGTTGACCGGCGCTGTGCGCTGGAACGGTATTATCCTCACTGGGAGCAATCTGACCCTCAAGAGCTCCGGCCCTGCCATTCAGATCTGGGGCGCGATGGTGGCGTTTGGCACCGTGTCGGTCGCCGCCGACACACTTGCGTCTTCACTCGAAGTCACATATTCTAAGTGCGCCATTACTAAAGCGTTGGAAGCGGCGGCCAGCGTCGTCCCCTTGGCCAGCCGCTCGTCAATCGAGGCGTTCTGATTTTGTAAGTACTTATTCTGCAATAATTTACAGCAAATAATCTCCAGTATCTTCTAGGCTTGACAGGATAACAGTCGAGTCTTACTGTAGTTCGCCCTCTCCCAGCCGTTCGCAACGGCAACGAAATGGCCCTATTTGGCTTGCTAGGTGGCAAACGGACATCGGTCGGTTTGGACATCGGCTCGGGAATCATCAAGCTGGTGGTCTTCGATCATTCCGGTAGCGAACCGGAGCTCGTGCGCGTTGCCACGACTCAGGTGGCTACCGATGCGATCGTCGAGGGCGAAGTCATGGACCCGGGCATGGTCGCCGAAGCGATTCGGGGTCTGTTCGCCACCGCGGGAGTGAAGCAGAAGACGGTGGTGACGGCCATCGGAGGTCGCGACGTCATCGTCAAGAGAATCCAGATGGATCGGATGAAAGAAGCCGATGCGCGCGAAGTGATCCGGTGGGAAGCCGAGCAGCACGTGCCGTTTGACATGGCCAACGTCGAGCTCGACTTCCAGATCCTGGATCCCGATGCCGAAGGGCTTCAGATGAACGTCTTGCTCGTGGCCGCGAAGCGGGAGGTGGTGGAGAGTCGGATGGCGCTGCTCATGGAAGCGGGGCTCAAGCCGACGGTGATCGACGTGGACGCGTTCGCGATCCACAACGCGTTCGAGCTGAACTACCCCGATGCCATGCAGGGTGTTGTGGGCCTGGTCAACGTCGGCCACGAGGTGACCAACGTCAACATCCTCGAGGACGGCATCCCGGTGCTTACACGAGACCTTTCGGTTGGCACGCGGCGGTTTACGGAAGACCTGCAGCGCAACAAGGGTCTATCGGCCGAGGATAGCGAGAAGGTCATTCAGGGACAGCTGCAGAACGACGATTTGGCGAGTTGCGTCGAAGAGCGTGGCGAGGAAATCGCCGTGGGGGTCGAGCGCGCTGCAGGATTTCTGGCCACCGCGTCGCGCTCGGCAGGCGAACTCAGCCGTGTCTTCACGAGCGGCGGTGGGGCCCGAACCCCGGGGCTGAACGAATTTCTTGGCAGCCGCTTGAAGGTTCCCGCGGAGCTCGCTAACCCATTGCAGCGATTGAAGGTACGCGATAACGTGTTCGAGGCGGTGCCGGTCGATGAGTTGGCACCCCTGCTCATGCTCTCGGTCGGCCTCGGGCTGCGACGTGCCGCATGATTGAAGTCAATCTACTCCCAGGGCGTCCCACCGAGAAAAGCGCCGGCCTCAAGCTGCGCTTGCCCGATTTCCGGGCGATGCTCTCGAACGTCACGAATCCGTGGCTGCTTGCCGCTTGTGCCGCCTGGATTCTCGTGCTCGGTGGCGGGCTCGCCCTGTTCGTGACGAGTCGTACGCGGCTCGCAGTGCTGAACTCGCGCCTCGAGGCGGTCCGCACGGAAAAACGGCGCTACGACGCGGTGATCGCGCAGAAGCGCCAGTCCGAGCGGATGCGCGATTCGCTTGCCGCGGAGATCGGCATTATCCGGTCGATCGACGGGGCGCGTTACATCTGGCCTCACATCCTCGATCAGGTCGCGAAGGCGTTGCCCCCCTACACCTGGCTGACGACGCTCACGGTGCAGGGCTCGACGCAGTCCGCGCCGGCTCCCGCACCGCCGCAAGGGGCGCAACCGGCAGGGCCTCCGCCGACAGCGCCGATCGCGTCGGTCGTGTCGTTTCAGATCACGGGAAGCACGGTGGACATCCAGGCCTACACGACGTTCCTGCGTCAGCTCGCGGCGTCGCCTTGGTTCACGGACGTCTTTCCGGCGAGCTCACAGACGGTTGTCGACCAGGATCGACCCGTGACCGCGTTCACCATCGCTGCGCGGTTCCGCGTGGCGGACTCCGTGTACATGCACACGGTTCCGCTCACCCAGCCGCTGAGGTAACCGTGGCCCTGCTTCCCACCGACCAGCGCAGTCAGGTCATGCTGTTGATCCTGCTCCTCGCCGCCATCGGCGGGTACGCGTTCTGGCATTACTACTACGGCCCCACGAGCGTCCAGATCGCCGCCGAAAAGACCGAGATCGACAGCCTGCAGGTGGTCGTCGACCGCGCGAAGCAGGATCTCGCGCAGGGGACCGTCGAGGACCTGCGCCAGCGGGTGGAGCAGTACCGCGGCATGCTGCTGTTGATGCGCCGTCTCGTGCCCGAGCAGAACGAAGTCCCGGCGCTGATCGACGACATCTCGACCAAGGCCAAAGTGCGAGGTGTCTCGATCGGACGGATCGAGCCGCTGCCGGTCGAACCCGGCGCGCCATTCGACACGTACCGCTACCGGCTCGAAATCCTCGGACACTACGATCAGCTGGGCGAATACCTGTCCGACATCGCCAGCCTGCCGCGCATCGTGGTGCCGCAGGACATCTCGCTCAAGCCGGCGTCGCAGGGCGCGCAGCGTCTGTTGAACGACACTGTTGGGGCGCTGCTCGAGGCGGATCTGGCGATCCGCACCTTCGTCAAGTCCGCCCCGCCGCCCCCGCCGCCCCCGAAGAAGGCGGGTGGCGAGTGAGGTCGCTGGTTTTGAGCGCGATCGCGTTGGCGTGTGCCGCGACCTGGGCGCACGCGCAGGTGGCGGCCGGCAAAGCCGATTCGTCGCGCGGCGACTCTGCGCTCGCGATCGACCTGAAGCGGGAGGAATTCGCCTACGAGGGAGGCGGCCGCGATCCCTTCATTTCGCTACTCAAGTCCGGCGACATCCGCCCGTTGCTCTCGGACCTGAAGCTCGTCGGGATCTACTACGATGAGCGCTATCCCGTCCGCAGTGTCGCCGTGCTCCACGATGTCACCAACGGCAAGCGCTATCGCGCCAAGTCGGGCGACATCATGGGACGGTTGAAGGTTAGCCAGATCAGATCTCGCGAAATCGTGTTCACGGTGCAGGAATTCGGCTTCGAGCGACAGGAGACCCTGTCCCTCGCCAAGCAGGAGGAAATGCCATGAAGCGCAGCGCTGCGCTCGCCGTCCTGTGCGTACTCCTGGCGGCCCGTACCCCCGCACAGGCGGGGGCGAGCGCGACCACTCATGGACGTGGCGACGGCGAGGTGCGGACCGTCAGTGTCCAGCCGGGGAGCGGGACGATCGCGATCGTGATCGACCTGCACGGCCCGGTCGATGTGCAGGACTTCACATTGCGCGCTCCCGCGCGGCTCGTGGTCGATCTGGTCGGCGCGCACCTCTCCGGTCCATCGACCCCATACGACGGTGAAAATCGGGGCGGAGTAAAGAATCTCCGCTACGCCCAGTACCGTCCTAACATCGTACGTGTGGTCGTCGACCTCGAGGTGTTGAAGGACTATCACATCCAGCACACCGACGACGCGATTCGCATCGAGTTCGGCGCGGACCGTGCAGCGGTGAGTGGGTGGACGAGCCGGCCGGGCAGTGCGCCCCGGAGCAGCGTTGCCGTCGCCCCCGCCCCCGCCCCCGCCCCCGCGCCAGTCGCGGTTGCGGCGACCCGGCAGACGGCAGACGCGACGCTTGGTGCCCCGATCGCCGCGGGTGAGCTGCAGGGCGCCCCGGTCGGCGCGAGCGTCGTTGGCGCGGATGGCGCCACCATCGAGCGCTATCTGGCCGCCCATGTCGCGGAGAGCGCCCAGTCGCAAGCGCCGCGGATCACCGTGCGCTGGGACGGCGCCGACATCGAGGATGTGATCGCCGGTTTCGCCGCGTTCAGCGGGCGCACGATCGTGCTCGCTCATGACGTGCGGGGGAAGGTCACCGCCGAGATCAAGAATCAGCCGTGGGACCTGGCCTTTGCCGCGGTGCTCGAGTCGCAGGGTCTGACGTATCAGGTGCTCGAGGGCGGGATCATCAACGTCCTCAACAAATCCGATTTCGCCCGGGCGGACTCGACGGTCCCGGTCGAGACGCGTCTCGTGCGCATCAATTACGCCAGGGCGACCTCGCTCGTCCCGGCGGTCCAGTCGATCGTTTCCAAGGGACGGGGCGCGGTGGTGGCGGACACGACGAGCAACTCGTTGGTCGTCACCGATACCCGCAACCGCATCGCCGACATCGAGCAGTTCGTGCACGGCCTCGACATTCGGACGCCGCAGGTGTCGATCCAGGCGAAGATCATCTTCGTGGATCGCACGGACATCGAGCAGCTCGGGTTGAAATACGACCTCGGCTCCCAGACGCAGTTCTTCAATCAGCTCGTGCAGCGTCCCAATCCGGCCACGGCGCAGCCCGGGAACCCAAACGCCAATGGCGTGCCGACGGGAACGATTCCGACGCAGTTCTTCGATCCCTCGCAGACCGTGATCGATCTCGGCGGTAACTCGCTTTCGGCGCTGGGCAACGCCAGCCAGGAGGTCGTGAACCCGGCGCTCAACCTGATTTTCTCGACGGCGGTCGGGAACTTCAATCTCACGACATTCCTGCAGGCCCTGCAGTCGCTGTCGCTCGACGACATTCAGGCCGAGCCGACGATTACGACGCTCGACAACCGCGTGGCGGAAATCCTCGTGGGCGATCGCGTGCCGATTCGCGTGATCGACGTCAGCTCCACCGCGGCCGGGGGCGCCACGCCACCGAAGGCGACGGTGAGCTTCCAGCAGACCGGTATCAACCTGCGGGTCACTCCGCACGTAACGGCGAACCGTCAGGTGCTGATGGAAGTGCACGCCGAGCGCTCGAATGTGGTGCCGGCGTCGGTCGATATCGGCTACACGTTCCAGACGCAGCAGGCGGACAATCAATTGCTGGTTGCAGATGGCGAAACGGCCGTAATTGGCGGACTTACGGTGACAGAGGTCACGGTATCCAAGACGGGAATTCCGTTCCTTGTAGATCTGCCGATCCTTGGCAAACTGTTCGGCTTTACGAACCAGCAAGAGAATCGGCGTGATCTGCTGATCCTCATCACGCCGCACATCATCGACGACCTGGTGTCGCCCAGCACCGGGAAGTAGCCAGGAGTCGTTATGCGCGGACCGACCGTGACCCGATGGGGACTGTGCGTCCTGCTGCTCGGCGGAGCTGGCTGGGCGTGTGAGACCACGTCCACGCCCGGCGGGTTCCAGAAGGATCTTATTCCGCCGGCGATTTCCCTGACGACGGCGAACGATACGCAGCCGATCGCGAGCGGTCTCTCGCTCACCGTCGACGCCACCGATAACCTCGCGCTCAACGACGTGCGCCTGATCTTCTCGGGCGGCTTGATCGACACGATCGACACGATCTTCCGGAATCAGACGCTCGCGACCGTCACGCTGCCGGTGAGCCTCACGTTCCCGGCGAACTCGGGCGCCGGCGGCAACATCCGGATCATCGGCCGCGCGACCGACGGCGCCGGAAATTTCGCCGAAGACACGATTTTCATCTTCCTGTCCAACGTGAAGGCGCTGAAGGTCTACCTGAACGCGCCGGCACCGGGAGCCACGACATCGCCGGGAAAGAGCTTCCCGGTCGAGGTCTCGGCCGCGCAGCTCTCCGGGATCAGGAAAGTCGGCTTCCTGGTTTCGCCGCCGGCCGCGGTGACGAACCCGACGATCCCGCCGAACGACTCCATCTTCTTCGCGCTGCCGTACAGCGATTCGGTCGACTACACGGATACGCTGACCGTGAGCCCGACCTTCACGACCGGCGTGATCACGATTACCGGATTCGCGGAGGACTCGAGCGGACGGCGCTCCACGACCAGCCCGGTCACGGTTGCCGTCCAGTCGGCGGCGAACGACGTGACGCCGCCGTCCGTGACGGACAGTGTAGCGGCCCGGGTCGAGGTGTCCGACACCGTGGTGGTGCACGCCACCGATCCGAGCGGCATCTCCTGGATGGGATTCCGGGTCCGCGATCCGAACACGCTCGCGGTGATCGAGTTCGACACCGTGAACGTCGGCGGAGCGCTGACGGACGTGGTGCGGCATTTCAGCCTCCAGCTCGCGACGCTGATCAGCACGTTCCCGAGCACGGTGCTCATCGACGGGTATGCCTGTGACGCCGCGGCGGCGCGGAACTGCGCGTTCTCCACGGTGAGCGGCGTGGTGCGGGGCACTCCGAAGGCCGACTCGACGCAAATCGTGGCGGGCATCTCGCGGCTGTTGCCCGC
>Ga0335079_10001609_pt1 | contig 25808 bp, 12 predicted proteins | sample Lox_Sample_33_FD_206719 | JGI IMG/M metagenome (GOLD analysis project Ga0335079, IMG submission 206719) | Soil microbial communities from Loxahatchee National Wildlife Refuge, Florida, United States - Lox_Sample_3.3 | ecosystem: Environmental > Terrestrial > Soil > Wetlands | place: USA...
CTCGTCGGCCCGTCCGGCGGGGTTGTTCTCGCGGTCGGCACTTATGACGTGTGGGTACAGATCATCGACAACCCTGAAGTGCCGGTGATGAACACCGGGACGCTTGCCATCATCTGAGCAATCCCCGCTCTGCTGTTTCTGCTTTTCCAACGCCCCGGCCGATGTGACCGGGGCTTTTCCGTGCATCAAAAAAGGAGAAGTCCCATGGCCCTAGGCCGCACCTACACAGTTGACTCCGGCGCCGTCGCCATAACCTCCACGAACCTGACTCCTGTCCTCGCGTCTGTTCCGGTCGCTACGGCAACGTTTGACATTGAGGCAATCCGTGTCAGCACGCAAGGCGCCGCGTCGAACTATCCGTCAAACGCGATTTTCAATGTCGCGCTGTACCGTACTACAGCTGCGTCTTCCGGCGGTGCGGCCGTAGTGGCGCGGCAGCATGATGTCATGCAGACGATCGCATCGCAGACTACGTGGCTTTCCGGTTCGACAGCCCTGACTGTCACGACAACCGGCAATATTATAGTCTGGAGCCAGAACCTGCCGTTTACTGCCGGCGCGAACTGGGCGGAATGGGTGACGCCTGGCGCGGAATGGCGGGCAGGCGGTGCCACGACTGCAGGTTTCGCTGTTCAGATCACATGCTCTAGCGCCGGCACGGGTACCTCGTTCCAGTGCGAGCTGGTTTATGTCGAATAGCTGGCTCCTGTTCGGGAACATGGACCTGGAGGCGCGCGGGCGTCTCATTTCCGCGTGTCCGCGGGATCGGATTCCGGTGGATTCTCCAGCCTGACCGGGGGGCTTATGACTACCCGCCTGCCGGTCACTTTCGTGGGTTCCGGTGCCGCATCCGGCATTTACGCGGCACCTGGGCCGACGATTTCCTATACGTCCAGCGCCGGCAATATGCTGGTGGCCGCCGGGTATGTTATCGCTGAGACAGCCGGTGCCTTGTCGGCTGTCTCGGGGGTAACATCAATCACGGATACCGGGGGGAATCAGTGGGCATTCTCGGCGAGTGACAGCCAGTTTCCCCCGTCAGTTTACAATCCGGCCGGGAACGGTTATGTCACATTCGTGGCCTGCTGTGTGGCTGTGGCACCAGTCACGGCTGTCACTTTCGCTGACGCTACCGGCGGCGCGGATACATGGAACGTTACTGTTGCCGAGTTCACTAACCTTTCCGGCCCGGTTTACTGGTCAGCCCAGTCAGCCGCGCCGGGTACGGCGACGACTGTCACGGCATCTTTCACGGCATTCAGCAGCTGTGAGACGTTAATTGCCGCCATGTATTCTTCGGGTGCTGCTATTACTGGTTTCTCGGGATCATCGCATGCGTTTCCGCTTGAAGGCAGCCTGGACGGGCCGCCGTATGCTTACCTGGTCGCCCAGAGTCATATCTGCACCCAGACCGGCCCGGTTTACGCGGCTGTCGGCAGCGGTTCGGCGACCGTATCGGAAACGTCATCTATTACTGTCCCGCTGGCAACCGGGATTGCCTGCGGTGATTTGATAATTCTTGACATTCTCCAGTCCGGAACGACGGTAACTGAATGGCCGGACGGGTTTATGCAGCAGATATCGGTTGCCGGGATTAATAATCCGGCGTCTGTCCGGCAGGTGGCGACTAAACTGGCTACCGGCATGGAAGGCGCTTCGGTAACGGCTGGTTTCAGCGATCTTGCTGTGGCGAGTGCTCTGACGTATGTGCTGCGGGGCGCGCAAAGAGCGATGCCAGCGAATATGGCGGTACTGGACGGCAGTGGTTATACACAGGTTCTGGCGGCGCCGTCGCTGTCAGTCGCTGATCCTGCTGACGCAGTCGTCTACGGTTACGGCGGTGTCCTGGGTGACGTGTCCGGAACGGTGACCATTGCCAGCTGGCCGGCGGCGGTCGCGGGTAATTCCCCGGCTGCTGTGTCGCTGCCGGGGCTGAACGGCTCGGTGCAGGGCATCGGCTGGGGCGTGAATGTGTCCTCGGCCACGGCGGTTGCGTCAGCGCCGGTTGACGTGCTCGATTATGCGCTGGACATTCCGGTTGCTTGCGGGTGTTCTGTAATGTGGACATGGGATCTGTCGAGCCAGGCGGATAGCGCAGTGGCTTTGATGGCGTTCACTCCGCATTGTATGGAAGATACGATGCCGCCGGCTCCGGCGATGCGATCCTTCCCGTAACAGCACATCCCCTCTTGTTTTCTGCGTGACATGCTGACAAGGGGGGGTCTGGATGCCTGTCTCAGACATTTACACAGGCCGGGCGACACTGTCAGCGAACACTGCGACTACTGCAACCCCGGTCCTGTCCGTATTCGGTCTGACCACGAAACGCGGCTGGCTTGTCGGCGCCCGAGTGGAAATCGTCACGACCACTGCTCCCGCTGGCGCTAACGTGATGTTCCAGCTGGCCCGCCCGTCAAATAGCCCGGCCTATACTTCAAGCACTTCCGGGATGGCCCAGGATTATTATGCGCCAGCGTCGATCCTGCAGCAGGTTTCGGCCTGGACGACAGCGCCCACATTCACGGCGACGGGAATTCTCGCTGAATGGGTGCTGCCGCAGACTACCGGTGCCATGTGGGAAGAATTCCCGCCCGCCGGATACGAGTGGGGGATCCCGCAGATCGGTTCCGGGGCAGCGAACGCTGGCATACACCTGTTTATTACCCAGTCTGCGGCGAATGCCACGACCTATAGCACTGATCTTGTCTGGTCGGAGTAGCCGGTGTTCGGCGGGACACGGGTCGGGGCATGGCGGCAGTGTAATTCTGTCATCCCGGCTGTCACCGCAGCCCAGACCGGTACGGGACAGCACAACGGGATAGCCCTGACCATCCGCGCCGTCGACGGCGCGGATATTGATGTGATCGGCCCGCGGTATCAGTCATATTTTTATCCCGGCACGAGCGGCAGCCAGGATGATGCGCCGCCCGCTGAGATAACAATCATCCCCGAGTACACGAGCAGTTTCATGTACGGGGCCGTGAACCGGAACGACGCGGCGACCGCGTGGACGGCGGCGGCCCAGACGTCTTTCGCGTTGAATACTGCGGACAGCGTGAACAGTGCCGCTTACGGCACATTTTTTTACTCCACGCCAGGTGTCGGCGGTGCTCCTACTATCCCGTGCCAGTCGATCAGCGTGTCCGGCACCGGCGGCAGCCCTGTTGTCATAAACCTGAACTGGGCGACAAATGCCGGGAATACGATAGTTGTCTGCGTTCAGACTTCCGGCACCGGCAGCAACCCGACCATTACCGGGATGCTGCTCGGCGGCAGCGCCGGGAATTTCGCTAAAGCCGCCGGGCTGAACAACAACGCCGCTTACAACAGCGAAATCTGGTACGACCCGGACTGTGCAGGCGGCCAGACCACCGTGACGGCCGCGTTCACGACGGTCACGTCGCCGTACACGAACTTCACGGTTTACGAGGTAACCGGGACGCTGGTCGCGGATACCGGGACTGCTGCCGCGGTAACCACTGCCAGCACGTCATGGGGTTCCGGGAACACGGCGGCGACGGCACAGGCAAACGAAATCTGGTTCGGGTCCGTGGCCACAGCCCAGCTGCCGACGCCGGACAGCTGCTGGGCTACGTCCGGGCCTTCGGAAGCTAGTTACTGGACTGACACTGGCTACCAGATCGTCACCGTGACCGGCCCGGCGGCGTTTTCCGGCACGCAATCCCCGGCTGGTGTTTCCACGTCTGCTGTTGCCACGTTCTACCTCGCCGGGGGCACCGGCAGCGTCGCTTACACGACCGCTGGCGTCCCGGTTACGGTCGGTGCTTCCAACGGTGACGGCACGAGCGGCACGGCGGGCGGGATAGTTGCCCTGGAGATACCGTCTGCGGGCGTGCCGGTTACCGAGGATCCGTCAAGCCCGTCTCCGGTGTGGACTGCTGCCGGGACGTCGGTGACGGCAGCGCATTTCTGCCCGCCGATGGGTGCGCTTCTGGTTGCCATGGTCGCTGCGGCGGGCGGCGCCGGGGTGACGGTCAGCGATGATAACGGTGCTCTGACCTGGGTGCAGCAGGCGTTCTGGGCGTCGGGCACGTCTGGTTATGCGGGTATCTGGACTGCTGTGGTGGTGTGCGGTTAGCGTCGTTTCCGCAGGATGATCATCCCGTACCGGTATTCGGCGGATTCCAGTTCGCTGTCCCGGCTGTCCAGCAGGTCCAGGAACGACTGGGCAGTCCAGCGCATGCTGTCGCCGTAGCCGCGGTGAGTTTGCGATGACAGGCCAACGAACCAGTCTTCTACCACGTAATAGCCGCCTGGTACGACAAGGGGCCACAAAAGTTCCCACGTCAGGCTGGTGAGTATTCCGTCGTGGCTGGCGTCGTCTACGATCAGGTCCCAGCCTTCCGGTGAGATCCCGGCCAGGCGTTCGGGCAGGTTTTCGTCGTCTTGGCTGGCGACGATTTTCACGGATTCCTGCGGCCATCTGGCTTCCGGGTCGCTGTCGACTCCGGCGACGATCCCGCCGGGGAACAGGGCCTGCCACATCCGCAAAGACTCGCCCTGCCAGACGCCGATCTCGCAGACCCGGCCGGACATGCCGGTCAGGGCGGCGAGTCGCAGATAGACCGGCAGGTATCCCTGTGACACTTTGTCGGTGTGAAACCGGAGCGCACGCGGGCGTTCCAGATCGATAGAGGCGGGAACATCCCGTGGTGTGCCATCTGAGTTCAGGTACCGGGCTGCGAGAGCATTCGCGAGCCGGGCTGCGTCTTCCGGGTTGCTGACTTCGCTGATGGACACGCCGTACACCTGGATCGCCGGTGGTTTCGGCCTGGTGTCGAGCAGGACCGGCAGTGTTTTGTCATAGGGCGAGTGCGGGCGGCTGACGGTAACTTGTCGTCCTTCCGGGTCACGGAATGACGATCCGAGGATAATCGGACCGGAATAGTCGTGCCGGTGGTCGACGTCTGGTTCGTGAATGTGCGGGCTCAGCCCGGCGCTGAGCCGGAGCCGGTCAGCGATGATCACGTCGAGGAATCCCCACGGGACGCCGGTTTCGCCGTCGCGGAGGTTTACTAGCCGTCCGTCTGTCTCGAAACCGTCAGGGGTGATCCGGTGCTGCAACGCTGCGGAGAACCGGGTGCAGCCGAGGCCCTGAGTGAGCCTGTGATGACTGTTGAAAATGGTGTACGGGAAGACGCACCAGTCGCCGGGGCAGGTTTCCAGCTGGGGAATAACCTGGTCGTGGATGACTATGTCCTGCTCGATGAGCAGAAGATCTGATTCGCCGGTCCATCGTTCGCGGACAGCTTTCCAGTAACCGAAGTCATCCCCCGTTACGTCGACTATTTCCACGCCCGGGATGTTCTGCATCCGCCCGGCAGTAGCCGGATGCAGTCCTTCTTCTGTGTGACACAGCAGTATCCGCATGCGATCAAACCTACAGGAAGGCCGGGACACGTGAGTTTTTACACCGGCACGCAGACTGAGCTTCTGTACGCGATGCCCGGCTCCGGCGGAGCGGTCACGACAAGCCAGACGCTTCTGAGTCTTAACTCTACGTCCGGGATTCCGTACCAGTTGCCTGGCGGGTACTTCACCCAGCAGTCCGGCACTGGTACCGGCAAATCCCTGTTGATCAAAGGCGGCGGGAATTTCACGACCAGCAGCACAGGGAATAGTTTGACTTTGGCGGTTGGCATCGACTCGACTGCGGGCACTTTGAATACGCTGGCGTCAACAGGCGCGTTCACGCCGGCTGTCTCGGTGACGAACGGGGCATTCGAGTTCGAGTGCCTGGTCACCTGCCAGCTTCTTGGTTCCGGCGCGGGCACTAAACTGGCAGCAGTCGGGCATGTGTTCATCGGCGCGGCTAATAATGCTGCGACCGCGACGTTCTCGTCCGGGGCGGGAGTTACCGGCGGCGCGGGAGTCGTGATGATCGGCGCACCGCAGACTGCCGTGGCGATCACGAACAGCGCGCCTTATTTCATTGAAGTATTCGCGACCTGGAGTGCGACGACTGGCAGCCCGACCATCACGATGACCAATTTTCTTGTCTTCGGCCTCAACTAACCCGCAAGTAAACGTCTTTCTCTGGTAACCGGGCCGGGGGTGACATGCGTGGTTGAGCAGATTCCCTCCGATGCTCACAATGTTGGCGATTCCGGTCACACAACTGACCACAACAACATCGCGGACACGCTCGGGCTGATCTGCCAGCTTCTCGGCCAGACCGCGGGCCCGTTCGGCACGTCGTGGACGCCGGGCCAGCCGTCCAGCAACAGCGCCGCGATCTCTGCGATGCAGAACATGGCCGGCTGGCCCGCGACAGCCGGAACATATGCGCCGTGGCAGTTCCCGGTTTCCGCATACGGCGCGGTCGGCAACGGGAAAATCATTTCCGACGCGACGATGGGAAGCGGTTCGTCGACGCTGACGTCAGCGTCGCAGGCGAATTTTACCAGCGCTGACAATGGCAAGACCATCGTGGTGTCAGCAGTCGGCGGGTCTACTTCAGCGGGTTATTATAACATTCCGATGGTCGGTACCATAAGTAACGCCAGCGGCACAACCTGCACGGTTAGTTTCACGTCAACAGCGGCCACGCCGACAGGAACAGTTATTGCCGCGTATGCAACAGATGACACTGCTGCTATCCAGGCTGCGATCAACGCTGCCACCGCCTATGCGCAGTCAGGCGCCCACCAGGGCACCTATGCCGAAGTGATCTTCGACCCTTTGGTCTACGGGATCGCCGGGAATCTGGTCACCGCGGGCACCACCTACGGCAACGCCCAGCTCACTCTGCCGTTCATCTCGCCGGAGGCCGAGAAGGTCATCCTGGTCCTCACCGGCCGCACCAAGGCGATGGACCAGGCGCTGAGCCACTGGAGCCAGACCGTCCCGGAGTCCAGCGGCTCAGTGCTGATGTCGCTGAACCTGACCGGCACGAACTACAGCTACGGGGCGATCAGCGCGCCCGCCTCGATGATCGGCGGCCCCTACTACAAGGCCGGCGCCTCCAATCCCGGCCCGGTCTTCGGCGGCGACCTGGGGCTGTTCTCCAACATGATGCCGGTCATCGACGGCATCCAGCTGCTGATCCCCTACAACGCGCCGATGGGCGGCTTCGACTTCTACGGCTGCGCCGAAGCCACGGTGGTGAACGCCTCCGTGATGTCGATGGCCGTGGTCAACATCCAGGGCAACGCGTCCAGCTTCTACTTCGGCACGCCCGCCATCTACCCGAACATGTACGGGGCAGGCAACGTCGACCAGGCATACGGCTACAACCAGCTCACCTACAACTGGACCTCCGGCCTGGTGATGCCGACCACCGGCAACAACGACCGGTGCGACGTGCTCTATTACAGCTGCGAGGGGATGTACTACGGCTTCAGCCCCTCGGAGCACGCCAGCGTCGACACTATCCGGGTGATCTACTGCTATTACGGCATCGGCGCCTACTCCGGCGGCGACGTGGCCATGCCACACGCTGCCCGGATCAAGTACGTTTCGTGCGAGGGCTCCAGCGCGGCGGTGGCGCCGGGGCCGGGCTCGGGCTCGGTCAATCTCGACATCGACACCCTGGACTGCGAGTCGAGCGGGATCATCGCCGACCCGTCGAACCTGATCAACGGCACGTTCGGCTGCCGGAACCTGGGCAGCCCCGGCCAGTTCGGTTACATGGGCTCCTCGCTGACACCCAATGGCGGCAGCGGGGTGAAGCTGATCTCGCTGGACAATGCCTCGATCACCGGCATCCAGACGGCTGGGGCGGCCGGCCAGGCGCCCGTCCCGTCCAGCGGCGTGGCCCAGCAGAACCGTTACTACCGGGACGCTATGGTCTTCGTGCACTCCTCCCTGGCCATCCAGTCGGCGGCTGTGGACGGGGTGACCCTGACCGGGATCTCCACTTCCGGTGCGGGCACCGTGATGATCCCCGTCCCGGCCGGGCATTCTTTCACGTTCGCCTCGTCCGGCAGCCCGACCATCTCGGCGCAGTGGGTGCTGTTCTGAAGGTCGGAAAGGAGAACTCGCACCAAATTCCCCCGCAGTAGCCCGCATCTGACCTTGGTGTGTGATGCGCTGAGCTAGGCGGGAGGGCCGGCCGTGGCCACCTACCGGCTCTGGCCTTCCACCAGCGGAGGCTCGTCCGCCGGCGACTTCATGTCCGTGGACCTCGGCCTGCAGTTCTCCGTCACGCAGGCGGGCTGCACGTTCACCGGCTGGTACTGGTGGGTCGCGACCGGCCAGGACGCTACTGCAGCCAACTACTCCTACCGGCTGTTCTCGACGACGAACGGCACTACCGGGACGCTGATCGCCGGGCCGGTCACCCCGTCGTCGCTGGCTGCGAATGCCTGGAATTTCACTGCCGTCTCCCCGGTCACGCTGACATCTGGCACGACATATGTCGCCGTCGTCTCCTATTCCGACAGCAGCGCCGGCTATGCGGAGACAGACAATTACTGGACCAGCGCCAATCTCAGCGCTAATGCGCTTACCAGCGGCCCGCTGACCGCGCCGATCTCCACGCTGGCAGTCGGGTACGCGTCGGGCACCGGACAGTGCTCATACAACGAGCCAGCGAATACGACAACCCATTTCCCGGTCTCTACGTTCAGCGCGACTAACTACTGGCTTGACGTCCAGATCACCCAGACTGCAGCCGGCCCGGCAAACCCTCCGCTGTATGCCCAGCCCGGGCGGACGTGGCAGCGCCGGTTCCAGCACCGGCAGGCCCCGCTCGCCCCGCCGCAGCCGCCGCCCGCTGACCCTTACACAGCCAACTACGGCCCAAACTACGGCCCATATACCGGCGGGCCGGCTAACCCTCCGCTGTATGCCCAGCCCGGGCGGACGTGGCAGCGCCGGTTCCAGCACCGGCAGGCCCCGCTCACACCCCCGCCGCCGCCGCCCCCTGTCACCCCCCCGGTTCCGCTTACCGCACCTGTCCGGGCGCAACAGCCCGTCACAACTGGTGCAGCCGGCGGCGGCAGCAACCAGGTCGGCGGGCCACTGTCCCGATACGGCCGCACACTCAGCCTCCCCGGTGTTTTCTCCGGCACCGGGCCACCTGTCCGGGCAGCGAACTCGCCCGCCGCCCCGGTCCCGCCGGCCGTTTCAGGGTGGCGGCTGCCAGTCGCCCGCGGCCGGTCACTGGCATCGAAACTAGCGGCAGCCGCGGTTCTCATCCCGGCCGTGATCACCGGCCCGGTCCAGGCGAAACATGTCCAGCCCGCCGCCGGTGCCGCCGCGAACCAGACGAGCGGCACAGCATCCCGGTACGGCCGCGTCTTTAGCCTCGAAGGCGCCTACTCGGGTACCGGCCCGCGAGCCCGGCCGCTCACCAGCCCGGTAACAGCGTCACGGCCCGGACCAGCCAGATACGGCCGGGTCGAGGCACGGACCGGCGCCTACTCCGGCACCGGTCCCGTTGTTACTCCGCTGCGGCAGCCGGCCAGGGCGAAACTTCCGCAGTTCCCGGTCCTGCGCGGCCGGAACATAACACGCCTAGGCGTTTTCTCCGGTACCGGCCCGCAACCCCGGCCGCTGACCGGTCCTGTGGCCGCGCCGCGGCCAGGTCCGGTGCTGCACGGCCGGACCCAGAGCAAGCCAGGCACCTTTGCGAGCAGCGGCCCGCAGGTCACGCCGCTACGACAGCCTGTCCGCGCGTATCTGCCCTGGCCGGTCCTGCGGGGCCGGCGCACCACACTCCCGGGCCGGTTCTCGGGCAGCGGCCCGCATGTCACCGCGCTGACTGGCCCGGTACAGGCCCGGCAGCCGCTGCCGCGCCGCCATGTCACCCTCTCCGGTCCCGGCCGGGTTTCCGGCACCGGCCCGGCTCCCGCGCCCCTGCGCAAACCCGTCACTGCCAGTGTCCGGCTGCTGCCACCCCACGGCACCATCCACGCAACGCCTGGCATCTACTCTTCCGCCGGGCCGCCAGTCCCGCCGCTGCATCGTCCTGCCCGGGCGCTATCCCCGGTAACCCCGCTGCCCGGCCGGGGCCGCACATACAGTACGCCGACAACACCCCCGCCGGTATTTGTCATCGGCGGGGCAGCCGCGACCAGTTCCGCTCTTACCCTTCCGATCACGCTCACCGGCGCCGCTGGCTTCGGTGACGCGGTCATCGTCGGATGGGGCACCGGCGGCACGCAAACCGTCACCGGCGTCACCGACACCGGCAACAACACATGGAGGATCTATAACCTAAACACTCTCGGCCGGTCCTGCGGGTTCGCGGTCTGCCAGCCAGTCACGTCCCGGCTGACCGCCGGGAACACGATCACCCTGACCTGGTCGTCCAGCCAGGCCGGCGCCGCAGTCGTTTTCGACGTGCCTGTCGGCGGGCGTGTCTACACCGACATCACCGCAGGTGCGGGTGTCAGCACCGGGAACACTAGCCCGTCTGTAACGACACCGGTCTTGTCGCAGCCGAATGAACTGCTGCTGGGTGTCATCGTCAGCCAGAACGGCGGCGGTTCGCCGACGTCGCCGACATGGCCGCAGGTGGCACAGCAGCATGTGGCGAACCAGTGCTGGCTGACGGCATTTGATCTGCTGCCCGGCGCGACAGTAGTCCCGCAAACCTTGTCGGCGACGATCACTTCGTCGTTGTGGGGCGCTGCGGTTCTGTCGCTGGCGCCGCAGCAGACGCTGCCGGTGTCGATCACGCTGGAGCACCGGCCGCCGGTTCTGTACAGGGCTGTCCCGGCCAGGGCGAAGATCGGCCCGGCGGGGCTTTCCGGCGCAGGCCCGGTAGTCACCGCACCAGCGTTGCCAGCTGTCCAGCTGGTGCGGTACGGGCCGGTTCAGGCACGGCTGGCTGTGACGGTCCTGCGGGGCCGGTGGCGTGGCCTCGAAGGTGTGTTCTCGGGCACCGGGCCGCCTGTCCGGCCGGCGAATTCGCCTGTCAACCCGGTTCCGCCTGATGTCGCCGCCTGGCGGCTGCCGCCAGTCAGAGGCCGGACGGTCAGGTCTGCTGCACCAGCAGTTGTCCTTCCCGCAGCAGTTGTGCCGCATGTCCTGGTGCGGGCGAAACTCGCTGCGGTACCTGTCCGAGGCCGCAGCATTGCCCGGGCTGGCGTTTTTTCTGGTGCAGGCCCGCACGTCCGGCCGCTTTCTGGTCCGGTTACCGCGACCCGGCCGGGACCGTTCCGGGCTGGCCGTGCCGCAACCCGGCCGGGTGTGTTCTCGGGCACCGGCCCGCATGCACGGCTGTTGCAGCAGCCGGTCCAGGCCGCCAGGCTAGCGTTGCAACCGGTCCTGCGGGGCCGCAGGATAACTCTGCCGGGCGTGTTCTCGGGCACCGGTCCGCAGGTTACGCCGCTGCGCCAGCCTGCCCGCGCCAAACTGCCAGTGCCAGTGCTGCAGGGTCGGCGCACGACACTCCCCGGTGTTGTTTCCGGTACTGGGCCGCAAGTCACGGCACTCCGTCAGCCGGTCCGCGCGCACCTGCCCGCCCCGGTCCTCCGTGGCCGCAGCGAAACCCTCCGCGGTGTTTACGCCGGGACGGGTCCTGCAGTCGCGGCGTGGCGTCAGCCTGCCCGCGCGCACCTGCCTGCTCCTGCTGTCCGCGGCCGGATCGCTGTGCTCGCCGGTGTCTACTCCGGCACTGGCCCGGCAGTTATCCCGGTCGCTGTTTCCCGCCGGGCCCGCCTGGTTCAGCCTGCCCGAGGCCGGGTTAGCAGCAGCAGGCTCCCGGCCCCTGTGGCAGCAGCGCCGGCGCTCGTGCCGTTGCATGCACCGGCACGAGCGGTGCTCGCCGCACGAGTTACCAGGGGCACGGTCACTGCCCGTCCCGGCGTGTTCTCCGGGACCGGGCCGAGGGTCACTCTCCCGGCCGGCCCGGTCCGGGCCCGTCTCCCGTTGCAGCCGGTTCCGCATGGCCGCGCCGAAGTTCTCGCCGGCGTTTTCTCGGGAACAGGCCCGCAGGTCGCGCCGCTGCGGCAGCCAGCCCGGGCGCATGTCATCCCGGCTGGCAAGGGCCGCGCGGCTGGCAGACTTATCGGCCCGCCGCCGGCTGTTATCGCAGCGATACGTGAGCTGGCCGGCCCGGTCCGCGCGAAGCTCCGCGTCCTGACCGGCGGGGGACGCAGCGGTAAAAACGCTGGCGTATTCTCCGGAACCGGCCCGCCCGTCACGCCCCTGACTGCCCCGATCCGGGCGCACCTGCCAGTACCGGTTCTCCGGGGACGCTACCAGTCGCTTCCCGGCAGATTCTCGGGCACCGGCCATGCTGTTGCCGCAGCCCGCCAGCCAGCCCGCGCGAAGCTTCCCTGGCCGGTCCTGCGGGGCCGTGTCACATCACTGCCCGGCCGGTTCTCCGGGACCGGCCCGGCCGTCATGGCATGGCGTCAGCCGGTCCGCGCGCACCTGCCCGTCCCGGTCCTGCGTGGCCGGGCCGGGAATCTCCCCGGCACCCACTCCGGTACCGGCTCGCAGGTCATACCGTGGCATCAGCCGATCCGCGCGCACCTGCCTGTCCCGGTCCTGCGTGGCCGCATCGCGGCACTAGCCGGCGCCTACTCGGGCGCCGGCCCGCCGGTTACGTTCTTGCGGCACCCGATCCGGGCCGCAATCCCGGCTGTGCGCGGCGGTCGCATATCTGCCGTTACCCACATCCCGGCCGCGCTGGTCCCGTCAGCCCCGGCACTGCTGTACGCCCAGCCCGGGCCGGCATGGCTGAAGTATTTCCGGCACCGGCAGCAGACGTATCCGCTTCCGCCGCCGCCGCCGTCTGCTATTGTCCTAGCCGGCCCGTCATTCACGCCAGGACTCGCACGTCCCGGCCTGATGACACCCGGGCAGCCGTTCGCCGCCCCGGCTGTTCCCCTGCCAGTCGGATATCCGGCTCAGCCAGGCCGGGCCAACCGGATCGTAGCCAGGGTCCTCCGCGGCCACGGCGGCCGAAGCACCGGCACCTATTCAGGTGCCGGCCCGAAGCTGACGCCGCTGCGCCAGCCGGTAGCTGTACGGCGTCCCAGTGTGCTGCCGCACGGCCGGATCCAGACCCGGCCTGGTGTCGTGCCTGCCAGGATTGCGCCGGTAAGACTGTCAGTCCCGGCCGGCCTGAAAACGCGTATCCAGCCGGTCCGCGGGCGGATAACAGCCAGCCGTCTCGCCGTGCCGTTTGTGTCTGCACCGGTCCTGCTGCGGCAGCCGGCGGGCGCACCGGCCCGGTTCAAGATACCGGCCGCAGGTTCGGCGGCAGCCGGCCGCCAGACCGTGTCCCAGGGCGACGTTTATGCTTCCGGATACGGCGATATTTACGGTGCTGCCATCTCGGCGACGCTGGCCGTCCAGAAACTCGGCCGGTACGGACGCATATTCGCCGGTAACGGCATTTTCTCTGGCACCGGGCCGCCGGTTCGGCCGCTATCCGGACCAGTTACACATGTCCGGCCCGCTGTGGTCAGAGGCCGCGCCAGGCAGACACTGACAGCCGGCCCGGCTGTTCCGATTGTCGTGCCGGCGGCCCGGCCGGCCCGGGCGAGACTCCAGACTGTCCTGGTCCGCGGCCGGATCATCCAGACTCTACATCCCGCCGCACCAGTTGCTGTAGCGGTATCACAGGCATGGCATGGCCCTGTCCGCGGCCGGGCCAGATTCCCGGCCCGGACCGGCCGGGGCGCCGCCGTCTACGGCGCTTACAGCGGCCACGGGCCTGTGACACAGCCGCTGCGGCAGCCCGTCCGGGCTCGCCTGCCGTTGCAGCCGGTCCTCCGCGGCCGTGGCATGGGCATCGTCCATGCGGTCGCGGTCTCGTCACCGCCGGCGACAGCGCACTTCCCGTTTGTTCCCGGGGTCGCATGGCCGGGACAGATGACACCCGGCGACCCCGGCATATACGGTTACGCGCCGCTGTACCCGTGGACTGGCCCGGTCCGGGCTCGCCTGCCGTTGCGGCCGGTTCTGCGCGGCCGGGCCATAGCGACGCCCCGGTATGTGCCGCCCGTCAAGGTAGTCATACCAGCGTTCAAGACGTTCTTCCCGTTTGTCCCCGGCTTGGCGCGTCCCGGGCTCATGGGCCCCGGGCAGCCCGGCATCGTCTACCCGGTACCGTTCCTGCCGCCGTTCCCGGCCGGGAACGCCCGCCGTGCACCCGGCCCGGTCCTGCACGGCCGTATCCGCGCCAGCATCGTCCGGTTCGCGGGCACCGGCCCGCATGTAACCCCGCTCACGAGCCCGGTCCGGGCCAGGCTGCCGTTGCAGCCGGTTCTCCGCGGCCGTGCCGTCACCCGGGCCGGTGTCTTCGCCGGAACCGGGCCGGCTGTGACACCGCTGCGGGCACCCGTCACCACTGTCCGGCTGCCAGTGTTCAGCCGCGGCCGGATCCAGAATCGTCCCGGCCGGTTCTCCGGCACCGGTCCGCAGATTGTCCCGCTCCGACAGCCTGTCTACGCCAAGCTGCCGGTGCCGATTCTGCGTGGCCGGCGCTTGACTTTGCCGGGCGTGTTCGCGGGCACCGGCCCGCACGTCCGGCCGCAGACCAGTCCTGCCCGGTCCCGGCCACCTGCCGTCTTCAGCCGGGGCCGCAGCACAGCCAGCGTGCTCGCAGCACCAGTGACCCAGATCCGGGCATCGCATAGCCCGATCCGGGCCGTGTTCACGCCAGCAGCCTTGCATGGCCGCGCATACAGCATCGCCGGAACCCGCTCCGGCACCGGCCCGCAGATTGTCCCGCTCCGACAGCCTGTCTACGCCAAGCTGCCGGTGCCGATTCTGCGTGGCCGGCGCTTGACTTTGCCGGGCGTGTTCTCGGGTACCGGCCCGCACGTCCGGCCGCTTGCCGGCCCGGCTCGTTCCCGCCTGCCGTTGCAGCCGGTTCTCCGCGGCCGGCCCCAGAACCGTCCCGGCATATATACCGGGACTGGCCCGCACGTCACCGCATTGCACACGTCAGTCCGGGCGCATCTCCCGGTCCCGGTCCTCCGTGGCCGCAGCGAAACCCTCCGCGGCGTCTACTCGGGCACCGGCCCGCCCGTGCAACCGCTCAGGTCACCAGCAAACCAGACCATCCCAGTCACAACCGGATGGCATCTGACGCTGGTTAAGGGCCGCGTCGTTACCAGCAGGCCACCGCTGGTGTCACCGCTGGTGTCGTCTCTACTTGCATGGCACGGCCCGGTCCAGGCGCGGCCCGCAGCACAGCCACCCGGCCGCGGCCACAGCCTGCACAGCCAGCCGACGCCGCTAGTTGCCGTCCCGCCGCCCGCGTCTCAGCAGAAACTAGCCCGAGCCCAGCCACCCGGCCCGGTGCTGCACGGCCGGACGCACAGCAGCACCGGCGTGTTCTCCGGCACCGGCCCGCCGGCCCGGCCGCTGACGGGCCCGGTTCGCGCCCGGGAACCGGTGTTCGCGAAGGGCCGCAGCCAGGCACTCCGCGGCATCGTCTCAGCCACGGGCGCGCTGATTGTCCCCGAACGCGGACCAGTGCGGGCTCCGCTGCCCGGCCCGGTCCTGCACGGCCGGATCATCACCCGGCCGGGCATGTTCTCGGGCACCGCGCCGCCAGCCCGGCTGTTGCCGGGTGGTCCGGTACAGGCCCGCAGGCCGCTGCCTTTGCAAGGGCGGGTTATCCGCCGCGCCGCCACTGTCTCGGGTACTGGCCCGCCGGTGACGCCGCTGCACGGCCCGGTCACAGCCGTGAGACCGCAGCCGACGCGCACCGGCCGGGCAGCCAGCATCCGCGGCGTTTACAGCGGCCACGGCCCGGCTGTGCGGCCATTGCCGGGTCCGGTGCAGGCACGTCACCCGCTGCCGCCGCGCGGCCGTACATGGTCGCTTACAGGCACATACGCCGGCCAGGGCCGACCTGTCACACCGCAAACCGGGCCGACGCGGTCCCGGATCCCGGTCGTGTTCAGCAAGGGCCGCATGGTTACGACCCCGCCGTATCTAGTCCCCGTACACCATGACGTGATCATGAACCAGGCCGGTGCCCTGCGGACTGTATGGCAGGCCGCGCCGCCGATGACGTCCTGGCAGACACGACCACCCGAACTGCCCTGATTCGCACACCGGCCGGGCGGTGAACTGTTGGTCGCAACCGAGCTTTACCTAAACGACGCCCAGACCGTCGTCACCAGCGGCGGCCTGACCGGCTTCCCGACGATCAGTTCCGGTCATAGTGAATCCTGGAACGTCCAGTCACCAGGAGCGTTCCCCGGCCAGACCGGGACGACAGTCCCGCCAGGCCAGTTCCACGTAGCCGACCCAGTCCAGCCGTCAGAAGTCATCCTGGTCACGGCTGTGTCCGGTGGCACGTGGACGGTCACCCGCGGCGCCGAGGGCACAACCCCGGTCGCACATACCCAGAACTTCATCGTCCAGCAGGTCGTCACTGCAGGTAACGCAACCGCACTGCTCCCAGCCGCGCAGCTCGGTGTCTTCAGCCCCCTGGCCTACGGCGCCTACGGCGACGGCGTCCATGACGACACCACGGCCCTGCAGAACTGCTGCGCCGCGGCGATGGCCTCTCAGGGAGTCGTGTATCTCGGCAATTACAACTACCTGACATCCGCGCCGATCCAGATCGGCCCGTCCTTTACAATGCGCGGCTCCGGCTCGTTCTCGACAGGCTCCGCAACCGGCGGCAGCATCACCAACAGCACGTCAGATATTTTCCAGGTGACAGCCAGTGCCTCCAGCGTGACGTTTGAGGACTGCGCTTTTTTCGCTACCGCGACCCCCGGCGGGGCTACCATTTCATCTGCCGGAAACGGCACGGCCACATACACCGGCAGCGCGCCGATCATCGGCGCAGCGGCATGCTTCGCCGAAAGCGGCACAACCGTCACCGGCACCGCGACGCTCAGCAACGTCAACGGCGGCCCGTACATTTACACCATCACGTCCGGCACGCAGTTCTGGAGCACGGGAAATATCGGCCCGTACACCGCCAGCGGCGGAACCCCGACGCTGACCATTACCGGAGCCTCGCAGTCCGGCAGCCTTACTGGCTACGCGCAGCTGATCCCGCAGGGCGGCCACATCTGGAACATCCCGGCGCAGTACCCGCAGCAGGGCAGCTCATTCTGGACCATGCGCAATGTCTGGGCTGCCCAGTCCAATCCGATGTACAGCGTCTGGAACTCGATTGGCCAGTCCTGGATCGACTGCGACATCGGCCCCGGCTGTTTCTTTGCCGCCGCGTTCTGCGCAACAGCCGTCCCGTGGCTGGCAGGCCGACCGGCCGCCTACAATTCCAACCGGTTCTCCCGAATGCGGGTATCCGCGCCGCAATGCCAGGTGCCGTTTTTCCAGATCGACATGGGCTACGGGACCCGCACAACCGACAGCCTGCAGTTCACAGCCAATTCCAACCAGGTTCTCAACCTGAGCGGGACAGCAGTCGCTGCCGATGTCGGCATGATGATCTACAGCAGTAACTTTCCCGGCAGCGAGGCGCAGATCACGGCCGTGAATGTCGGCACACAATATTACACGACAGCCATCGCAACGAACTCCTCGGGCATCATATCACCGCAGACCTGCAAAGTCGGCTGGAACGGCTGGGGTCAGGACAACATATTCGATCACGTCACGTTCGAGGTGTGCTCCGGTGGCGGCATCACCATGAAAGGTTTCGTCGACACCCTGATCACCATGTGCACCAACTGGGACATCAGCGTTGCCGAACACGGTATTACCACATATCCGGTGAACAACTTCTTCAACTTCACTGAAAGCCTTGCCGGTTACAGTTCGCAAACCGTGCAGATCCGTGGCGGAAAATCTGGCGGCATCTACGGCCCCGGTGCCACAGTGCCCAACAGTTACGCCGACATCTACGCCGACAACACTATCCAGACAATCCTGATCGAGTCGGTCGGCCTATGGGGCAGGCCGCCGGTCATCAACACCCCCGCCTCGCAGACAACATTCATCAACCCGTACAACACGTCCGGCGCCGTCGTCGGCCAGTACCCAACCATCACAGCACCTGCCATCGAAGCATCCGGCGCCGGGCCGACACTGCCGAACAGGCTAGTCGGCGGCACCGCCAGCGGCTCGCCGACGCTGACAACCAACCCGCTCACAGGCCAGCACAACGCCTACCAGGTCGGCGACATCTCTGTCGACGCGACCGGAGTCATGTGGGTCTGCACGGCCGCAGGCACACCCGGCAACTGGGTGACTGCAACATCCGTGCCGACGCAAATCAACTGGTACACCACCAACGGCACCTACACCCAGCCCGTCGGCGCGGCAAGCATCGAGGTAATGCTGCTCGCGGGCGGCGCCGGCGGCGGCGCGGGAGCTACCGGCCCGGCAACAGATGTCCGCTGCGGAGGAGGAGGAGGCGGCGGCGGCTCATACCTGATCCGCAGCTTCGCCGCATCTGACCTGCCTGGTACCGCAATAAACGTTCAGATCGGCGCAGGCGGAACCGGCGGCAGCGGAGTCTCGAACGCAAGCGCGGGAGTCAACGGACAGGCCGGCCAGAACAGTGCCCAGACATTTTTCGGCACCGGCCCCGTTTACATGCAGACATATATTGCTCTCGGCGGCGGCGGCGGCACATTCGGCGCGTCCAGCGGCACAGGCACCGGCGGCGGCACCGAACTTGGAATGGCCACCGGCGGCGGCGGCGGCACTGCCTCAACTACAGGCGGTGCAGGGGGCGGCCCGAACGTATCGCCAGGAGCAAACGGCGGCGGTTCCGGCGGCGGGATAACTACCGGGAACGTGCCGAACAACGGCAGCAACTCAAGCTATTCGATGCTCGGGTCGAACAGCGGTTCCGGCGGCCAGGGCATTGTCGATGTCAGTTTGCCGACCGGCGGGACAGTCCCGACCATCAAGGGAACGCCTGGCACGGGCGGCGGCGGCGGCGCAGCATCCATCAATGCACCGTCATACACGCTGACATCAAACAGCCCGTCCACTCCCAGCGCATGCGTGTTCACGGCAACAGGCAGTGCTTACGCGAACGGCGCGACCATTGTTCTTTCTATCAGCGGAACATTGCCGGCTCCGTTCGCTACCGCTACGACGTATTACGTTGTCGGTGTTTCAGGGACTACTTTCAGTCTGGCTGCTACTTCGAACGGCGTGGCGATCGTTACCACGACGGCCGGGTCCGGGACGATTACCGGTACTGGCACTGGCGCGCAGAACGGCGCGAATGCCGCCGCCTACGGCGGCGGCGGCGGCGGCGGCGGCGCGTCCCTGAATCCGAATACTTCCGGTTCAGGCGGTAATGGCATGAGCGGCTTCGCCTTGATCATCACACATTTCTCGTAACAGTTCCGGCTGGCGGTGACTTGTGCCGACCGAACTGTACGCCAACGACGCCGCCGGGGTTGTCACCAGCGGCGGCACTAACCTGACGTCCACTTCGTGGACTGTCGCCTACACGTCCCCGACCCCGTTCCCGGCCGTCACCACCAGCGCGGGTACCCAGTTCCACGTCGCTGACCCGGCGAACCCGACTGAACTAGTCACGGTCACCAACGTCACTGGCTCCGGCCCGTACACGTGGACGGTCACCCGCGGCGCTGAAAGCACCCAGGCGGTTGTTCATGCCCCGAACTTCACCGTTCGCCAGGTCGTCTCCGCAGGCGACCTCACCGGCCTCGCAGTGAAATCACTGGCCGCCAACAACACCATCTATGTCACGCTGCAGGGCAACGATACGAACGACGGCCTGTCCTGGGGTACCGCGAAACTCACTGTCGCCGGGGCACTGACTGCGCTCGGCAGCCAGCGCGGCACCATCCAGATGGGCTACGGCACCTGGTATATCACTGCTAATGACAACTACTACGGCTCCGGTGTCGGCAACGCCGTTACCCTGGCAAACGGCGGCACTGTGCTGCGCGGCATGGGTACTGCCAACACCCGAATACTTATCGAGAACTGCACGGTTGTCTGGGGCATACAGTGCGTCGGCGGCGGCTGCATGGTCTGCGACCTGCAAGTGTTCTTCTACACCAATGCTATCGCCACATACGGTGTTGGCGTTGACACATTCGGAATAACTGCCCGCACTGACGTCGCCGCCGGCGGATGGTCCGGACCCGGCCAGAATGTCACGGACTCTGCCGCAGCAGCGAGCAGCGCTGACATCGGATCCTATATCGTCGGCGCCGGCATCAACCCAGGCACAACGATCTCCACTTTCACGGCCGGCAGTCCTGCCACCTACGGGATCTCCAGCAGCGTCACCGGCACGGCCAGCGGCGAGAACTTCACCATCGGCACAGCTGGCGGATCAGCTGAAGGCTGTTCATTCTGGAACGTGACCGTCAGCACAGACGGCGCCGTTGGCGCAATCCTGACGAACGGCTTCGCGATCAGCCCGGAAGCATCCACCGATGTCGCCGAAACATACTTTTACCATTGTGAAGCCGCTGGCGGAAACTACACCGGATCCGCATGCGGGTTCCTGGTCGGCAACGGTGTTCAGGGAAATATCCTGAATACATTCATGTACGGCTGCGATGCTAACGGCTGGACTTACGGGATTACCATGGCATCGGCGCCTTTCCACTGGATAGGCGGCACAATCCAGCACAATACAACCGACGTTTACGCTGCCGGCAGTTGCAACGGGACCTGCACTGTCGAAGACGTCCGGGTAGAAGAATCCGGCCAGTTTCTGCTGGCCGGCGCAGGCGGTGGCGATAGCAACTGGAACATCCGAAACGTCGAATGGGAAACCAGCGGCTCCGAGCGTCCCGTCATCCCGTCCGGCGCGCTCATCGACTTCAGTATGCAAGGCGTCCTGAACCTCGACGGCATCAAGCTTCGCCCTGCCATAACGACCAGCAGCCAGACCCCGTATATTGTCACGCCCTGTATCCGGCTCGGTAACCAGGTTGCCTGCACCGTTAACGGCCTGCAGATGCCTGTGCCCTATACGCAGGCGTTCTCCACTGCCGCAACGAGCCGGACGACTGTCCAGCTCAGCGGCTATTGCCAGCTTGACCCGACCACCGATTACATTCTCGCTAACACGGGCGCCCAGCCCGGCGCCCTGCTTCTGCCGCAGGCTGTGACCAGCACAATCAACAGCAGTTACGGCGGATACAGCGTCAACTTTATGTCTCCGTTGCAGGCGCAGACGCTGGCCAGCAACGGCGCAGTGACAATTGAGACCGGCGCAGGGATCGCCGAGATCACCCTGAACGCGAACGCCACCTCTAGTGCCGTGCAGACAGGCGAACTGTTCGCCGGGCAGCAGCTAGTTATCTCGTGGATCCAGGGCGCGGCCGGGAACCACACATATGTCTGGCCGACGATCTGCCAGTTCATTGGTGGCAGCACACCGCCAAACCTGCTTGCCCCCGGGCAGATCGACACTGCAACGTTCGTCTACGACGGCACACATCTGATCCAGACCGGGGCCGGGTCGGCGAACGTCTGGGCCGGAAGCCAGTATTTCAAGTCCGGCCGGCCCTGGTTCGACGTGTGCGCCTTCGGCGCCGACCCGACCGGCGTCGCGGACTCGACTCTCGCGTTCAACACGGCCATAGCTGCCGCCCTGGGCAGCCATCTCGACACGAACGTCGGCACGACCGCCGGATCCTATTCGGTTACCGACCCGGCCGCGACTTCCGCAGACCTGAACAAGTACGTCAACGGCACCACGTACCCGTTCACCGTCCGCACCGACAGCGGCACTGGGGTCTGCTCCATTACCAGCACGACCATCTACACCATAGGCGACACGTCTGCCGTGGCTGCCGACCTCGGCATGCAGGTCACCTGCGCTGGCTACCTGGTCGCCGGGACCATCATCACCGCAGTCACCGCTAATACCGGGTACACGATCAGCCAGCTGCCGGTACAGACAGGTACGAACCTTGCTTTCACCCTTTCCAGCAACTACTCGAAAATCAACGCCGTCACCACCGCCCCCGCCGGATACACGGTCAACTGGGCGGCAGCGGCCACGACCGCCGGGCAGACCTTCAGGATCGGATACGCGCCGGTCCTGGCCGGCCAGTACGCCACCGGCCCGGTATATATCCCGGCCGGAACCTACAAGATCACCAGTGATCTGCTTATCCAGAGCGTGCTCGGATTCCAGCTCAAAGGCGCCGGCGTCACCAGCACCAACATTCAGGCTTCCGGCGGGAATTTCACCACGGCCCTGATCAACGTCGACGGCTCCCTTGACGGCGTCTACGGCGGGTTCGAGATCACCGGCAGCGGAACCGAGGGCACCGGCGGGACTGGCAGCACCGGGCTTCCAAACGGGTTCAATCTCACCTGGGCCGGGTCTGCCTATGCGTCCCGGTCCACGTCCGCGAACGTGATCAGAGATCTGCGAGTCCGGAACCTCAAGTTCTATGCCGGGGTCAGCCTGGCCGGCGTGGGCGCCAATCAGCTCGACGGCACGAACCTGACGAACATCGTCGTCTCCGGGCAGCAGGCTGTGGGCCAGTGGACTACGTCCGGCTTCTGGCAGTACGGCCTCGTCGTCGGCAACGGCACATACGGAAACATCTATGACCAGGTGGCGTTCGCAGTATCCGCTTCCGGCTGCTATCACGGATACTATATCAACGTATCCGGCATTGCATTGTGGGGGGCGCAGCCCGGCGGGAATGCAATTGACTTTTATCTTATCGCCGACGCGCAGACATCCATAACAAACATCCAGTCTCAGCTTTCCGCCCAGTTCATGGTATGTCCCGCGCAGGCTGCCTGGCCGCCGATCACCATCAGCGACGTAGTATTTGCCGGATACACTAACCAGTCTCCGCATACCGGAACATACGCTTACCAGCCCCAGTGGATAAGCACCGGCACATCATACGGAAACTATACTTTCCAGAACCTGCGCTATGCGCCGGCTGCGCCGCCGTCACCGCCGGTTATCAGCATCGGCGGGGGGATCGGCGGCTCATACGGCCAGCTGGCCACGCTCATCAACATCGCTCAGGCAGCGCCACCGTCTACAGGCATAATATCGGGCACGGGCGTCGCCGTCGTCGCCATCAACTATCTCGACACCACGCCCGGCGGCCCGCAGAACGGGAAAACCCCGTACCCGTACTATGCGATCAACACCGCATTCAACCTGGCATCCGGGATCGCCGGCGCCACCTCAGCCAGCCGATGGGTCGGAGCAGTCTCCGGCGCTGCTCCCACCGTCGCCTCACCTGCGGCGGGGGATTTCGCCGCCGACCAGGCCGGAGCCATGTGGGTGTACACCGGCACGTCCTGGCAGCGGCTCGCCGGAACGAAACGCGTCGTCACCGTCACCGGATCCGGCGGCACTTACACCCCGAACAGCGCCACCACCGACATTGCTGTTATTTCCACGCCGACGACAGCATTCACGATCGCCGCGCCGTCCGGCACGCCGGCAGACGGCCAGTCCCTGATCATCCGGTTCCTCAACGGTGTCAGCACCGGAGCCGTTACCTGGGCCCCCGGCGCCGGCGGTTACCTGGCTGGCAGCCAGGTAACCCTGCCGACAACATTCTCGGCGAGCCTGACTGACATCTGCGGTTTTCAGTATGACGCCGCACTGTCCGCGTGGCTGCTCCTCGCCTATGCCGCCGGCTACTGACAGCAGGGGCGGGTGAATGGCCGGATATAGCACTGTCATGCTCAATGCGAGCCTGGCGGGAGCAGGTGCCTACGCCCCGTGGTTGAGCCTGCACACCGGCGACCCCGGCACGACCGGCGCTAACGAACTGGCCGCCGGCGTCGGCGGATACACCCGGGTACAGACCATATGGGGCACCCCCGCCGCAGCGTCGATAAGCGCGCAGCAGGTCTCCATCAATGTCCCGTCTGGCGTCACCATCACATACTGGGGCTGCTGGACGACAAGCGGCGGAACCGTTTGGGGCACCGGCGGCGCGTTGGCCGCCCCGCAAACCTATTCAGTGGCCGGGACATACCTGCTGGTCGCAACAATGTCAGCCACCGGATAAATCCCATGTCCTGGAGCCGCTACAACAATGCCGCCGGCGGCACTGCCGGAGTGACACCTGCCGCCGGCGTCCAGACTAATAACACTTACACGGGCGGTGCCAGCGGGTATTATTTCGACAGCATCACTCTTCCCGCCAACATGGTATTTGCCACCGATAACCTGCCTCCCGGTGCCACTGTTGCGTACAAGGTTTCAACTACAAGTCAGGGCTGCGTCCCTGTCTGGAACTGTCCGGCCAATAACCTGACGAGATGGTATCGCGGATGGTTCAATTTTCAGACCTTTGGCTCTTCTCAGTTTCCGATAGCGCGGTGGACAGGTGGCACTGGTTACCTGGACATTGAGATCAATCCGGCCACGAAGAAGGTCCAGGCATTCGCTAGCAGTGCGACGACGGGGATCAGCACTACCTCGATTGCATTTAATACCTGGTATATGTACGAGATGCAGGCTGTATTCGGCACTGGCATCAGCCAGTGCGTAGTCCGTCTTTCTGATGCTTCCGGTAACCTGCTGGAGACAATAAACTCGACAGCCAACGGCACGGTCCTGAATCCGACCCAGATTCAGCTATGTCACTCTAATAACGTCACGCAAACCTACTATCACGGCCTGCACGCAGTCAGCACCGGCGGCTGGATCGGCACCTCCACGACACTACCGCTGAGCCTATTCAACGGATGTGAAGGCAACGCTAACGGCACGACGATTACCGCCGCCAACTCCGGGCAGCTTGGCGCCGACTGCTTCGATGCAGTGGGGTCAGCAACTACCGCTGACAATTCGCACCCTAATTCGGGACTCGTAGGGTACCACCTTAATCAGACTGCAAACTCCAATAATTACTTCAACTGGCGCTTGCCGGGAGATTCAACCCAGATCGGCATTAAGGGCACGTTCTATTTCGCGGCCCAGCCCTCTGCAACCGGCTTCAATGTCATCTGGATCAACGACACCAACGGTCATGATGTCGCCCTGAGCATGAACACGACCACGCACAAGTTCCAGATGCAGGCTTACGGTGGCACACTGGTTGCCGGGTCGTACGTTCTGACGGCTGGGTCAACGGTGGATGTTCATTTCACTGCTACTGGCTTCAGCGACACAATCACGGCGACGGCAGTGATTGTGAATACCGCTGATGGGACAGTGCTCGACACGATCACTTGCACGACCGGAACGCTTACCACGCCGACTTTCATGTATATCGGGCAGATATCCAGTTATGCTCTGGAATTCTGGCTTGATGACATCTGTGCCAGCAGTTCAGCATGGGTGACGGGCGGTACGCCAGCAGGAGTTCCAGTCACGTTTTCGACTAGCAGCACAGGTTCAGCCGGCCCGGCACAAAACCTGGGTGGCTTTTTCGAGTTCCTCTGACCCTGGCGAAAGGGAATACAGGCATGAACAGCGATTGCGCCCCGCACTGGACAGGCACGTCCGCGCACATGTGGCCGTACACGACCACTGGCGGCACCTGGAATACATGGCCGGACCCGGTCCCGGCACACCAGCCGATGATGCACGGCTGGAAATGCACCGACTGCGGCACTGTCATGGCCCCGTGGATCCCGACCCACACCTGCCCCAGCACCCAGACGACAATCACGACCACCACTTCGACACAAAACACTGCGGGAATGCTGTTCAAAACCGTCACCACCGGCGAAGACGACGACGAAACGGTTCCCGGGTGCGAATAACCCGCCAGCATCACCGCCCGAACCCGCCACCACCATCCGAGCCGGCCAAACCAGACGAACCACGATGGGCCAGGCTCCGGCTCATCCTCCCCGCCCCCACACCCCTCTCCAACGGCCCCGCCGGGGAAACCATCCTCCACGGCTGGCCCGTCCGCCTCGAAGACATCGACACCGGCCGCACCATCCCCGTAGTCGACAACCTGCAGCTGGTCACCGCAGCCGACCAG
>Ga0335079_10001610_pt1 | contig 25799 bp, 21 predicted proteins | sample Lox_Sample_33_FD_206719 | JGI IMG/M metagenome (GOLD analysis project Ga0335079, IMG submission 206719) | Soil microbial communities from Loxahatchee National Wildlife Refuge, Florida, United States - Lox_Sample_3.3 | ecosystem: Environmental > Terrestrial > Soil > Wetlands | place: USA...
ACAACCATGATGAATGCCTGAACGCCGCCATCGAGTTCACTGGTCCCGGAGTCGCGTCGCTCTCCATGGATGCACGGCTCTCCATCTCCAACATGACCACCGAATGGGGCCCGCTCGTCGGCTGGTTCCCGGTAGATGCAGTAACGATTTCTTACATGCGCGGCGTGCAGCAGCGGCTCAAGGCGCCGGGCATGGGTAAGGGAGAGCGTTTCAGCGACAACGACATCGCGCAGTGGGAGAAGAATCCTCCCGCGCCGGATTCAGACGCTGTTTATGCAGCTCGCATCTTGCTCGATCTGGCACAGGTAACGCCGCATGTTTCGGGGCCGGACACAGTTCAAACCATGCAGTCACTCACGGAAATTGAGGCCAAAAAGGTTGCGATCCAGAAGGCGTATCTGATTTCGTGCGTAAACTCGCGGGTCGAGGATTTAGAAGCAGCAGCCAATGTGCTCAAAAACAAGAAGGTTGCTCCGGGCGTTAAGTTTTATCTGGGAGCGGCGAGCAAATGGGTTCAGGAAGAGGCTGAGAAGCGCGGCGTATGGAAGACATTGATGGATTCCGGTGCGAATCCTCTTCCGCCCGGGTGCGGGCCGTGCATCGGACTCGGCGTCGGTCTGCTGGAAGCCGGCGAAGTTGGCATCTCGGCGACGAACCGCAATTTCAAAGGCCGCATGGGCTCGCGCGATGCGAAGTGCTATCTCGCGAGTCCGGAAGTGGTCGCGGCGTCGGCCGTCGCGGGATACATTTGTGGGCCGGCCGCGGGCGAGGGCGCCCGCGCCACACAAGCAGGACCGACGCGGAATCTGACTGAGTTAGTAGTGGCGGCAGGCGGGGCGGAGAAAGTCGAGATTCTTGCCGGATTTCCGCAGCGCGTGAAGGGGCGGCTTGTCTTCATGCCGCAAGACAACGTTAACACCGACGCTATTTATGGGAAGGACTACACATATCGCGACGATATGACGCCGGAGATGATGGCGAAGGTCATCATGGAAAATTACGATCCGCAGTTCGCGGCGCGGACGCAATCAGGCGATGTGATTGTCGGGCAGTTTAATTTCGGCACCGGGTCGAGCCGCGAGCAGGCCGTGACGTGTCTTAAGGCAAAGGGAATTCCGCTGGTGATTGCGGCGAGTTTTTCGCAGACGTATCTGCGCAACGCATTTAACAACGGATTCCTGTGCATTGAGGTGCCGGAGTTTGTCGCGCGGGTGCGGGAGCAGTTCGCGAAGGAGATCGCAGCGAAGGAAAAGACAATTATCCCTGGCGACAAGGTCGATATCGACTTTACGTCGAGCACGATTTCGTGGCGAGAGCAGAAGTTTGCGTTCCCGGCGTTGGGCAGCGTTCCGCAGTCGCTGGTGATCGCGGGAGGAGTGGAGAATCTGGTGGCGAAGAAGTTGGCGTAAGTTCCACCGCCGAGACGCCGAGAGAAAACATGGCAAAGTTCACAGTGATTCTGGAGTTTGCCGGCGGTACCTACATCCGGCAGGTAAAGGCGGCATCCGCTCAAAGCGCTCTTAAGAAGATCGCCGCCGGGAAGCACGGGAAAGCCGAACTCTTTCGTGCGCTAGCAAAGGATAAGCCCGTCGCGATTGAGGGCATCGACAATTGCTGGTGTTGTTCTGCGTTATACCGCGAGAAACTGGCTCTTGTAAACGTGATCAAGACAGCCGAATAGAGTTTTCTCGGCGCCTCGGCGGTAGATATTGGATTTGATTTTGGTTTCGAGGAGCATTCATGGCGAAATACACAGTCATCACCATGCCGGGAGACGGCATTGGCAATCAGGTTTTACCGGAATCATTGCGCGTTCTGAAAGCCGTCGGCTTCGACGCCGACTACATCCACGCCGATATCGGCTGGGACTGCTGGTGCAATAACGGCAATGCGCTGCCCGATCGCACGATCGACTTGCTGACGAAGCACAAACTAGGTCTGTTCGGCGCGATCACTTCGAAACCCAATAAAGCCGCGCAGGCGGAGTTGAAGCCCGAGTTGCAAGGCAAGGGCTACGTCTACTACTCGCCGATCGTGACCATGCGGCAGAGGTTCAATCTCGATATCTGCATGCGTCCGTGCGTTGGGTTCACGGGGAATCCGCTGAACTACATTCGCAAAAAGGTTGGTGGCGGATTTGATGAGCCGTTAATCGACACGACCGTATTCCGGCAGGGAACTGAAGGCATGTACGCAGGTGTCGAGTGGACCAATCCGCCGGAGAACGTTCGGGCGGCGTTGAACTCTCATCCGCGGTTCAAGGCCTTTGCCAATGTGCCGGGGCCGGAACTGGCCGTCAGTTGCCGAATCATTACGCGGAACGCCGCGCAGCGTATCGTGAAAGCTGCCTTCGAATATGCGAAAAAGCGCGGCTTCAAGGGCGTCACCATCTGCGAGAAGCCGAACGTGGTGCGAGAGACCTCGGGAATGATGGAGGAGGTGGCCAAGGAGGTAGCGAAGAGTTACCAGGGAATCTCGTTGTGGTCGACAAACATCGACGCGCAACTGATGTGGCTGAACAAAAACCCGGAGGAGTATAACGTCATTGTCGCCTCGAACCTGTTTGGCGATATTCTGTCGGACGCGTTCGCCGGGCTCGTGGGCGGACTGGGTTTTGCGGCCTCGGGCAATATTGGCGACGACGTCGCGGTGTTCGAGCCGACGCACGGCTCAGCGCCGAAGTATGCCGAGCTGAATCCGCCAATCGTGAATCCGATTGCGATGATTCTCTCCGCGGCCATGATGCTCGATCATGTGAACGAAACTCAGAAAGCGGATCGCATTCGGAAATCGATTGCCGACGTGGTGCGAGAAGGGAAAGTTCGCACGTACGATATGATGCGGATTCCGGGCGGAGCCAAGTCGATCAGCCAGGGCGCGGCTTCGACCGTACAAATGACGGACGCGATTCTGGAGAAGCTGAAGTAGGTTCGATCTTCTACTGAATGGATCTAACACGGAGGCAGACGCAGAGAAAAGCCGAACCGGAATTACTCTCTAAATTGGAGCACTCGGTCATGAAGGGTTGCTATGACAAGCGTTGAAACAAAACCGCCGCGTTCCGGCGAAGCCGGGCATTGGGGTGCGGAGGTACGCTCGGATCTTCACGTCGCTTTCGAGTCGCGCGACAGTGGAGGAATAGAAATTTCGCTGGAGTCGCGGGTTGCGCCCTATTATGGCAGCGCAATTCTCGACCAGACACGGGAAGTGCTGGCCGAACTCGGCGTGGAGCACGCGCGGGCTGTGATCCACGACGAAGGTGCATTGCCTTTCGCAATTGGGGCGCGAATTGAGACGGCTGTGCGGCGTGCCGGGGCCGGTGCCGGGCTGGGAAAGCGTTGGCTGCCGGAACAGCATCCGTCGCCGCCACCTTCGCCGAAGGAGCGGCTGCGGCGCTCGCGCCTTTACCTGCCGGGATCGGAGCCGAAGTATTTCACGAACGCGGCGCTGCACGGACCGGATGCGGTGATTCTCGATCTGGAAGATTCTGTGCATCGCGATGAGAAAGACGCGGCGCGCATCATGGTGCGTAATGCGCTGCGGACAGTCAATTTCGGGACGACTGAGCGCATGGTGCGAATCAATCAACTGCCGTTGGGACTTGAGGACCTGGCCGAAGTCGTCGGTCAGAACCCCGATCTAATTCTGATTCCGAAGGTGGAGCAACCCGAGCAGGTGGCGGAAGTGGATCGGATGATCAGCGAGATAAGAGCACGGGAGGGGATTACGCGGCCGATTTGGATCATGCCGATTCTGGAGTCCGCGCTGGGCATTGAAAATGCCGCGCAGATTGCGACGGCCAGCGAGAATGTGGCTGCGCTGACCATCGGACTCGAGGACTATACGGCCGATCTGGGCGTGGCGAAGACTCCAGAAGGGCATGAGTCGCAATATGCGCGTTCGCGCGTGGTGAACGCAGCCCATGCCGCCGGCGTGCAGGCCATCGATTCCGTTTACGGTGACGTGGCTGATATGGATGGGCTGCGCCGGTGGGGCGAGGCGTCACGCGCGATAGGCTTCGAAGGGATGGGCTGCATTCATCCCGGGCAGATACGGGTGATCCATGAAGCATTTCAGCCGACCGCGGCAGAGATTGCGAAAGCGCAGCGGATTGTCGCGGCGTTTGAAGAGGCGCAGAGCAAGGGGCTGGGCGTGGTGAGCCTGGGCTCGAAGATGATTGACCCGCCGGTGGTCAATCGAGCGCTGAAGTTGGTGGATCGGGCGAAAGCGATGGGAGCAATTTCGTGAGCGAACAGTTAGAACTCACAGAGAACGCCCTGAGGCGTAAAGTGCCGGCGACGGTGAACGGCAAGCAGCAGGTTCCGTTTTCGGGTGTGGGAAAGTTCCAGCCGCATGGGCGCAAAGCGGCCCCGCCAATCAGTTCGAACAAGGACTATCCGGACACCGGTGACAAACGCTTTCCGGATCTCGAGACGGCGCTGCGCAAATGCGGATTGCGCGACGGCATGGTGATCTCGAATCATCATCATCTTCGCGATGGCGACAAAGTCGCTATGATGGCGCTGGAAGCGGCTTCCAGGCTGGGCGTCAAGGATCTGTTGTGGTTCCCGAGCGCGTCATTTCCTTCGCAGAAGAGCGCGATCGATCTGATGGAAGAGGGAGTGATCCATCACATTGAAGGCTCGATGAACGGCCCTCTCGGCGACTATTGCACGCAGGGGAAGATGCGCGGCATGGGCGTTCTGCGGTCGCACGGCGGCCGCTACCAGGCGATTCAAGACGGGGAAGTTCATATCGATGTCGCGGTGATCGCTGCCCCCACGGCCGATTTCTTTGGCAATGCAGATGGATCGCATGGCAAGTCAGCTTGCGGGTCCTTGGGCTTCGCCTTGGCCGATTCGATCTATGCGGACCGTGTGATTGTGGTGACGGACAACCTCGTGCCGTTCCCCTGTGTTCCATGGCAGATTCAGGGGAATTACGTTGATTGCGTCGTGGAAGTCGCATCGATCGGCGATCCGGCGAAGATTGTTTCCGGAACGACGCAGATTACGCGCTCACCCGACCGGTTACGGATTGCAGAGTTCGTGGCGCAGTTCCTGCGCGAATCCGGAATTATGAAGAACGGCTTCTCGTTCCAGGCGGGCGCTGGCGGAATTGCGCTCGCATTCGTGCAGTATCTGAAGGGACTGATGAAGGAGGATGGAGTCAAGGCGCGCTTCGTGCGCGGAGGTTCGACAAAGTTTCTGGTGGAGATGCTGCAGGAAGGGTTGACCGACTACATTCTTGACGGGCAAACGTTCGATCTTGACGGAGTCAAATCGATGGCCAACGATTCGCGCCATGTGGCGACCTCGCCATTTACGTCGTACAACTATCACGGAAAGGGAAATTTCGCGTCTCTTGTAGATGCTGTTGTGCTGGGCGCAACGGAAGTCGATGTGAATTTCAACGCCAATGTCGTCACGCACTCTGACGGGCGGCTGCTGCATGGCATCGGCGGCTGGCAGAACTGCCTGTTCTCGGGTTGTTCGATTCTGGCGCTGCCTTCGTTCCGCGACCGGATTCCAGTGATTGTGGACGAAGTGACGACCCTGACCGGGCCCGGCGAAATGATTGACGTGATCGTGACCGAGCGCGGGATCGCAATTAATCCACGTCGTACGGACCTGCTCCATGCGGTGATGGGATCAAAGCTGCCGATTCGTCCGATTCAGGACATTAAATCGGAAGTGGAGAAAATCTGTGGCGGCAAACCGGCGCGCCCGAAACTTGGCGACCGGCCTTGCGCGATCGTGAAGTGGGTGGACGGGACGGTGTTGGATACCGTGTGGCAGGTGGGGTGAGTATCCGCGCAGGTTGTTTTTGTGTTCCACGTCGGCACTCGCCAGCTCCACCCATTCCTCTCCCCTCTGACGAAGCGCAATACATCACCGGCCAGGTCTTCACCTGCGACGGCGGAGAAATCGCCGCGGGGCTTGCCAGCCGCCAGGGGCAAAGCGGCTTCCGGAACTGCAAAGTGCCGGCGACTCTCCCGGCGCGGTCGCTTGCCCTACGACATATCTTGGGGAACTGATTACCATTTGCCTGCGTATCCGTCTAAAGACATCGAATTGTCTGTTGGGTGGGGGTCCGCCCTCCAATCGAATCGTCCAGGAGTTCCTCAAATGCGTTACCTTATTTGCCTGCTTGCGCTGATCATTGTTTTCCCTTCCGCAACGTCCGCCGCAAATGCATCCGCTGATCTAGACGCGCGCCGCAAGGCGCTGAACGACCTGCTGCATGAACAGTGGGAGTACACAATGCGCACCAACCCGATTTATGCGTCGATTTTGGGTGACAAGCGTTGGAACGATAAGCTCGACGATCTTTCGCAGGCGGCGATTGACGACAACATCGAGCAGTCGCGCAAATTCCTGGCGCGGTTTGAGGCCATCGACACAACCGGCTTCCCGGATCAGGAGGTCCTCAACAAGGAACTGATGGTACGCGATCTGAAGATGGGTCTGGAAGGCGTGCGCTTCAAGGGCTGGGAAATGCCGGTCAACCAAAACAACGGCATACACATTGATGCTCCGCAACTGGTGAGCGTTCTTGCGTTCGATAGTGTCAAGGACTATGAGGACTACATTGCGCGTTTGAAGCAGTTGCCGCGTGCCTTTGAACAGACCGAGGCACAAATGCGCAAGGGCATGGCGGACGGCCTGATGCCGCCGAAAATTCTGCTCAACCAGGTGGTCACGCAGTCGAACGGAATTGCCACGATGGAAGCCGAGAAAACTCCGTTCGCTCACCCCTTTGAAAAATTCCCCGCCTCGGTTTCGGAGGCTGAGCGCAAACGCCTTCATGATGAAGGCATCGCCGCAATTCGCGACTCGGTGCTTCCCGCTTATGTCAAATTCACTGCATTTGTGCGCGACGAATATGCTCCCAAAGGCCGTTCGGAGCCCGGGATCTGGGCCCTTCCTGATGGCGCCGACCGCTACGCATTTCGAGTGAAGGAATCGACGACGACTAATTTGACTCCGGACGAGATCCATGAGATTGGACTGGAACAGGTGAAGGAGATTGAAGGTCGCATGCTGGGAGTGGCCAAGCAACTTGGCTATCCTGATCTCAAGAGCTTTTATGCGGCGATCAAATCGGACCCCAAGCTGCATCCCCCCTCGCGCGAGGCGATCCTTGATCTTTACCGGCAGCATATTGACGAGATGTACACCAAGCTGCCGGATTTATTCGGACGCTTGCCAAAAGGGAGACTAGAGGTGATGCCGATCGAGGAATTTCGCGAGAAGGAGGCGTCGACTCACTATGTCCAGGGAACGCCGGATGGTTCCCGCAAGGCTCATGTGATGGTGAATACGGGTGACTTTGCAAAGCGAACGACGCTCGATATCGAAACCACGGCCTATCACGAGGGTGTGCCTGGCCATCACATGCAGATTGCGATCGCGCAAGAATTGCCAGAACTGCCACCCTTCCGCCAGCAGGAGAACTATACGGCCTATATTGAGGGCTGGGCTCTGTATGCGGAACGCCTGGGAAGGGAAGTGGGATTCTATAAGGACCCCTACAGCTACTACGGCCATTTGCAGGATGAGATGCTGCGGGCGATCCGGCTTGTCGTCGATACCGGTTTCCATTCCAAACACTGGACGCGCCAGCAGGTCGTCGATTTCTTCCACGAGCACTCCGCGATTGATGAGCCGGAAGTGCAGAGCGAAACCGACCGTTACATGGCTTGGCCCGCGCAGGCACTGGGCTACAAGATCGGTCAACTGGAAATCCTGAAGCTCCGGCAATATTCGAAGGATGAACTTGGTTCCAGGTTCGACATCCGCGCGTTTCACGACGAGGTTTTGAGCGGAGGCGCTGTTCCACTGGATGTCTTGTCCGATCGTATCCACGATTGGGTGAAGCAGGAAAAGGCCCAGGCAGCAGTCGGCGGCGCGAAATCGAGCCCAAGTCAGCACTGAGGCGGGGAATAAAGCTTGGAGCTGTTGCGCCTTCCTGGCAGGGTCGCGGCGCTCGACGATTATAATGGGCAGCAATGCGGCAGGTTTTTCGCATCATGCTGTTGACGCTGGTGTTGCTCACGATCGCGCTGATTTCCGCGCTGACCGCGATGCAATTTGCCATCCATGGGCGTGAAGTCGCCATACCTAAACTGATCGGAATGCCACCATCGGAAGCGGAGCGCGTGGCCGTCGCATCCGGACTGCAAGTGGCCATCGAACGCCAGTTTTATAGCTCGGAAGTTCCCGAAGGAAAGATCATGACGCAGATGCCACTGCCGGGCACCAAGGTCCGGCGGGGCTGGACGGTTCGCGTTGCGCAGAGCCTCGGCCCGCAACGCGTCGCCATTCCCGACTTAAGCACAGGAAGCGAGCGTGCCGCGGAACTCAATATTCGGCGCCGCGGTTTGGCCGTCGGATTCCTTGCCGAAGTTGCCTTGGCGGACGTACCGCAGGACCGGATCGCAGCGCAGAGCCCGCCCGCCAATGCGAGCGGCGTCTCGGCTCCGAAAATCGATTTGCTGGTCAGCCTCGGGCCCGAGCCCGAGTCTTATGTGATGCCGAGCCTGATCGGCCAGCCCCTCGGAAGTGCGACTCTCGCCTTACAGGACGCTGGGATGCGCGTCGGAAAAGTCAGCATGATCCCGGCCGCATCCGCCGGCGAACCGCTGCCCGCACCCAATCCAGCCTCGGAGCCCAATGCCGCCAGCATGATTGTTGAACAGAGTCCAGCGCCGGGACAGAAAATCATGGCCGGCGGCACAGTGAACTTCAATGTGCGTTAGCCGTGTGCTTCTACGGCCGGCTCGTCGAATGTGTTCTATTTCCTGCGGATGACTGCGCCGAAAAATCCATCGCAGGGGTGGATTCCGGGAATCGTCCGCAACCAGGGGCCGTCCACCAGCGTCTCGATTCCGCCGGCAGATATTTCGCCCTCCCGCTCCAGACGCGCGAGTTCTGTTCCGCAATCAACCAGCGTGAAGTCTGAGCTTCCATCGAGAACCGCTTCCACCACGTCTTCGTTCTCCTCACGCTCCATCGAGCAGGTCGAGTAAACCAGTTGTCCTCCCGCAACCAGTTGTGCGAGGCCGGATTTCAGGATGGCAATCTGCCGCTTTTGCAGGTCGCCGAGATCTTCGGGTTTGAGCCGCCATTTGATCTCCGGATTCCGCGCCAGCGTGCCCGTCCCGGAACACGGAACATCGGCCAGGATGCGGTCGAAGCCGAGTGAAAAAGGGAGAGAACGCGCGTCTGCGATGACTGTGCGCACGTTGGGCATTCGAACGAGTTTGCGCAGAAGCAATGCCCGATGAACGTGCAGCTCGCAGGCTAGCACCAAGGCGCCAGGGTTGCGCCTGGCCATCAGCGATGCTTTTCCACCAGGAGCGGCGCAGCAATCGAGGATTCTGTTTCCGCGCCCAACCAGCAAAGCGACAAGCTGCGAACCTTCGTCCTGGATGGCAACGCGACGACCGAGATAAACGCCTGTCCTCGTGATGTCGCCGGAGACTACGGTTCGCGCGAATGAAACCAGCCTTCCTTGCCCAAGTTTGACGCCGTCGCGAGCCAAAAGGTCGAGGGCCTCGTCTTCGCAGACATGAATGCTCGTCTTCGGAACATGTTGATCATGGATGCAAATCTGTCGCGTGGCGGCGAGCCCGTAACAACGGATCCAGCGCGTCACCAGCCATTCCGGGTGGGCGGAGTTACGGGCCAGGGCGATTGGATCAGGAGACGCCTCTATTGCCGCAAATAAATCCCTGGCTGGTTGGGTGCCCGCTGCACCATCACCTGCCGCCACCTTGCGCAACACCGCGTTCACGAACGACGCAGCCGACCGCTTGCGCGCTGCCTTGACGAGCTCGACACTTTCGAAAATAGCGGCGCGCGCCGGCACGCGAGTCAGGAACTTCAGCTGATACACGCCCAGGAGAAGCGCGACCAGCACCTCTGGGTCGAGTCGCTCAAGCTTTTGCGAGGACGCCTCCGCCGCCCACTCGGCCAGCCGGGAGCGCCAGCGGAGCACACCCCTGACCAGGTCGGTGGTTAGCCCGTGATCGATGGATGAGAGTTTATTGAAACGCTCCGCATGGAGAAGTTCGTCAGAGAAGGACCGATCGCGTTCTACCTTCAAGAGGATTTCGCAGGCAGCGGCGCGAGCGGGGGAGATGGCCATTGCGCCTATTGTGCCATGCCTCTTCCAGTGGGCCACCGTTCCGTGATCATTCTCCAAACCGATCGCCGGTTTTCAGCCGATACCCATTGATGAACTCCTGTGCTGACATGCGACGTTTACCTTCCATCTGAAGCTCGCTGAGTTGCAGCGAGGAACGGTGGCCGCAGCTCACCAGAAGGCGGCCCGAATCCAGTGCAATTGTGCCGGGTGTCAGTTCGAGCGAACCTCCGGCGGGCTGCGCCTGATGAACTTGCAGAGTCTTGCCTCGAAAAGTCGTGAATCCTCCGGGCCATGGCCGGAAGCCGCGCAGGCGATTGAAAAGGTCCTCTGCTCTCCGAGAGAAGTCCATGCGGCCATCTTCTTTTCTTAGAATCGGCGCCAGTGTGGCCCGAGCGTGATCTTGCGGCACCGGCCGGACTCGTCCTGACCCCAGACCTTCCAGTGTCTCGAGCATCAGTCCGGCGCCGATGGATGCCAGTTTCGGGGCGAGTGTCTCGCTGGTGTCGTCGAACGAAATCGGCGTTTCGCGCTGCAGCAGAGTGTCTCCGGTATCGAGTCCCGCATCGATTCTCATGGTGGTAACCCCGGTGACGGTTTCGCCACAGGCAATCGCCCACTGAATGGGCGCTGCGCCTCGATACCTGGGCAGCAACGACGCGTGCAGATTCAAGTTGCCCAGGCGAGGCAGATCGATCATCCATCCCGGGATAATGCGCCCATAGCCAACCACGATGATTGCATCCGGCTGGATCTGCTGCAGTTGGGCCTGGAAATCCTGATTGATCCTGATTGCTGTCGGCTGTACGACCGGGATGCCGAGTCGCTGCGCGGCTTCCTTTACGGGGGATGCTACCAGATCCATCCCGCGCCCACGTGGCCGGTCTGGTTGCGTCACAACCAGCGGCACCGAGTGCCCAGCCGCAACCAGACTTTCGAGGGTCGGTACCGCGAAACGAGGAGTACCGCAGAAAACGAGGATCATAACCCGCTCACGGCCGCCGGAATCGGTGTGCGGACGCTTGGCCGCCGCCGCTTTTCCCGGACATGATCATCCGGAGAACTTCCCACTCTCGCCATTAAGAACTGGCAGTTGCGAACTCCCGCTCGTTTTTTTACCACTCTCCCGCCTTGACCATCTTCTTGATCTTGCGCTTGATCAGATCCCTCTTCAGGGCGCTGATATGGGAAATATAAAGCTTCCCGTTCAGGTGATCCGTCTCATGCAGGAAGGCGCGCGCCAGCAGGTCTTCGCCGGTATGTTCAAAGAGCTTCCCCTTCGCATCCTGCGCGCGCACCGTCACGACTCTTGCTCGCGACACATCTTCGCGGAACTCCGGAATGCTCAAGCAGCCTTCACTGCCACGCTGCCGGCCATCTTTAGCGATGATTTCCGGATTGATCAGGACCAGCTTGGCGGCGGGATCCTCCTTGAACGTCACGTCCACAACAGCGATCCGCTTTGCGATGCCGATCTGCGGGGCGGCCAGACCGACGCCGCGTGCGGCGTACATGGACTCAAACATGTCGTCGATGAGTGTTTTCAGGTCGTCATCAAACTGCGTGACCGTGGCCGACGGCTTTTCCAATACTGGGTCGCCAAACTTGACAATTGGATAGATCATCTGCGCGTCAGTAGCTTTTCAGTTGCTCCAGATACCCTTGGAAGTTTCTTTTCGTTTCCTTCAGCGAATCGCCGCCAAATTTTTCCAGCGCGCACCGCGCCAGAGTCAGCGCAACCATGGCCTCGGCGGCGACACCTGCCGCGGGCACTACACACACGTCGGAGCGCTCATAGGCAGCCTTCACCGGTTCCCGCGTCGAAAAATCCACCGACTGCAAGGGGCGCCGGAGCGTGGAGATAGGTTTCAAGTAGCCACGAATACGAATCTCCTGCCCGTTGGAAACGCCGCCCTCGATACCTCCCGCGTTGTTGCGTGTGCGCGTGAAGCCGGAGAATCCCGCTTCGCGCTGATAGCCGATCTCATCATGAACGGCTGAGCCGGGCGATTGCGCTGCCTGAATTCCGCTCCCGATTTCGACGGCTTTCACTGCCTGCAGTGACATCACGGCGGCGGCGAGCAACCCGTCGAGCCTTTCGTCCCATTGCGCATAACTCCCCAGGCCCGGCGGAACGTTATGCGCCACGACTTCAAATACGCCGCCAACCGAATCGCCCGTCCGGAGCGCTTTATCAACTTCTTCCTTCATGTGCTGCTCGGCCTCCGGGTCGGCGCAGGACAAGAGCACATCATTCTGGTGTGCCAGCGTCTCAATTTGCCGCCAGCAAATCTCTCGGTCCGCGATCGAGACTGCTCCCACCGCGATCACATGACTTAGAGTCTCCATGCCCAGTTCGCGCAGAAGCAGCTTCGCGACTGCCCCGATAGCGACCCGCGCCGCCGACTCGCGCGCCGATGCACGTTCCAGCACGTAACGCGCTTCCGCAAAATCGTACTTCAGCGCTCCTGCCAGATCGGCGTGGCCTGGACGCGGCGAGGCCACTCGCTTGTGTTTTTCCGGGTCTCCAGATTCCACCGGCAACGATTCCTTCCAGTTCTGCCAGTCGCGATTTTCGAGCAGAATGGCGATCGGGGAACCGATCGTCCTGCCGTGGTGAACGCCTGAAAGAAAGCGGGCTCTGTCGCTTTCGATCTTCATGCGCCCGCCGCGCCCGTAGCCCTGCTGGCGGCGCCAGAGTTCCCGGTCCACAAAGGCCTGGTCAACCGTCATCCCGGCGGGGAGCCCGGATAGAAACGCAACCAGGGCCTCGCCGTGCGATTCTCCGGCAGTGAAATAGCGCAGCATGTGAAAGGGCATTGTAAATGAAGACGAATGAACCGGAAAAAGTGGCTTTTTTGGTGTTTGAGGGAAAATCGAGGAAAGATGCAGGTACAATAAAACGCAGATTATTAAGAATCGAAAGAAGCCAGGGATTCGAGGTTGGTGGCGCACCTTCGTCAAAACGTGAGACGCGAGGTATTTCTGTGGTCCTGACCACAAAGACAGAATTGTTCCATCCTGAAAACGGGCAGCGCATACGCTGCGTCATTGCCGATGATCACGAACTTGTGCGTTACGGTATTCGCCGCCTGCTTGAAGACTCCTCCGATTTCGTGGTAATGGCAGAGGCCAAAGACGCGGCGGAAGCGCTGAAACTCTCGCTTGAGCACCGGCCAGACCTGGTGCTGCTGGATATCGGCATGCCCGGCATGTCATCGTTCGAGGCCAGCCGCTTCATCGAAGAACACTGTCCCGGTTCACGCGTCGTTTATCTCACCATGCACGAGGACAGAGAGTACGTGCTGCAGGCTCTGCGCTCCGGTGCGAGCGGCTACCTGCTCAAAGACACGCCTACGCCGGTTCTGTTGCGCGCCCTGCGCGATGTGCACCGCGGAGAGCGTTTCTGGAGCCCGCAAATCCTGAAGCAGTTGAAAACCGAAGCCGGCAAGCGCGAAGGCGTGGTGCAAGTGCCGCTGCGAAGAAGCACATTAACGCTGCGCGAGCGCGAAGTGATGAAACTGCTTGCCGAAGGCCAAACCGTGCGGCAAACGGCTTCAACTCTTGGAGTCAGCGTCAAAACGGTCGAAGCGCACAAGTTCAATCTCATGCGCAAACTCGACATCCATAACAAAGCGCAACTGGTGACTGCAGCGATCCAGAAAAAGATACTTCCGTCGCCGGTCTCCACTTAGGCCGGCGTTGTGGCTCCGCCGGGAGCATCTATTCGGTTTTATCGATCCATCGTTCTCGAATCTGTTTGGTACTATTTTTGAGCGGGAGGCTGCAGCATGGCGTCACTCACGGATGCGCTGGTCAGACGGCTTCTGGAAGGCCGTTATATTGCATCGCTTTCGACCCGTAACCCGGACGGTTCTATCCACGTAGTCGCTGTTTGGTACTTGTTCGATGGCGCCAGCGTTTATGTGGCTACCGCGGCGCGCAGCCGCAAGGCTCGAAACCTGCAGGCCAATTCAAATGTTTCTGTGATGATTGACTCTCGCGACGTGGCCGCGTCGTGTGGCATTACGATCGCCGGTACCGCCGCGATGTTGACGGGCGACGCTTCGAGGAAGTGGAATGCGCGGCTGCATGCCAAGTACCTGAGTGAGGCTGCGCTCGCAGATCCGAGAGTCGGCTCCGCCTTTGCCGCGGTCGATGACGTCACAATCCAGATCACGCCGGCGTCGGTCATCTCCTGGGATATGCGGGAAGCCGACCGCCAGTTCTTTGGGGGCGCGATTGAGAGCAACCCGGGATACCTGTTGCCACTTGAGCGATAGTCTTCGTAGTGGGGAGCACTAGACGCCGGCAGCAGCGGCCAGGCTCGCCAGGTCCGGTACCTCCAAATCCGGTTCGCCCTTGGCTGCCAGCACCGCCCCGATCCCTGGACGCGCCGATTTCCGGTTCACCCACACCGTTGCGATGCCCAGTGCTCGCGCCGGAACCACATCATGGTAAATACTCTGTCCCGCATGAAGCAGTTGCCGGGGAGAAGTCGCCAGCGCGTTTAACGCCAGTTGAAAATTGCGCAGCGAAGGTTTATAGCTTTTGGCGTCCTCGGCGGTGATGACCGTATCAAACTCCACCCGCAGAAGTTTTCGCGTTTCGTCAAACATAGCGTTGTCGATATTTGAAATCACCGCCAGTTTGTATCGCTTCTTAAGCCGCTGCAGCGCCGCCACCGTATCGCCAAAAGGGGGCCAGGCCGGCACCGATTCATGCATACCAAGAATTTCGGATGCGGAGGGCTGGAACCCGAGCCGTTCGCCGAATGCCCGCACGACCGATTGCAGCACATGGCGGTAACTTCTGTACGGCCCCCCTTCTGCTGCGGCTTCAAATTCTCCGTACAATTCGAGGATGGCGCCATCGGCGAGGGTGCGACCGTGATGCGCCAGCATCCGTCGCAGCACCGGCAGCATTCCGGCTTCCCAGTCGATCAGTGTTCCGTAGCAATCGAAGCTGATATGGGTGAAAGAAGAGAAATCCATAGGCTGGGAAGTGCGAGGTCCAGGACGCACGCAAAAAAAAACGTAGAGACGCAGCCCGCGCCGCACCTCTACGCGACGAATTCATCCCTACTCTACTTGGCCGGCACCTGCACCGGGGCCTTCAGCTTAAAGCTCAACGCCGCCTCCGCCGGAAGAACGATGTCCTTGTTCCCCGTGTAGGCCGCTCCGGCGCCACCGGCGCCGCCGCCCGCCAGCAAACCGATTGCGGCACCTTTGCCGCCGCCGGCGATGCCACCGATAATTCCGCCCAACGCGGCTCCGCCACCGGCCATCACGGCGCTCCGCTTGCCTTTGCCTTTCTCCTCGCGCTCCACGGCTGTCGTATCAATTTTCTGCTCGACGCCGTTGACCGTCAGCGAAGTCAATCGGACTTCCAGCAACGCGCCCCCCTTCAGTTTACCCAAGGGTTTTGCATCGACGACCGTTCCCTTTGCAGCCGCCCCCGCCGGAATCACTGTATTGCCGTCCACCGTCACTGCGTCGGCGAGCGTGGCTGTAAAGGAGTCGCCCGGAGAGCTGATCTTCGATCCCACGGCCTGTCCGAGCCTCACGGTCAAAGTTGTACCCGCCGGCACAACCACGGGTGGTGGTGGCGCCGGGGCCTGAGCGGGCGTTGCCGGTGTTGAAGCTGCTTGTTGCCCACCCGCCGCGGGAGCGTTGCTTCCCGTAGCGTTGGATGCGGCCGAAGCCGGTGCAGCCGGATTCGAAGTTGTATCCGCCGGCTTGCTTGAGCAGGCCGCCAGCGCGAACAGAAATGCAATCGCAAGTATGTAGAGCGGACGAATATGCATAGTTGTTTCCTCCAAGTCACTTTCCTTGAAGGCAAAACTTTATAGGAAGTCGGCCCTGCGCGCAAATACGCGAGATCTGTACGACAAACGAGCTTGTTCCAGCTATGCCTTTTGCCCGCTGAAGAGATCCATGCCGGGGCTGGGCGCATCCGATTTTTCCGGTTCGACTTTTTGAGGCTCAACCGCTGGGAATGGCCGATCCGCCTCTTCCTCAGATTTGGCTTTCGCTTCGGAGGGTTTCTCCAGAAACTTTCGCGAATCAAGCAGCGGCCGTCCGAGGGAAGCGTTATAGCTGGTCCACGGCCCTTCCATTTCATGTTCGCGCGCATAGTGCGCGCGCATGGACTCCATCTTGGAATCCAGGTCGTCCAAGTAATGGAGCATCAGCGCTTCCGGGAACATCGGCAGCTTGGGAGACCCGAAGTCGTACTGGCCATGATGGCTGATGATCAGATGCTCAAGCAGGATCTTCAGTTCGGGAGGGAAGTCCGGCAGCTTGGTCAGCTTCTCCTGCAGCATCTCCAGCTCGATGATCATGTGCCCCAGCAACTGCCCTCGCGTCGTATAGGAAAACGAGCGGTTATAAGTCAGTTCGTGGACCTTTCCGATGTCATGAAGGAAAGCTCCAGTGAGCAGCAGATCGCGATTGATTTGCGGGTAATTTCCGCTCACGGAGTTGCAGAGCCGAAAGAGCGAGACTACATGGTCAAGCAGTCCGCCGATATAGGCATGATGCAGCGTCTTGGCGGCCGGCGCGTTCCGGTAACGCTCGGCAAGTTCGGGATCTGCCATGAAAAGTTCAACCAGTCTCTTCAGGTGAGGGTTCTGGAAGGTTGCCACAAAGCCCGCCAGCGTTTGCCAAAGCTCGCCGATGTCTTTGGTGGTCTTGGGCAGATAATCGGAGTAATCGACCTCGGCCTCTTGCAGGCGGCGCAGTTTGTGAATCGTGAGCTGAAACCGGTTCTTGTACTTGTTGATGAGACCTTTGATCTTAAGGAAGTCGTCCTGCTCGAAGGCGTCGAGGAACTCCTCGACGTTGTCCCACATTTTGGCTTCGAGATGTCCGGTGCGATCGGCCAGGATCAGCGCGAGGTAAGGTTCGCCGTTCTTTTTCGGCTTCACCTGCTTGGAGGCGACTACGAAACTGGAAGTGATGACTTTGTTTTCCTGCAGATGACAGTCGCAGATAAAGAAGTCTTTCATGAACCTCCGCAAACCGGCGAGATCGGGTCCGGATATCTCTGCCCGCAAACGCTTGCCTGCTCTAGAATACGCCGAGCTTTTTCTTCTTTTTCAGGGTTTTCGAAGCGACCTCTTTCGCTGTAGTTTCCACCGGCTTGGTCTGCTTCGCGCTGGCTCCGGTATCGACGTAGCCACCTTTGACATCGATGAAGGCCTGCTCTCGCAGCGTTGTCAGGTAGGCCCGCAATGCCGGTTGCAGCTTCTGCATATACAGGGCATCCTGGATTCGCGGCTCTGCTTCCTTCAAGGTCGGGATTCCTGCCGAGGGATGTTCGGTCACCTGCAAAATGACATAACCCTGTTTGGTCCGAATTACATCTGTGACCTCTCCAGCTTTAAGCGCAAAAACTTTGTCTTCCAATTCCTTGGCCAACGTTCCGCGATTGAAGTAACTTAAGTCGCCTCCTTCTTTCGCCGAGGGGCCGTCCGAGTTTTTCTTTGCCAACTCCGAGAATACGGCTCCTTTGTGAATCTGTTCCAGCAGGTCCTTCGCCTTCGTCTCGGCCGCGGTCAGCGCCGCCTCATTTTCGGCTTCGGTCGGCGGCTCCGGCTTGCCGTCAAAGCCGGCTGGCTTGGGAGCGGGTTTGGGAGCTATCAGAATCTCGCTCAGTTTCACCGCCTCGGGCCGTTCCATTTCCGCCTTGTGGTCGTTGTAAAACTTGACCTCGTCATCCTTATTCATGGCGAGTTTCGAGCCAACCTCTTGTCCAATGACCCGCTGGGTGATGATCTGGTTGCGCAGGTTCTGCTTGAACTCCTCGTAGGACGCGCCCTGGGCCTCGGCGGCTTTTTCCAGCTCTTCCATGGAGCCGAGGTTCATCTGCTTGCGCATTTCGTCGAGCCGCTTGACCAGTTCCGTGTCGCCGGTGATGCCGAGGTCTTTGCCCTTCTGCAGAAGCAACTGCTGGTCAATCAGATCGCGCAGCACATCCCGTTGCCTGTCGGCAAAGGCGCGGTCGGCATTGTTCGGTTCCTGCTGCTGGACTTCCTGCTTCAACTGATCGCGGCTGCGCACATATTCAGAACGCGTGATGATCTCGTTGTTCACACGCGCAACAATCTCTTCTACCACCGTATCGGCGGCCAGCACGGCGGGAAAAAGCATCGCGCATACCATGGCCGCCAGAGGAACCGTTGCCTTTTTCATGAGGGCTCTCTAAAACCTGGGCTAAGCCCGGAAAGGGTTTTGCCTAATATTTTACCCTGAGGTTGGGCGCTCGGCCAGTTCGCGGTTTGGAGAATGGCAGGGCAGTGAGAATCCGGCGGGACAACCCGTCGCGGGGAGTTCGCCCTAATTGGCGCGCATCAGCGTCATCGCGGTGACGTCATTATGTTTGGGCGGAGTGTGCAGAAATGCCTGCACCTCCTCCAAAATACGGTGGGACAGGTCTTTCGCCGAGGAAGACTCCACTCGCATCACGCCCTTGACTCCCTTCAGCCCGAACTCCGAGTCCTTGCTCTCGGCTTCGACTACACCGCGGGAGACGACCGCAAATGCGGCCCTCGATCCTAGTCCGACAATCCTCGCGTCCGTGGGTGCCAGGGAGAACAGCCCGAGCGGCAAACCGGTCGCCGGCAATTCCACCACGCTGGTTTCGTCCCGAAGAAGCGCGGGGGTGTGTCCGGCATTCACGTAGCAAACTGTGCCCAATTCCTCGTTGTAGCAGCCGGCAAAAGCAGGACAGCTTCGCACGCCGCCCGCGGCGCGCATGATCTCAAGATTCAAACGCCGCGACAACTCCACCATGGCCTCGGATTCGTTCAGTTCGGGTGCCGCGAAGATTTCTTCGGCCGACTTGTGAAAACAGTTCTTCGCCGCCTCCAGGATCGGCGCACTGGAATCGCGTTTGCCGGCGATATCGAGCATTCCGAAAATAAATCGCGTCGGCCCGACGCGCACGAAATCGTGAAGGTCGCCTCCGGCCTGGGGTGCAAAATAGGCCACCGACATGGCCGCGCCCTGCAAAGCGGGCGTATCTGTGTGCATGATGTGCGGAATCTCACCCGGGGACGCGGGGAACAACTTTGACAGCAGCGCCTTCATGAGGGGCGACCTTAGCACAGTCGGCGCGACGGGGGCAATGCACCGTTTGTGCAGTTTCTATCGGGTTGGCCGGGCTCGCGGTTGCGTCTCTATTTTCAATATCTTAGGGATTCGAAGACCGACAAACGGAAAAGGCTAGCGTCCATATCTGTCGGCGAGCCAGCGCGCCATGTCCTCACGCAATTGCCGGTAGTCGCCGTGGATGGTGGTGCGCAGCGCGGCCTCGGTCGAACTGCCCTGCCCCAGGCGCTCGAGAACATGCTGAATCTCACTCATGCCGTATGTGTCGCGCACGTATTCGGCTCCTGCCAGCGACTCCGCATAAGCGACCGTTGCTTCCATGCCTGAGAAATTCAGGAAACTGCCTTCCAGCATGTTGTATGGAATCTCGCTTCCCGCCGCGAACATCTGCGCCAGAGAATGCCCGTTTGCATTCGTTGACTTACCTTCTTCCATCTGCGCGATTCCCTCGTTCAGCCAGGTCGGGCAGCGATTGCTCGTTATTTGCGACACAAAGGAGTGGGTGAGTTCGTGTTTCAAGACCCGGGCCAGTTCTGGAGTGATGCTGTTGACCCCGCTCACCGGAATTCGCAGTTTGCCATCGTTGATGGCTCCACTCCATGAGGGCGCCCGCGTTACGTCGAAGAATGTCTGTTGTGTGTAGAGGGTGACCGCAATGCTATTGTGCGGCGAGTAGCCCAGGTCGCGCACCAGGTCATCGAAGTCGGAATCGAGGATCGCAAGCAGGTCGCGCCGAAAGCTTTCCGAAGTATCTTTCCCTTCGAAGTGCAGGTTGAAGTGGCTGCTCTCCCGTTGCGAAAAATCCGATTCCGCCTTTGACTCCCTCTCCGCTTTCTCCAGATATTGCCGGATGGTGGCGTCGGGCCTCGCTGCCAGAGACTTCTTCCACCAGCGAATCGCCTCGGTCGTATGGTCGCTCGAAAATTGAACGAATCCGAGCATGGCCAGAGTATCAGGAGACTCCGGAGCGATCCGCACCGCATGCTCGGCATAGGGCAAGGCCTGCGCCGCCTGGCCGGTACGCAGCAAGCTAGCCGCGTAATAGATCAGCAGCGTGGCGTTGTTGGGCTGAAAGCGCAGTGCCGAGTCGTAATAAGTCCTGGCTTGGGGGAAATTTCCGCGGTCCGATTCGTGTTTGCCGGCCATAAAGAACGCGGCTGCCGCCGTGTCGGAATTCCCGTTTCTCTCCAATGCCGCGAGTGCATCGGCGTCCACTTCTCCGTCACGAATGATCTTCTGCGAGATGTCCGCTTCGTTATCAAAGGTCGGAGCGGCCGGCGTGAAGTCGGGTATTCCGCTCCCCGCTCTCGAACCTGCCCGGGCGGGCGCGATGCCTCCGGCATCAATTCGTTCGATGGACGATCTTGGAATAGCGTAGGTATTGTCTCCCACGTCATACTCGACCCGGTTCGTATTGTGGTCCTGGCGAATCTGATCAGCCCAGATCGTCCCGCCGTTCTTGAGATGAATAACGTCTGCGGGCGCGGCAAGCGCGGCCGAAAACACTAAAATGGGGCACAATAGTCGCATTGGGCCGATTCTAGCAACGGCGGTGGAGGGATCGTAGGTGACCAAGGTGTGGGTTCGGTCGCGGGGGATCATCCTGCTGGCAGGTTGCCTGGTTACGTCTGCACTCCGTGCTCAAACCCCGGCCGCATCTCCGCACTGCCCGCAGACGGCCGCCGATCTTTACTCTCGAATCCGCACCGTCGGCCTTGATCCCGGCAAGGTCTATCGCGTTCGCGATGCCGCCGTGGACCGGTCCAACGTTAACCTGACCCTGGAGGACGGCACCGTCGTCTTTACCGAGGACATCTGCGGGCGCATCACGGGCGCGTTCTTCATCGGTGATGGAGAAATACTGCTGAAACCGCCGAACCGTACCGAACGCGCTTCTCTAACTCTATTCACCGGCATGGCGATTCTTGAGGAGCAGTTCAACTCCGCATATCTGCGTTTCAACGACGATACCGCCGAGCTTCTGCAGCCTTTCCTCTCAGCCACGCAGTGGACCACGGAAGCGTTCAAGGAATGGGATGACGCCAGCCGCCGGCTTGCCGAGTACGACTCTTTGCGCCTGTTGGTAGACTTCAGCCACTTCCTTCCATCGCCTTCGTCGAGCGCGCAGCTGCAGGAATTCCCATCCCTTCTTCATCTTCACCTGGTGGGAAAGAAGCTGGGCGCTTTTGAAGTGTTCTGGGATACGACGATCGGCGAGCCGTTATGGGTGGGGCAATTCCGGACGAAAGACAACGTCGGGTTTTTCGATACCTGGACTTCGTTCGCGCCCGCCTCCGCGCCCGTCCCGGCTTCGCCTCTGGCGCGCAGCGACATCACGATCTCCGGCTACCGGATTCAGGCAACCGTGCAACCCCCGACTGAACTTCAGGCGCTGACCGACGTCGATATCCGCGTCCGAAAGGGCGGCCAGCGGGTCGTTTTATTCGAGTTGTCGCGCTATCTGAAAGTCAGCTCCGTTGAATCGAATGGCCACTTGCTCGACTTCATCCAAAATCCCGCGATCGAAGGAACCCAACTCGAGCGAAGAGGAAACGACCTGGTTGCCGTGGTGTTTCCCGCGGAGCTCGCCAGCGGCCAGGATTTGATGCTCCGTTTTCGCTATCGCGGCGATGTCCTCTCAGATGCCGGCAACGGCCTTCTATATGTTGGCGCGCGGGGCACCTGGTATCCGAGCTTTGGGCTGAGCCCGGCCTCCTTTGACCTGGAATTTCGTTATCCGGCTTCCTGGACACTCGTCGCGACCGGGAAGCGAACTTCACAGACGGCCGCCGTCCCGCCCGCGGAAAAAAGCGAGGGGGGAGAGAAAACATCCCGTTGGACCTCCGACCGTCCCATCCCATTGGCCGGCTTCAACCTTGGCAAGTACGTGCGTGCCGAAGCAAAGATAGGGAAGGTGCAAGTGGAGGCCTATGGAACCAAGGGAGTCGAAAAGACCTTTCCAAAGGCTCAGGGAGAACTGGTTCAGAATCCCGGCCTCCCGCGTTCTTACCCGAACCTTGCCCCGGTCGAGCCAATCGTGGTTACGCCGCCGCCTCCCTCGCCCGCGCGGGAGTTGCAGGATGTGGCCGATAGTGCCGCCAAGGCGATTGCGACGTTCTCTGAATGGTATGGTCCGTACCCCTACAGCTCGCTTGCCCTAACCCAAATGCCGGGCGATCTCAGCCAGGGATGGCCTGGCCTTGTGTTTCTATCGAGTTTTGCTTTCCTCAGTGACCAGGAAGCGATAGACCTGAAGCTTGATCCCGTGACCCGCGAACTCAACCGGCAAGTGCTGGTTCACGAGACCGCCCATCAATGGTGGGGCGATCTTGTTCTCTGGAAGTCCTATCGCGACCAGTGGATTGCCGAGGGCCTCGCCAACTATTCCTCTATGCTCTTGCTCGAACAGGAGAATCCCGCCCAGTTTCGCCAGATCATGGACAAGTACCGCAACGATCTCCTCAGTAAGAATCAGGACGGCGAGTGGTTGCGCGATGCCGGGCCGGTGACGCTCGGACAGCGCCTGATTTCATCTCATTTTCCCAACGGGTACGAGGCCATCAGCTACGAACGGGGTACCTGGCTCTTCCATATGCTGCGCTCGATGATGCGCGAGGGGGCGGCCTCGTTTCCTCCTAAGGCCAAACCGAACCCGGAGGAACCTTTCTTTCGAGCGCTCCGAAAAGTTCGCGAGCGCTACGCCGGCAAGGCGATTGGTTTGCAAGAGTTGATGCAGGTTTTCGAAGAGGAACTCCCGCGCCCACTTTGGTACGATTCTCATCACAAACTCGGCTGGTTTGTGGATTCCTGGATCAACGGAACCGCCATCCCACACCTGGAAACGCGCAACGTGCGAATTGGCGGCAAAACTGCCGGCGCCGTTTCGGGAGTCATCGTTCAAAAGGAAGCTCCCGAAAATCTCGTTACGGCCGTTCCCATCTATGGCGAAGGCGCTTCCAACACCATGATTTTTCTAGGCCAGGTTCTCACTGATGGTCCGGAAACGACTTTCCACCTGAATGCCCCCGCCGGTGTTCACAAGATTGTTCTTGACCCCTACCAAAGCCTTCTTGCCACGGCAAAATAACTCCCTCGCAGCTCTGATCTTCGTGCAGCGATTATCGCGTTTCGCACATGCTTGCGGCCGTTCGATTGCTTCTGCACTTGTGTAATTCCCAATCCGAATTGGAGGACGCCATGCCGTCAAGTGCCCATGCGAACGATCGATCCGGTCGCCACACGATCCTGCTCGTTGAGGATGAGCCCTTCGTGCGGGAAGCGACTTGCAGCATTCTTGAGAATGCCGGCTTCTCCGTTCTCCCCGCTGCGGACGCATCCGCCGCAATGAGAGCCTATGAAGGCTGCAACCGGCCCATCGACCTGGTCATGACTGACATGGTTCTTCCCGGCCGTACCGGCCAGCAACTTGGGGACGATCTTCGACAGCGCTCTCCAGAGGTGAATATCCTGATTACCTCCGGCTACGGAGACGCTGAGTACGACACTGAAGATCCCATAGCTCGCAGGTACTTTCTGGCGAAACCATATTCGCGCCGCGGCCTGATCGAGAAAATCGACAGAATTCTCAATCCCCACGTCCTTTCCGCCACGGTACATCAGGCCAGCTGACCACGCCATTTGGCGCCCGAATCGAGATCTCTTGATCTATGCTTGAGATTAGGGCCGCCGAATCCGCAAAGAAGCCGTCTTTTCGATTTATAATCTCGGGTTCCACGGAGCCCAAATGAAACTGGAAGGACGAGTTGCGCTGGTAACCGGGGCATCGCAAGGCATCGGCCATGCGTGCGCGCGCCATTTAGCAGGACACGGGGCAAGTGTAGCGGTCGCTGCCCGCAATCAGCAAAAATTGGAGGAACTGGCCGCTCAGATCTCGGCAAAAGGCGGTACGGCATCCGCGTTTCCCATGGACGTCGCCGATGAAGCGCAGATCAAGTCCGCAATCAAAGCGGTCCTGGCGCATTTTGGCAAGATCGATATTCTCGTCAACAACGCGGGAATTACGCGCGATCAACTGGTCATGCGCATGAAGCGCGCCGATTGGGACGCGGTCCTACAGACCAACCTGACCTCGGCCTACCTCTGCATTCAGCAGGTCATTCCCTCGATGCTCAAACAGCGCTGGGGGCGCATCATCAACATCACCAGCGTATTCGGGCAAATGGGGCAGGCCGGCCAGGCCAACTATGCCGCCTCCAAAGCGGGCCTCATCGGTTTGACCATGGCGATTGCGCGCGAGGTCGCATCGCGCAGTATCACCTCGAACGCGATTGCGCCGGGTTTCATCGAAACCAGCATGACCGCCACTCTCAGTGAGGAATTCAAGCAGAATGCCGTCAAGCAGATCCCGCTCGGCCGCGTTGGAACGGCCGACGACGTCGCAAATGCCGTTGCCTTTCTGGCCTCCGATGAAGCCTCCTATATCACCGGGCACGTGCTCAGCGTAAACGGGGGCATGTTGATGGGATAGCCGAGCCAAGCGTGCAATTTTCGTGCTCTGTCTAGGGATTGCCTTCGACTACCAGGACGACGAAAGAGTCGGGCTCTATCTTTCTGTTCTCCCGACTGCCGGTTACGTTGGCGGTGACCGTGAATAGCTGATGCGTTCTTGTGTCGACCGCCATGGTGCGCGCCCCTTTTTGCGTTGTTACGGTTTGCGCCACGCTGAATTTGCCGGGAGCGTCCTCGCGAATAACAGTAATGGTGCCATCTCCGGCGGAAGCGAATGCCAAACCCCGTTCGGCATCAAATGCAGCGGCGTCGCAGCCCTCGCCAATCGCGGGAGTAGCCAATATCCTGCCGCTATCGGCGTCGACGATTACCATCTTCTTGCTTGCGCTGCAGCCCGCGAACAGGCGCCGATTCTTGCGGTCCATCGCCAGACCGGTCGGGTTCTTGCAGTCGGTCAGTTCCCAGCGAGCTTTTTCGGTCAGCTTCTGAGCATCGAAGGCGACCAGTTCCGACTTATCCTCGATATTCACAAAGATCATGCCCTTCTCGTCGGTGGCGGCGAATTCAGGCTTGCCTCCGAGATCGAGTTTGCCGGCGACTTCGCCTTTCGAGGCATCAATGGCGGTCGCGTCATGGCCGTGCCCGTTGAAAGTGAAGACCCGCTTCGAAAATGAATCGTACAGAATTGCATCTGGGCCGCTGCCGACTTTGATCTTTTTCTCGACAGCGAGCGATTTCAGGTCGAACACGCTGACGGTATCTTCGCGTCCGTTACTGGTGAATCCCCGCCCAAGCTCCGGTGCGAGGGCAATGCCGTGGACCCCCTGGGTATCCGGAATCTCGCCGATCTGTTTTCCTGACGTTGTATCGATCACCATAACGCGCGTGGCGCGCGAAATGAACAAGCGATGTCCGTCGGCGTCGCTTCTCAAGTAGTCCCATCCGTCGTCGCCGCCCAGCTTCCAGGTCTTGACGACCTTGTAGTCGGCCGCTGCTGCGCTGGCCACAAACGCCAAAATTGCAAACAGGATGAAAACCAACGAGTTTTTCGGATGCTCACTCATTCTT
>Ga0335079_10001611_pt1 | contig 25778 bp, 22 predicted proteins | sample Lox_Sample_33_FD_206719 | JGI IMG/M metagenome (GOLD analysis project Ga0335079, IMG submission 206719) | Soil microbial communities from Loxahatchee National Wildlife Refuge, Florida, United States - Lox_Sample_3.3 | ecosystem: Environmental > Terrestrial > Soil > Wetlands | place: USA...
AGCGCCAGCCGCACGGCGATCTCGCGCCGCCGGCCGAGGGCGCGCGCCAGGAGCAGGTTGCCGACGTTGGCGCACGCGATGACCAGGACGATCGCCGCCACGCCGATCAGCCACAGCGCCACCCTCGCCTCGCCGGACCCGCCCGGGCCGGCGTCCCTCAGCACGCTGGCCGCCACGGCGCGCGGTCGTACCTCGGCCATCGGCCTGGAGCGTGGCATCACGACGATCTGCCGGGCGTAGCTGCGCTGGTAGTCCAGCGTGAGCGCGGCGCTTGCGGCGGCGACACCCACGCCCGGCCGCCGCCGCACCACGATCTCCGGCCACCGGAGGCCATAGTCACCTATCAGCTGGGGCCGGCCCGTCGCCTCGAACAGCGCCGCGGTGATCGGGAGGATGGTCACGGCGTCTCCCATGGACGTGCCCATGAAGCCGGAAGGCGCCACCCCGATGATCGTGTAGTCGCGCTGGCCCACGTGCAGCGTCTTCCCCACGGCGTCGGCGCGACCGGCGTAGGCCGACCGCCAGTAGGCGTAGCCCAGCACCGCCACCGGCGTTCCGGCGGGTTCGCGGTTCTCATCCGACGTGAAGAAGCGCCCAACGACCGGACGCATGGCGAACAGCCGCCAGTAGCTCGCGGTGACGCCGAGGATGTGCATCTCCTGGACGTCTGTGCCCACGCCGACCGCCACCGACGGGTCCACGAACGCGGCGACCACGTCGAACGCCACGCTGTCCTCGGCGAGATCGTGGTAGGTCTGATACGAAGTGTGCGTGCCCGGGACGTCCGCCCCCTCCGGCACGTGGTGCACGAACCAGACGCGATGGACCCGGCCGGCGACGGCCAGGTACGCCGGCGGCTTGAGCAGCAGCCGGTCCACGATCCCGAACATGGTCGCGTTGGCGCCGATGCCGAGGCCGAGCGTCAGTACCACGACCAGCGCGAAGCCCGGCCTCAGCCTGAGCCCGCGCAGCGCGTAGCGCAGGTCCTGCCGCACCGCGCCCCACCAGTCGGCGCGCCGCTCGGCGTGGACGCGATCCCGGTCGATGGCCACCAGCCGCTTGCGCGTCGCGGCGACGTCGCCGAAACGGCGCTCGGCCTCGCGCCGCGCGGCTCCCGGCTCGAGTCCCCGCTCCACCAGGTCCCGGGCAGCCTGATCCAGGTGAAAGCGCAGCTCGTCCTCGACCTCGCGCTCCACGTCGGCCGCCCGGCCGAGGCGGAATACGCGACGCACGCCGGTCCAGCGCATCATGGCAGGACCCTCACGCGGTCCGGAGGACCTTGAACAGCGCGGTGGCGTAGCGCGAGAACGCCGCGCTCTGCGCCCTGAGCTCCCGCCGGCCGGCGGCGGTCAGCTGATAGAACCTCGCCCGGCGGTTGTTGTCCGAGAGACCCCATTCGGCCGCCACCCAGCCGCGCCGCTCCATGCGGTGGAGTGCCGTGTACAGCGCCCCCTCTTCGACCTGGAGGTCGTCGTCCGTGGTCTCGCGGACCCACCGGGCGACGGCATACCCGTGCATCGGCCCCCAGGTCAGCGCCTTGAGGACCATCAGGTCCAGCGTCCCCTGCATCAGCTCCAGATCGGCGGCCACGGGCTTCCCCTGAACAGTTGATGGGAACATAGAAGGGGGCCGGCCGCAGGACCAGCCCCCTCAACGTTTCAGGGATGTGGCTCGGCGCCCCGAGCGGAGCCCCCCGCCAGAACCGCCGATCGGATGGGTTGGCGCCCCGGCGCCCCGCCTACCCCCGGCACTCCGGCGGGCCGAAGCGCCCGAAGCCCTGCCCGCCCGCCGGCTGGGCCGGCGCCGCCTGCCGCGGCCAGACGTTGTCCGCCGCGTCGTGGTCGGGGAAGCGGCAGTGCGGATCGAAGACGATGCGCTCGATCCGCCGCGCGCCGAAGTCGAGCTTCGCCTCGAAGGTGCGGCTGCCGCCGAACCACACGTCCACCGGCCAGGTGACGATCGCCGTCGAGTCGTCCACGATCCGGGCGCCCTTCATCGCCCGCAGCCGCGGCCCCTTCGGCGCGAAGTGCACGGCCAGCACCACCGGCGAGGGCATCTGCCCGTCCTCGCGCACCGTCACCGTCGCCCGGCCGCCGCGGATGCGCGCGTCCGCGATCGACCCGTCCACCGACTCCGTCGTGAACAGCCAGGAGTACCAGAACCAGCCGAGGTCCTGGCCCAGCGAGCGATCCATCGAGAAGGCGTAGTCCCACGGCGAGGGATGCTTGAAGCGCCAGCTCTGGGCGTACTCCCGCATGGCACGCTGCACCGCGCTGTCGCCGACGATCCCGCCGAGCATCGAGAGCATCATCGGCGCCTTGGCGTAGCCCTGGAACACGTACATCGGCCCGCCGTAGTTGGCGTCCCACATCAGCGGCGCCTCGCGCTCGTCGCCGCTCGTCCGGCCGTACTCCTCGCCGACGCCGTCGAGCTCGGCCGGCTGGCCCGCCCGGTCGGCGCCGGAGAGGATGTTCATGTACTGGTTGAACCCCTCGTCCATGAACGGATACCACGTCTCGTTGGTGCCGAGGGTCATCGGCCACCACTCGTGCCCCGCCTCGTGGTCCGACGCCCCCGCGGCCGAGAAGATGATCATCGGGTACTCCATCCCGTTCTCCGGCCCGTCGGCCAGCGTCAGGACCGGGAACGAGTAGGGAATCCACAGCCCCGAATAGAACTGAAGGGCGTGCCGCGCGATGGTGGCCGCCTGCGCGAACTGCCGGGCGCGCCAGGGCACGTAGAGCATGTTGACCGGCACCGGGCCCTTGCCGGGGATCGTCGCCCGCGTCGCGTCCCAGACGTAGCGGCTCGACGTGGCCCAGGCGAAGTCGCCCGCGGTGTCGGCGGCGAAGTGCCACACCAGGCGGTCCCCCGCCGCCGTGGACTTGCCGGGGCCGACGTCGTCCGGGCCGACGATGCTGAGCGTAGAATCGGACTCGAGGACGTGCGACAGCCGCTCGCGCGCCGCGGCCGTCAGCACCTCGCCGGGGTTCTGCAGCACGCCCGTGGCCCCCACCAGCCAGCCCGCGGGCACGTCGAGCGCCACGTCGAACCGGCCGAAGTTGTTGTAGAACTCCGAGAAGCCGAGGTACGGCTCGGTGTCCCAGCCGCCCTCGCGCAGGTCGTCGAACACCGCCACCCGGGGATACCACTGCGCCACCTGGAACAGGGAGTCGCCCCAGGCGCCCATCCTGACGCCGCGCGTGTTCGGCGGAATCTGCGGCACCGTGAAGTGCCAGTCGGCCTCGAGGGTGAAGCTCCCGTGCGCGGGAACCGGCGTGGCAAGCGGAATGCGCGCCGACGTGAGCCGCAGGTCGTAGGGCGGCGGGACGGTGACCTGGAACGAGTTGCCGCCGCGCGTGATGGTGCGCAGCGTCGGCTGGGGATTCGGGTCCACTGCCTGCCCGTCGATGGTGAGACTGGTCACCCGCATCCCGTCGGTCTCCCGCATGCCGGGCACGACGTCGGCGCGCGGCGCGCCGGGACCGAACAGGTTCTGGTCGAGCCGCAGGACGACCTCGCGCATCGCGCTGTCGCTCGGGTTCTGCACCACCACCCGCTCGTGTCCCGTGACCACGCCCGTCGCCGGGTCGAGCCGCGCCGTGATCGTGTAGTCGGTCCACAGCTGCCAATAGTGCGGTCCCGGACGCCCGGTCGAATCGCGCGTCCCGGCCGCGAAGGCACGGCGGATCATGTCGGTCAGCGGGATGTCGCGGCGGATCGCGCGCTCCGGATACGTCGGGCGCGCCTGCGCCAGGACGGTCCCGGGCAGCGGAATCAGGGCGACGAGCGTGGCGAGCGCCACGGCGGATCTGCGCATGGTGACTCCCGAAGGTTGGGACGACTCCGGCGACCCCGGCCCTGCGGCACGGGTCGGATACCAGAGTACGCACGAGGGCGCGGGAACGTTCCCGGGGCTAGGGCGCCCGGCCTGGCGAAGGCTGCGCTCCCACGTCGCGCGGAACGACGTAATAATCCGGATCCACCCGGAATGCGGCCGGACTCGACAGGCGGAGCCCCGCGGTCTGCCACGCCTCCGTGGGATGGATCACCGCCCAGCCGGAATCGCCGAGCGTCACCGCCACCGGCATGTCGAAGCCGGGCACCACGGACGTCCAGCGGTACGCGAGCGTATCGCCCGCGATCCGGTACTCGAGCACCGGGACCATCGTCGTGCGGAGGTACTCGTCGAATACCCTGCCCAAGTCCACACCCGCCTGCGCGCTGATGTAACGCTCGATCTGGCTCCCCATCACGGTCTGGTGGTAGAACGTCCGGTTCAGGCCGCGCAGGATGCCGCGCCACTTCTCGTCGTCGCCCACGATCTGCCGGATCGTGTGCAGCATGTTCCCGCCCTTGGAGTACATGTCGCCCGAGCCCTGGGCGTTGACGCCGTAGGCCGGAACGATCGGCCGGTCGTTGTGGATCCAGTTGCGGTTCCCGCGGATGTACGCGGCGCCCGAGTCCTTCCCCATCAGGCACTCCGTATACAACCCCTCCGCATAGTTCGCGAAGCTCTCGTGCACCCACATGTCGGCGTTGTCCTTCGCCGTGATGCTGTTGCCGAACCACTCGTGGGCACTCTCGTGGACGATGATGAAGTCCCACTTCATCCCCAGGCCCGTCTTCGACCAGTCCTGGCCGCGGTAGCCGTTCGCGTACCAGTTGCCGTAGGCCACCGCGCTCTGGTGCTCCATGCCGGTGTTGGGCACCTCGACCAGCTTGTAGCCGTCCTCGTACCAGGGGTACGGGCCGAACCAGTGCTCGAAGCACTTCATCATCGAGGCGGCCTGCACGAACTGCCGGCGCGCGGCGTCGAGGTGGTAGGCCAGCGGCCAGAAGTCGAGGGTGAGCGGGCCGCGCTCGCCGCCGTACACCTCGCCGAAGTGCGTGTACGTGCCGGCCGCGACGGCGATCGCGTAGTTGTTGATCGGATTAGCGGCGAACCACTCGTAGGTCGTGGTCCCGTCGCCGTTCGGCGTCACGCGCCGCAGCCGTCCGTTGGAGACGTCGAACGTCGAGTCGGGCAGCGTGAGCGCGATGCGCTGGCTATCGGGCTCGTCGGCCTGGGTGTCCTTGTTCGGCCACCAGATGCTCGCACCCACGCCCTGATCGGTGGTCACGATCCACGGGTGGCCAAGGCTGTCCGTCGTCCACGTGAACCCGCCGTCCCACGGCGGGCGGCGCGCCACCACCGGCCGGCCGTGGTAGAAGACGGCGATCGTGCGGACGGCGCCCGCCGGCGCCGCCACGGGCAGGGTCGCGAAGAACGCGTTGCCGTCGCGGCGGAACGGGACGTGGCGTCCGCCCGCCACCATGCTGTCCACCACCAGCGGCTGCTGGAGATCGATCTGCATCCGGCGTGCGGGCCGCAGCACGCGGTAGGTGATGCCGTTCCAGCCGCGGATGCCGCTGTCGGCCGGACTGACGGCGACGTGGAGGTCGTAGAAGGTCACGTCCCACCAGGTGCGGTCCGGGCTGGTGAGCGAGCCGCGCAGCGAATCGGCGTGGGTATAGACGGCCGCCTCGCGGGTGTGGGCGTTCTGGGCGGCGGCCGCCAGGGGTACGGCCAGCAGGGCACCGACGAGGCCGATGCGCGTCATGGAGCACTCCGGGAGTGGCGGCACGGTGCGGCAGGTTCATCATACGGCGCCCGGGACCCGGGGGCCAGCGCGGCCGGGGTGCCGGACGCACCGCGCCCGGCCGGCCCCGTCCGGCCGCTCTGCAGGCCCGAGCGGCATTCGTCGCGCCGGCGCTCCCGTTTTGGGGGATTTGCGCGCCGGACGCCCGGACTGTACGGTGGGAGCAGCAGCCAGGCTCCTCGGGCGCGGCCGGCGCGGGTCGGCGCCGCGGCGCACCGGAGCGAGCGGGGGGGGGACCATGCCAGCCAAGCGGCCGCGGGGAAAGGCGACTCGAGGCGAGCCGGCGGCCGCGCGAGCGGCCACCCCGGACGGTCTGCCGTGGGACTCGATCCCTGACGTGATGTACCGGGTCCGCGGGGCCGAGGGCACGATCGAGCTGCTGAGCGCCGCCTTCACCCCGCTCACGGGCTGGCGGACGCAGGACTGGATCGGCCGGCCGTTCGCGGAGCTGGTGTACGCCGAGGACCTGCCGCGCGCCATCGACAAGTACGCCGCCATCCTGCGCGGCGAACGGCTCGCGCCCTACGAGCTGCGGATCCGGACCGCGTCCGGCGGCCACGTGGTCGGCGAGTTCCACAGCGCCCCGCTGCTCGAGCATGGGCGCGTGGTGGGCGAGCAGGGCATCGCCCGCGACGTGACCGACCGCAAGCGCGCCGACGAGACGCGCCGGGCCGCCGAGGAGCGGTTCCGGACGCTGTTCGAATCGGCCGACGAAGCCATCTTCCTGATGGACGGCGCCGTCTTCATCGACGTGAACGCCAAGTGCGTGGACATGTTCGGGCTGCGGGACCGGAACGACATGGTCGGGCACTCCCCGATGGACTACTCGCCTCCGTTGCAGCCCGACGGCCGCGATTCCCGCGAGAAGGCGCTGGAGTTCATCCTCGCCGCCCTGCAGGGCCGGCCGCAGCGCTTCTCCTGGAAGCACCTGCGCAAGAACGGCGTGCCGTTCGACGCGGAGGTGTCCCTCAACGCCCTCACGCTGCACGGGAAGGTGCACGTGCAGGCGATCGTCCGCGACATCACCGCCCGCCAGGCAGCCGAGCAGGCGCTGCGGGAGAGCGAGGAGCGCTTCCGGCTGCTCTCGGAGGCGGCATTCGAGGGCATCGGCATCTCCGAGGACGGGCGGATCGCCGACTGCAACGAGGACCTCGCGGCCATGCTCGGCTATCGCCGCGAGGAGATGATCGGGCGGCCGATCGGCGATTTCGTGGCTCCCGAGCACGCGGCGATGGTGGAGGAGCGGCACCGCTCGGAATCGACCGAGCGCTACGAGCACGTGGCACGGCGCAAGGACGGCTCCACGTTCCACGTGGAGGTCCAGGGCCGCAGCCTGCCGCACCAGGGGCGGAGGATCCGGGTCAGCGCCATCCGGGACATCTCCGAGCGCCGGCGCTCGGAGCTGATCCAGGGCGCGGTGTTCCGCATCTCGGAGGCGGCGCACACGGCGCTGAGCCTCAAGGAGCTGTTCGGCGCGATCCACCGGATCGTGGGCCAGCTGATGCCGGCGCGGAACTTCTACATCGCGCTGACCGATCCCGAGACGCACATCATCAGCTTCCCGTACTTCGTGGACGAGTTCGACGCGCCGCCCGAGCCCAAGCCGCCGGGCAAGGGCCTGACGGAGTACGTGTTGCGCACCGGCCGGCCGCTCCTGGCCACGCCCGCGGTGTCGCACGAGCTCGAGGCCCGCGGCGAGGTCGAGCTCATCGGCGCGCCGTCGCTCGACTGGCTCGGAGTGCCGCTGGCCGTCGGCGGCACGACGACCGGCGTGCTGGTCGTGCAGACCTACGCCGAGGGGGTGCGCTACACGGAGCGCGACCGCGACATCCTGCAGTTCGTGTCCGCCCAGATCGCGATGGCGGTCCAGCGCAAGCGGGCCGAGGAGGCGCTGCGCCGCTCCGAGGCGAGCTTGCGCGGCTTCGTGGACAACGCGGTGTTCGGGATCTCGCGCAGCAGCGCCGACGGCACCGTGCTCTCGGCCAACCGCACGCTGGCCCGGCTGCTGGGCTACGGCTCGCCCGAGGAGCTGATCGGGCTCAAGACGGCCACCGCGTTCTACCGGCGCCCGGAGGACCGCGAGGCGACCGTCCAGCGGATGCAGCGGGCCGACCGGTTCGAGAACATCGAGGTCGAGTGGAAGCGCAAGGACGGCTCGCCGCTCACGGCGCGCATGTCCGGGCGCGCGGTTCGGGACGCCGACAACGCGGTGCAGGAGTACGAGGTCATCGTCGAGGACATCACCGAGCACCGGGCCCTCGAGGCGCAGCTCCGGCAGGCGCAGAAGATGGAGGCGGTGGGCCAGCTGGCGGGCGGCGTGGCGCACGACTTCAACAATCTGCTCACCACCATCCTGGCCTCGAGCGAGCTGCTGGCATCCGGCCTGGCGCCTGGGACGGCGCATCGCGACGACGTGGAGGTGATCCACCAGGCCGCCGTGCGCGCCGCCGAGCTGACGCGCGACCTGCTGGCGTTCAGCCGCCAGCAGCCGCTCGAGCTCCAGGCCCTGCCGCTGGGCGGGCTGGTGGCGGACTTCGCGCGGCTGGCGCGGCGGATCGTGCCGGAGGACGTCGAGGTGGCCGTGCAGGTCGACACGCCCGGTGCCGTGGTGCGCGCCGACCCCGGGGCCGTCGAGCAGATCCTGATGAACCTCGTCACCAACTCGCGGGACGCGATGCCGGCCGGGGGCACGCTGCGGCTGGTGGTGGGCCACGGCGCCCTCGACGCGGACTACTGCCGTGCGCACGGCTGGGGCGCGCCCGGCGAGTACGTGGTGCTCTCGGTGGCGGACACCGGCGCCGGGATGGACGCGAAGACGCAGCAGCACATCTTCGAGCCGTTCTTCACGACCAAGCCCGTCGGCCAGGGCACCGGCCTGGGGATGGCGATGGTGTACGGCCTGGTCAAGCAGCACGGCGGCTTCATCAACGTGTACAGCGAGCCGGGGCTCGGCACGACGGTGCGGATCTACTTCCCCGTCGCCGCCGAGGCGGCGGACGCCGCGCGCGCGGCCCCCGCCGCGGAGATCCGGGAGGGCCGCGAGACCATCCTCCTGGTCGAGGACGACGCGACGCTCCGGCGCACCGCCAAGCGGGTGCTCGAGAAGTTCGGCTACACCGTCATCACGGCGACCGACGGGTTCGACGCCCTCAACCTCATCCAGGCCCGGCCGACGCCGGCGGACCTGATCATCAGCGACGTGGTGATGCCGCACACCAGCGGGCCGCAGCTGCTGAGCGCCCTGCGCGACGCGGGCGCGGCTCCCCGGATGCTGTTCACCAGCGGGTACGCGGCGCGGGACGTGCAGGAGCGGGCCACGCTCGACCGGAGCGTGCCGTTCCTTCCCAAGCCGTGGACCATCGCCGAGCTGCTGCGCAAGGTGCGCGAGGTGCTGGACGCGCCCCAGCCCGCGCCCCGGTAGCCGCGACCCGGGCCGGCTCCGTCCGCTGGCGCAATCCGCACGACCTCGATAGCATTACGCCGCTCAGCAACCGCCATCGGAAGGTCTCACCCGCCCCGTGGCGCGTCGTGCGCCCAGCACCGGAGGTGTGAAATGCGTCGGTCGTCGTGGTCCAAGCGCTGGACGTCGTTCGGAACCGTCGGGCTCGCGTGCGCCCTGGCACTCGGGGGCTGCGCCAAGAAGGAGGTGCCGCCGGTCGCGCAGGCCGGGCCCAACCACGTCATCGTGGCGGCGAGCGACTTCACCTTCAGCGCGCCCGACAGCGTCTCGGCGGGGCTCGAGATGATCCACCTAGTCAACAACGGCCCGTCCCTGCACCATCTCCAGGTCGTGGCGCTCGATTCCGGCAAGACCACCGCCGACCTGATGAACGCGATGAAGAACCCCGGCCCGCCGCCCGCGTGGATCCGGTTCGTCGGCGGTCCGAACGCGGTGGCGCCCGGTGGCGTCGACACGGCGATCGCCTATCTGACCCTCGCGGCGGGCAATTACGCGCTGATGTGCCTGATCCCGGACAGCGCGGGCATCCCGCACTTCGCCCACGGCATGGTGCGCGCCCTGACCGTCACGCCCAGCGCGGAGACGCCGGCCAGCGCGCCCACGGCCGACATGACGATCCACCTCAAGGACTACGGGTTCGACGTCACGGGCAATCTCACCCCCGGCGCGCACACGATCCGCGTCGTGAACGACGGGCCGCAGGCGCACGAGATGCTCATCGCGCAAATGGCGCCGCGGAAGAAGGCGGCGGATCTGGTGACCTGGGTGGAGACGGCGAAGATGCGCGGCATGCCGCCCGCCAAGCCGTACGGCGGCGCCACCGCCCTCGGGCCCGGCGCGTCGGAAGTCATCACGGTCCAGCTGGCCGCCGGCGACTACGGGCTGTTCTGCTTCCTCCCCGACGCCAAGGACGGGAAGGACCACGTGCTGCACGGAATGGCGAAGGACCTGAAGGTGAGCTGACGGCCTAGAACAGCGACCGCTGCACGACCGGCGTGAACGACCTGCGGTGATGCGGAGTCGGGCCACGCCGGTCGAGCGCGGCCCGGTGGTCGGGCGTGCCGTAGCCCGCGTTGTGCTCCCAGCCGAAGTCCGGATACCGCAGGCCCAGCCGCCGCATCACCCGGTCCCGCACCGTCTTGGCCACGATGCTGGCGCAGGCGACCGCGTAGCACCGGGCGTCGCCGTCCACCATCGCCTCGTGGGCGCGGCCCAGCTCCGGCATCGGCGTCCCGTCCACCACCACCAGCCCGACCGTGCACCGGAGCCGCGACAGCGCGCGGCGCATCGCGAGCGCCGTGGCGCCGCGCACGTTGAAGCGGTCCACTTCGCGGACGCTGGCGCCGCCCACGCCGTGGGCGAGGGTGGAAACGATCGCCGCCGCGAGATCCTCGCGGCGGCGCCGGGTCAGCAGCTTCGAGTCGTCGACGCCCTCGAGCCAGGGCGAGTCGGGCGTGATCACGACCGCAGCGGCGATCACCGGGCCCGCCCACGGGCCCCGGCCCACCTCGTCCACCCCCGCGACCGAGGGCAGCCCGCGTTCGAAGTACCTGCGCTCGACCGTGAAGTCGAGCACCGTCAGACCTTCTCGGTCTCCTTCACGCCCTCGCGCTGCTCGCGGATGCGCCCCGCCTTGCCGGCCAGGCGGCGGAGGTAGGAGAGCTTCGCGCGCCGCACCTTGCCCTTGCGGACCACCTCCACCGTCGCGATGCCCGGCGAGTGCAGCGGGAAGATGCGCTCCACCCCCACGCCCGCCGAGATCTTGCGGACCGTGAACGTCTCGCTCACGCCGCCGCCCCGGCGGCCGACGCACACGCCCTCGAACGCCTGGAGGCGCTCCTTGTCACCCTCGCGCACCCGGACCATCACCTTGATGGTGTCCCCCGCGCGGAAATCGGGAAGGTCGCTCCTGCGCCCTTCCAGTCGCACCGATGCCAGCCGTTCCATGGTCATTCTCCCATCCGTTCGAGGTAGCGCGCCCAGAGATCCGGGCGTCGCTCCCGCGTCAGTCGTTCGGCCTCGGCCTGGCGCCACATCGCGATCCGGCCGTGATCGCCGGACAGCAGCACGTCGGGCACCCCGTGGCCGCGATACTCCGCCGGCCGCGTGTACGACGGCGGCGCCAGCAGTCCCTCGTAGTGCGAGTCCCCGGACGCGGACTCGTGGTCGCCCAGGGCCCCCGGCAGCAGGCGCACCACCGCGTCGATCACGCACAGCGCCGCGGGCTCGCCGCCCGAGAGCACGTAGTCGCCGACCGACAGCTCCTCGGTCGCCAGGTGGTCGGCCACCCGCTGGTCCACGTCCTTGTAGTGCCCGCACAGCAGCGTGAGCCCGTCGCCGACCGCGTACCGCACCGCCTCGTCGTGCCCGAACGGCCTCCCGCGCGCCGACAGCAGCACCACGGGACCCGCCGGCCGGAGGTCCTCCACCGCCTCGAAAAACGGCTCCGGCCTGAGGACCATGCCGGCGCCGCCGCCGTACGGCGTGTCGTCGGCGGTCTGGTGGCGGTCGTGGGTGTAGTCGCGCAGCCGCACCACCCGGTACTCGACCAGGCCCTTCGCCGCCGCGCGTCCCAGGATGCTGACCCCGAGCGGCTCGGTGAAGAACTCGGGGAACAGCGTGACCACCGCCACGCGCAGCATCAGATCTCCAGCAGGCCCGCCGGCGGCGCGATCACCACGAGCTGCCCGGCCCGGTCGACCCGCTCGACGACGGCACGGGTGAAGGGGATCAGGTGATGCCGCTCGCTCCCGGCCACGTCGAGCAGCCAGCCCTGCGGAGCCTCGACGACCTCGGCCACCGTCCCCACCGCCGCCCCGTCGACCGTCGCGACCTTCAGCCCGACCAGCTCGTGCATGTAGAACTCGCCGTCGTCGAGCGGCCGGGCCTCCGCGACCGGAATCGCGAGGTGCCGCTCGCGCAGCTCGTCCAGGCCCTCGCGCACGTCGATGCCTGCGAAGTGCAGCAGCCAGGCGCGGTGGTAGTCCCGGCTCCGCTCGATCACCAGCTCGCGGCCGGTCTCCCGCCCGTCCCGGTCCAGCACCACCAGCCTCTTCCCGATGGCGAAGACGGTCTCCGGCTCGTCGGTCACGGGGTAGATCAGCGCGTCACCCTTCACCCCGTGCGGCTTCTTGAGGAGACCGACCACCAGATGGGTCGGCCCGCTCACCGGTGCTACGCCTTCGAGACCGGCGGCTCGGGCAGCGTCGCGGCGAAGCAGCCCGCCTTCTTCAGCAGCGAGGCCACCGTCTCCGACGGCTTGGCGCCCCGGCCCAGCCATGCCAGGACCTTCTCCTTGTCCAGCTCGATCTGTCCGCCCTTGCCGCGCGGGTAGTAGTGCCCGAGCAGCTCGACGAACCGGCCGTCGCGCGGCGACTCCTGGTCCGCCACCACGATCCGGAACGCCGGCTGGTGCTTCCGGCCCACCCTGCGCAACCGCATCCGTACCGCCATCTCAGTTCGCTCCTCGGCCGAGCTGCGGGAAACCCGCGGCTTTCACGCCCTTCATGCCCCTCATGAACTTCCCCATCTCCCTGAACTGCGTCAGCAGCCGGTTGATCTCCTGCACCGGCCGCCCCGATCCCCTCGCGATCCGCGCCCGGCGCGACCCGTTGAGGATGTCCGGGTTCTTCCGTTCCTCGGGCGTCATCGCCAGCACGATCGCCTCGACGTGCTTCATCCGCTTCGGGTCGGCGGCCTTGACCGCCTTCATCGCCTCGCGCCCGACGCCCGGCAGCATCCCGAGCAGCGATTCGATCGGGCCGAGCTTCTGCATCTCGCGCAACGCGTCGAGAAAGTCGGCGAGGTCCATCCCCTTCTTCGTCGTCACCTTGCGCGCGAGCCGCTCCGCCTTCTCCCGGTCGAGCGACTGCTCGGCCTTCTCCACCAGGGTCAGGACGTCGCCCATCGCCAGCATCCGGCCCGCGATCCGCTCGGGACGAAACGGCTCGATCGCGTCCAGCCCCTCGCCCGTCCCGATGTACTTGATCGGCGCACCGGTCGCCGCGTAGATCGACAGCGCCGCGCCGCCCCGCGCGTCCCCGTCCATCTTGGTCAGCACCACGCCGGTCAGTCCGATCGCCTCGTGGAACCCGCGCGCGATCCGCACGGCGTCCTGGCCGGTCATCCCGTCGGCCACCAGCAGCACCTCGTGCGGAGGCACGGCCGCCTTGAGACGCTCCAGCTCCGCCATCATCTCCGGGTCGATGGCGAGCCGGCCCGCGGTGTCCACCAGCACGGTGCGCGCGCGGGCGTGGCGCGCAGCCTCCACGCCGCGCTTGACCAGCCCAACCACGTCGGCCTGCCCCGGCTCGGCGTGCACCGCCACCTTCACCCGGGCCGCCAGCTCCACCAGCTGCTCGATCGCCGCCGGCCGGTACACGTCCGCCGCCACGAGAAACGGCGCCTTCTGCTCCACCACCAGGCGCCTGGCCAGCTTCGCCGCCGTGGTCGTCTTGCCCGAGCCCTGGAGCCCGACCAGGTAAACCACCGTCGGGGGCACGCTCGCGAACCGGATCGCCGCCGCCTGCTCCCCGAGCAGCCGCACCAGCTCCTCGTGGACGATCTTCACGAGCTGCTGCCCCGGCGCCACCGTCTTGAGGGCCGGCGCCCCCACCGCCCGCGCCTGGACCCGCTCGCTGAACTGCCGGGCCGCGTCGAAGCCGACATCGGCCTCGAGCAGCGCGCGGCGGACGGTCTCGAGCCCGTCCCTGACAGCCTCTTCCGTGAGAACGCCGCGCCCGCGAAGCTGGCCGAGCACGGCGGAGAGCTTCTCGCTAAGCTGCTCAAACATGAGCCTTTAAAGCTATCCGCGGGCCCAGTCCCGGGCAACCGGCCGGGCTGGGCGCCGTACGCGGCGACCGGGGACCGGCGCCTGGGGTCAGACGGTGTGGGCGCGGAACGTTACACTCTCGAAGGCCGCGCGGAGCGACGCACCATGAGACTCGTCGTTGCGATTGCCCTCGTCCTCGCCGCCAGCGGCTGTCGCTGGCTGACGGAGCCGAGCCACGTCGCCCAGGTCAAGAGCCCGGTCGACGTGACGCTCAAGATCGGCGACCAAGTGCTGGTGGACGGCGTCCTGCGCGTGAAGTTCGTCGCCGTACCGTCGGACAGCCGCTGCCCGGCGACGGCCGAGTGCTTCGTCGCGGGCGACGCGCTCGTCGTCCTCGAGGCGCTCGCCGGCCTGGCACCGTGCCCGGACACACTCCATACGTCCCAGACCAACCTCGCCATCTGCGGCAACTACCTCATCGGGCTGCTGGAGCTGGCGCCCTATCCGCAGACGTTCCAGCCGATTCCGCCGGGCGACTACGCGGCCAAGATCCGCTTCCTCACCGGCGACCCGCCCTAGCGCGCCGCCGGCGGCGGCCCCGCGGGGCGCGGCGCCGACGCGGTGACGCGGCGCAGGGCCGGGACGCTCCAGCCGTTCCACCCCGCCGGTGCGTCGGTCAGCAGCACCACGGCCGCACCACGGAGCGCCCCCCGCTCCACCTTCCAGCGGCGTCGAGTGGCGCCCGACCCGTACTCGGCACCAGTCGCCCCGGGCCCGAGCGCCCGCCCCGGCGCGCCGGTGCGCGACCCCCACCCGCTCACCAGCGCGCGCCCGAACTCGTCCGCGTCGCCGGGCGTCGTCCACGCGCTCGCCCACACCACCACCGTGCCGTCCGCGTTCGCCAGCACCTCGAACCGGTCGCCGTCCCACCCGGCCGCGGCCGCCACCGCGACCGCGGTGTCCACGCCCCAGGTCTCGAGCGCTATCCGGGTCTCGAACTCGCCGAAGTCGTCGTCGTAGACCAGGGTGTCGCGCGCGGCTGCCCTGAGGAAGCCGACGCGGAAGGGCACCTGGTGGGACGCGTAGACGTGCGGGTGGAGCACCTGGGCGGTGGAGACGGGCATCCGGTCGCCGTACGGCTCCTCGTCCGGCCGCACCCGCCGCGCGTTGAAGTCGCGCATGAACTGCGCGCCGGCGAGGTAGGGGAACAGCAGGCCCTCGCGGACGATGGCCGGCGCCGTGGCGAAGACGGGCATCGACGCCTGCTGCTGCCGGATCAGCTCCCGCACCCGGTCCCAGCTGCCCAGCGCCTCGTCCAGGTCGACGCCCGGCGCGAGCGCCTCGATGGAGGCGAGGGTGGCCTGGCCCTCGGCCACGGCCTGGCCCGCCATCTGGCGATCGTTCTGGCGCCGCAGCTTCAGGATGGCGTTGAGCGAGGTGTACTCGTCCTGCAGCGCGTGGACCAGCTCGTGCGCCAGGATCAGCCTCAGCACCGTCGGATCCGCCCCGCGCACGACGAACAGGGCGCTCGAGTCGGGGTCGTAGTAGCCCGCCACCTGCTCGGCGTAGAGATCGAGCATCAGGCGGCGCAGGTCCACGCTGTCGGGAACGAGCCCGAAGGCGCGGTAGGTCCGCTGCACGCCCGCGAGCTCCTTGGGGGGCATCGCCTCGGCCATCTCGCGGTTCAGGTAGCCGCGCACCTGCTCGCGCGAGCGCACCTCGATGGCGGGCGGCCGCCGGAACTTCAGCCCCACGGCGCGCTCGACGTCGGGGATCACCTCCTGCGCGATCTGTTGCGCCGAGCGCTCGTCCTGCGCACGGGCGGCGTGCACGGCGCCCGCGAGCGAGGCGAGCACGACCGTCAGCCGCGCCGCGCAGCGACGGCTCATCCCGTCCACTCGATCCGCTTGCCGACCGCCACGCCGACCGCGCGCGCCACGTCCGATCCGCGGACCACGACGCCGAGCCGCTCGAGGCCGCGCCTGAGCTCGCCGTCCAGCCGCTCGCGCCGCTCGAGCAGGGTCTCGCGCCGCGCCGGCTCCCGGTCCCGCGGACCCGGCGCCTCGCGCTCCGGCGCCGGCTCCGCGGCCGGCGATGCCGAGCCCCCGAAGACCCGCTCGATCTCGGCGCCGAGCCGCTCCATCGCCGCACCGATCTCCCGGGTGAACGTCTCCAGGGCGTCCTCCTCGCCGGCGGCGCCGTCGCCCGCCGGCGCGGCGCGCCCGCCTGCCCCGCCCCCGCCGCCCGGGCCGCCGTCCACCGACTCGCCGCGCGCGAGGCGGCGGCGAATCGCGGCGTCCACCCGCCGGCGCTCGCGCACGATGCGCTCGAGCTCCGGAGGCAGCGTGGCGGTGGCCTGCGCGTGGGCGCACGCCTCGTCGAGCACGTCGATCGCCTTGTCCGGCTGCAGCCGGTCGGTCACGAACTTCCCGGTCAGCACCAGCGCCGCCGCGAGCGCGTCCTCCTCGATCGCCACCGCGTGATGGTGCTCGAGCCGCGGCCGCCGGGCCCGGAGGATCTCCATCGTCTGCTCGGCGGTGAGCTCGCGCACCAGGACCGGCTGGAAGCGGCGCTCGAGCGCCGGATCGCCCTTGACCCAGCGGTCGTACTCCGCCGCCGTGGTGGCCCCGATCACCCGGATGTCGGCCCGCACCAGCGCGGGCTTGAGCATGTTCGCGGCGTCCATCGCCGCGCCCATCGCCGTGCCCTGCCCGATGAGGTTGTGCAGCTCGTCCACGAACAGGATGACGTCGGGATCCTCCGAGACCGCCTTCACCAGCCGGCGCAGCCGCTCCTCGTACTGGCCGCGGTACACCGTACCGGCCAGCAGCGCCACGTGGTCGAGGGCCACGATGCGCACACCGCGCAGCGCCGCCGGCACCGCACGCGCGACCACGCGCTGGGCCAGGCCTTCGACGATGGCGGTCTTCCCCACGCCGGCGTCGCCGACCAGGGCCGGGTTGTGCTTGGTCTGCCGCAGCAGGATGTCAACGACGCGGCTGATCTCCTCGTCGCGGCAGCGGACCGGCTCCAGGTCGCCGCGCCCCGCCGCCGCCGTGAGGTCGTAGCCGAGCCGCTCCAGCACCTCCTCGCCGGAGCCCTCGGTCAGCCCGAAGATGCCTTCCGCCATGCGACGCCCCCCGTCCCCGCGGCTACCGCGCGACCGCCCACCACCTACAACCTACCACCCGCCTCGCGGCCCGGTTTCAGGGCACGCTCGCGGTGATCAGCGACGCGTACCACGCGATCAGCCAGTCGCCGGCCACCATCGCCGCCACGGCCCCGATGGCCAGAAAGACGCCGAACGGCACGGGGCTGCGCCGCTTGAGGAGCAGCAGTGGGAGGAACACCATCACGCCCGCGAGGGAGCCCATGAACGCGGTGAGCAGCACCCCGCGCCAGCCCACGAAGCTGCCGATCATCGCCATCATCTTGAGGTCGCCGAGGCCCAGGGTCGTGGGCTTCTCGCCCTCCTCCAGCACCTGGTCCAGCTCCTCGCCGCGGATCAGGCCCCGGGCGAGCGCCCAGTCTCCGGTCGCCTTCACGGCCCCGAGCAGCGCGAAGCCGGCCGCCGCGCCGAGCCCGGCGCCGATCAGGCCGAGGCCCCCGGGCGTGAGGGACAGCGCGAGCCCCGCGACCAGGCCGCCCAGCGAGAACTCGTCGGGGATCGTGAAGTGGCGGGCGTCGGTGAGCGCGATGCCGAGCGCGAGGGTGGCGAGCAGCGCGGCCCGCAGCGCCGCGAAGCCGAGACCGAACCACAGCACCGCGCCCGCCCAGATCAACCCCACGGCCAGCTCGACCAGCGGGTACTCCACGCTGATCCGCGCCCGGCAGTGCCGGCACCGGCCCAGCAGCGCGAGGTAGGAGAGCACCGGCACGTTGTCGTACCACGCGATCGGCTTCCCGCAGGCGGGGCAGCGCGACCGCGGCGCGACGACCGACTCGTTCCGCGGCAGTCGGTACACGCAGACGTTGAGGAAGCTCCCCAGCATCGCGCCGAAGATCGCGACGAACGCGAGCACGACGGGCTCAGGCACGGGCACGGGACACCTCGAACAGAAGGATGCCGGCGGCGACCGCCGCGTTGAGCGACTCCGCGCCCGGGCGCATCGGCACCGCCACGGCCCGGTGCCCGCGCTCCCGCCAGCCGGGCCGCACGCCCTGGCCCTCGTTGCCGATCACCAGCGCGAGATCGGGCGCCGCGCGGTCGAGCGCGCTCAGCGGCTCGCCGCTCGCCGCGGCGATCCAGGTGGTGACGCCCTCGCGCGCCGCGTAGTCGCACCACTCCTCGAAGGTCGCCGCGGCCACCTGGTGGCGGAACACGGCGCCCATCGAGCCGCGCACGACCTTCGCGCCCCGCACGTCCGCGGTGCCGTCCAGCGCCACCGTGAGCCACGCGCCCAGTGCGTCCGCGGTGCGGATCATCGTCCCCACGTTGCCCGGATCCTGCACGCCGTCGATCACCAGCGTGCGCCGCGGGGCGGCGTCCGGCCGCCGGACCTGCCCGAGCCCGAGCGGCTGCCACTCCACCACGGCCAGCACGCCGCTCGGCGTCTCGGTGTCGGCCAGCCGGTCGAAGTCACGCCGCGGCGCCACCTCGGTGCGGATGCCCCTCCGCCCCGTCTCCTCGAGCAGCCCGGCCGCCTGCTCCCGGGCGTCGTCGGCCACCAGCACCGCCGTGACCTTCGCGCCGCCGCGGACCGCGTCCTCCACCAGCCGGCGCCCCTCGGCCACCACCAGGCCGCGGCGCTCGCGCGCGTGGCGGCGTTGGAGATCGCGCAGCAGCGTGTGCAGATTACCCGCCATGCGGATCGCCCTCACGATCGCCGGCTCCGACTCCGGCGGCGGCGCCGGAATCCAGGCCGATCTCAAGACCTTCCATCAGTTCGGCGTCTTCGGCACCACCGTCGTCACCGCGGTGACGGCGCAGAATACCGTGGGCGTGCACGGCTGGGAGCCGCTCGGCGTCCCGCTGGTCATCCGGCAGCTCGAGGCCGTGGCCGACGACCTCCCGCCCGACGCCGTGAAGAGCGGCATGCTCGGCACCGCCGAGCTGGTGGACGCCGTCGCCGACGCCCTGGCTCGCCTCCGGCTCCCCAACTACGTGCTCGACCCGGTGATGGTGGCCACCTCCGGCGACCGCCTCCTCGTGCCCGAGGCCGAGCAGCGCGTGGCGGAGCGCCTGGTCCCGCTCGCGGCGCTGGTCACGCCCAACCTCGACGAGGCCCGCATCCTGGCGCAGCACGAGGTGCGCACGGTCGCGGAGATGGAACGCGCCGGCCGCGCCCTGCTCAAGATGGGGGCCGGAGCGGCGCTGGTGAAGGGCGGCCACCTCGAGGCGGCGGATGTGGTGGACGTGCTCGTGACCCGAGACGGCGTGAGCCGGTTCGCGCGCCCCAAGCTCGTGACCCGGTCCACCCATGGCACCGGGTGCACGCTCTCGGCCGCCGTGGCCGCGGGCCTCGCCCACGGGCGCTCCCTGGAGCGCGCCGTCGCCGACGCGCTGGACTTCGTGCATCGGGCCATGGTGGCGGCCCCGGGCCTGGGTCGGGGCCACGGACCGCTGAATCATTTCGTTGAGGCAAGAAACGGGAGAGGTGAGGCGTGAGAAGTGAGAAGGCATAGCAAGAGGAGAGAGGCCGGTCTCACTTTCGCCTCTGACTTCTCACTTTCACCTCTCACTTCTCACCTCTCACCCCTCACGCTTCACAGCTTTCGAACAATCCCCCTGACCAGCCGCGCCAAATCCCCCTTCACCCGCTCGGCGGTCTCCAGCACTTCCGCGTGCGAGAGCGTCGGCGCGCCGAGCCCGGCGGCGAGATTGGTCACGGTGGAGATGCCGAGACAGCGCAGGCCCCGCGCGCGCGCCACGATGATCTCCGGCACCGTGCTCATGCCCACCGCGTCCGCGCCCACCCGCTTGAGCATCTCGATCTCCGCCTTGGTTTCGTACGACGGGCCGAGCGTGGCCGCGTAGGTGCCCTCGTCGAGCGCGATCCGCTCCTCGGCCGCGACGGCGCGGGCGAGGGCGCGCAGCTCGCGGTCGTAGGGGTCGCTCATGTCCGGGAAGCGCTCCTCGCCCTCCACCACCGGCCCGGCCAGCGGCTGCCGACCGGTGAAGTTGAGGTGGTCGGCGATCAGCATCAGGGCGCCCGGCCGAAGGGTGCGGCGGATGCCGCCGGCGGCGTTGGTGACGACGAGCGTGCGGACCCCCAGCTCGGCGAACACCCGGACGGGCAGCCCCACCACGGCGGAGTCGTGACCCTCGTACATGTGGAAGCGCCCGCTCTGCGCCAGCACCTGCTTGTCCTCGAGCGTTCCGGCGATCAGCTCGCCCGCGTGCCCCTGGACGGTGGGCGCGGGGAAGCCGGGGATCCGCGCGTAGGGCACGCGCACCGCGTCCCGGATGTCCTCGCCGAGAAAGCCGAGGCCCGACCCCAGGACCAGCGCCACCGTCGGCCGCCGCGGCGCGATGGCCCGGCGCACGGCCTCCGTCGCCTCCCGGACCGCCCCCGCCCCCGCCCCTCCCGTCATCGCGCCACGCCCGGGCGCGGTCACTTCGCGGCCTTCAACGCGCCCGTGCCGTTGCGCAGCTGCGCCAGCTCCTTCTTCGCGTCCTCGACCATGCCCATGCGCTCCTGGTAGGGCAGGAAGGCGCTGGCGAAGCCGTCGAGAATCATCCGCTCGATCTCCGCGCGGTTGAAGCCGAGGCGGGTGTGCGCGAGGTAGTACTCGTCGGTGACGGTGGTGGCGCTCATCAGCCGATTGTCGGTGTTGAGCGACACGACGATGCCGAGGTCGAAGTAGCGGCGCACCGGGTGCTGCTCGATCGACGGCACCGCGTGCGTCTGGACGTTGCAGGTGACGCACACCTCGAGCGGGACGCGCCGGTCGTTGACGTAGCGCTCGAGGTCCGGGTCCTCGAACAGCCGGGTGCCGTGGCCGATCCGGTCGGCATGGCAGTAGTGCAGTGCCTGGGCGATGGACTCCGGGCCGTACGCCTCGCCGGCGTGGATGGTGGCGTTCACGTTGGCGTTGACCACGGTGTAGAACGCCTCGCGGTGCTTCTTGGCGGGATAGTTGTACTCGGCCCCGGCCAGATCGAACGCCACGACGCCCTTCCCCTTGAAGGCGACGGTGAGGTTCGCGAGGTCCATGGAGGTCGCGGGGCTCATGTTCCGGATCCCGCAGATGATGAGGCCGGTCCGCACCCCGAAGTCCCGCTCGGCGCGCCGCATCCCGCGGAGCGGCGCCTCCACCGCCTCGGTGAGCGGCATGCCCTTCTTGGTGCAGAGAATCGGCGAGTAGCGGATCTCCATGTAGCGCACGCCGTCGGCGGCGCCGTCCTCGACCAGCTCGTAGGTGACGCGCTCCAGCGCCTCGGGAACCTGGAGCACCGAGAGCGTCACCTCGAAGCGCGTGAGGTAGTCCATCAGGTTCCGCGCGTCCGACACCTGCAGGTAGCGCGTCAGCTCCGCGAGGTCGGTCGCGGGCAGCTTGACCTTCTGCTCCCGCGCCAGGTCGGCCAGCGTCGCCGGCCGCACCGAGCCGTCGAGATGGACGTGCAGCTCCGGCTTGGGCATCCGGCGGATCAGCTCCCGCGTGAGGCGCTCCTCGCCCGCGCCGGGCCGGCGGCGCGTCATCGCCCGGCCTCCTGGACGCGGACGTCCTCGGGGGGCTGCACGGGCTGCGGGAGCTTCCGCAGCCACTCCGACAGCGCGTCGAGATCCACCGTGCCGCTGTTCTCCGCCGCCGCGCCGCGCAGCATCGCGTAGCCGCTGCCGCCGGCCGCCACGAAGTCGGGCACCGACACCGTGTACCAGGCGCTGTCGGCCAGCGGGCGCCCGCCGGCCAGCGCAACGGCGATCACCCGCTGGCCCTCGGGCGCCGCCGAGTTGACCCGCACCGTCACGCCCGAGACGTGGGCGCGCGCTTCCCCCGTGCCGACCGCGTGCTCGAGCGTCCGCCGCAGCACCGCGCCCGTGACCCGCAGCTTCACCAGGAAGTTCTGGAACGGCTCGACCTCGAACAGCGCGCCCCAGGTGACGGGGCCGGCGGCGAGGTCGGCGCGGATCCCGCCGTTGTTGACCAGCGCCACGTCGGCGCCGGTGGCCGCCCGGTCGGCGTCGGCGATCAGGTTGCCGAGAGGATACTGGTCGCCGCTCCTGACCAGCGGTCCGGCGAGGGTCGCGACCACGCGCGAGGTGAGCGGCGCGACGCGCCGCGCCTCGGTGGCGACCAGGCGAGCGACCGCGGTATCCGCCGTCTCGCGGTCGGCCCACACGGTCTCGACCCGCATCCGGACCACCCGCACGCCGGCGCTGTCCACGAAGTCCACGATCCCGAGCGCGATGCCGTTGGAGCGCGCCTGCACGATGGGGATGCCGTTGACGGTGGTCTCGACCAGCGTGTGCGTGTGGCCGCTGACGATCAGGTCCGGGCGGTTGTGGAGGGCGGCGGCGAGATCCACGACCTCCCCCGCGCAACCCCCGTCGGGGGTGCAGAACGCGCCCGCGTGCGCCACCACGATCACCCAGTCCGGGCGCTCGGCGCGCGCGGCGGCGATCGCCGCGTCCAGCCTCGCGGGCCCGCTGTCGAACGAGAGGGCGGCCACGTTGGAAGGCCGGGTGGTCGAGGGCGTGCTCTCGGTGCTGTACCCCACGACCGCAATGCGTCGGCCGCCGGCGATGACCATCCGCCACGGCGCGGTCCACGGCGGCGTCGCGCCGCCGGCACGGTCGCGGACGTTGGCGGACAGCCACGCGAAGCGGGCCTGCCGGACCCGCACGGCGAGCGTGTCCACGCCCCAGTCGAACTCGTGGTTCCCGACCGCCGCGGCCGCGTAACCCATCAGGTTGAACGCGTCCACGGTGGCGCGGCCCCAGGTCAGGTTGGACACCGGCGAGCCCTGCATCACGTCCCCGCCGTCGAGACGGATCGTGACGCAGCTGCACGCGCGGGCGAGGCGGTCCATCATGCCCGCCACCGCGGCGGCGCCGCCGACGGGCCGATGGTTGCTCCACGCCTGGACCCCGGCCTCGAGCGAGCCGTGGAAGTCGTTGGTGGCGAGAACGCGCAGCAGGATCGAGTCGGCCGATGGGCGCGCCTGCGCCACCAGGAGGACGGCGCCGGCGACCGCGGGCAGGAGCAACATCCGCGAAATCTATTGCGGTTCGAGAGCGGGGCAATGGCGCCGCCCGGCTCCCGGCGGCGCGGCCGCCGGTGCCGTTGCCGGACTCCGGCCGCAGCGCGATAATCCGCGCCATGGCGACGGCACCCAGCATGCACGGCAAGCCGAACGGCGCGGCCACCGAGGCGCACGTCCTCGTGGTGGACGACGAGCGGGACATCACCGCGCTCGTGGCGTATCATCTCGCCCGGGCGGGCTACCGCGTGACCACCGCGGGCAGCGGCGTCGCCGCCCTCGAGGCCATCGCGACGGAGGCGCCGGACCTGGTGGTGCTCGACCTCATGCTCCCGGGCCGCAGCGGCTACGAGGTGCTCGACGAGCTGCGCCGCCACGAGGACACCCGCGACGTCGGCGTCATCGTGCTCACGGCGCGGCGTGACGAGTCCGACCGCATCAAGGGCCTGGCCGGCGGGGCCGACGACTACCTCACCAAGCCGTTCAGTCCCGAGGAGCTGGTGCTGCGGGTCGGCGCCGTGCTGCGCCGGCTCCGCGCGCCGGCGGCGGCCACCGGCCCCGTGCTGCGCGCCGGACCGATCGCCATCGACCGCGGGGCCCACACGGTGACGGTGGACGGCGATCCGGTCGAGCTCACCCCCCTGGAGTACCGCCTGCTGCTCCTGCTGGCCGAGCGGCGGGGACGGGTGCAGACGCGGCCACAGCTGCTCGAGACCGTGTGGGAGTCGCAGCCCGACATCCAGACCCGCACCGTCGACATGCACGTCCAGCGCCTCCGGGCCAAGCTCGGCACCGCCGGCGACCGGATCGAGACCGTCCGCGGATTCGGGTACCGGTTCCGCGCCGGCGACGCCTCCTCGCGGCGATGAGGCTGCCGGCCAAGCTGTTCGCGTCCTACGTCGTGCTGGTGGCGGCCAGCACCGCCACGCTGATCGTCGCGTCCGACCGCTCGCTGCGCTCGCGGCTGCTCAAGGAGGCCACGGTCGAGGTCACCCGCGAGACGATCCTGCTCGCCCGCGCGGTGGGCGGGACGCGCGGACCCGCGCTCGACTCCCTGGTGCGCGGGCTCGGACGGGCCACGGGGCGGCGGCTCACGGTGATCGACCGCTCCGGCGGAGTCCTTGCCGACACCGACTTCCCGCTCGACCAGCTGCCGACGCTCGAGAACCACGCCACCCGGCCCGAGTTCCGCGAGGCGCTCGCCGGCCGCACCGGCACCGACGTCCGGCGCAGCGTGTCGACCGGCCGCTGGGAGCTGAAGGTGGCCATGCCGGTGCCCGGCGGCGCCGTTCGCGTCTCCACGCCGCTGCCGCAGGTGGACGCGGTGGTGCAGGACGCGCAGAACGCGGTCCTGCTGGGCGGCCTGTTCGCGCTCGCCGTCGGCGTGCTGCTGGCGCTCGGCTTCGCGCGCTCCGTGGCGCGCCCGCTGCTCCGCCTGCGCGACGCCGCGCAGGCCATCGCGCGCGGCGACCGGCCCGCCGTCGACACCCGCGGCCGCGACGAGGTCGGCGACCTCGCCCGCGCGCTTCGCTCGATCGACGAGAACCTGTCGGGCCGGATGGCGGACCTGGAGCGGGAGCGGTCGGAGACGGCCGCGCTGGTGGCCTCGATGGTGGAGGGCGTCATCGCGGTCAACGCCGCGGGCGCCGTCACCACGCTCAACCCGGCGTCGCGCCGTCTGCTCAGGCTCGGGCCCGGCGCCGCACTTCCCTCGGCGCTCGAGCTGTTCCGCCAGCGGCCGGCGCACGAGGCGGTCGAGCGTGCCCTGCGCGGCACCGAGACCGGGGGACTCGAGATCGAGCTGGACGAGCGCACCGCCCTGCTCTCGGCGCACCCGCTTCCGGGCGGCGGCGCGGTGCTGGTCCTGCACGACGTCACCGGGCAGAAGCACCTCGAGACCGTGCGCCGCGACTTCGTCGCGAACGTGTCCCACGAGCTGAAGACGCCGCTCACGGTGATCCGCGGCTATGCCGAGACCCTGACCGGCGAGGACGTCCCGGCCGAGGTGCGCCGCGACTTCCTCGAGAAGGTGCTCGCCAACGCCCGGCGCATGCAGCAGCTGGTGGACGACCTGCTCGACCTGTCGCGCATCGAGTCGGGCGCGTGGTCGCCGCGGCCGGAGCGCCTGCCGCTCGCGCCGCTCGTCCAGGAGGTGTGGAGCACGCTGAAGCCCCGCGCCGACGCCGCGCGACTTACCCTCACCACCAGGATCGGCGACGCGACCGTGTTCGCCGACCCGCAGGCGGCTCGGCAGGTCGTCCTCAACGTCCTCGACAACAGCGTGCGCTACACGCCCGCGGGCGGACACGTCAGCGTCGCGGCCGCGGCCGAGCCCGGTGCGCTGCGGCTCGAGATCAGCGACACCGGCGTCGGCATCCCCGGCGAGCACCTGCCCCGCATCTTCGAGCGCTTCTATCGCGTGGACCCGGCCCGCTCGCGCGAGCTGGGCGGTACGGGCCTCGGCCTGGCCATCGTCAAGCACCTCGTGGAAGCCCACGGCGGCCGGGTCGAAGCCACCAGCTCCCTCGGTGCCGGCACCACCATCCGCATCCACTTCCCCGAGCCGCGACCGGCGTGAACCGGCCCTAACCGTTACGGATGCGTGACTTAGGCGTCGCCGCGAGTTGACGCGGCACCGCCACCATGCACCCGTGCGCATAGCATTCGTCACCGACACCTACACGCCGCAGGTCAACGGCGTCACTACGATCGTCCGCCGCGTCGTGGAGGCGCTCGGCCGCGCCGGCCAGCACGTCGCGG
>Ga0335079_10001612_pt1 | contig 25768 bp, 24 predicted proteins | sample Lox_Sample_33_FD_206719 | JGI IMG/M metagenome (GOLD analysis project Ga0335079, IMG submission 206719) | Soil microbial communities from Loxahatchee National Wildlife Refuge, Florida, United States - Lox_Sample_3.3 | ecosystem: Environmental > Terrestrial > Soil > Wetlands | place: USA...
TGCAGGCCCGCGCCACGCTGACCGAGAAGCTTCTTGATGAAGCGCGCCAGAGCCTGTTGGAACGCGCCGAGGAGATCCGCTCTTTCGACCGTCGGCTGTCCGATTCAAACCGCACCCACGCCATGGTAGGAGAAAAACTCGGCCTGATCGAAGAGGCGCTGTCCGAGCGCAACGCCAAGATCAAGGAGCTCGAGCAAGCGCGCGCGTCGCTCTCCGAGCAGAACGAGCTGCTCACCAAGGCCGTGACGACGCGCGAGAATGCCTATAACCGCGCGCAGGAGCACATTCTTTCGCTGGAAGAGCGCATCCAGTTGCTCGAAGGCGAGATCAAGGCGGGCCGCCAAGCCAACGACGCCGAGATCGAAATCCTCAACGCCAAGCTTCAGCGCGAACAGATCGCGCGCACCATGGCCGAAGGCGCGGTGGAAGCCGGACGCAAGGACATTGCCCGCCTGCTGCAGGAACTCTCGACCCTGCAATATCGCCCGTCAACCGGCCAGCCGGCTCCGGCGGAAGAAGCACCGGCGCAGCCGACGACCGAGCTCAGCCAGGACCTGCCGACGCCGAAGGCGTCATCGGCCCAAGCGGCATAATTTCGAGAGACGGCTACCGCACCAGCTCCCGCATCGCGGCGGGATTCCAACATCGTCATGGCCCGGCTCGTTCCGGCCATTCACTTTTTTTGGCATTCAAGTGGGCCGATTGCGCGCCCAATCCTTGAGCTTGCATGGACGTGCCATTTTTGACACAATTGCGCTTTAATTGACCGTTCGAAGAAGATTGCTGGCCGCTTTTACGCGACTGCGGCCGGCAGACGACCGGTGCGTGAGTGGCTGCTCGCGCTGACGAAGGATGATCGGCGTGTGATTGGACGCGACATCCAGAAGGTCGAGTTCGGCTGGCCGATCGGAATGCCCTACTGCCGTCCACTAGGACGCGGCTTATGGGAGGTTCGCAGCGATCTCACCGGCGGCCGCATCGCGCGCGTGATCTTTTGTATCAAGAACGGCGAGATGGTGCTGCTGCACGGATTTGAGAAGAAGACGCAGAAGACGCCCAAGCAAGACATCGAACTTGCATTCGGGCGCAAGAAGGAGATCGAGGAATGAGACGAAAAAGGAAGAAAGGTCATATCGACCGCAGCGAGACGTTCGATGAGTTTCTCGGCAAAGACGGTATTCTCGCGGAGACCGAGGACGAAGCGGTCAAGCAGATCATTGCCGACCAGATCAAGGTCGCAATGGACAAACAGGGTTTGAGCAAAAGCGAGATGGCCGCCCGCATGAGGACCAGCCGGCGCCAGCTTGACCGCCTGCTCGATCCGGACAATCCGTCGGTGACGCTTTCGACATTGCGCCGCGCGGCGAGCGCGGTAGGGCGGAATTTGCGGGTGGAGTTGGAGTAGACCCTCTGGAAACCCAAATGGAATACACACCCGACAATACGGCTCGGATAGCCAAGCAAAAAGAAATCGAAGCGCTGCTGACGATCTTTAGCGAAGCGCACACGGAATTGGACTCTACGAAAAGAAAGAAATTGATGGAAGGCTTTGTCAGCGTCACGACACCATTGGATCCCCCTCTCGTCATGGAAATGATGGTGATGTCTAGAATGGGACGTGGAGGCACAAAATCGCGGAAGCCAGGAAATATAAGACTCAACTGGCGAAAACTGCTCGAACTAGTTCCTGACGTGACTCTCGCTGGGGCGGGTGCGGCCGGACAGCAATGGCTAATTCCTTTCGCAGCATTGTATATTTGGATGAAGCTTTGTAATACGGCAACTATTGAAATAGAAGAAAAAGACGCATTTGTACTCTACTCACTTTGGACCCATCGCAATCATGAGAACAAGATTCCAGAGGACGAAGCATTTTCAAAATCAGAAGCATTAGCGAAGACTTGCGGACTTCCATTTTCCAGAAAGGCATTTGATGAAGCCGTTAATCGCCTACTGTCCCTAGAATGCATTGAGATGAACGAAGGCATTATTTGGTTGCGGGAGTGGATTATCGTTCGTTATTAATAGTTCGCGGCCGAACTTCTACCGCACCAGCTCCCGCATCGCCCGATCTAATCCTTCGAGCGTGAGCGGATACATGCGGTTGCCCATGAGCTGCCGCACAATGCGGATCGATTGCGCATGGTCCCATTCGTGTTCCGGCACCGGATTGAGCCACACGCAGGCCGGATAGGTGCGCGCGACGCGCTCCATCCAGACCGCGCCCGCCTCCTCGTTGAAATGCTCGACCGAGCCGCCCGGCGCCATGACCTCGTAGGGGCTCATCGACGCATCGCCCACGAAGATCGCCTTGTAGTCGTGCGGATAGGTATGCAGCACGTCCCAGGTCGGCGTGGTTTCCTGCCAGCGCCGGCGGTTTTCTTTCCACACGCGCTCGTACAGGCAATTGTGGAAGTAGAAATGCTCCATGTGCTTGAATTCCGCGCGCGCGGCCGAGAACAATTCCTCCGTCGCCTTGATGTGCCAGTCCATCGACCCGCCGACGTCGAAGAACAACAGCACCTTCACCGCATTGTGCCGCTCCGGCCGCATCAGGATGTCGATGTAGCCCTTGTGCGCGCTCTCCTTGATCGTGCCGGGCAGATCGAGCTCCTCGGGCGCGCCGGTGCGCGCGAATTTGCGCAGGCGTCGCAGCGCGAGCTTGATGTTGCGCGTGCCGAGCTCGACCGCATCGTCGAAATCCTTGAACTCGCGCCTGTCCCAAACCTTCACCGCGCGAAAATTGCGGTTCTTGTCCTGGCCGATGCGCACGCCTTCCGGATTGTAGCCGAACGCGCCGAACGGTGACGTGCCCGCCGTCCCGATCCATTTCGAGCCGCCCTGATGGCGGCCCTTCTGTTCGGCCAGCCGCTTGCGCAAGGTTTCGAGCAGCTTGTCGAGCCCGCCCATGGCCTCGATCTGTTTCTTCTCTTCCTCGCTGAGATATTTCTCCGCCAGCTTCTTGAGCCATTCCACCGGGATTTCGGCGGCGAGCGCGTCTTCGAGCAATGCGAGCCCCTTGAACACCTGACCGAACACGCGGTCGAACTTGTCGAGATTGCGTTCGTCTTTGACCAGCGCCGTGCGCGAGAGATAATAGAAATCCTCCACCCGCCGGCCCGCGACATCCGCCTCCATCGCCTGCATCAGCGTGAGATATTCGCGCAGCGTCACCGGCACGCCGGCGGCCTTCAGCTCATGGAAGAAGCTGACGAACATGGAATGTTAACGAGGCCAACGATCCAGGAAACGCCTGACGTCTTTAATGCCATATATTTCTATATATTCTAAGACACATTTTCTGACATCGTACGGCACATGCCGTTTGCCTCCTAACAAATCAATCCAGTACGCGAAATATGGATAGACCTGTCGAGGTTGGACCAATTTATTTTGCATTGCGCGTTCAAATTGCTCGATATACATGAAAAAGCGATCGAACGTGTCGCGAATTCTCTTTTCAAGATCGGTAAATCCTATGTCGTCATGCTTTCGCAAAGACTGGATTAGAATGCCGTAATTATAATTTTCGATAATAGGCATCTCTTCTGATCCAAAATTGATTTGGCGATTTTCCCAATCCAACATCCACATGGCGTTTCGGCAAGCCATATCATCCATAAAATCCTTATAGAGCTTTGCAATGAACTCACTCTTCTTCCAACTTTCACCGCGGCGGTATTGATAAAACGCAAATGCAAAAATAATCACTGCAAAGATGGTGCCGAGACTACTAAAGGCATCTTTGTTATGATTTAGAAATGCGAGAACCTGTGCGCCTATTTCTTTCAGCTCATGGAAGAAGCTGACGAACATGGCTCAGTAGCGGCGGGAATTGCGCTTCGGCTTCTCGGCGGGCTTTGTTGGCGACGGCGTCGGCGTGACGGCGCGCACGATCGCAGGCTTGGCCGCTGCCATGTCATCGCAGCGTTTGTTTTCGCTGTCGATCTGGTTGTTCACGCCATCGATCTGTTTCTGCACCTGCGCGATTTCCTGATCGAGCTGCGCGAGCTTGTATTTCGCCAGATCGCCGCCGCTGGTTCCGACGGTTTTGCGCTCCGTCCATAGAGCCACGCGCTTCTTTTGCAGCGGCGACAATTGGGTCGACAGCGCGGCGACTTTGTCGTGGCAGACCAGAACCTGCTGGCTCTGCCCGGGGGCGGGAGCGGACGCCGACAAATTCTGCGCCCGCGCGCTGGATGCATGCAGCACCGAAACGAGCAGAAGTCCGAGCAGAACCCTTGTCATGCCTGACCTCCCGACCGCCTTTTCGACATTCATTGCGGCCCGACTAAGTCTAGCTGGGAACGCTAGCGATTTTTTCCCGGGGAAAAATGCGACCAAAGCGCTTGTGCCCGTATTTCAATGATTTGCGTTAAAATCGCCGCGGGCCGTTCATCGCCGCAGCTGCGATATCCATTGCAACCTCCGGCGTTCGATCTCAACTCTCTTTAGTTGGCGATAAATATAAATAATACAATATCTTAGGTGATTTTAGAGATATATCTTGTATTATATCTAATAAAGATATATCTTACGATGCATCGAATACAGAGAGGTTGCAATGTTTGGCATTCAGAATTTCGACGAGCCCTTCAATGGCCCCCGCTGCGGTGGCCGTCATCGGCGTGGCCGCTTCCGCGGCTTCCGCCACCGTCACGGCCACCACGGCATGGACGGTGACGACATGATGCGCGCCGGCCGCATGCTGGCGCAGGGCGATCTGCGCTTGATCGCGCTCGCGCTCATCGCCGAGCAGCCGCGCCACGGCTATGAGATCATCAAGCTGCTCGAGGAGAAGACGGCGGATTGGTACAGCCCGAGCCCCGGCATCGTTTATCCGACGCTCACCTATTTGGAAGAAGTGGGCTACGTCACCGCGCAGACCGAAGGTGCCAAGAAGCTCTACGCCATCACCGCGGAAGGCAAGGCTTACCTCGCGCAGAACCGCGACCTCGCCGACGCCGTGCTCGACCGGCTCGCGGCGATCGGCGAGCGCGCCGCGCGCTGGCGCCGCGCTTCCGGCCGCGAGGCCGACGAGCGTCGTCTGCCGCCGCTGGTAGCGGCTGCGTTCGACAATCTGCGGCAAGCCGCCTCAAAGCGGATCGATGACGACGCCGAAGCCGAAGCGCGTATCGTCGAACTGCTCGCCCGCGCAGCCATGGATCTGCGCAAAAGCTGAAACGATCGCAGCAAACGATGGCCCCGCAACGGATGACCGTCGTGGGGCCGCACGCGCTTTCGCTGATCAATATTTGCTCGGTGAGCCGGCCGACTTCAGATCGAGCGCCCGCAATTGCTTGCGGTACATGTTCCATTGCGCCGGCGCTGCTGCCGGCGCGTTCGTGGCGTAGAATTCGTATTGTCTCGACAGGTTGTCGAGATCGGCCGTGCGCCGTCCGCCATTGTCGATATAGGCTTTGATGTCGGCGACGTTCTCTTTGAACAATTTGGCCGCCTCGTCATACTTGCCCTTGTCGCGCAGCGAAACCGCCATGTCGGCGCGCGCCCGCGTGTTCTGCTCGATCACGGCTTCTTGCACCGACTGGTCGAGGCTTGCCTTGACCTCCTGTGCGGAGGCGCTGAAGCGCCCGCGGATCGCGGCATCGAGCGTTTGCTTCGCACCGGTTTCCGGCACCGTGTAGGCGACGTGCACGCGGCCGAAATTCTGCTCCGCCGCCGCCGCTTTGGCATCGAGTTCGATTTCGAGCAGGATGTAGTGCTCGGTCGCCTGATAGATCTGGTTCATGTGGAACCCGGCATGCGCCGGCGTCACCTCGCCGTCACGGCTGACCGCCCGCACCACGCGCGCGCCCGGCATGAGATCGACATCGATTGAAACCGTCTGCGCGCAGGACGCCAGCACGTCGTCGAATTCCTTGTTGAAGATCTTGATCAGATCGTCCGGCGCGGCCGCGAATGCATGGTTGCCGTCGCCCGCCTTGGCGAGCTGCAGCATCAGGTCCTCGTTGTAATCCTTGCCGAGCCCGATCGTGCTGACCGAAATACCCTGCTTGAGCAGTTCGCGGCCGAGCTGTGCGAAATCATCGGGCTTGCTTGGGCCGACATTGGCGAGGCCGTCCGACAGTAGCACCACGCGGTTGAGTCGCCGTGCATCCATATTCTTGCGCACTTCGCTTGCGCCCTCGCTGACGCCGGCATAGATCGCCGTGCTGCCGCGTGCGCCGACCTGCCGGATTGCATCGGTGAACAGCTTGCGGTCGATGACCTTCTGCGCCGGTACCAGCACGTCGATTTTGTCATCGAAGATCACGACCGAGGCGATGTCGGTCGGGTCGAGGCGATTGACCGCCATGATCGCGGCTTCGCGCGCTTGTGCGATCCGCGTGCCCTGCATCGACCCCGAACGGTCGATGACGAAGACGACGTTCACCGGCGTACGATCGGTCTTGCGATCGGGTTTGCAGCCGTTGAGACCTATGCGCAGATAATTGTGCTGCTTTTCGCCGGCCTTCATCACCGGTTGCGCCAGCCGCGCTGCGAGCGTGATCGGAACCTCGGCAGCGGCGAATGTCGAGAACAAACAGCCGGACAATGCAACCAGGCATCCGGCCATGACGCGCATCATCATGGGCAGTCTCCCCTCGCGACGAATTGAGTCCCCGCGTGATGCTCGACGGCGGGCGAGGCAAAAGTGCGGAGGAATATTGTCTGGGTTGAGCCGAATCTGCGGCGCCTGCCGTGCCGACGGCGGCTACGACGCCACGCCGAGTTTCTTCTGCAGGCTCGTCGACGATGTCGTGTACTGGAACACCAGTTTCTTGTCCGGATAGACGTAGCGGTGCACCTTCTGCGCCATCAGCGCCGCCTCATGGAACCCGCACAGGATGAGCTTGAGTTTGCCCGGATAGGTATTGATGTCGCCGATTGCGAAAATGCCCGGCACGTTCGTTTCGAATGCGGTGGTGTCGACCGGGATCAGCTCGCCTTCCATCTTGAGGCCCCAATTCGCCACCGGACCGAGTTTCATCGTCAGCCCGAAGAACGGCAGCATGGCGTCGCACGCGATGCGGAACGTCGAGCCATCGTTGCGCTTGACGTTGGCCGCGCGCAGCATGCCGCTCTCGCCTTCGAGGCCCGCCACCTGGCCGAGCACGAAATCGATTTTTCCCTCGTTCACCAGATTCATCATCTTGTTGACGCTGTCGGGCGCCGCGCGGAACTCGCTGCGCCGGTGCAGCAGCGTCACCCGCGCAGCGACCGGCGCGAGATTGAGCGTCCAGTCGAGCGCGGAATCGCCGCCGCCGACGATCAGCAGGCGCTTGTCCCGGAATGCATCCATCTTGCGCACCGCGTAGAAAACCGACTTCGACTCGTAGCTTTCGATGCCCGGGATCGGCGGCCGCTTCGGCTGGAACGACCCGCCGCCGGCCGCGATCGCGACGCATTTAGCTTCGAAAACCTTGCCCATTTCGGTTTTGACGCGGAACGCCGGCTCGCCGATGCGCTCGATCGTCTCCACCATGTCGTTCAGGTGAAACTGCGCGCCGAACGGCTTGATCTGCGCCATCAGCGCATCGACCAGCCCCTGCGCCGAGGTATTCGGAATCCCGGGGATGTCGTAGATCGGCTTCTCGGGATAAAGCTCGGCGCATTGCCCGCCGACCTTGTCGAGGATATCGACCAGATGGGCCTTGATGTCGAGCAGGCCAAGTTCGAAGACGGCGAACAGGCCTACGGGGCCGGCACCGATGATCAATACGTCGGTCTTGATGGGATCGCTCATGTGCGCTTGTCTAGCGATCACGGGCGTTGCGGAAAAGAGAAAATTCGACGGTCTTGATATGCGCGGAAATATACTTCCTATGTCGAGGCCGTCTCTGGAGACGGCTTCCCACGCGGAGAGCTTTTCGTGAACGATCAATCTTCATCGCGCCCGCCGAAAACAGTCCCCAGGCTCGACGACTACCCGCACCGCGCGACCGACACCATCCGTTTCGCCGATCTCGACCCGCAGGGTCACGTCAACAACGCGGTGTTCGCCACCTATTTCGAGACCGGCCGGGTGGCGATGTTCCGCAATCCCGACCTCGGCATCGGCGTGCCCGACGGCACCTTCATCCTGGTGCGTTCCGAAATCGACTACATCAATGAACTGCGCTGGCCCGGCACGGTCGAGATCGGCACCGCCTTAGCGGAATTCGGCCGCACCTCGTTCAAAGTCGCGCAGGTGATTTTCAACAAGGACGTCTGCGCCGCCGCCGGCCGCTTCACCATGGTGCTGTTCGATCGCAAGGAGAAGCGCGCGCGCCCGCTGACCGAGGAGGTCATCGCGCGCCTGAGCCAGTGGAAGTACCGCGGAAACTGATTCACGCCTGCCGCTCGGGCGTGCGCACCACGAGCCCGTCGAGGTCTTCCGTCACCTTGATCTGGCACGACAGCCGCGAATTCGGCCGCACGTCGAAGCCGAAATCCAGCATGTCCTCTTCCATCGGCGACGGTTCGCCGGTTTTCTCCCGCCAAGCCTCGTCTACATAGACGTGGCAGGTGGCGCAGGCGCAGGAGCCGCCGCATTCGGCCTCGATGCCGGGAATGTCGTTCTTGATTGCGGTCTCCATGACGGTCGAACCGACAACGGCCTCCACCGTGCGTGCGGTGCCGGCGCTGTCGATGTAGGTGATCTTGGGCATGCGGGCGCGAAAAACATCGCCCGGCCTCATCGCCGGGCGCGCCTGTTCTATCGGCTCGATCGCACCCGCGCCAGAGCAGAAAAAACGAGAACACGATCCCGAAAAGTGGGACCCGCTTTTCGGAAGCGATCATGCTCACGATCAGAGCTCGCGCAGGGACTTCCGCCCCGCGCTGCCTGTCGGTTCTGCCGGAGCCTAGTGCGCCCGCAATATTTCGCAGATCGCGGCCTTGGTCTCATCCACTGCGGTGCCGAGTGCGGCGACGGCCGTCTTGAACTCGCCCACCGCCTGACCGGATGCCGCCAATTCCACCGCTTCCGCGGCGCTGGCGACTCGCCACGCGCCGATGCCGCGGGCCGAGCCCTTCAGCGTATGCGCGGCCGCGGCGGCAACAGCCGGCGTTGCCTTGCGCATGCGCATGAGCAGCATGTCGGCTTGGCGGTCGAACAACGCGAGCACTTCGCGCTCGAGACTGCGGTCGCCGAGCGTCATGCGCGACAGATGCGCGGCATCGATGGGCGGCGCGAGCGGAGCAAGCGGCGGCGATGAGACTGGTTCGTCAACTCGTGTCAGTGCGATCATTTGTGCCTTCCCGGGGAGCCTTTTGGCTCTCTATCTAGGCCGGGAGTTTGACCCCGGAAGGACCAAAACGGGGTAAATGAATGGCCGGAAAATCCTCCGTAATCGGTCTCATGGCTGCAGGTGGTTAACGGCTGCTGGATCGCCAAAGCGAGGTGCACATTCCGCGCGCCCTACGCAGCGCACCGGCGTCTGCGATTGGCGCGCAAAATCGCGGCCGGAACGCCGCGATTGGCGGCTTCATCATTCCGTTGTGGTCAAAAGCTAGATGTCCTTAATGTTGACTTATTAACGATGATTAAAAAAGTCTTACCGCCGCAGTTTTCTTTGGTCTCCCAAGCCGATAGGATGATGGGCTGGCAGCCAAAGACCCAAAGTGCATGGCTGTGCTGCCACGCGGGACAAGATAGGGGACACCAAGACAACGCGCGCGCGGCGCGACCAAGCGGATTGATGCACGCCTCAACCAGCTTGCAGTCCTGGCCCTAAGCAACAGCGAGGCAACGGCGGACATGGCAAATTCTCCGAAGAAAATTCAAGACCCGACCGAGGCGGCGCTCTCAGCCATTCAGGAAGCGCTCAGTGTCCGCGACGCGGACGCGTCTTCCTCCGGCAGCCACACAACGGCCGACGAATCCGCCAATGCATCGTCGGACAGCCGCGCCGCCCCCGATGTCCAACCGGAACTCGATGTTCGCCCGTATTCCGCCGCGAGCCCGGCCGGTCTTTCCACGCCGAGCCCGGCGAATGAGCGATTCGATTCGCGCTATCCCAGCCACGATGAGCCGCCTGCCGCCCCCGCGCGTCGCGCCGCCAACGACGACCGGCAGTCGATCGGACAAATCCTGCAAAGTCTTCAGCACCGTCCGCCGCGCACGTCCTACATCGTCGCTACCATCTTCGCGCTCGCCTGGGTCACCGGCGCCTTGATCCTCGCCGGAATCTACATGCCCAGCCTTCAATCGATGACGCAGAGCGATACCGGCGGCGGCGCCCTGGTCGGCTTTGCCGCGCTTGTTCTGGCCCCGATCGCATTTTTCTTTGTGCTAGCGCACATGGTTTGGCGCGCGCAGGAGTTGCGCCTCATCGCGCAATCCATGGCCAGCGTTGCCATGCGGCTGGCCGAGCCCGAGGAAGTGGCCCGCGAATCGATCGTGAGCGTGGGCCAGGCAATCCGCCGCGAAGTCGCGGCGCTCGGCGACGGCGTCGAGCGCGCGCTCGCGCGTGCCGGAGAGCTCGAGACTCTGGTCGCCAACGAGGTCGCCACCCTGGAGCGCACCTATCACGACAACGAAGTGCGAATCCGCAGCATCGTGGAAAATCTCGCGCACCAGCGCGACAGCCTCGCGTCCCAGGCCGAGCAGATCCGCTCGTCCATTTCCAGCATCCACCTCGATCTCACCCGCGACATCAACTCGACCACCGATCTCGTCTCCGAGCGCATCAGCGAAAGCGCCCAGCAGATATCCAAGGCGCTGTCGGAGAAGGGCGATCACATCACCGTGGCGCTCGGCCGCACCGGCGACTCGATGATGAGCTCGCTCGTCGAACGCGGCGGCGATCTCTTGGAGAAGCTCGAACACACCAGCCAGGAGACGAGCCACGCCATAGCGGCCGCGAGCGAACGGCTGAACGAGAGCCTGAATTTCAAGACCGATCACGTCAGCCAGGAGTTCACCCAGCTGGCCTCCGATCTGACCGCGCAGATGCAGCGGCAGCTCGATGCGGTCACCGACGGCTTCGCCCAGAAGTCCTCGTCGGTGCTCCAGACCATGGAAGCCCGCTCCCAGCAGATCACCGACGCCCTTATCGACACGTCGAGCCAGCTCGCCGAGACCATCGTCACCCGCGCCGACGAGGTCAACAACACGCTGAAATCCGCGGGCGATTCGCTCGTGCTCGACCTGAGCCTGCGCGGCGACGACGTCGTGTCGCGGATCACCCAGACCGGCGCGCAAATCACCGGCGCGATCGACGAGCACGGCGGCAAGGTCACCGACACTTTCCGCGAAAGCGCCGAGCAACTTGTTTCGGTGGTCAATTCACGCAGCGATGCCGTGAAGGATCTGCTCAATGCCCGCTTGCAGGCGTTCGACCAGATGATCGCGCAGAGCGGCGCCGAGCTGACCGAAAAAATCGAGCGCGATACGTCGACGCTCGGCGGCCTCATCACCCGCCACCTGGTCGAATTCGACCGCACCGTGAAGACCTACGGCTCCGAGCTGGTCGAACGGCTTGGCCAACGCACGCAGGACGTCAGCGACGCGATGCGCACGTATCTCGAGGGCTTCAACGCCAACGTCGCCACCAAGACCGTCGAAGTCGCCAACGCGCTCGATCAGCGTTTTGCGCTATTCCAGGAATCCGTCGATACCCGCACCCAGTCGTTCAACGACGTGCTGTCCGCGCGCGTCATGGAGATCGCCAAGAACCTCGCCGAAGGCGGCAAGGAAGTCATCGCCTCGCTCGACAAGCGCATCGACACCGTCACCGCGACCATCGACGGCCACAGCTCGAAATTGTCCGAGACCATCGGCAGCAAGATCGAGATGATCGACACTTCGCTCGGTTCGCGCAGCGCCGAGATGGCCAACAATCTCGACTCGCGCATCGGCCGGCTGGAGCAGCTGTTGATCACCCGCGCCGAGGCCGTGGCCAAGCAGCTCGAAACGCACAGCAAGGCCGCCGTCGACATGCTCGGCACCCGCTCCGAGCAGCTGACCCAGTCGATCCAATCCAACTCCGCCGAAGCCGAGCGTGCGCTGACCGCGCTGTCGTCCGGCGTCAACAATGCGCTCAAGCAGACCGCCGGCGAAGTCCATCGCATGCTGATCGGCGTGAGCAACGAGGTCGCGCATAATTTCGTCGGCAAGGCCAACGAAATCAGCACCGCAGTGAACCAGCGCACCGCGGAAATGACGCGGCTGCTCGATGACAAATCCACGGGGCTGCTGTCCGTGCTCGGGACCAAGAGCAAAGAACTCACCAGCGAGGTCAGCAAAGTGACCGACACCACGGTGAAGGCCATCGAGGCTCAGGGCCTCACATTGGCTCGCACCATGATGGACAACAGCCAGCAGATCGCCCGTCTCATCAACGAGGCGAGCGAAAACGCCACCAGCACGGTCAATCGTTCGCTGAAGGATCTGCAGGAGAGCACGCAAGCCGCGATCGAGCAGTCGAAACAGGCCGCCGCCGCCAGCGTCTCCGAGATCATGGAAACCAACAGCATCCTGCGGTCCGACACGACCACGCTGTTCGAACGCCTGAGCGAAGCCAATACCCTGCTGCAGGAAGTCTTGAGCGGCGCGCATCAGAACATGAGCACCGTCGAGAACTCGCTAGCCGCGCGCGTGTCCGAATTCGTCGTCACCATGAACGAGCTGACCTCCCGCAGCGGCTCCGCCTCAAGCCAGATCGACGAGCGCATCGCCTCGTTCCACACGGTCACCAGCAAGGTCCTCAACGACCTGTCGCAGCTCGCGACGCAATTCGACCGTCAGGGCCAGGCCTTGCTCGATGCCGTCACCCAAATCGACAACAGCAATCGCCGCACCGAAAACGCCCTGGCCGACCGCCGCGAGTCCCTCGACGCGCTGGTGTCCACCATCGACAACCGCACCGAGGATCTCGAGCAGCGGCTGCGGCGCTTCTCCGGCATGCTCGATGAAACGCTCGCGACCGCCTCCGGCCAGGCGCGCGAGATCGCGCGCATCGTTTCCGAATCGAGCACCGAAGGCGCGCAATCCATCAGCCAGCAGTTCGAGATCGTGCGCACCATCGCCAAGGAAGAGCGCGATAACACAACCGAAGCGCTGCGCAACATGCGTGAACAGACCATCAGTGAGACCAGCGCGGTCTTCAATTACACCATCGAGAGTTTCAACGAAACCGTGCGCGACATGAAGCAGATGGCGTCCGAGATGCAGCAGGAGCTCGAAAACACCCGCGCCGAGCTGCGCCGCGGCATTCTCGAACTTCCGCAGGAGACCGCGGAGAGCGCGGCGCAGATGCGCCGCGTCATCGTCGAGCAGATCGATGCGCTGTCCGAACTCAATCGCATTGTTGCCCGCCACGGCCGCGGCGTCGACGCTGCCGAGCCTGCACGCCGTCCGATGCGGGAGGATTCGCTGCTCTCCAGCACGATCGCCCGCACCGAGGCCGCGCCGCCGCGCATGCCGTCCCGCTCCGATGCCGGGCCTGCCAGCTTCGCTCCGCCTCGCCCTGAAGCCGGTCCGGCAAGCTTCGCGGCGCCACGTCCTGAACCTGCAAGCTTCGCCGCACCGCCCCGCCGGACTGAACCGCCGCCGCTGGGGCCCAATATCGCCGGCAACGGCCGCAACAGCGGCTGGCTTACCGACTTGCTCCAGCGCGCGTCGCGTCCGCCCGAAGGGGGCGCCGAGGAACGGCCCGCCCGCCATACCATCGAATCGCTGGATTCGCTCTCGGTCGACATCGCGCGCATGATCGATCACGACGCCGCCACCGAACTATGGGATCGCTATAAGCGCGGCGAGCGCAACGTATTCACCCGTCGCCTCTACACCATGCAGGGTCAGAAGACGTTCGACGACATCCGCAAGAAGTACTTAGGCGATCGCGAATTCAAGCAGACCGTCGACCGCTACATCTCGGAATTCGAACGCCTGCTCGAGGAGGTCGCGCGCGACGACCGCGGCCAAGTGGTGGCCCGCACCTATCTCACGTCGGAGACCGGCAAGGTCTACACCATGCTGGCCCATGCTTCGGGACGCTTCGGCGAATAAACCGGCCTCGCAGCAGAACAATAACAAGGCGCGCCGGAGAGGGCGCGCCTTTTCGCTTTCCGCCGTCCTTCAGCGCTGATTTGTGGTGCCGCTCGGATTGCCGAACAGCAGCCGTTGCGGATTGCGTTCGAACGTTCTGATCGTTCGCTCCAGCGTGCCGACCGCTCGGCGCACGTCAGTCGTGATATCGGCGGTGCGCTTGTCGAGATTATCCGCGAGATTGTGGTAGGCCTGGATGGTCTCCGCCACCTCGCCCTTGTTATTCGGCCCGCCGGTCAAATTCTCGACGCCGGCCAGGATGCGGTCGAAGCGATCGGAATTGCGTGCCAGGACCGCGGTGAAAGTGTCGATGTTCTTGATCGCAGCGCGTATCGATTCTTGATTTTCGGTCACCACCAGCTCGACCTTCCGCATCACCTCACGCGCCTGTTCGGTGATGTCCTGCGAGGCCTCCGCATCCGTCGCGATCACCGGCAATTTCTCGCCGGACGGCACTGTGAGCGCCGGCGCGGTCGCTTCGCCGCCCCTGAGCGAGAGCGACGCTATGCCCGTGAGGCCTTGAAACGTGAGGGTCGCCCTGGTGTCGGAACGAATGGGCGTGGCGGCCGCGATGCTGATCGTGGCGGCCACCTGCTTGGGATTCTGCATGTCGAGTTTCAAATCGGTCACTTCGCCGACACGAATGCCGTTGAACATCACTGCGGCGCCGGTCCGCAGGCCCTGCGCCGATCCCTGAAAGTTGACGCGGTAGAACGCGCGTTCGCCAACCCCGCCGGTATGCTGGAACCAGTAGACAAAACCGAACCCGCCCGCGATCGCCACCAGCGCGAGCAGCCCGATGATCGCATAGTTTGCTTTTGTTTCCATCGGTTGGCCTCCTCCCGATGCCGCCCCCGGTCATGCCCGCCGCCGGGCGGCACGTTCACCTCGGAAGTAGGCTTTCAGCCAGGGATGCTCCGAGGCGAGCATTGTGGCCATCGGACCCACAGCGATCACTTTTCCGTCGGCCAGCACCGCAATCCGGTCACAGACGTTGTAAAGCGAATCAAGATCGTGGGTTACCATGAAAACAGTTAAGCCCAAAGTTCGTTGCATAGTCCTTATCAGATGATCGAATTCGCCGGCGCTGATCGGGTCGAGACCCGACGTCGGCTCGTCGAGAAATACGATCTCGGGGTCGAGCGCGAGCGCGCGCGCGAGCGCCACCCGTTTGGTCATGCCACCTGACAGTTCGGAAGGGAACTTCGGGCCGACATCGCGGGGCAGGCCCACCATTTCGAGCTTGGCGAGCGCCACTTCGTCGCGCAGCTGATTGGAGATCGTGAGGTACTCCCGCATGGGAAACTGGACGTTCTGCAGCGCGGTGAGCGAGGAAAACAGCGCCCCGTGCTGAAACAACACGCCCCACCGCCGCTCGACGGCCTGCCGTTCCTTCTCGTCCACCTTCCCCATATCGGTGCCGAATACCTCGATATGGCCTTCGCGCTTCGGCAAGAGACCGATGATCGTGCGCATCAGCACCGACTTGCCGGCGCCCGATGCGCCGACGAAGCCGAGAATCTCGCCGCGATTGACGTCGAGCGCGACGTGATCGAGCACCGTGGCGCTGCCGAAGCCGACCACCAGATCTCTGACGCGGATCACGACATCGTTTTCTGCCTGCGCCATCGCCTATTTCTCGATCGCCGCAAAAAATATGGCGAACAGGCCGTCGAGCACAATGACCAGAAAGATCGATTTGACGACCGAAGTCGTGGTTTGCAGGCCGAGCGACTCCGCGCTGCCCTTCACTTCGAGGCCTTCCACGCAGGCCACAAGGCCGATGACCAGCGCCATAAACGGCGCCTTGATCATGCCGACCTCGAAATGATCGAGCGTAATGGATTCCCGCAGCCGCGATAGAAACACGTCCGGGTCGATGCCGCCGTAAAGCCAGCACACGAGGCCTCCGCCGTAGAGCGCGGCCATCGAGCCGAGAAAGGTTAGGATGGGAACCGCAATGATGATAGCCACGATACGCGGCAGGATCAGCACTTCGATGGGGTCGAACCCCATGGTGCGCAACGCATCGATCTCCTCGCGCATCTTCATGGTGCCGAGCTCGGCGGTGTACGCGCTACCCGAGCGCCCCGCCACCATGACGCACACCAGCAGCACGCCGATTTCGCGCAGCACCAGGATGCCGACCATGTCCACGACGTAGATATCCGCGCCGAATTTGCTGAAATGGAACAGGCCCTGCTGGGCAATGATCGCGCCGATCAGGAAGGTGATGAGCAGGATGATCGGCACCGCCCGCCAGCCAACCCGGTCGATGTGATGCACCGTCGAGGTCAGCCGAAATGTGCCCGGATGAATGAACAGCCGCAATAACGCGGCGGTCACTTCGCCCAGCATCTGCAGCAGTAGCACAAGCGAGCGGCTGAACTCGGCGAGCGCCGCACCGATACTGTTGAGCGCAGAAACGATAGTGGACAGATGCGGAAGCTGGGGCGCCGGTTCGCGGTTGACCTTATGCGCCTCCTCGATCAGCACGCGGTAGCGTTCGTCAACACCCACCAGTCTGGTTTCACGGCCGTCTCCTGACCAGCCGCGCACGAGCCGTTCCACCAGCCACGCGCCGAACGTGTCGAGCCGCTCAATGCCGCGCAAATCGATTTCGATCCGTCGCGACCCAGGGTCTTGCCGAATTGCCTCGTCGATGAGCCGCTCGATTGCGCCGGCATATTCGCACGTCCACGGTCCGGTGACCGCAAGCTGCAGCCGTTCGCCATCGATCGTGCTCTTGAGCAAGGGCTCGCCGCTCACGCGTTGCTCCAACCGCAAGCGAATCCGTAAGGCGCCCTCGGCGCCGTCGAGCAGAATCGCTCAAGAACCTGATACTTGACCATCGGTGGCGAGCCTGTCGAGGGCACTGCCACTGTTGCGATTTGCTGGTGGAATCGCCCCGGCCCGGCAGGTGAGAAAGCGGCTCGCGGTTGTCGATGTTCGCGCGTCAACGTCAGGGCGAAACCAAGGGCAATTTGCCGCAGCAAGATCGATTCGCGCTAATCCACTAAACCCTTGATAACAATAGCGTGATTTCCGCCCGCCTTTTGAGCGTGCAACCCCAAATCCGGCCTTTAATGTGTGACGGAATAGTCACGCGGGACCCATTTCTCCACGTTTTCCAGTGGACTTATTCTGCGTGCTGCTTTCGACTTATTGGAACGAGACGAAACAGCGGTTACCAAGTTCAGGGACGACGAATCGTAAGGCGGGGGTTCGATTACATGCTGCGTCGTGTGGCAATGTTCGGAGCCGTCATGGCGGCGCTCTCGGGGAGCGGTGCTTCTGCCCTGGTGCGAATTCAAGACGATGTTGGCGGACGCATAGGTCAATACGTTGAGAATTTCGCCGCGCTCCGCGACTCCGGCGATCGGGTCATGATCGACGGTCCATGCCTTTCGGCCTGCACGATGGTTCTCGGTCTCATCCCGCGCGATCGTATTTGTGTCACGGAACGCGCGTTGCTCGGCTTCCATGCCGCCTGGATGCCCGGACCGCAAGGACGTCCGGTTCATAGCGCGATCGGCACGCAGACCCTTTGGGAGGTTTATCCCCTCCATGTCCGCAAATGGATCAATCGCAAGGGCGGCTTGCAGAAAAAGATGATTTTCCTGCGCGGGCGCGAGCTCGCGGCCATGTATCCTGAGTGCCACTGAGTATCCCGAGTAACGCTGAATAAACGTTGCCCGAACTGCATCGTTGCAGGGGCGTGTGTGGGTGCCATGACGAACGTTTCAACTCAACCGCAACCCGTTGCGCCACCGAGCGATGCGCTTACGCCGCGCGAAGGCGGCATAGCGCCTGACGTGAAGCTGGTGAGCAGGACTCCCCCACGCTTCGTGCCGAATGACCCCCTCGCCATGCTCAAAGCGCTGAGCGAGGAAGAGAAGATCGCGCTCTTCAGTTAGCCGCGGCCCTACGCCGCCACCAGCCGCGAAAACAGCTCCGCATCCACATTGCCGCCCGAGAGCACCGCGACGGTGACCTTGCCTTTGACGTCGAGCTTGCCGGCAAGCAGCGCCGCCAGCCCGATTGCCCCGCCCGGCTCGACCACGAGCTTGAGTTCGCGGAACGCAAACGCGACCGCGCGGCCGACCTCCGCGTCGCTCGCCGTGACCCCCTCGCCGATCAGCCTGCGGTTGATCTCCCATGTGATCACGCCGGGCGACTGCGTCATCAGTGCATCGCAAATCGTGCCGCTCATGCGGGCATTCGCCTCGCGCTGGCCGCTCTTGAACGAGCGCAGCGTGTCGTCAAAGCCTTCCGGTTCAGCGGTGTAGATTTTTGCCGCCGGCACCCGCGCCTTGATGGCGAGCGATATGCCCGCCGCGAGCCCGCCGCCGGAAGCGCCGATCACCACCACCTCGGGCTTGAGCCCGAGGTCGGCCAAATCTTCGACGATCTCGCGGCCCGCCGTGCCCTGCCCTGCAATGATTTTCGGGTCGTCGAACGGCGGCACCAGTACCGCGTCGCGCTGCTTGGCGATCTCGCGCGCGATGGCGGCACGATCCTCGCGATCGCGGTCATAGAGCACGATCTCGGCTCCGAGCGCCGCCGTGCGCTCGCGCTTGGGTCTCGGCGCATCCGACGGCATGACGATCACGGCCGGCATGGACAGCAGCTTGGCCGCCGCCGCCACGCCTTGCGCATGATTGCCGGACGAATAGGCCACCACGCCGCCGGCACGCCGGTCCTTCGGAATCGAGGAAATCTTGTTGTAGGCGCCGCGGAATTTGAACGAGCCGGTGCGTTGCAGGGTCTCGGCCTTGAGAAACACCCGCGCGCCGACCGCCGCATCCAGCACCGGCGACGTCACGAGCGGCGTGCGCAGCGCCACGCCGGCGAGCGTCCTTGCCGCCGCATCCACATCGTCGGCCGTTGGCAGCACGAGCGTGTCGGTCATCGCAGCCATGGCGAACCGTAACGCCGCAATACCATGGCGGGCAAGAGCAGGGCCGGCCCTCGATTTCCACTGTTGCAGCGGGCGCGACCCTGTATGATCCGCCCCCGATCGGATGCCAGGAGGACCTCAATGGATCTTGGAATTGCCGGCCGCAAGGCCATCGTCTGCGCCTCGAGCCGCGGGCTCGGCCGTGCCTGCGCGCAGAAACTCGCCGAGGCCGGCTGCGAGGTCACGATCAACGGGCTCGACGGCAAGCGGCTCGAGGCCACCGCCGCCGACTTGCGTAAGTCCACCGGCGCCAAGATTACTGCGGTTGCCGCCGATGTCGCCACGCCGGACGGCCAGAAGGCGTTGTTCGCCGCCTGCCTTGAGCCGGACATCCTGGTCAACAACAATGCCGGTCCGCCGTTCCGCGATTTCCGTGAACTCACGCGCCAGCAGATGCTCGACGGCGTCATCGCCAACATGGTCACGGCGATCGAACTCACGCAGAAGGTCATCGATCCGATGACGAAGAAAAAATTCGGCCGCATCGTCAACATTACTTCCGGATCGGTGAAAATGCCGCTCGTCGGCCTCGACCTTTCCTCCGGCGCGCGCGCAGGCCTCACCGCGTTTCTGGCCGGCGTCGCACGCTCGGTCGCGCAGCATAATGTCACGATCAATTTCATGCTGCCCGGCGCCTTCGATACCGACCGCCTGCGCTCCAATATCGAAGCCAACGCCAAGAAGCAGGGCGTTCCGGTCGAACAGGCGACAGCGGCGCGCGCAGCGTCGATCCCGGCCAAACGCTTCGGCACCATCGACGAATTCGGCGCGACCTGCGCGTTCCTGTGCTCGGCGCATGCCGGCTACATCACCGGACAAAATCTGCTGATCGACGGCGGAACGTTCCCGGGCGCGTTCTAGCGCACGCGAACGAAAGGCTGCTCACCGCACGCCGTAGTCGGCGAATACCTCGGCAATGGTCGGTTCGATGCTAAAAGCGGAAGGCCGCCCGCGACTGCGAGCGGCCTCCCGGCAATTGCGCCGCTGCCGGTCGAGCCGGAGCGGAAGAGTAGTCAGACCTTTATGGGCACCGGGCCCTGACCCGCCGACCGGAGCTGGTAATTCGGTAGCATCGTCCGGGTCTCGTCTCGTCGGCGATGATGGCGCCAGCCGCGGCACCAATGAGGCCGCCTGCAACGGCGCCGCCGGCCGACCGGCTGGCCAGTCCTCCGACGGCCGCACCGAGCCCGCCGCCGATAAGTCCGCCGGTCAACGCGCGGTCCTGCCGCGCGGTCTCGCAGCCCGAAAGCAACAGCGCTAGCGCTGCAGCAGCAATAGCAATTCGCATCGACTTCCTCCCTGCTTGATGGGATGTTACTTGATAGGGGATGTAACGCCTCCGCGCGCCGAGCCTGATCGCCGCGCCTCCCACTTCTACAAAAATGCCGAGCCAATTTCGAGTCCGCAGAAAGGCCAAGCGCGTTCGAATTCGTCATTTTGTCGCAGTGGGTTCAACCTCATCTAACGCCGCGCGGCCCGCCAGGTTCCAATTCCGCCACAAACTCCTACAACGTGAAGGCCCGGCTAACACAACCCGGCCGATTTGAACGGTTCTGCACGCAAGGGGCTGAATGGTGATGGGCTTGCTAGCGCACCGGATGATAGGTTCGCATCTTTCTCAAACCCGTGCCGGCACCTATGGCCCGAGCGCAATGAAAACCTGGAGATCGCAATTGCTCGGAACACTTCTCACCAGCGTGATTGCGGCGGCCGGCATCGCCCCCGCCGCACCCGCTGCCGACCTGCCCGCCGGTTTTGTCTACCTTGCCGATATCGACCCCACCATCATCCAGGATCTGCGCTATGCCGGCGCGCATAATTTCATCGGCCGGCCGATTCCGGGCTACGAGGCGAACGAGGTCATCATGACCGAGAAGGCCGCGCGCGCGCTTGCCAAGGTGCAGGAGAAGCTCGCCGCGGGGAAGCTCTCGCTCATCATTTGGGACGCCTACCGGCCGACGCGCGCCACCGCCGAGTTCATCCGCTGGACCAAGGATCCGCGCGACACCAAGATGAAGGCCGAGTTCTATCCGCGCATCGACAAGAGCCAGATTTTCGAGCTCGGCTATCTGTCGTCACGTTCGGCGCATTCGCGCGGCTCGACCGTCGATCTCGGCATCGCCCCCCTGGGCGCGGCCGTGCCGCGCTTCGACCAGGCCGCGAAGCTCACCTCATGCATCGGCGGAAAATCCGAACGCTACGCCGACGGCGCTCTCGACTTCGGCACGGGCTATGATTGCATGGACGAGTTTTCGTCCACCCTTCATCCCGGGATCGGCAAGGAGGCGCGCGCCAACCGCATCATGCTGCGCGACCTCATGGTGGCGGCGGGCTTCCGCCCCTACCGCCGCGAGTGGTGGCACTTCGAGCTGATCGACGAACCGTTCCCGCACCAGAGTTTCGATTTCCCCATCCGCGCCCGCAAGAAGCCTTGATATGATAACTATGCAGCCCGATCCCGGATCCGCCTCATGCTGAGGAGGCCGCGAAGCGGCCGTCTCGAAGCATGAGGCCGCCTCATCCTTCGAGACGCCCGCCTTCACACGACGTGTTTCGGCGGGCTCCTCAGGACAAGGCGGAGCCACACCTTGTACTCTCCGCGCCGGCAACGCATGATCCGGCCGTCCCGCCTGCCCCATCCATCCATGAGGAAACGCCATGAAGCTCGTCCGCTTTGGACCGGCCGGCAAAGAGAAGCCCGGCATCATCGACGCCCAAGGAAAAATCCGCGACCTGTCGAAAGTCGTCAAAGACATCGACGCCGAGGCGCTCTCCCCGTCCGGGCTCGCCAAGATCAAGAAGGCCAAGGTCGAGAAATTGCCGCTGGTCAAAGGCAACCCGCGGCTCGGGCCCTGCGTCGCGCGGCCCTCGAACTTCATCGCCATCGGGCTGAACTACGCCGACCACGCGGCCGAGGCCGGCCTCTCGGTGCCGCCGGAGCCGGTGATCTTCAACAAGGCGTCGAGCTGCATCTGCGGCCCGAACGACAACACCATCATCCCGAAGGGCTCGAGCAAGCTCGACTGGGAAGTCGAGCTTGGCATCGTGATCGGCAGCCGCGCGCGCTATCTGCCGTCGAAGGACAAGGCGATGAGCGTGATCGCCGGCTATTGCCTCGCCAACGACGTGTCCGAGCGCGTGTTCCAGATCGAGCGCGCCGGCCAATGGACCAAGGGCAAGGGCTGCGAGACCTTCGGCCCGCTCGGCCCCTGGATGGTCACCAGGGACGAGATCAAGGACCCGCAGAACCTCAACATGTGGCTGACCGTCAACGACCAGCCGCGCCAGAAGGGCAACACCCGCACCATGATTTTCGACTGCGCGCATGTCGTGTGGGCCTGCTCGCAATATTTCATTCTCGAAGCCGGCGACGTCATCATCACCGGCACGCCGCCCGGCGTCGGCCTCGGCATGAAACCGACGCCGCAGTTCCTGAAGGAAGGCGACGTGGTGCGCCTCGGCATCGACAAGCTCGGCGAACAGAAACAGAAGGTGGTGAAGGGGCGCTACTAAGCTCGCTCGCTGACGTCCGCTTCTCCCCCGATATGCGACATATTGCGACCGTCCCGTACGGTCGCGATGTGCCAGGAGCGGACATCAATGAGATTGCTGGTCTTGAGCGCCTAGGCATTTCGACAATACGCAAACATTTAAAAACATCTGACGAGCACGTTTTCGTGTTCGCCGAAAAAACGCACTTACAAATTGGCACTGCGTATCAGAACCGGAAATTCAAACCAGCGCGAACGATATCAAAGCTGTTGGTGATTTTGGCTGTCGCAAATCCATTGCCGGTAGCCGGGCTTTGCGCGGTTAGAGTGACGCTTTGGTCACCAAGGTCGATGTGAAGGTATTCAATCTTCAAGGTGGTTTTGCTCCACATCGCCCATTCGACGCCACCACCGGCCGTCCACCCAGTCGATATCTTTGAATTCGAACCTGCTATGCAAACCTGACTGGCGGGGCAATTGAGCGTGGTATTGAAAGCCTCGTTAATAAGCAAAGGGCGAAGGTTCGCGATATTGGCGTTCGCTTCGGTTCGACCATAGACCAGACCAGCTGTGCCAAACAGCAAGATCCGCTCGGTGACAAGCACGCCCAATCGTCCCCGCACCGTTCCGAACCAATTCAAACGTTGCTCCACGGACAATTGATATGAGATGCCCGGTACTGTGCCCGCTACGGCGAAGTCACCTCGCACCGCAGAATATTGGATGTCTGCTTCTAAACCTGCGACCCACGATCTTGCGAATTGCCAATTGTAGCCGAGTTGCCCGCCGCCGACGAACCCGTTGGCATCGAGCGACGGCGAATACGGCATAGCATTAGTGGAATTGATCCCAAAAGCTGTATTCAGAATGCGCGAACCGGCACCGGGTGAGGCGTCTCCCGTAAGGTCCACAGAATGGTTATTCCAGCCGTAACCGGCATTCACTCCGGCATAAAATCCAGTCCAATTGTAAAGCGTGGAAGCGGCTGAAGCGCTCTGCACACTGGCGCTAAGCGCCGTAAGAGTAAGCGCAGCAATGGCCGCAACGGCCAAAAAAAAGAAATGCGACGCATGGGAAACTCCGCATGCACACCGCATCTAATTATTAGTCTAAATAATCAGCGGGGGATGGCACAATAATCTGCAAACACGCCGAAGTTCTTCGGGGCAAATTCAAATCCATTGGTGCAAAAATATCACATTCAAACCCAGTCGTTCTCGCGAGCCCTTAGGCTCCTGCGACCCATGTCGCCTTTGGGTCATGAACGCCCGATTCCCCATGTCCGCCAATGGTCTGCTCTTCTTCCCATCGCGTCGAGATAGCGACTTGAAAGATTTCGGGCTGGGACGGAATCCCTGGCGATGTCCGTTATGCCTTCAACTGCTGCTATGCTGACCGCGAGTGAATCCGACGCGCAGTGCCAGGAGCAGACATCGAGCCTTGTCAGAATTAGAAAGCAAATTGAAGCTACTCAGGCAATCCAGCTTTTCTCAAACCATCTTCAAGTATCGCGCGGTCCTGCGGTCGAAATGGCACCCAATCTTTGATATACGAAACGCGCATCGCGGGAGCAAATTGGCGCAAAGACTGCATGATTCGATCTGCCTCGTCCGCGCGTCCGGCCAGCGCGTGACCTGCTGCAGCTGATGTGAGTCCTGGGAGAAAACTCGGCATTTCTCTCAGGGCCTTTTCTCCCCACATTGAGGCTTCGTCAAATCGCCTTGCGAATAAATGGTTCAGCGCTGTCACGCCTTGACTCCGAAAAGCCTCAGGATCGAGCGGGCTTAAGCGCATCGCTTGCGCGAGATGCTGTATGGCGAGCTCTGGGTCGCCGCAGTACATCCTCAAGGCGCCACTCAGATGCCAAGCGACCGCAAGGTTTGGATTGAGTGTCAGAGCCCTTTCAATACACTCAATGCCTGTTTCCACGTCGCCAGCAAGAACCGTGAGGGAGTGCGCTGCCCGTGCCAGGGCAACGGCATCCTGCTTACCTAATTCTATTGCTAGGCGTGCCAATCGTGCTCCTTCGGCAGCTTCCCGCGGACGATCGTTCACCCAGTCATTGATTTTGCGCCAAGTGTAGCATTGAGCCGCCATCCCGTAGGCCGCGGCATATTCCGGATCGATTTCGATCGCCTTGGAAAATTGCTGTATGGCTTCGGTCGTCGACTCCCGCGTTCGTCGATAAAAAATCGCCATGCCGCGCAGAAAGTAATCGTAAGCGTCAAGGCTTTCGGTCGGTTTGCTTCTGGCTCGTTCGATTTCAACTCGCTCCAAGGCCGGCGCAATGGCCCCAAGCACGCTTGTCGTCATTTGGTCCTGTAGCGCAAAGATATCTTCAAGCATCCCATCAAAACGCTCTGCCCACAGATGAGCGCCACTTGATGTGTCAATGAGCTGGCCTGCAATTCGCACCCGGTTCGTCGCTTTGCGCAAGCTGCCTTCCAGCACGTAGCGCACCCCGAGTTCGCGGCCCACCTGTCTTACGTCGACAGCGCGGCCCTTGTAGGTGAAGCTCGAATTGCGTGCGATTACGAATAGCCAGCGCATACGCGAGAGCGCTGTAATAATGTCTTCCACCACACCGTCAGCAAAATATTCCTGTTCTGGATCGCCGCTCAAGTTCTGGAAGGGGAGCACGGCGATCGACGGCTTGTCGGGCAGCGCTGACAACGAAGCAGCTTTTGATTGGTTCGATCCAACCGGGTCCGGTTTTGACGAACCTTGTGACTTAAGCTGCTCTTCCCGTACCTCGCCGACAAACCGGAATCCCTTACGCGGAACAGTGCGGATTAAACACTGCGCTTCTCCGGTATCACCAATAGCCTTGCGCACCGCGTTGATATGCGTGGTCAGTGTTGACTCGGAGACGATTCGACCATTCCAGACCGCCGCGAAAAGATCGTCCTTGCTGACCACGCGCTCGCGGTTTTGCAGCAGATATACCAGCAGGTCGAATACTTGAGGGCCGAGCGAAATCTGATCGCCATCCCGGCGCAATTCACGCCGGTCGGTATCCAGGGCATGGTCGCCAAACAGGAACTGCACGCTGGGCCCCGCAATTTGTCCTTATTCCAGGCCGTATAATGCCTTAAGGGCGTCTTTGGACGGATAATGAAGGTAATTTCAATACCATTTTAAGCCCTCTGCAAAGTCTTTTGCCCGGCTCCTCTGCATCCTTTCTCACATCGATCGCGATGATCGCGGTCCATACCAGACGGAGGATGCCATGTTCAAATGCCTGTCGATTTTCGCCGCGCTCGTGGTTCTCTCAACCGGTTC
>Ga0335079_10001615_pt1 | contig 25721 bp, 26 predicted proteins | sample Lox_Sample_33_FD_206719 | JGI IMG/M metagenome (GOLD analysis project Ga0335079, IMG submission 206719) | Soil microbial communities from Loxahatchee National Wildlife Refuge, Florida, United States - Lox_Sample_3.3 | ecosystem: Environmental > Terrestrial > Soil > Wetlands | place: USA...
CCGCGTTAGCGCGCGCTCGCGACGAGCGGCAGCGCGTAGCGCCCGTCGATCAACGCGTCGGCCTTGACCTCGCCTTTCAACAGGTTCTGCGACTTGTACCAGTCGATCTGGCGCTCGACGTCGGCGGTCGAGATGCGGCCCTCGCCATCGACATAGGGAATGGCCTTCGTCAGTTGCTCGGGCGGGAGGCCGGTGAAATCCGACATGATCTTCAGCACCGCCGGCGCTTCGGGCCCTTGCGTCTCTGTGCCGTCCTTCGCCACGAAGGCGTTGTGGAAATCGCGCAGGCCATGCCGATAGGCGACGAGGAAGCGCTTCACGAGATCGCCCTTGCCGTTCGCGATCTCGGTGCGGGTGAAGAGCGCGCTGCCGGTGCTGAAATCGGGCGCCACGTCGCTGACCCAGCCGGCGAGCTTGGCGCTGCCCTTCGCCAGCGCCGCGAGCGAGGGCGAGCCCGGCATCACCGCGGCATCGACCGTGCTGCCGCCAAGCGCGGCGATGACGTTGGTGTTCGATTGCAGCGGCCGCACGGTCACGGCGCTCAGCGGATAGCCGAACTTCTCCGCGGCGCGCGCGATCGAATAGTGAAGGCTCGTGCCGAGCTGAGTGATCGCGACCGTGTGACCGGCGAAATCCTTGGGTGAGGTGACCCCCGCCTCGTATGCCTTGGGCGAGACGAGATAGGCGAGATTGTGGAAGCCCGCGTGCTCGCCGCCCGATGAGGCGATGAGGCGCAGCTCGCCGTGGCTCGCGAGCGTGTAGAAGCTCGCCGACAATCCGGCGACGCCGAAATCCGTGGCGCCTGAGGCGACGCCCACAGCGATCGGCTGCGCCGAATCGAAATAGTCCATCTCGACGTCGATGCCCTCGGCCTTGAAATAGCCGCGCGCGACGCCGATCGGCACGCCGGGATAGCCCAGAAGCTTGCTGATCCCGACCTTGACGCTCTCCGCATGGGCCGGCGCGGCGAGTGCCACGAGCGCCGTGGCGAGGAGAATAGCGAGCTTGCGATGCATTCTATGGGTCCCTCTCGTAATCGTCATGGCCGAACGCGTCCCGGCCATCCACGTTTTGTCATTGCGAGCGGAACGAAGCGATCTCCCGGGGGATTGCTTCGTCGCTCACGCTCCTCGCAATGACGGCGAATTGATCCTCACAGTTCGACGATCGTGCGCGGCGTCTGGTGCAGGCGCTCGACGCCCGTCTCGCCGACAAGGAAATTGTCGCATACGGTGATGAAGTAGCGCTGCGTCGCCCAGCTCGGATGAATGCCGATATTCATGCCGGCGGCGATCGTCATCGTCTCGTCGTCGCGGATGAGCGGGCGCTCGACCACGTCGTAGCCCTGGCCGTGGCAATGGAGCCGCGTCTCCCCGGGAAGCTTGCGCGCCGCGAGATAGGACTGGTACTCAGCGAAGATCTCGCGGCACGAGGCGCCGGGCTTCAGGAGCCTCACCGTGAAGTCCTGCGCCTCGACCGCCTGGCCCCAGGCATCGACCAGCTCCTGCGGCGCCTTGCCCAAGGTCACGAGCCGGCCGATATGGACGAAGAAGCCGCCCGGCCCCGTGTTCTCCGCCTGCCAGAACATGACGTCGCCGCGCGCGAGCTTGCGCCCTTGCTGGTTGCGCGGGCGGATGAAGGCGGGCCGCCCTTCCGGCGCGGACGAGCCGAGGAAATATCCCGTCTCGCTGCCGAGGAGCTGGCCCTGATATTGCGAATAGGCCATCACCTCGAAGTCGCTCAGGCCGGGCTCGATATGCGCCATGGCGCGGCGCAGCACCTCGTCCTGCATCGCGGCCGTGCTGCGGATGAAGCCGAGCTCGACCTCGCTCTTCTGCGCGCGGAGCGGGTCGATGATCGCCGTCGCGTCGGCGAGCGCCGTGCCCAATTCCTTCTCGATCGCGGTCCCCGAGCCGAACGCCATCTGGTTGAGGCCGACGACCCCGACCTTGCGTTGGCCGCCACGCTTCAGCTCGGCGGCGATAAGCGCGGCATCGTACGGGACGCAATAGCCGATCGCGGGAAAGGCCGGTGTCGTCAAGCGCCGGCCGATCCCGGGGAGCGTCGGGTCGACGCCCTGCAGGTCGCTGTCGCCATGGAGCGGCCCGTGACAGACAAGCGTCATCAGCCCGTCCTGCGGGAAGATCACCGTCTGCGGATATGACCCTTGCGCCGACACGCCGGTGAACCAGCGGAAATACCCGCCGGTGCCGGCAAGATTGTTGGCGCCCTGGATGACGAGCGCGTCGAACCCGTTCTCGCGCATCGCCGCGCGCGCAGCGCGCCAGCGCCGCTCGAGCTCGCCGAGCGGGACGGGGTTGCAGATGCGCGGATCGGGATAGGGCATGGCGCGCTCCTTCGATGGGGCTTTACCACGCGGGGGCGTACGGTTGAAGGGCGCGCGCCGATGCGGCAGAGTTAGCGAAAAGGCGCTCGCGCCCATCGATTTAGGAGGATCGCGCCATGACGCTCGCGACCGTGAAATTTTCGGCCGTGCTCACGGGGCTTGCAGCAACGCTCAAGGCGTGGCGCGCGCTTTATCCGGCCTTCGCCGAGCGCCTCAAGGAGCGCAACCTCGTGGCGCAGGTCTGGGCCAAGGACGAGGAGATCGGGCGCTGGTTCCAGTTCGCCGATGGCCGCGTGCGCTCGCGCGCGGGGCGGCACGAGCGGCCCGACATCACGCTCTTCTTCAAGAACGCGACGATTGCCGCCCAGCTTTTGACGCCGCCCATCAACTGGCTCGAGCAGATCAACGCGCAAAAAGACTTCAAGCTCGGCGTCGACGGATCGGAGGATCTCACCAACTGGTTCGCGCAGACGATCATGATGGTCCAGTCGGTGCGCTGGAAGATCGGCACGACGCTTGCCGACGGCACGATCCGCTATTGCAACATGACGAACGGCGGTCCGGTCTTCGTCTACGTCAAGGAAGGGAAAATCCTCCGCATCACGCCCATCGATTTCGATGAGACGGACGCGCAGCCTTGGACGATCGAGGCGCGCGGCCTCAAATTCACGCCGCCGCGCAAGACGACGCTCGCGCCGCATGGCCAGAACTACAAGTCGGTGGTCTATTCGCCCTCGCGGCTCCTTCATCCGATGAAGCGCGTCGATTTCGACCCGAACGGCGCGCGCAATCCGCAAAACCGCGGCAAATCAGGCTACGAGCCGATCTCCTGGGACGAGGCGCTGACCATCGTCTCGTCCGAGATCAAGCGCCTCAAGAGCACCTACGGCCCCGGCGTGATGGCGGTCTCGCACGGCTCGCACCATACCTGGGGCAATATCGGCTACTACCTCTCGGCGCTGCACCGCTTCAAGAACGCGGTCGGCCACACCGCCGTCCACCACAATCCCGACAGCTGGGAAGGCTGGTACTGGGGCGCGGTCCACCATTGGGGCTACACGCTCCGCGTCGGCCAGAGCGAGACCTACGGCACGGTCGAGGATTGCCTGCAGAACTGCGACATGATCGTGTTCTGGTCGGCCGATCCCGAGACGACGAGCGGCTCCTACGGCGCGCAGGAAGGCACCGTGCGGCGCCAGTGGCTCAAGAACAAGAAGCTCGGCATCGAGATCGTCCATGTCGATCCGTATTACAACGCCTCGGCGCAGTTCCTGCCGGGCAAGTGGTTCGCGCCGCGCCCCACCACGTCGGTCGCGATGGCGATGGCAGTCGCCTACGTCTGGATCAAGGAAGGGCTCTACGACAAGGAGTTCGTGAAGACGCACACGGTCGGGTTCGAGAAGTGGGAGGCATATCTCCTCGGCGAGGAGGACGGTATCGCCAAGACGCCCGAATGGCAGGAGGCGGAGACCGGGGTGCCGGCCAAGGACGTTCGCGCCTTGGCGCGCGTGTGGGGCAAGAAGCGCGTCTATCTTGCGCCCGGCGGCTGGGGCAACGGCCACGGCGGTGCCTGTCGCAACCAGACCGGCATCCAGTGGGCGCGCGTCATGGTGTGCCTTATCGCCATGCAAGGGCTCGGCAAGCCCGGCATCAACATGGGCAACCTGCAATGGGGCTGCCCGATCGACTTCAATTTCTACTTCCCGGGCTATGCCGACGGCGGCATGTCGGGCGATCTCGAAGGCACCTCGATGCCGGTCGAGCTTTATCAGCGCATGCCGCAGCTTCCGACCATGAACACGCCCTATCAGCGCATCCCGCGCATCTTCCTGCCCGAGGCGATCGCCGACGGCAAGGCCGAGGGCTGGCCCTGGGTCGGCAAGTCGATCGAGCATCAGTTCGCGCGCTTCCAATATCCCGCGCCCGGCCACGCGCCCGTGCGCATGCTCTACAAATACGGCGGCTCGATCCTCGCCACCATGAACAACACCAACCGCCACGTGCGGATGTACCAGTCGGAGAACCTCGAGTTCGTGGTGAACCAGTCGATCTGGTTCGAGGGCGAGGCGAAATTCGCCGACGTGATCCTGCCTGCCTGCACCAATTTCGAGCGGCCCGACATCAGCGAATGGGCGGGATTGGGCGGCTACGGCCATCACGGCCAGCAGCAGCTCAATCACCGCGTCATCGTGTTCCAGGCGCCGGCGATCAAGCCTTTGGGCGAATCGAAATCGGATTATTGGATCTTCAACGAGATTTCGAAGCGCCTCGGCCTTGCCAATTATTTCTCGGAGGGCGTCAACGAGATCGATTGGGTGAAGCGCATGTTCGACGGCTCGGACCTGCCGCGTCACATCTCGTGGAAGGAGTTTTTGCGCAAGGGCTATTACGTCGTGCCGTCGGAAAAGGAAAAGCTGCGCGCGCCCGTGTCGTTCCGGTGGTTCGCCGAGAACCGCAAGAAGGACGTGCCGGAGCCGCAACCGCTCCCGTCCGACTATGCGCAGGAATATCTGAAAGGCCTGCAGACGCAGTCGGGCAAGCTCGAGTTCGAGTGCAACAGCCTGAAGCGCTTCAAGGACCCGGAGCGGCCGCCGATCGTCAAATACGAGCCATCCTGGGAAGGCCCGCACAGCGGCGCTCTCTACGAGAAATATCCGCTGCAGCTCCTGACGCCGCACTCGAAATACAGCTTCCACACCCAAGGCGACGGCAAGGACAGCTTCCTCCTCAACATCCCCGACCACCGCGTGCTCGTCGATGGGTACTACTACTGGATCGTGCGCCTCAACGCGGAAGACGCGGCTGCGCGCGGGATCAAGAAGCACGATCTCGTCAAGGTGTGGAACGATCGCGGCGCCGTGATCTGCGCCGCGCTGCCGACCCAGCGCCTGCCCCGCGGCGTGTGCCACGGCTACGAATCCTCGGCCGTCTACGACCCGATGGGCGAGCCCGGCCGCTCGGTCGAGCGCGGCGGCTGCTTGAACCAGCTCACGCCCGAGCGCACGCAGACCCGCACCACTCACTCGCTCGCGGGCTCGCAGTCGCTCGTCCAGGTCGAGAAATGGGACGGCCGCACCGAGCATGTCTCCGCGACCTTCGCCGGCGAGCGCCGCGCCGAGCCCGCGCGCGCCCCCGAGCTCGTGCCGGCGCAGTGATGAATGATGCCTCTCCCCGCCGGGGAGAGGCCGACGCGTAGCGCCGGGTGAGGGGGCAGGCGGTAGTGCGCATGGCCCCCTCACCCCAACCCTCTCCCCGAGGGGAGAGGGAGAAGTGGATGGGGTGCCATGGACAAATGGAACATGATCATCGACGTGGCGGAGTGCACCAACTGCAACAACTGCACGCTCGCCGCGATGGATGAATATGTCGGCAACGCCTGGCCCGGCTACACGGCGCCGATGCCGCGCCACGGCCATCGCTGGATCGACATCCTGCAGAAGGAGCGCGGCCAGGTGCCGGCGATCGACATCGCCTACGTGCCGACCATGTGCAACCACTGCGATGACGCGCCCTGCATCAAGGCGGCGCAAGACGGCGCCATCAAGAAGCGCGAGGACGGCATCGTGCTGATCGACCCGGTGAAAGCGAAGGGTCAGCGTCAGCTCGTCAGCGCATGCCCCTACGGCCACATCTGGTGGAACGAGGAACAGGATCTGCCGCAGGCCTGGCCGTTCGATGCGCATCTCCTGGATCAAGGCTGGAAGGAGACGCGCGGCAGCCAGTCGTGCCCGACAGGCGCGATGAAGTCGGTGAAGCTCGCCGACGAGGCGATGGCGCGCATGGCGGCCGAGGAAGGGCTCGAGACCATGCGGCCGGAGCTCGGCACGAAGCCGCGCGTCTGGTATCGCAACCTGTGGCGCTACACGACCTGCTTCATCGCGGGCTCGGTCTCGGCCGAGGCGGCGGGCGTCGTCGACTGCGTCGCGGGCGCGCGCGTGCGCCTCAAAAAGGAGGGCGCGCTCGTCGCCGAGGCCACGACCGATGCCTACGGCGACTTCAAGTTCGACCGTTTGCGCGAAGGCTCGGGCGATTATGTCGTCGAGGTCGAGGCGGCCGGCCGCGCCGGCAAGAGCGTGACGGCGACGCTCGGCCAAAGCCTCTCGCTCGGCGAGATCAGGCTCTAGTGCCGGATTCCCCAATCCATCGGTTCTGAATCAAAATCCCTCTCCCCTCCGGGGAGAGGGCAGGGTGAGGGGGCGAGCGGCACGGCTTTCGCCGACAGTCCCCCTCACCCGGCGCTGCGCGCCGACCTCTCTCCGGAGGGGAGAGGTTTGGTCAATCGTCGTCGCGCTTTAGCTATTCCGCCGGCGCGTCGGCGGCCATGCGCCCGACCGGGTGCGCGCGCACCGCGAAGCGATAGGGCCCAAGCCCGAGCAGCAGCAGGCACATCACGACGATGAGCCCGATATTCACCATCATCATCGGCACATAGGTGCCGAACTTGTCGTGGCTGAGGCCGAGCAGGAACGGCCCAAGCCCGACGCCTACGCTGAAGAAGGCGAACATCGTGGCGTAGATTGCGCCGAACGCGCGCAGCCCGAAATAGCGGCTGACGAGGAAGGCCATGATATCGACTTCTGCGCCGATGCCGGCGCCGCAGAGGATCGTGCCGATGAACGGCTGGTAGCCGGCGGCCAGCATGGCGATGCCGACGGCGGACGCGAGGAAGAAGAACGAGGCGACATAGGGGCCGTGGATCTTGTCGAGGCAGAAGCCCGAGACGATCCGCCCTGCCGTCAGCGCGATGCCCGAGGCTGAAAGCGCGCCCACAGCCACGGCAAGAGGAATGCCGCGATCGGTGAGCATCGCCACGACCTGCGTCACCACGCCGTTGATCGCGATCGGCGCGAGGAAGAACACCACCGTCATCGCGGCGAAGCGCCAATCCTTCAGCACCGCCTCGGTCCAGAAATAGCCGGGGATCGAGGTGTCGTTCTTCGGGCGCTCCCGCTCCGGCGCGATCGGCGGCTCGCGCTCGAACAGGAAAACCGGGATGAGCGCGAGCACTATGATGGCGATGGCCATGCCGACGAAGCCCGCGCGCCAGCCGTAATTCGCGATGAGGTAGGCGTCATAGGGCGGAATGATGGCGACGCCCAAACCCACGCCCGCGATCGCTATGCCGAGCGCCAGGCCTCGGTCCTTGTCGAACCAGGCGGCGATCGCCTTGGTATAGGCGATCGGCGATTGCGCGGCGCCGAAGATGTGCTGGAAGCAGAACAACAGAACGAGGATGTAATAGGGAGTCTTCATGAAGCCGAGGCAGGCCGTGCCGATGGCATAGCCGACGATCATCGCCATGTGGACGAAGCGCAGCCCGTAGCGGTCGAGCGCCTTGCCGAAGAACGGCGTGATGGCGAGGAACATGAACGAGCCGATGACCGGCGCCGACAGCAGCTCGCCGCGCGTGATGCCGAGATCCTTGGTGATCGGCACGATGAACACGGCGAATGAGAAACTTTGGATGACGCCGCTGTTGGTGGTGAGCGCGATGAGCGCCGCCGCCACCATCCACCATTTGCTGCGGAATATGCCGCTCTTCAGCATCGCTCGTCCTCCCATCGCGCCGGCCGCGCCGCTCGGGCGCGATCTTTGTTGCCTCCAGTCTAATGCAGGGTGCATCCCCTCCTAAAGCACAATTCTCTCGTTAATGGCCGCTTTCGAAGCGGGCGACCTCGCGCCCGTCGAGCCAGGCGAGGAGCGCGTCGGCCGCGGCCGCGGCGAAATCGGCATAGGCCTGGTCGGTGGGCCAGCCGAGATGCGGCGTCAGGATCACGTTCGGAAGCTTCGTCAGCGCATGGCCCCGGGGCAGCGGCTCCTCGGTGAAGACATCGAGCCCGGCGCCGGCGATGCGCCCCGCGGCCAGCGCTTGCACGAGCGCCGCCTCGTCGACGATGGCGCCGCGCGCCGTGTTGATAAGAAAGGCCGAGGGCTTCATGAGGCTCAAGCGCCGCGCATCGATGAGCCCGCGCGATTGCGGCGTGAGCGTCGCGTGGATCGAGACGATGTCGGATGCGGCCAACAGCTCGTCGAGAGCCGCGGGTTCCGCGCCGGCCGTGGCCGCGCGCGTCGGGTCGAGATGCGGGCTCCAGGCGAGCGTGCGCATGCCGATCGTGCCCGCGATTTTCGCGACGTGGCCGCCGACATGGCCCAAGCCGACGATGCCGAGCGTCTTGCCGTTCAAGACGGGCGTTGTCGGCGTGCGCCAGACGCCGTCCTTCACCGCGCGGTCGGAGGCGGGAATCTGCCGCATCAGCGCGATCATCAGCCCGATCGCGAGTTCCCCCGCGCCGCGCGAGAAGCGCCCGGTCGCCTTCGCCACGATGATGCCCCGCGCCTCGGCCTCGGCGAGGTCGATGTGATAGGCGTGGTTGCCGGTCTGCGCGATGATGCGCAGATCGGGCAGCGCCGCCAGCAGCGCGCGGTCGAAGCGTGTGCGCTCGCGGTTGGCGATCACCGCATTGAAGCCCGCGAGCGCTTGCGGCGGGCCGAACGGCCCCGTGAAGATGTGGAGCCGCTCGGCGCGCTCCTTGAGCCGCTTGACGCCTGCCGTCGCCGCGTAGGCGTTATGGATGTCGTCGAGGATCGCGAGCCGGAGCGCGCGGGGCGCCTCCGTCATCCTGCGGCCTCCTGCTTCCAGAGCGCCCAGGCGCGGTCGAGCGCCTTGTCGTTGGTGGCCTCGGCCTGCTCGGCCTCCTCGCGCGCGAGATAGATGGGCTCGCCAAGCCGCAGCGCCTCCATCTGCAGGGCCGCATTGAGCGCGGCATAGATCGAGCGATAGACCACCTGCTGGATCGAGTTGCCGACCATCGTCGCGCCGTGCCCGCGCATCAGCACCATCGGATGCGCGGCGAGCGACTTCGCGAGCGCAACGCCCAGGGCCGAGCTGCGGATCAGCATGTCGGTCATGCCGCCCGTCTCGCGGATCTCGAAGATCGGCACGCCGCGGCCGAGGAAGCCGCTCATGTGGTAAAGCGGCTTCAGGCTCGAGCGTGTGGCGCAGAACGGGATGAGCTGCGGCGCGTGGCAGTGCACCACCGCGACGACATCGGGCCGCGCGCGATAGATCTCGCCGTGGATGAAGCGCTCGCCATAGAGCCGCGCCCCGGCCTCCGACCCTTCGGGGTTGCCGTCGAAATCGTGGACGAGGATGTCGGACGGCTGGACCAGGCCGGGGGCGCGGTGGCGCGAGAGCAGGAATTTGCTCGGGTCTTTGTCGTGGCGGACGCTGATATGGCCGAAGGCGTCCACCACCTTCTCATGGAACAAAATGTGATTTCCGGTGACCAGCTCGTCGACGAGCGCGGCTGAGGCCGGCGGCGTGCCCGGCATGGCTCTCTCCCTTCGTTGCGTTCCCGCAACTGCGAGGATGCCCGATTCAAAAGGCTCACGCCATTTGCGCAAGCGCATGCGCCCCGAAAGGGCTGGAACCCATAGGCTTTTGGGCGCTGGATGGCGCGCGGACGCCCCGTGCTATGATCGCGGAGCATGGCAGGCCCGAACTTCAAGAGCGCCGTTGAGCGGTCCCACGTAGTTGGCCTAATGTGCTGACAGGGCAATAACTTAGAAGAGTAATAAAATGGGAAGCGCCTGGTATCACAACGAAGCGACTCGTCTTGCGCGCCTCGCCGAGCAGGCGACGACGGAGCAGGTCCGCCAGACGCTCCTGCGTCAGGCGCGGCAATACGAGACCGCGGCGATGGAGCTCGAAATTCTCGCCCAGCGCGAGGAAGCCGAGTACTTCATCCGCTAGGACGCCTCGTAGGCCGAGGGGGAGGGGGAGCCGGGATGCCTCGCGCGCCCGATCTCGATATCGCCAAGCTCGACGCCGAGCAGAAGCGTGTCTTCGACGCCATCCAAAAGCGTCTGCGCAGCAATTCGGTGCGCGGGCCGTTCGCCGTGCTGCTCAACGCGCCCAAGGTCGCCGAGGGCGCCATTACCGCTTACGGCGCCTTTCGCGACGGCAAGATCGAGAAGCGTCTCTTCGAGCTCATGATCCTCGTCGTCGCGCGCACCATGTCGGCGCAGTTCGAATGGTTCGCGCATGCGCCGCGCGCGGTCGAGGCCGGCGTCTCGGCCGAGACGGTGGCGGCGATCCGCGAGCGCCGCACGCCCGATCTGTCCCGCGACGACGAGAAGATGGTCTATGACGTGGTGAGCGAGATGTGTGCGACGCACACGCTGAGCCAGGCGAGCTATGACCGCGCGCTTGGCGTACTGGGTCTCGAGCAGCTCGTCGAGCTCATCGCCGGCACCGGCTTCTATGTGATGATCGCTCTGACGCTCAACGCCTTCGACGTCGCCGTCCCTGGCGGCGAGAAGCCGCTTCCGGCTTAGCTATTTCCGAAGCGACTGCCCCCTCGCCCCAACCCTCTCCCCGGAGGGGAGAGGGAGCAAACAGCGCAGAGATGAACCCTCTCTCCACTGGGGAGAGGGCAGGGTGAGGGGGACTACACGTAGAGGCGCTAGCTCTCCGCGACCGACAGCAGCACGCCGTCGACATCGGCAAGGTGGTGCTGGCACATCGGGCAGCTGCGCTGCTGCAGCGCAAGCCGCGCCTTGCCCTCGGGGCCGCCATCGATGCGCATCGGCGCCAAGTCGGGATTGACGCCGCCGATGCGCTCGACATCGGCCTTGAACGTCGCAACGCTCTCGACCGCGAAGCCCATGTGGTCGAGCGAGGCGGGCGAGATCCCGGTGCCGTCGAAGTCGGTGATGTGCCACGGCATGATGACCATCGTCACCTTGCCGTCGGTGAGATAATGGTTGCGGTCACCCGCGGTCTTGTTGCGCGGCTCGAGCTCCAGGACATCGCGATAGAATTCCGCCATGGCGTCGGGGTTCATGGTGCGCACGCCGAAATGGTCGATGTGGCGCGGATGGCGCTCGCCGCCTTCGACATAGACGTCGGCGCGGTTCGCCATGTTGCGCTGTGACAGGTCGAACACATTGCCGTCCGGGTCATGCGTCGTGATGCCGGCAAACGGGCGGTTCGCCGGCCGCTTCAGCCATTCGATCTTCGGATATTTCTGGCGCATGCGCTCGAACACCGTTTCGACATCCTCGACCTCGACGCCGAAATGCTCGAGCCGTGCGCCCCTGCCGGCGCGGCGCGGGTTGATGTTGAGCCCGACATAGCCGTCGGTCACGGCGACGGCGTTCTCGACGCGCCCGCGCGAGGCGCTGCGCATGCCGAACATCGCTTCGTAGAAGCGGGCGTTGAGCGTGTAGTTCTCGCTGATGATGGCGAGATGGTTGAGCTTCGCGAACATCGCCGTCTCCCGGAAGAGCCCCCATCTCCCATACCACCCGCGCCCGCGATGCACAATCCGCGCGCTGGACGCCCCGCGCCAATCTCTTTAAAACTCTGGCGCACCGGAAGTATGTGGGGGGAAACGATGAAACCAGTTCTGTTGGCGACGGCCTGCGCGTTCGCGCTTTTGAGTGCCCGTGCGCAAGCGGCCGACCACATCAAGCTCGGCTTCGAGGCCGGCATGAGCGGCAGCCTCGGCATCATCGGCGAGGAGATGAAGAAGGGGCTCGATCTCGCGCTGGAGCTCCTGAACAACAAGCTCGGCGGCGTGCCGATCACGCTCTACACGGTCGACGACCAGACCGTGCCGGCGACGGCCGTGCAGCAGGCCTCGAAGCTCGTCGACGAGGACAAGATCGATATCGTCACCGGCATCATGTCGTCCAACACCAACCAGGCCGTGCGCGACATCTATCTCGACGGCGGCGTGACGCTTGTCGGCGCGCTCTCGGGCCTGCAGCAGTTCGCCGGCAAGGATTGCCGCGCCGGCGCCTTCTACACCTCGTTCGAGAACGAGGATTGGGACGACGCGGTCGGCCGTCTGATGAACGACAAGGGCATCAAGTCCGCCTATTTCCTTGGCGCCGACTATCAGGCCGGCTGGGAAAAGATCGACGGCGCCATTCACACGTATAAGGGCAAGGTCGCGGGCAAGGTCTATACGCCGCTGACGCAGCTCGACTTCGCGGCCGAGATCGCGCAGGTGCGGAGCGCCAACCCCGACGCGCTCTTCATCTTCTATCCCGGCGGGCTCGGCATCGCCTTCCTGAAGCAGTGGCAGCAGGCGGGGCTCCAAGGCAAGATTCCGATCTATACCGAGGACGCGACCGCCAACGACATGACGTTTCCCGCGCTGGGCGATGCGGCGCTCAACATCACGCAGATCGGCAACTGGTCCTACGAGCTCGACAATCCCGAGAACAAGGCCTTCGTCGCCGCGTTCATGAAGAAATACGGGCGCCGGCCGACCGTGTTCTCGGCGCTGCAGTTCGACGCCGTCAACCTCATCAACGCCGCGGTCGGCGACGTGCATGGCAAGATCGAGGACAAGAAGGCGCTATGGGCGGCGCTGCACGAGGCCAAGGGATTCCACTCGGTGCGTGGCTCCTTCAAGTTCAACAACAACAACTATCCGATCAACAACATCTACACGACGGTCGTGGAGAAGGACGCGAACGGCAAGCTCTACCAGAAGCTCGTCGGCACCGCCGCCGAGAACTGGGTCGATCTCTATCACCAGGATTGCCAGCTCAAGGGCTGAGGGAGAGGCCCGCCCTCACTGCCGATCCTTCGTCATGGCCGGGCCGGCCTCTGGCCGAGTCCCGGCCATCCACGGGTTTTCATACGGGCTGTGACACGTGGATGCCGGCACAAGGCCGGGCATGACGGGGAGTGGAAACCGGGCGGCCGACAAACTAGCCGTTCGGCTCCGAGCGCAGGATCTCGCGCGCGGCGCCGGCGACCCAGAGCCATTCCTCCATGCGCGTCTGCTCGCCCTTGAGGCGCGCCTTCAGCGCCTGATGCGTCGCGTGGCAAGGCGCCTGCTCGCCGAGCCGCGCGATGAGCAGTTCGGCGATGGCGTATGCCTTCCCGTATTCCGGCGCGCTACGCTCGCGCCTCGATCTCCGCATTCTCGGCCAAACGCTCGTAGATGTCGGCAAGGCGGAGCAGCTCGTGATGGACGACGGGATCGCCCGCCGTGCCAGCCTGGCGACGGAACGTACGGGCGCGGCCGCGAAAATAGGCCGCACCCGTGACTTTGCCGTTAACGGCGAATTCGGTCCCGTCGCGCATCGCGCCGCCCCCATCGAAGGTGCTTCGACCCGGCGCAGTCTCGCGCGCCAGGCTTTCCGCTTTCTTGCCAGCGCAGCGGGCGGCGTTCAATCCTTGCCGAGAAATAAATTTGCGGTAGCGCGGCGCGGGCGTCTGTGCGCCCGCAGATGTCAGAGCGGCAGCTCGACGAGACTCGGGCCGCCCGAGGCGAGTCCGGCCGAGACGAGTCGCGCCAGGTCCTCGAGCGTCTCGGCGCGCGCCGCCGGAACGCCCATGCCGCGCGCCAGGGACACCCAGTCGAGGTCGGGACGGCCGATCTCGAGCATGTCGAGCGCGCGGCGGCCGGGATTGCCGGCGCCCACGTTCGCAAGCTCGCCCTTGAGGATGTTGTAGGTGCGGTTGGCGAAGACGACGCTCGTCACCTTGAGATTCTCGCGCGCCATGGTCCACAGCGCCTGGAGCGTGTACATGCCGCTGCCGTCGCCTTCGAGCGCCAGCACCTTGCGCTCGGGGCACGCCGTCGCCGCGCCCACCGCGAGCGGCAGCGCCATGCCGATCGAGCCGCCGGGATTGGCGAGCCAGTCGTGCGGCGGCGTCGCCTTCGTCATGGCGAGGAGCGCGCGGCCCGAGGTGATCGATTCGTCGACGACGATGCCGTTCTCCGGCAAAAGCGCCGCGACGACTCCGCCGATGCCGGCGAAGCTCACCGCGCCCGCGGGTAGCGCCGTCGTCTCGCGCGGCTGCAGCTTCGGCTCCGCGCGGCGCGCGTCGAGCGCGCCGGCAAGCGCGTCGAGCGCGCCGACGAGATCCTCCTCAGGCCGCGCCAACACACTCACCTCGCAGCCGGGCGGCGTCACCACGCTCGGCTTCTCAGGGTACGCGAAAAACGCAACGGGCGGCGTCGCGCCGACGAGGATCACGTGCGCGAGATGCTTCAGCCGTTCCAGCGCCTGATCGACCGGGTAAGGGATGCGCTCGACCGGCACGAGCCCGGCGCCGCGCTCGATGCGGCCGATCGAGTAGGGTGCCAGGAGCTGCGCGCCCGTCGCGGCGGCGATGCGCCCGGCAAGCTCGAGTCCCTTCCGCCTGAGCGCTGCACCCGCGAGCACCACCGCCGCGGGTTTTCCGGAGCGAAGGATCCTCGCCGCGCGCTCGATCGCATCGGCCGGCGGTAGCGCCGGCGGCGGCACGGCAACGGGCGCGGCCGGGCCGGTTCCCTCGTTCCATGCCGTGTCGGCGGGCAGGATAAGCGTCGCGATCTGGCCCGGCGCCTTCTTCGCCGCCGCCACCGCCTCGGCGCCGTCCGCGGCCACGGCCTTGGCGCTCGGCGAGGTGCGCAGCCATTTGGAATAGGGCCGCGCCACGCCCTCGATGTCGGCATTGAGCGGCGCGTCGTATTGCTTGTGGTATGTCGCATGGTCGCCGACCACGTTGACGATCGGCGAGCGCGCGCGGCTTGCGTTGTGGAGATTGGCGAGGCCGTTGCCGAGGCCCGGCGCCAGATGGAGGAGGGTCGCGGCCGGCTTCTCCGCCATGCGGCCATAGCCGTCGGCGGCGCCGGTGACGACGCCCTCGAACAGCGCGAGCACGCACCTTATCTCGGGCACGCGGTCGAGCGCCGCCACGAAATGCATCTCCGACGTGCCGGGATTGGTGAAGCAGGTATCGACTCCGCTTGCGACGAGCGTGCGCGCGAGGCTTTCGGCTCCGTTCACGTGCTCTCTCCCCTTGGACTGCCGGCGATGTTATGAGACGCGGGGGAAGGAGAGAAGCCATGATCATCAACGTGACCGAGGCCGGCGCCGCCGAGCTTCTGGAGCGCGACGACTTCAAGAACTTCAAGATCGCGGTCGCGCCGTCCGCGGCAGCGCCCGCGGCCCTCGCCCGTGCGCTTCAAGGTATCGCGACGCTCGAGCCCGACGGCAAGACGGCGTGGGTGAAGGCGGACGCGCTCCGCACCTGGCAGGGCCGCGCGCAGCCGACGGAGTGGGTCACATCCTTCGACAAGATGGTCGAGAGCGTGCGCCGCTTCGGCTGGGTGCGCGAGGATGGCACCGTGCGCGCGCATATCGAGGTGAAGGGGTAGGGCAAGAGTAAGAATGAACCAAAGTTCCTCATCCTGAGCGAAGCGCCCCCGAGCGTTAGCTCGGGACGCGCAGTCGAAGGACGCACGTTTGCCCGCCTACGTCTACATGCTCCGCTGCGCCGATGGCTCCTATTACGTCGGCAGCACGCGCGCATCGCTTGAGGTGCGCGTGGCTGAGCACAATGCGGGCACTTATGGCGGTTACACGGCGCGCCGCCGGCCTATGACCCTCGTCTACCACGAGGAGTTCGCGCACATCACTGACGCAATCGCCGCCGAACGGCAACTCAAAGGATGGACCCGCTTAAAGAAAGAAGCCCTCATTCGCGGCGACTTCGTCGAGTTGCATGCTCTCGCGCGGAGATCCTCTCGGAAGGCGTAAATCGTGCGTCCTTCGACTTCGCCGCGCCGCTCTGCGGCGGGGCTTCGCTCAGGATGAGGAATTTTTTCCTTGAGCTTCACAAAAGCTCCTCATCCCGTGCGAAGCGCCCCGAGCATTCGCGCGGGACGCGCAATCGAAGGACGCAACTCGTTTCAGCTGTCATTGCGAGCGGAGCGGAGCAAGCCCCTGCCGGATCGGGATTGCTTCGTCGCGCTCGCTCCTCGCAATGACAGCGCGACCGGGCGTAAAGCGCCCCTATACCGGCTCCGCGTCGATGAGCACGAAGGCGACGGTCGCGGGCTCGTCGGTGCGCACGCTCCAGGCGTGGCTCGTGCCGCGCTGGATGAGCACGTCGCCCTGCTTCAACAGCACCTCGCCCTCGTCCATGAGCGCCCAGATCTCGCCTTTGAGCACGATCGCATAGTCGATCGTGTCGGTCTTGTGGAAGCCCGGATGGCGCGTGTTGGCGAGGTCGCGATGGAAGCCCTCGCGCGCCGCGTCGTGGCTTGTCTGCTGAGGATTGCGCAGCGCCGCGACGCGGACCTTGTCGGGCGGATATTCGATGATGCGGAAGACCGTGCCGTTCTTGGGCGGCGGCAGGCGATAGGGATGCGCGGTCGGGTCGTCGCGTCCCGCGTTGCTCGCGGGTGCCCCTCGCGTCTCCCACAGCTCCGTCACCTCGGTCGAGGCGGTGCCGCGGCTCATGACGTTGGGCGCGGCGGCGTCCATGATGAAGATGGATTTGCCGGCTTCGTCGTGGCCGGTGACGACGCGGCGGATTGGTCGGGCCATCAGTTCCTCGCCAGAAAGCGCGTGATCCCGTCGGCAAGCTGCGCCGTCTTCTCGTAGGGCAGCATGTGGCCGGCGCCGGCGACGACCTGCGTCTCGGCGCCGGCGATGCCCTTGCCGAAATCCGCGGCATAGCGTGCCGGCACGAACGCATCGTCGGCGCCGAAGAGCGCGAGCGTCGGCGCCGTTATGCGCCGCAATCGCTTTCTCAGGCCCTTGTCGGGAATGGGCCAGATGAATTTCGTGAGCGCGGTCAGGCTCCGCGTCACGGCGATGATCTGCTCCGCCTCGTCGAGCGCCGAGGCAAGCTCCTTCAAACGCTCGGCATGCGCCGCGCGCGCGGCATCGTCGCGCCACAGGAGCTGATCCATCTCGATCCCCGGCACGGCGAAGAGGTCGGCGACGGGATAGGCGTCGTTCCACAATCCCACGGGTGCTACGAGGACGAGGCGCTGCGCGCGGTCGGGAAAGTGCGCGGCCAATTCCGCCGCCATCATCGCGCCGAATGAATGGCCGACGATCGGCAGGCTCGCGAGCTTCATGTGGCGCAAGAGGTCGTCGTAATCGAGGACGAGCTCGTGGATCGTGTCGATCTCGGCAAGCTCGTCGAGATCGGTGAAGCCCGGCGCCAACGGCGCGATGACGCGGTGCCGCGCGGCCAAGGCGGCAACGAACGGATCGGCCGGATCGACGCCATGCGGCCCGTGCAGCCACAGGATCTGGCGACCCTCGCCGCCGCCGAAGACGCGCCAGCTCCGCCCGCTCGGCAGGCGGATCGTCTCCTCCGTCAGCATCGTCCGCGCCTCACGCGTGCGCCTTTTCGCGTGCGGCCGCCGGCTCGCGTGGCCACCAGCGGTCCTCCCATTCGGAGAAGCGGTCGCGCATGCGCGGGATGATCTCCTTCGCAAAGCGCGTCGTGTTGTAGAGCGTCGTCTCGCGCGGCATGTCGCCGAAATGCAAGAGCACCATGAGGTGGCCGATCTTTAGCTTCTCGGCGAGCTCCGAGAGCTTCTCGACGACCGTGTCGGGGCTCCCCGCCACGACATAGCCGCGCTCGATGAAATCCTTCCAGCCCAGGTTCGCAAGCTCGGCGCGCGAGCCCGCGCGCCGCGTGATGCGCGCGACCTGACTCTGGATGCCGGCGCGGATCGTCGCGAGCGAGGTATAGCCGGGCGGGTTCACATATCCCGGCGCGACGTGAAGGCAGTTGCGGTAGAAATACTTCGCGTGCTCGCCATAAAGCCGCTCGGCCTCGGCGTCGTTGTCGGCGATGCCGACGAATTGCAGGAACCCGGCGCGATAAGGATTGGGCTCGACATTGTGGCGCGCGACCGCGGCCCAGAATCCGTCGAGCACCTTCTGCGCTTCGCGATAGCCGAAATAGGACAGGTTCGCGTAAAGGAAATCGTTCTCGACGCACCAGTCCCAGGTCTCGACGCTGGCGCCGCCTGGGACCCACACCGGCGGGTGCGGGTCCTGCAACGGCCGCGGCCACACATTGACGTAGCGGAGCTGCGTGTATTTGCCGTTGAAGGCGAACACCTCCTTCTCGCGCCATGCCTTCATGACGAGGTTCACGCCCTCGCGGTATTTCTCGCGCAGCGTTGCCGGCGATTGGCCATAGGCGAAGACGGTGTCCTGCGGCGTGCCGACAGGGAAGCCCGCGACGAGCCGCCCGCCCGACATAACGTCGAGCATCGCCATCTCCTCGGCGACGCGCGTCGGCGGATTGTAGAGCGCGACCGAATTCCCCATGACGACGAGCTTCGCGCGCTTCGTACGCCGCGCGAGCGAAGCCGCCATAAGGTTGGGCGACGGCATCAGGCCATAGGCGTTCTGGTGATGCTCGTTGACGCAGATGCCGTCGAACCCGACCTCGTCGGCATATTCGAGCTCGTCGAGATAATCCTGGTAGCTCCGGTGCCCGACCGCGGGGTCGAACAGGTTCGCGGGCACGTCGACCCACACCGAGGGATACTTGTCGCGGAAATCCGCCGGCAGATTCGGATAGGGCATGAGATGGAAGAAATGGAATTTCATGCGTTGGGCTCCAGGCGTGCCCGGGGAGTGTACCGGGCCAGGTTCACGGGGCAAGACGGCGGCCGCTCACCGCGGGCTTCCGTCGCGCGCCCTCACTTCATCGGACATTGCGTGTGATAGGGATCGGTCCAGTCCTTGACCGCGACGCCGCGCAGCGCCAGGCGCATCGTCCCATCGGCGTCCTTCACCACTTCCGTCAGGTAGATGTTCTGGATCGGAAAGTGATTGTTGTCGAACTTGAAGGGCCCGCGCACCGAGGCGAAGTCGGCCTTGTACATGGCCGCGCGAAAGGCATCCTTGTCCTCGATCTTGCCGTGAACGGCCGTCACCGCGCTGTCGATGAGATTGACCGCGTCATACTGCATCGCCGCGAAAAGGGTCGGGCGCCGCTGGTATTTCTTCTCGTAGAGGGCGACGAACTCCTTGTTGGCGGGATTGTCGAGATCGTAGGACCAGTTCGTGGACTCGATGATGCCGAGTGCCGCGTCGCCCTGCGCCTGGAAATTCAGATCCATCGAGAGCGACGCTTCGGCATAGAGCTTCACCTTGCCGTGGAGCCCGGCGCTCGCGAACTGCTTCACGAACGCGGTCCCGGCGCCGCCCGGATAGAACACCAGCACCGCCTCGGGATTGGCGGCGCGCAGCTGCGAGAACTCGGGCGCAAGGTCGATCTGCTGCTGCCATGGCGTATAGACGGGACCGAAGCTCTTGCCTTTGTAGAACTTCATGGCGCCGCCGATCTTCTCCCAGCCGGCCTGGTAGTCGGCGGCCATGAAATAGACCGACTTGACGCCTTCCTTGTCGAGATAGAGCGCCAGCGCGTCGTCCCAATCCTCGTTCTCGAGCGTGGTCCAGAACGCGTTGGCGATGCAGTCTTTCCCCGCAAACTCCTGCGGGCCGGCGAGCGAGCCCACCACCCACACGCCGCTCTCGATCAAGGTGGGCACGGCCGGGATCGTCGTGTTCGAGCCGGTGAGGCCGGTCAGGATGTCGACCTTGTCCTCGTCGGTGAATTTCGAGGCGAGTTGAACCGCGGTCGCGGGATCGGCCTTGTCGTCCTCGGAATAGACGGTCACCGGAAGCCCGCCCAGCTTCATGCCGAGGCGCTCGAGCGCGACATTGAGGCCGCGCTCCTGCTCCTCGCCGACAATCCCGCCGGCGCCGGTCTTGCTCACCATGAAGCCGAGCTTGATCCGGTCGGCGGCGTGCGCCTGGGCTGCGAGCGCCGCCAGAAGCGCCGCTCCGATCGCGAGATTTCTCATCGCCCTTCCTCCCGTTCCTGTCCTCGCCGCACTTGCCGATTGCCGTTCGAGGCCCATTGAACTTACTCTTGCCGCCACGTTCGGGTGAAGAGGCGGGATGGGGCTCGATCTCGAGAAGCTGGCCGAGGCGCTCGACACGACGCCGCAGGGTCCGTGGGCGCGGCCGGTGCGGCTTGCGCACGAGACGGCGGTGGCCGCGGGCGTCGCCGCCATCATCGCCGCGACCGAACCGGGCTGGCCGCCGCCCGTCGCGCATGGGCTCGCCATCATCGTGTGGACGCTCGCAGTCGTCTTCGCCGTCGAATACGTGCTGCGCCTTGCGATCGCGCCTTGGGCGCACTGGGCGCACAGAAACGAGCCGTGGCGCGCGCGCTGGCACTGGGCGGTGAATTTCGCCGGCATCGTCGATCTCGCCGGGGTCTATCCGCTCGTGACACTGGCGCTCGGGGTGACGCCCGAGAAGGCGCAGCTTTGGGGCGCGATGTGGCTCCTGAAGCTCGTCCCCTATGCACCGGGCCTCGATCTCGTCGGCCGTGTGCTCAAGAACGCGCGCCGGACGCTCATGGGGCTCCTTCTGGGCTTCGTCATGGTGCTCGTCGTCGCCGCGACGCTCGAATATGTCTTCGAAGGCACGGCGCAGCCGCAGACCTTCGGCAGCGTGCCGCGCGCGCTGTGGTGGGGCGTGAGCACGCTCACGACGGTGGGCTATGGCGACGAGGTGCCGGTGACTCTGCTCGGGCGCGTTCTCGCGGGCATGGTCATGTTGTGCGGCATCGGCGTGTGCGCGCTCTGGACCGCGATCCTCGTCGCCGGCTTCAGCTACGAGATCCGGCGCAGCGAGTTCCTGCGCACGTGGGAATTCGTGGCGCGCGTCCCCTATTTCCAGAACCAGAATGCCGCCGTCATCGCCGAGGCGGCGCAGATGCTGCGATCGAGCGACGTGATCGCGGGCGAGGCCATCGTGCGCCGCGGCGAGCCCGGCGACTGCATGTATTTCATCGTCACGGGCCAGGTCTCGGTCGAGCTGAAGCCGCAGCCGCGCATCCTTGGGCCCGGGGACTTCTTCGGCGAGATGGCGCTCATCACCGGGGAAGCGCGCACCGCGACCGCGATCGCGCTCACCAACTGCGAGCTCCTCCATCTCGACCTTGCCGACTTCCTCCATCTCGAGGCGCGCCATCCCGATCTCGCGAAGATCATCGAAGCCGAAGCCAAGCGCCGCCGCGAAGAGCCGGTGCGCGCCTCCCTCTGAACGATCTCTCCTGGAGAAGCGAATGCCTGCCTCCGCGCTCGATTCGTTTGTGTTCCGCGATCTCTTCGGCAGCGAGGCCATGCGCGCCGTCTTCTCCGACGAGGCGCGCGTGCAGTTCTATCTCGACATCGAGGCGGCCTTGGCGCGTGCCCAGGCGCGGCTCGGCATCATCCCGCAAGAAGCCGCCGACGAAATCGTTCGTCATTGCCGATCCGCGGAGATCGACATGGCGCTCTTGAAGCGTCAGACCGAGCGCATCGGCTATCCCGTTCTGCCGGTGGTGCAGCAGCTGGTGGCCGCGTGCGGCGGCGGGCTCGGCGAATGGTGCCACTGGGGCGCGACGACCCAGGACATCACCGACACCGCGACCATCCTGCAGATCCGCGCCGCGCTCGATCTCGTCGAGGCGGACCTTGTCGCGATATCGGACTCGCTCGCCGGCCTCGCGCGCAAATACCGCGACACGCCGATGGCGGGCCGCAGCAACCTGCAGCAGGCCGTGCCGATCACCTTCGGCTACAAGATGGCGGCGATCCTCGCGGGCTTCGACCGCCACCGCGCGCGGCTCAAGGAGCTGCGTCCCCGCGTGTTGGTCGGCGAGTTCGGCGGTGCCGCCGGAACGCTGAGCTCGCTCGGTACCCGCGGGCTCGAGGTACAGGCGGGGCTGATGGCCGAGCTTGGCCTTGGCGAGCCCGAGATCGCCTGGCACACGATGCGCGACCGCATCGCCGAGGTCGGCTGCTTTCTGGGCCTCGTCACCGGCACGCTCGGCAAGATCGCGACCGACGTGAAGCTCCTGATGCAGACCGAGGTCGAGGAGGTGTACGAGCCCTTCGCCGAAGGCCGCGGCTCGTCGAGCACGATGCCGCAGAAGCGCAACCCGATCTCGTCGAACTACATCACCGCGTGCGTGGCGCTCGTGCGCCAGCACGTGGCCGCGCTCTTGGACGCCATGCTCGAGGATCACGAGCGCGCGACCGGCCCGTGGGAGATCGAATGGGTGGCGGTGCCGGAGATTTTTCTCTTGTCCGCCGGCGCGCTCCAGCATGCGCGCTTCCTCGTCGCCGGGCTCGAGGTCGACGAGGCGCGCATGCGCAAGAACCTCGATCTGACGCGCGGCCTCATCGTCTCGGAGGCGGTGATGATGGGATTGGGGCCCCATCTCGGCCGCCAGCGCGCGCACGATCTCGTCTACGACATCTGCCGCAAGGTGATCGCGACGGGCCGCCCGTTCCTCGACCTCCTCGCCGAGGACAAGGAGATCTCCGCGGCGATGAGCCGCGCCGAGTTGGCGAAGCTCGTCGATCCCGCGAATTACCTCGGCCTCGCCGGCGCGATGGTCGACCGCGTGCTGGCAAGGCGGCGGTGATAACTCAGCGTTCGATCGTGAACCCGTATTTCCGGCCGTGGCGCGCGGCGAAACGAGCGATCCGGTCGTCGTAGGTCACGAGCGGGCATTGGAGCGCGATCGCGGTCGCGATGAGCAAACGATCGGCGGGATCGCGGTGCTCGAGCTGATGGAACTGATAGGCACGGCACGCCGCCGCGCAGTCGAGAGGGGCCGCGACGATGCCTGGATCATCGAGAAAGCGGTTCACCCACTGCTCAACCGGTACATCAAGCTCGATGCGGTCGGAATCGACGAGCAACGCGAGTTCCCACGCGCTGACCGCGCTCAGATAAATGGTGCCGCCATCTTGCCAACAGCGGTCGATGAGCGTGCGTGTTCTTGCGCGGAGGCGATCGTCATGGCTATCGAGCCAGAGCGCGATGTGCGTGTCGAGCAAGAGCGCATCGCTCACCGATCGATTTCCTTTCCGCTCTCGGCGTCGGGCGTCACATCGAGCGCGGGCTCGGTGAGATCGACGCCTTCGCGCACGCGAACGGACCCCGGGTGCCGCCCGAACAGTGAGCCGGTGCGGCGCTCGCGTTCGAGCAAACGGCGAAGAGCGAGCGCGACCGCCTCGGTCTTGTTCCCTTCCGTCAACCGCTCGGCGGCTTCCTCGACGAGGGCAACGACATCGGGGCGGTTGATCGTGATGACGCGCGCCATCTTGCCTCTCAGTAGATCAGTAATGATATAATGATTGACTGCCCCTGTCCAGATCCACCTCCGGCATGGCATTGTCGACCGGGTCTTCGGGAGAAAGAACCATGGAGCGGGGAAACCGCAGTCTCATCGGCAGCTTCGTCGTCCTTCTTGCCACACTGGCGCTCGCAACCGCCGCCGCGGCGCAGGAGCCGATCAAGATCGGCTTCAGCATGGCACTGACCGGCGGCGGCGCTGCCAACGGCAAGGTGGCGCTTCTCGCCATGAAGATCTGGGAGGCGGACGTCAACGCCAAGGGCGGGCTTCTCGGCCGCCCGGTGAAGCTCGTCTATTACGACGACCAGACCCAGCCTGCGAACGTGCCCGGCATCTACACGAAGCTCTTGGACGTCGACAAGGTCGAGCTCATCGCCGGGCCTTATTCGACCATCATGAACGCGCCGCTCATGCCGATCGCGATGGCGCACAACATGGTGGTGGTGAGCCTGACTGCGCTCGGCGTCAACGACACGTTTCACTATCCCAAGTATTTCTCGAGTGTGCAGACCGGGCCCAACGCGACCGTCGTGTTCTCCAAGGGCTTCTTCGACGTCGCGGCGGCGCAGAACCCGGCGCCCAAGACGGTGGCGCTCGCCTCGAGCGACCAGGAGTTCTCGCGCAATGCCGCCGACGGCGCCCGCGCCAACGCCAAGGCGCACGGCATGACCATCGTCTACGACAAGTCCTATCCGCCGCCCACGACCGATTTCTCGCCGATCGTGCGCGCGGTCCAGGCCGCCAATCCCGATCTCTTCTTCATCGCGTCCTATCCGCCGGATTCGGTCGGCATGCTGAAATCATTGTCGGAGGTGGGCTTCAAGCCGAAGATGGTGGGCGGCGCGATGGTCGGGCTCAACAACACCACCATCAAGATGCAGATCGGTCCGCTCCTGAACGGCGTCGTCGGCTATGAGAACTGGCTGCCGCTGAAGCCGCTGCTCTTCCCCGGCGTCGAGGAGATGCTGAAGAAGTACCAGGCGCAGGCCCAGGCCGAGGGCGTCGATCCCCTGGGCTACAACACCGCGACCTCGGCCTATGCCTATCTGCAAGTGCTCGAGGAAGGCGTGCGCGGCGCCAACAGCCTCGATCAGGACAAGATCGCCGATTGGCTCCATAAGAACGAGCTGCACACGGTGCTGGGCGAATTCCGCTATGGCCCCGACGGCGAATGGGACCAGTCGCGCTTCCTCACCGTGCAGTACCGCAACATCACGGGAAAGACGCTCGACCAGTTCAGCGATCCGAGCAAGGTCGCGGTCGTCGATCCGCCGAAATACAAGACCGGCGACCTGATCTATCCCTATGCCGACGCGGTGAAATGATGGGCGCGCTGTCCGGTCTTTCGGCGCGCGAGGCGCGCCAGAAAATCCGCAACGGCGACTATGCGGGCGAGACCGCCGGCGTCGGCCCCGGCATGGCGCAGGGCAACATCGCCATCCTGCCGGCCGACTGGGCCGAGGATTTCCTGCGCTTCTGCCTGCGCAATCCGAAACCGTGCCCGCTCTTGGCCGTGGGCGAGCCCGGCCGCGCCGATCTGCCGGCGCTCGGCCGCGACATCGACATCCGCACTGACGTGCCGCGCTATCGCGTGTTCCGCGACGGCGTAGCGGTCGAGGCGCCGACCGACATCCTCGCGCACTGGCGCAACGACCTCGTGACCTTTGTCCTCGGCTGCTCGTTCTCGTTCGAGCTGCCGCTCATCGAGGCCGGGCTTTCCCTTCGCCATATCGACCGCGGCACGACCGTGCCGATGTACCGCACGAGCGTCGCGACTGAGCCGGCCGGGCGCTTCCGCGGGCCGCTCGTCGTGTCGATGCGGCCGTTCCGCCCGGCCGACGCGATCCGCGCGGTGCAGATCACCTCGCGCTATCCGGGCGTCCACGGCGCGCCGGTTCATCTGGGCCTGCCCGAGGCTCTGGGCATCGCCGACCTCGCCACGCCGGATTATGGCGACCCGGTCGAGGTCAAGGCGGACGAGCTCCCGGTGTTCTGGGCCTGCGGCGTGACACCCCAGGCCGTGGTCGAGGCGGTTAAGCCGCCCTTCTTCATCTCGCACTATCCGGGCGCGATGTTGGTGACCGACGTGCCGAACGCCTCGCTCGCCGTGATCTGAGCGCATTTGTACGCAAAGTACGTTGACAAAACCCTGCGGCGGCGTATGTAGGGAGGGCGGGGCGGAGGGGTCCGACCCGCCCTGCTCAGCGCGTCAGGTCAATGGCTTATGCGGAATCTGCCGAACGAACCCAATGTCGAAGATGCCAGGGGCGGCGCGACGTTCTTCGCGCTTGCACGAAATTACCAAACGAAGCCAATTTCGCGGCGCTCCCTCTCCCCTCGGGGAGAGGGTTTGGGTGAGGGGGGCAGCGCCCGAGCACGCGCGCCCCGCAC
>Ga0335079_10001616_pt1 | contig 25713 bp, 17 predicted proteins | sample Lox_Sample_33_FD_206719 | JGI IMG/M metagenome (GOLD analysis project Ga0335079, IMG submission 206719) | Soil microbial communities from Loxahatchee National Wildlife Refuge, Florida, United States - Lox_Sample_3.3 | ecosystem: Environmental > Terrestrial > Soil > Wetlands | place: USA...
CTCGCGCAATTACCTGCAGTTGACCCTGCTCGCGCCCGGCGTCACCAATGTGGACCCGAGCAGCATGCGCGAGCCGCAGAACATGCTCAGCTCCGGCCGGCCCTATATCAACGGCAACCGCGAGCAGGCCAATGAGTATCTGGTGGATGGCATTCTCAACAGCGAGGACAAGAACAACGAGACCGGATACACCCCCAGCGTGGACGCCATCCAGGAGTTCAACCTGATTTCGCAGAACGCCTCGGCCGAGTTCGGCAACTACCAGGGCGGCGTGGTGAGCGCCAGCATCAAGTCTGGGACTAACAGCTTTCACGGCGACGTGTATGAGTTTTTCCGCAATGACGCGCTCGACGCCAACAAAGCCTCAGCGGGCTGGACCAAGGGGGTGGACAACGGCCTTCTTGGCTTCAACGCGGAAGGCGTGCAGAACAAGCCCGAGCTGCGCTACAACCAGTTTGGCGTGACCTTCGGCGGGCCGATTATCAAAGACAAATTATTCTTCTTTGCTGATTACCAGGGCCAGCGGCTGGTGAACGCAGGCGTGACGGGCGCGCAGGTGCTGACCCAGCAGGCCCGCAACGGCGACTTCGGCCAGCTCTGTACCGGCGGCTTTAACGGACCAGGCGGGGTGTGCTCTGACCTGGGAACGGGACCGAATGCCCTGGACCTCAATCCGGATGGAACTCCCAAGAACACGGCGCCGGTGTACATAAACCAACTGGTGGTGCCGAATTCAGGGATGGCGAACAATCTGGTGTATGTGAACCCGGCGGAGATTCCGGCCGGAGGGACCCAGCCCACGCCGATCGGGAACAATAACCTTCCGGCGGCGGGTCTGAATCCCAGCCCGGTGGCGACCAACCTGTTCGCGCTGAGCAAGTACTATCCGTTGCCGGCGGTGAACACCCTTTTCGGAAACAATATCTTCTACAACAGCGGCAACGACCTCAACAACAATCAGGGCGACCTGAAGATCGACTACAACGCCAGCGGCAAAGACCACATCTTCGGGCGCTGGTCGCAGATGGATTTGAATCAGCCCAGCCTGACCGGCTGCGTCTTCTGCAACTCTGGCGCGGGCGAAGCAACCGACGAGCCGGTGCGCAACGCAGTCGTGGACTGGACCCATACCATCACCTCGAACCTGCTCAACGAAGCGCGAGTTGGCTTCAATGCGGTGCGTTTCGATTCCTCCCAGACCCCAACCTCTTCTCTGGGCAATATCAGCGAACAGTTGGGCATCACGGGCGGAAATTTCCAGGCTCCGGGGCTGGTGGAGATTGACATTCCGGGCTCGGGGGCGGGAGCGGCTGCCAGCCTGGGACTACGCAACCTGATCCAGATATTCCACTCCACCCAGGGGCAGGCGGAAGACAATGTGGTCTGGGTGCACGGGCGCCAGCAGATCAAAGCTGGCTTCCAATTCGTCCGCGAGCGCCAGGACTACATTTACCAGGGCAACAACGGCGCCCTGGGATTCCTCAACATCGGGACCTTGACCGGGTCCGGACTGGCCGACTTCTATCTGGGCGATGTGGCGGGCTCGTCGTTCCGCGACACCGGCGGCGTGGTCAGCTCGCCGGCCAAGCTGCGGGGCAACGTCTATGGCGCCTACGTCCAGGATGATTGGCGGATTACCCCCACCCTCACCCTGAATCTCGGTCTGCGCTTCGAAGACCATACTCCGCTTTACGAGCTCAATGACCGGGTGGTGAACTTCGGTTTGTACAGCGGCACCATCTACACGGCGGATGGCAGAGATGGCACCGCCAAGTTCGGCAACCAGGCGCTCTACAACAACTACACCGGCATCGGAGACTGGCTGCCGCGAGTCGGATTCGCCTGGTCGCCGGCCATGCTCGGCGGCAAGACCGTCATCCGCGCCGGCTTCGGCATCTCGGAATTTCTCGAAGGCGGCGGCAGCAACGAAGAGCTGACGCTGAACCTGCCCTTCGGTATCTTGCAGCAGACCGCTCCCACTGGCGTGGGCTCGATCTCGCAGGGATTCGGTTCGGCCACCAACACCGCCTGCCCGACCGGCATCAACCAGAGCTGCTACGAGGGCCAGCGCATCCGAGTCTTCGACCAGAACTTCAAACCCGCCATGGTGGATCAGTGGAACCTGACCATTCAACAGCAGCTCAGCAACTCCCTGACCTTCCAGGTCGGCTACGTGGGCCAGCGCGGTTCACACCTGCTGAACTTCGAGGACCTGGCGCAGTCCATTCCGTTGAACGCGCAAGGTAAAGTCGCGGGCAAGGGAGAGCCGATCATGCAGCTGGAACCGGGGCCGTTCCTCGGGGGCGGAACGCCGGGCTCGCTGTACCTGGCCGACAATTCGAATTTTGGCGGCGTGCTCACGCTGGCCGGCGCCAACATGTCGAACTCCGATCAGGAGTACAACGCGTTGCAGGCCGTGTTGCAAAAGCGCATGAACAACGGATTGGAAGCCCAGGTTGCTTACACCTGGTCGAAGTGCATGAGCAACTCTCCCGGATATTTCGGGACCGGCTGGGGCAGCACCAACGCCACCAGTTCGGGGGGACAGCCGGGCTGGGAGAATATCTACAATCCGCGTCTGGATTGGGGCCCGTGCTACTACGACCAGACCCACATCCTGAGCAGCTACGTGACTTACCAGCTGCCCATCGGGCGAGGCAAGCGCTTCGGGCATGACATGAATCCGGTCGCCAATGCGGTAATCGGCAACTGGGAGATTGGCTCGATCATCAGCCTGCACACCGGCAATGCTCTCACCCTGAATGAATTCGGCGGCTGGGGCCTGGGCGGATACGCCGACGGCACCAACGGCATCGGCCCCTACACTCTGGCCAACCTGCCGAATTGCAACGGGCCGATCAAGATCCTGAATCAGAAGGTAAACGCGACGGCTGGCCAGGCGGCATATATTCAATGGTTCGATACCACCAACATCAGTAACCCGCCCACGCAGGCCGACCTGATTGCACAGGGAATTCCTGCCGCCGGAGGAGAGTTCGGCACCTGCAGCCCGGGCAATATTCGCGGCCCGGGCTATGCCAACGTTGACCTGAGCCTGCACAAGAGCTTCCTGTTCGGGGAAACTCGCCGGCTCGAATTCCGCTGGGAGGCTCTGAACGCCTTCAACCACCCGGTGTGGACGTTCACTGGCGGCCCTGCCGATGGCTCCTTCGATCCGGGCGGAGGCAACACCAACTTCGGCCACATCACCGGGTCGCAGGGGGCGCGACAAATGCAGTTCGCCTTGAAGTTCTACTTCTGACCTCAACTGCGCAAGGGCAGGCGCTGCGGCGCCTGCCATTCGCCTTTTGCAGACTGGCTTCTTCGATTTGCCTTCCGCGGTTTACAATCGGCGCATGTCGGGCTTTTCGCGGCTTCTGCCGGCGGTCCTTTTATCGCTTTCCACTTTAAGTGCGGCGCAATCGCCGGCGAAGGCGAGCGCCGGCTCGGCACAGCACGCCGCCGCCTTGGCCGAAAGCGGCAACTGTGCGCAGGCGCTGCCGTTGCTGCGGAAATCTCTTCACCAGAATGTTGACCGCGACCTGAAAAAGCGCCTGGCGCTGGATGGATTGCACTGCACTATGACTCACAACCAGCCCTACGAGTCGCTGGACTTTCTTGAGGCGCTGCACTCCGATTTTCCCAACGATCCCGAGGCGCTGTATGCGGCCACGCACGCCTTTTCGGATCTTTCGGTCCGCGCCTCGCAGGACCTGCTGCGCAACGCGCCTTTCTCTTATCAGGTGCATGAGTTGAGGGCGGAAGCGCTCGAGAGCCAGGGCAAGTGGGGCGAGGCCGCCGAGGAATATAGAAAGATTCTGGAGATAGACCCCAATGTTCCAGGCATCCATGCGCGCCTGGGGCGGGCGCTGCTTTCCACGCCCAATCCTTCGCCCGCCGTCATTGCCGAGGTAAAGAAGAATTTCGAGCAGGAGCTGGAAATTGATCCCAACAATGCCAGCTCTGAATATGTTCTGGGCGTGCTGGCAAAACAGGATGGCGATTCCGCGGCCGCGGTCCGGCACTTCTTCCGTGCCACCAAGCTGGATGTCGGTTTTGCCGACGCTTATCTTGCCTTAGGCTCGGAGTTGGTGGCCGAAAAGCAGTTCGTGGCAGCCATTGCTCCACTTGAAGCCTATGAGAAGCTCGCCCCCGACAGCCCGACCGGCCATTATCAGCTGGCCATGGCCTATGCCGGCGCCGGACGCAAAGATGACGCCAATCGCGAGGCCGCTTTGCAGCGGCAATCGGCGCAAACCCTGGAGCAGGAAAAGCGCAGAGTGCAACTGGAGATGCAGGGCGGGCAGACTCCGGATGCACAGCCTAAATAATTCCCCGGTGCAATGCTAATCAGCAGAGGAGCGCCAAGCAGGCCGGGCTTCACCTCCCGCCGAAAGTTTCTGCAGGTTCTGGCCCGCGCGGCGGCATTTTCCGGAGCGGCGCGTGTGCTTCCCGCAATCGCCGCTCCCGTTTATCCCTTCTCGCAGGTTCCGCCATCGCTGAGCGGAATTACCTGGAAACACACCGCGGGGAAATCCAAAGATAAGTATTTGCCCGAGATCAGCGGAGCCGGCTGCGCCTTTCTCGACTACGACAACGACGGCTGGATGGACATTTACCTGGTGAACAGCGGACGGGCTGATTTCTATAACCCCAATCCCCCGCTGCGCAACGCGCTGTATCGCAACAATCGCGACGGCACCTTCACCGATGTGACCGCGAAGGCGGGCGTGGGCGGCGCCGGCTACGGCATGGGCGTGGCAGCGGGCGATTACGACAACGATGGCTTTCCTGATCTCTATGTGACTCAGTACGACCGCAGCATTTTGTATCGCAACAATGGAGACGGCACGTTCACCGATGTCACTGAAAAGGCCGGCGTGGCCGCGCCCGGCTGGGCTTCGAGCGCCGTCTGGTTCGATTATGACAATGACGGCCGGCTCGATCTGTTCGTCTGCCAGTTTGCTGATTACGACAAACTGCGGAACCAGCACTGCTCCGACGCCCAGGTCGCCGGAGCGTATGAGTACTGCTATCCCAAAGTCTATGATCCGTTGCCCAGCTGGCTGTTTCACAACAATGGCGACGGCACGTTTACCGACGTCAGCCAGAAAATGGGCATCGCCGAAAACTCGGGCAAGGCGTGGGGCGTGGTCGCCACCGACATCAATAATGACGGCTGGATGGACCTGTTTGTTTCCAATGACACCGTGCCGAATTTTCTTTACGTCAATCGCCAGGGCAAGCGTTTCGAAGAAATCGGCTTCACCGCCGCGGTGGGCTACGGGGAAGGCGGAAAAATCCGCTCGGGCATGGGTGTGGATTCGGCCGACTACAATCAGGACGGCTGGATGGATTTGTTCGTCACCAATCTCGACCACGAAGTGTTCTCGCTCTACGAGAACCGGCACGATGAGACTTTCGCTGACCTGGCGATGCCCGCCGGCATCGGCGCGCCCACCGAGTACATGAGCGGCTGGGGGGTGAAGTTCCTCGATTATGAAAATGACGGCAATCTCGATTTGTTCATCGTCAATGGGCACCCCAACGACATTATTGATCGCGTGAAGCCAGGGGTGACCTTCGCCGAGCCGTTTCTGCTGTTTCGCAACACGGGCAAAGGATTTGACAACGTCAGCCGGCAGAGCGGCCCGCTGTTCTCGACTCCGTATTCGGCGCGCGGCATGGCTATTGGCGATTTCAACAACGATGGAGCCGTAGATGTTCTGGTCTCCATCAACGACGCCCCGCCCCTGCTTCTGCGCAACGACGTGGGCGCGCACAGCCACTGGCTCGGGGTCAAGCTGGTAGGGAAGAAGTGCAATCGCGACGCAGTCGGCGCGCGCCTCACTTATCAATCAGGCGACCTGAAGCGCAGCCGCATGAAAGTCGGCGGCGGAAGCTTTCTTTCTTCCCACGACCCGCGCCTGGTGCTCGGCCTTGGCGCGCGCAGCAAAATTGACTGGGTCGAGGTCAAGTGGCCGCAGCCCAGCGGCACCACCGAACGCTTCACCGATTTACCCGTGGACCGCTACGTAACGCTGATAGAAGGCGAAGGAAAATGGAAGTAAAGTGGTAGTTCTCAGGCCCCTCGCATTCCATCCTCCATTTCTGGTTACCCACAAGCCCTTCCGCAATTTGTGATTGCAATCACTTTCTGTTGTGACACTCTTCATACCCCGCTTCCCAGATTGGGAATTTCATAGAGGGTGTTGTGGGTGAGTCCAAAGTTCACAACTGCTTAGAACGCAATGAGGAAGCTGCTGCAAACGCGGGGAGTCAGCCCGTTTCGGGAGGGCCTAAGAGCCAGGCGGGAGGTCCAGCCTGGTCAGTACCGCGAGGTTTGCACCGGCTGGCCTGAAGCCAGCCGACACCATTGTTTTCAGCGCATCAACGGAATTATTGCCAATCTGGGGTTCGGCTTCGAGCCGAGGACCGTCCTTGCGTGCACTGCAACCAACTCCCAGCGCGTAGCGCCCCTACAACGAGAGCGTGCGCTCTCCCTCGACCATGGTGCTGGCTATGGGCGCCGCGCCGTGCAAATTTCAAGGTGCGCTTCCCCCCTGTGCGTGTTCTCGCTGCTTTTACTTTTTGGGGCGATCGCGCCCCGGGCCGGGGCAGCTCAGCATCCCGTGCCGCTCGATCCGAACGTAGATTCGGCGAAATGCCTGGAGTGCCATGCCGACAAGACCAAGGGCAAATCGGTGCACTCGGCCATGGCCGCGGGATGCCTCAGCTGCCACGAAGTACGGGTGACTCGGGGCGTCACCCGGGTGAAGCTGATTACCACCAATGCGGCGGCATTGTGCTTCACCTGCCACAACGATAAAGACCCCGCCAATCTCAAGGGAAAAATTCACCCGCCGGCCATGCGGGACTGCATGAGCTGTCATGATCCGCATGAGAGTGACAACAAGAACCAGCTGCTCAAACCGGTTTCCGGCGAAAGGGCCCAGAACCTCTGCCTCACTTGCCATGCGCAGGGCTTGAACGTTCCCCAGGGCGGCAGCCGCCATGCCGCCCTGGACATGGGCTGTGATACCTGTCACACCACGCACAAGACAGGGGACCCCACCAAGCTCGAATTTGCGGACCACCTGACCAAGGCGGTGCCGCAGCTCTGCCTCGATTGCCACGACCCCAAAGATGAAAGCCTGCAGAAGGCCCATCAGGGCCAGCCTTTCGCCGCCTCGAATTGCGTGCAATGCCACGACCCACACCAGTCGAAGTCTCCGGCGCTGTTGCAGGCATTCCTCCATCCGCCCTTCGAAAGCAAGGCATGCGATACCTGCCACGAGCCCGCCAAGGACGGCAAGGTGGTGCTGGCGAAAGCCGACGTCAAAGAGCTTTGCATTGGCTGCCACGCGGACGAAGAGAAGCAGATCGAGAGCGCCAAAGTGCAGCACCCGGGAGCGATGGGCGAGTGCACGGATTGCCACAATCCCCACGCGGGCCAGGCTCCGGGATACATACAGCCTGACCCGGTTTCCGCCTGCCTGAACTGCCATAGCGACCAGGCTGAGCAGGGGCAGAAGAAATACCGGCACGAACCCGCCTACGTGGAGGGCTGCGCCACCTGCCATGAGCCGCACGGCGGCGAAAATCTGCACCTGCTGCGCACGGCGGAGGTTAACTCACTCTGCCTGGAATGCCATGGGCCTGAGGCCAAGCCGCAGCCGGTGGAAGGCACGCAGATGGTTTCGATTTTCAGTGGAAAAGTCGAGCTGCCCCAGGGGTACTTCGCCAAGGTGCCGGTGCTGCCGCTCAAGTACGGCGTGGGCCACCCGGTGGAGGGCCATCCCGTCGCCGACGTGCGCGACCCGGCCAACCTGAGCAAGGTGAAGGTCGCAATGAACTGTCTGACCTGTCATCAGCCGCATTCTTCGGCGCAGCCCGACTTGCTGGTGAAGGACCAGGCCAACAACACGGCATTTTGCAGCACCTGTCACAAGGATTTGACCAAGTGACGTGGAGATTCGAGATGCGTAACAGCCAACACGCAAAGGTAATGCGGGGGGTTCGGCTAGTGGGAATCGGCGCTTTGCTGGCCTTCTTGTTCCTGCTATCGCCGGGCTCGGCGCTGGGCAGAAAGAAGAAAGCTGAACCTCCCGCCAAGCAAGAGACGCCCATCCTGGCACGGCTGGACTATTCCCGCATCGTGTGGCCCAACCCGCCGGAGATTACGCGGATCAAGTTCGTGGACTTCTTTCTCGGTCAGCCGGCCGAAGCCCAGCAAACGAAGCAGCACAGCTCCTGGATGGACCGGCTGGCAGGAACGGAGCCGGGGAGCCAGAAGGGGTATTCCACCCCCCTGCGTTATCAGCTATGGACGCCCTACGGGCTGGCGGTGGATTCCGATGGCAGGCTGTACGTCGCGGATGCGCGGGTGGGGGCGATTTTCATCTTCGATCCCAAGGACAAGAACAATATTCAGTTGATCAAGAACGGCGGGGCGGCGCATTTCGGGACCATCATCGGACTGGCCATTGACGACGACGACCGTCTCTTTGTCTCCGATTCGAAGTTCCATCACGTGCTGGTGTTCAGCCCCGATCACAAGGTGCAGGCCAGCATGGGCGAAGGCATGGCGGAGCCGGCCGGGGTGGCGATTGACCGCGAGAACCGGTTCCTGTATGTGGCCGATACCGAACTGGACCAGGTGCTGGTGTACGACGCCGACAGCTTCAAGCTGCTGCGCAAGATCGGAACCCCCGGGCATCACCACGAGCTGACCACGCCCGGCGATTTTGCCAAGCCTACCAATGTGGCCGTGGATAAAGACGGAAATCTGTATGTGGCAGACACCCTGAACGACCGGGTGGAGATTTTCGACGCCGACGGCGAATTCATCCGCGCCTTCGGAAAGAACGGCGACGGGCCGGGATACTTCGCCCGCCCCAAGGGCATAGCCGTTGATTCCGACGGTCACGTCTGGGTGGCGGACGCGGTGCAGAACCGGGTGCAGGTGTTCGACCGCTATGGCCGCCTGTTGATCTGGATGGGCGGACCGGGGCTGCTGCCGGGGCAGTTTTCCGCGGTGGCGGGATTGACCATTGACCCGAAGAACCGGGTGTTCACCTCGGAGCAGTACCCGGGGCGGGTGCAGATGTTTCAGTACGTCACCCAGGCAGAAGCGCTGACGGAATATGAGCGCCGGGAAGCCGAGCGGCAGAAGCCGGCAGCCCAGCCCACCGGAGCTGCGCAGCCGACACAGAGCGCGCCGCCGGCCGCGGGTTCGGGAACGCAATGAGTGGCTTGAGTGCCGGCTGTTCGCAGACGGCCGGGCAAGACGGGGCAGAGCTCGCCTCGTGACCGTAGAAGGGAAAACAAAATGCGTGTTGCAACACACAACAAGGAGGTTGCAAATCTTATGAAGAAAGTCTTCTTAGTACTCTTTCTTCTTGCCTTCGCTGCCGCCTTCAGTATGGCGCAGAACTACGTGCCGAGCACCGACGTGCTGGGCGCGCACAACAATGGCGGGCGCGGTTGCGCGGGATGTCATGCTCCCCACAGCGGCGCATTCGGTGCCGGGGGCGGTGTGGGTACCACCCAGGGCGCAGTAACCGACATCAATTCCGGCAATGATGCCCTGTTCGGCCAGGATCTCGGTCCGCTGTATGGCTATACCCTGAACATGGGCGATGGCGGACGGTATGTGGAACCGCTGCCCGCTTCCACCGCGTTCGCGGTGGGGGATGATGAAATCCGCGGCATCATGATGTGTCTGAGCTGCCACGACGGCAACGTGGCCCGGGGCGCCATGATGAACGGGCAGTCTTACGAGCAGCGCCTGGGCCTGCTGCCGGCCGGATTGTATGGCGGCAAACCCATCCCGACTCTGCTCGGCAATGATGGCACTACCGCCGGCAACTACAACAACGATCACCCGGTTGGGGTCAACGCCACGCTGAAGGCGGTGCATCTGGTCAACAGCACGGCCGACACTTCCAGCCTGACGATCACCTTCGGCACCGGCGGCACCATTGCCAACATTCAGCCCACGCCGGGCTCGCAGTACGCCAACTTCGTTGCCGACTACGGCGCTCCTCAGCTGATGAAGGGGCAATACAGCTTCCCCGTAGCCAACCCGGCGGGCAATACCGATCCCACCAAGATCTTCATCACGTGCACCACATGCCACAACCAGCACCTGATGAATGTCTATAAGAGCACCTACAACACGACCACCAACCCGACTGGGGCGCAGATCGCGAATGACGGCGGCGGCAAGAGCTACCGCTCTTATTTCTTCATCAATGCCCCATACAACCCTGGAGCGACGGCGACTTCGACCAACAACGTGGCCACCACGACGGCGCAGTTCTGCCGCCAGTGCCACTTTGGCGAGTCGAACGAGTCGGTGGGCCTGAATCTGCCGACCGTGTTCCAGTAGCGGCCGGTTTGCCGGGGGAGAGACCTCCTCTCTCCCCCGATTTTCAGCAAGGCTGGAGGCCAGCATGAAGCGTTCCATCTCGATCGGCAGCCTGATCCTCGGACTGGCACTCTCGCTTCCCGCGCAAGTTGTTTCCCGCGCATCCGGCCATACCGCGCCCAGTCCGGAGGCGCAAAAGCCGAGGGGCAGAGCTGTGGCCAGGGTCAACGGCGCCGTGCTCACCGACCGCGATTTGCTGCGCGAGATGTACGCCATGTTTCCCTATGCCCAACAGCACGGCGGCGGATTTCCGAAGGCGATGGAGTCCGACATTCGCAAGGGTGCCTTGAGGATGATTGAGTTCGAGGAGTTGGTCTATCAGGAAGCGCTGCGCCAGAAGATGACCATCCCGCCGGCGCGCCTGGACCAGGCGGAAGGTGAATTCCGTGGCCAGTTTCACAGCCCCGAAGAGTACCGACAATTTCTGCAGACGGAGTTTAACGGCTCCCGTACGCGGCTGCGCCGAAAGATCCAGCGGTCGTTGCTGATTGATGCCTGCCTGCAAATGGAAGTTGGCGACAGGGCCAAAATCTCGGCGGCGGAGGCGAGGCGGTACTACGAGAAGAACAGCGCGCGATTTGAACACCCCGAGACCTTCAGCATCCAGTCCATTTCGATTCTACCGCCGCAGCCGCTGACCGAGCAGGGCCGCAAAAAGACGCGCCAGCGCGCCGAGGCCGCTCTGCGCCAGGCCCAGGCAACCAAGAATTACGAAGACTTTGGCATGCTGGCGGAAAGAATTTCCGACGACGACTACCGCGTGGTGATGGGAGATCATAAGGCGGTTGCCCGCAGCGGGCTTCCGCCGGAGATCGTGCAGGCCGCTTCCGCCATGCAGCCCGGGCAAGTGAGCGGTCTGATTCAACTGGGCGACGCCTACACCATTTTTCGTCTTAATGGGCACACCTCGGCAGGCAAGGCCAGCTTCGCCGGGGTGGAACGCCAGCTGCTTGTTGATCTGCAGAAAGCCAAATACAACCAGTTGCGCGCCGCCTTCGACCAGAAACTGCGGAAGGATGCCAAGGTGGAGGAGCTGTGAACCAGCTTTGAACGATGAAGCGCTGCGCGCACGACCGGCTTCGAGTTCTACTTTGCATGGCCGGACTGTTATGGGCCCTGCCGCTCTTCGGGCAGCTGCAGATTGGTGAGAACACCGATCTCCACTTGACCGGCGACGTGGGCTTTGGCTATGGCGGCGGCACCGGCAGCATTGGCGGCTCAGAGCACAACTTGAACGTCAACGGCGACGGAATCCTCAGCGGCTCTTATTACAATCCCAATTTCTTTTCCTTCGACGTGCAGCCCTTTTTCAACCGCTCCCAGGACAACTCGACGTTTCAGTCCATCACGAATACCAGCGGCGTGACCGCCAGCGCCAATATCTTTGCCGGCAGCCATTTTCCCGGGAGCTTCAGCTATAACCGGGCTTACAACGCCGGCAGCACCTATGGAGTTCCGGGCGTCGGCGGTCTGGATGCGCACGGCGACAGCCAGGGCCTTGCGATTGCCTGGAGCGCCCTGCTTCCCGGCTTGCCGAGCTTGACCGCCAGCTATTCCGTGGGCACCAGCACCTCGGAGGTGTACGGCACCAGCACCGAGACCCGTTCCACCAACCGGGTGTTGAATCTGCGCTCGAATTATTCTCTGGACGGCTTTCTGCTCACCGGCTTCTATACCCATCAGAACACGGAGGCCACGCTGCCGGTTTACCTGGTGGACCAGCCCGACGAGCAGATGGACACGGCTACGCAATCCTATGGCTTGCTGGCCTCGCACCGGCTTCCGCTGCGCGGATACTTTTCCGCCGGTTGGGACCGCTTCACCTACGACAACACCTTCCTCAACCAGAACAGCCAGGGCACCACGGACAACGTCAACGCCTTGGCCGTGATCAATCCCACCCGCAAGCTCAACCTTTCGCTTGCCACCAACTACTACGACAATCTGGCCGGCGCTCTCGAGCAGCAATTCATTGCCAGCAGCGGCACGACCGAACCGGTGAACATTGATACCAGCTCGCGGGCGGTGCTGGTCACCGGATCAGCAAGCTACAGCCTGTTGCGCTGGCTGGCCGTCGTAGGCAACGTCAATCACCAGGAGGAGTTTTATCTCGGACAGACGCATAGCGCCACCCAGTTCAGCGGCACGCTGAACTTTGAATTTGCCCGTCCGTTGTTTGGGATGTTGAACTTCAGCATTGGCGTGGTGGATAGCGCAACCGAAGATGGCAACAACGGGACCGGCCTGGTGGGCAATGTGAACTTTACCCGCAGAATTCGCCGCTGGGAAGTGGGCGGCGACTTCAGCTACGCCCAGCAGGTGCAGACCCTGCTGACGATTTACACTACTTCCTCCTACAGCTATGGCGCGAGCCTGCGCCGGCGCTTCGGGGACCGGACCTATTGGACGGCCGCCTTCCGCGGCCTGCACAGCGGACTGGAGCAGTACACGGGCTCGGGCAACCACGGTGAAAGCTTCAATACGGCCCTGGCCCACCGCGGGCTGACCTTCAGCGGAAACTATTCGCAGTCGAGCGGCGCTTCGGTGCTTACGGCCAATGGACTGGTTACGACCCCGGCGCCGGTGGTGCCGGTGATTTCTCCGGCCGGGCTGGTCTTGTTTGCCGGCAAGAGTTATGGATTCAGCCTGGGCGCGGCGCCGCGGCGGAATATGACCCTCTCGGCCACCTATGCCAAAGCCTTCAGCGATACCGCCGCACCCACCGCGGTCTCCAACAACCACACCGCGCTTTTCAACATGCTCTTGCGTTATCGTTTGCGGAAGCTGGTGCTGACCGGCGGCTATACTCGCTTCGAGCAGAGCATCAGCATTACGGGCACGCCGGTGCAGAGTTCCTCGTTTTTTGTCGGTTTCTCGCGATGGTTCGACTTTTTCTAAATCGGGCGGCGGTGGCAAATCTTAGGCGGCTTCTGGTTTTCGCCCTGGTAATTCTTACCTCGGCCCCGCTCGCCTCCGGGAAGAAGTCAAAGCCCGAGCCGCAACTGGTCCCCGAGTTGCTTCTGGAGGGCGGACGCAAACTTACCTTCGAGCGCAGCTTCAGCGGCCAGCGCGACGTCAAGACCAAGAAGAGCTTCTGGAGCCACGTGGTGGATTTTGTCGCCGGCGAACCTGACTACCACGGGCTCATCCGCCCTTATAGCGTGGTTACTGATTCCCGGGGGCGGGTGATCGTGACCGACCCCGGCGCCAGCGGCATTCATATCTTTGACTTTCAACAGCAGAAATACAAGTTTGTCTCCCGGCTCGGCGGAAGAGATCCATTGCAGTCGCCGCAGTGCGTGGCCGTGGACCGCGACGACAATATCTACACGACCGATTCAGAATCAGGGAAGATTTTCGTTTTTGACCGGACGGGCAAATTTCAGCACGTCATCGGCAGCCTGAAAGGCGGCGAGGGGTACTTCAAACGCCCCACCGGCATCGCGGTGGATTCCGCGGCGCAGCGCATCTACGTCACCGATACTCTCCGCAACAAGATTTATGTGCTCGACATGCGGGGCAGCATAGTGCAGACCATGGGCAAGACCGGCCAGGGGGATGGGGAATTCAATTTTCCTACCGAACTGCGCCTGCAAGGGCAGGATTTGATCGTCGTGGACGCCATGAACTTCCGCATTCAGGTTCTGGACCGGTCGGGGGCGTTCCAATTCGCTATCGGAAGCGAGGGCCAGGAGCGCGGCCAGCTGTTTCGGCCCAAGGGCATCGGCGTGGACTCGGAGGGGCACATTTATATCGTGGATGGACTGAATTCTATCGTGCAGGTCTTTGACCGCGAGAAGAACCTTTTGTACTACTTCGGAGGGCGGGGGGCCGAACTGGGCGATTTCGAGCTCCCCGCAGGATTGTTCATAGATGGCGCCGACCGCGTCTTCGTAGTGGATTCCTATAATCACCGCATCCAGGAGTTTCAATATCACGGTTTGGCAAAACGGCCGGAACCTGGGGGCGGGCAGTGAAACAGCTGGGAGTGCTCTCGTTGCTGCTTGCAATTGCACTCGGCGGAGCGGCCCGGGCGCAAACCCAGATCACAGGCGACGTGATTGGGGCGCACGATCTTTCGCCGAACAGTACTTCGCCGGTCAATGGCCGCTTGTCAGGCTCATGTCTCTACTGCCACGCGCCGCATTCAGGGGTTGGGGGAATTACTCCCCTGTGGAACCAGACGCTTTCCACGCAGATTTATACGCCGTATTCCAGTACCACCTATCATCAGAACGGAAACACGCAGCCGCCGCCCGGCGGTCCTACCAGCCTGTGCCTAAGCTGCCATGACGGGACTGTAGCGCCAGGGCTGACGGCGGCTTATGGCCAGTTGACCATGACCGGAACGATGCGTCCCTCCGATCAACTGGGCAGCAATCTGCAATCGTCGCATCCATTCAGTTTGATTTTGCCCATGAAAGACTCCGCCGACCTGGTAGCGACTCTGGTCAGCCAGGGCAAGACCGCCGATCCCACGGGCGCAGTGCAACTGGTCAGCGGCAACGTCGAGTGCACCTCTTGCCACAACCCGCACATTCAGGCGGTTGACCGGTTGTCGCCAGATTTTCTGGTGCGCGACAACTCCAGCGGGCAGATTTGCCTGGCCTGCCACGACCCCAACCGCGTGACTACCGGACAAACCAATCCTCTGGCCCAGTGGTACGCCAGCATCCATGCGACGGCGAGCAACCAGACGGCGTCTCAACCCGATGTCGGCCCTTATGGGACGGTCGGCCGCAACGGTTGCGGCTCCTGCCATCAGACCCACAATGCACCCGGCGCCGCGCGCCTGCTGCGCGGGCCCGATGAACAGGCCTGCATCTCCTGCCACAACGGAGGGAGCAATATCTCACCCACGCCGCTCAACGTCTTTGCGGAGTTTGCCAAGATCGGCCACCCGTTTCCCGCGGGCAATAACACGCATGACGGTAACGAGAGCGCGGTGCTGAACCAGAACCGGCACGCCACCTGCGTGGATTGCCACAATCCGCATGCCAGCAGCCAGACCACAAGCTTTGCGGCGCCCCCCGGCGTCCGCCCTTCGCAGAACCTGGTGGTTGGGGTGAGCGCGACCGACGGCGTGACAACTGTTTTCCCAGCAGTCAATCAATATGAGAACTGCCTGCGCTGCCATGGAATCAGTACGGGAAAGATTGCCGACCTGAAATTTGGATACCTGCCGGCGAGACTGGTGGCTGCCGGGGACCCGCTGAACCTGATCCCACAGTTCAGTATTTCCGCCATTTCCAGCCATCCGGTGATGCACAGCCGCAGCAGCGCACTGCCCCAGGCCAGTCTGCGAAGCTACATGATGCAGCTCGATGGCATCACGCAGGGGCGGGTCATGGGGACCCAGATCCTGTGCACTGATTGCCACAACAGCGATGATAACCGGGAATTCGGCGGCATCGGCGCCAATGGGCCCCACGGCTCGAAGTGGACCCACATCCTCGAGCGGCGCTATGAGTTCAGCCAGGCCGCCGTGCCCGGCGAGGCCATCTCGAATCTGTTTCCGAATCCCGATTTATCGGTCAATGGCCCGTACGCTCTGTGTGCCAAGTGCCACGACCTGAGCATCGTCTTGGGAGCGACCTCGTGGGCGGGTCACGCGACTCACACAGGCACCGACGGCTTGTCTTGCTCGAGCTGCCACACCGCCCACGGCATGGGCGGCACCAGCGCCACCATCAGCGGACAGCGCCTGATCAATTTTGACGTGAACGTGGTGGCCGCGAATGGTTCCAGCCCCATTAGCTTCCAGGAGTCGCCCCAGCCGACGTGCACCTTGACCTGTCACGGGCATGCGCACAACAGCTCGCATTACTGACCTCAAACATTGGCTGGGAATGCGGCCCTCTATGGGGCCGGCTGCGCATGTTCCGAGGCTTGCGCAATCATCTCTTCGATGCGGCTGCGCTGGGGATGATCGGGGTGTACCTTGAGCAGAGTCTTCCAGGATTCTATGGCGCCCTGGGGATCATTTTTGCCCTCCCATAGAACCAGGCCGCGATTGAAGAGCGCGCTGTCATTGGCAGGATCGGACTTCAGGATTTCTTGATGCTGTTGCAGGGCGGCATCCGCATCGCCCGAATAGAACAGCGCATTGGCGTAGTCATTTCGCACTTTGAGATCGTTGCGCTGGTCCAGGGCGCGTTTGTAGTAAGCCGCCGCTCCGGAGAAAACCCGGCTGTACATGTAGATATTGCCCGCCTGGCGCAGCAGATCGAAGTTGTTGGGGCCTGACTTCAACTGCTCGAGCACGGTGCTGGCCGCCTTGGCGGCGACTTCCGGAGGGTTTTGCAGCGGCAGCCGAGGAGTGGCTGAAGGTGAAAACAACAGGCCCTGAGCCGAGGCGGAACTCGTGCTGGCGGCCGGCGGGGCCGCATTTTGCGGCACGGAATGCATCACGTATCCGAAGCACAACCCAAGGGCAAAGCAGAAGCCGGCGGCGGCGTAAGCCCGGCCCGGGCTCCAGATCATGCGCGTTTGCCTTAGCTCCGTCTGTCCCGTCATGGAATCTCCCTTCGCTGGTGGCATTTTCGCCGGGAAAGGGGCGCCGGATTGTGCTTGAGATCACAACTTGAGGTGAGTGCTGTCACCCCAGGCGGGCAGCGACGGCCGGAATGCACGGCCGGTCGCTCATGCGACCGGCAGTACCCAGCGACTAGGCCGCTTTTTCCCGAATCTGAGGACCATGTTGTAACGGCCGGTGGCGCATAAGCGCCCGCAGTGCGGCGCCGGCGATACCGGCTGCCGCGGCGAGGGCGAGCCAATTCGCGTGGGTTTCCGCCCATAACTCCAGGCTTCGCGAATGTGCTCGATCATCAAAGCTGCCGTGCGCGCCATAATCGCCCTTCAGAGGCTCATAAAGATTGTTGGGACGGTCAGGATCATCGCCGCCATCATACTGCTGCGAGTCGTAGCCGTGGCGGGCGAGGTAGCGGTCGGCGAAAGATGGCGCGAGCTTGTTGCCAACGATGGCCTTGACTGTGGACCATCCTGCGAAGTACTCGCGGCGGTCGGGGTGGTGGGCGGCATAGTAGATGGCGCGTGCGGCCACTTCCGGCTGATAGATCGGCGGCACGGGCTGCGCTTTGCGCGGCAGGCGGCTCTTCACCCAGCCAAATTGCGGCGTGTTCAGCGCCGGCATCTGGACAATCGTCGTACGCACGCCGCTTCGGTCGTGCAGCAGTTCCGTCCGCAGCGAGGCAAAGAAGCCAAGCACGGCGTGCTTGGAGGCGCAATAAGCTGCCTGCAAGGGAATGCTGCGGTACGCCAGAGCCGAGCCGACGTGCACGATCGTGCCCCGGTCGCGCGGCAACATGCGCTTGAGCGCCGCCAGCGTGCCGTACACGTATCCCAGGTAGGTGACTTCGGTGACCCGCTTGAAATCCTCTGCCGTCATCTCCTTGATGGGAGAAAAGACCGAAGTCATGGCATTATTCACCCAGATATCAATCGGACCGAGTTCGCTTTCGACCTTTTCGGCGGCCGCCTCGACCTGAGAAGCGTCGGCGACGTCGAGAGGAAGAACCAGCGCCGTACCGCCCAGGGCTTCGACTTCACGGCGCGCTGCCTCAAGGCCATCCTGCCCGCGGGCAATCAGCGCGACCGAGGCTCCATGGCGGGCAAACTTTCGGACCGTAGCGCGGCCCACACCGGCTGAGGCGCCAGTAATAACTACGACTTCACGTTTTTTCACACGAATGATCTTCCTTCCTGGAATTTTATTTTCCTTTCAAGCTTGGATGCGGTTCAAGCGGGCGCGTTGCCGGGCGGCTTCACTGTTCACCGCTCCGTCTGAGGTGACGCCGGCGGCGCCGTGTTCTTGGCAGCCGCCTAATGCCTGCAACCACGCCGCAGCGTTATCATGTTTGGGCCTTAGCGGTGCATGTTTGTTACCAGAGGCCTTTGGGGTCATTCGATGAACGATTTCGAAAATAAAATTGCAATTGTGACGGGCACCAGTGGAATCGGGCGGGCAATCGTCAAGCGCCTGGCCTCCGGCGGGGCCACGGTCGTTGCCTGTGGCAACGATGCAGCAGCGAACAAAGAAACGCAGCAGGAGGCGGATTCGCTGGGCCTAAGCGTGTGCGTCGAGCAAGGTGATGTAAGCGCGGCCGGGGACGTGCGGGCGGTGGTCGCAAAGACCGTCACCGCTTACGGCGGGCTTGATATCGTGGTCAATGCCGCGGCGATTCATCCTTTCGGCACTGCAGTCGAGACCGAGCCTGAGACCTGGGAGCGGTGCATGCAGGTGAACGTGGGCGGCATTTTCCTGTTCGCGCACTTTGGCATTCCCGAGATGAAGAAACGTGGCGGCGGGGCAATCGTAAACCTCGCCTCGGTGCAGGGGCGTGCCTGCCAGCGGGGCGTGGCGGCCTATGCTACGTCGAAGGGAGCGGTGCATAGTCTTACCCGGGCGCTGGCGCTGGACCATGCCGGCGATCACATTCGGGTAAATTCCATCAGCCCGGGTTCCATTCGCACCCCCATGCTGGCGCGCTCGGCCGCGCACTTCGGCCCAGAGTTGCCGGTCGAAGAAGTAATCGAGCGCTTTGGCGCAGGCCATCCCCTGGGGCGTGTCGGCACGCCGGAAGAGGTCGCGGAGCTGGCGGCCTTTCTGGCCTCAGAGAAATCCGCCTTCTGCACCGGTGGCGACTATCTCGTAGATGGCGGATTGCTCGCCGGAATCGGTGTGCAATGACGACGCCCCCCATTTGCGTCGCACCTACCGGCGATGTTTGCGGCGAGGGCGCCGTATGGCATGCGGCGCACAACGCCGTGTACTGGACTGACATCAACCGCTTTCTTATCCATCGCTACACGCTGGCCGATCAGGGTGTGCGCACATGGTTCTTCGATGAGCCGGTGACCGCGCTGGCGCTGACGGCGAAGGAGGAAGCGCTGGCGGTTGTGCTCGGCTCCAGCGTGATTTTCTGGGAGCCCGCGACCGACGCCCGCCATGCTCCGGCCTTCCAGTTGAAGACATGGCCTGGAGTCCGGCTGAATGATGCGCGGCCCGATCCGCGAGGAACTCTGTGGATCGGCTCGATGCGCAACAACGTGAACCGGGATGGTACCGCCGGCCCAGCCGGCGGCCAGGATGGCGAGTTATTCAGCCTGACTCCCCAGGGCGCGCTGAAAACCTGGCGGAAAAATGTCGGCATCTCCAACACCATAGCCTGGAGTCCCGACCGCCGCCGCTTCTACTTTGCAGATACCTTGGCCAACATCATCTGGGTCTATGACTATGACGCCGCTACGGGCGCCATCACCAATGAGCGGCCTTTCCTGGAAGGTTTCGAACGCGGGCTGCCCGATGGCTCGAGCGTGGATTCGGAAGGCTACCTTTGGAATTGCCGCTTCTTCGGCGGATGCATTGTGCGAGTGGCGCCGGAGGGTCGGGTGGATCGTGTGATCGAGATGCCAGTCCGCAACATCACCACCTGCACCTTCGGCGGCAAGGACCGCAAAACGCTCTACGCGACCAGCGCGAAAATCGAAGCGCCCCCGGAAGACCGCCTGGCTGGCGGCCTTTACGCCATTCAGACCCAGGTCGCGGGCCAGGAGGAAAACCGCTTTCTGTGGCCGTTGGGAGGAGCGGCAAAACCAGGGGCGTAAGCCTGTCATTGCGGCCGGAGCGAGGAATCTGCATTTTGCCGGTGCCCAACCCAGGAGCAGATTCCTCGTCGCTGCGCTCCTCGGAATGACAAGGCCGAGAGAGCAGCTAAGCCTTCATTTTTTTCTGCAGCAGATTCAGCAGCGGGCGGTCGAGCAGATGTCCGTGCCAGTTTTCATACTTTATGCCGGAACGCCCGGTGTCAAGAATGCCGAAGGGGCCGCGAAAGTTCCACAGCGCCCATCCGCTATGTAAGTCGCCGAGCACACTCAGGGTGTCATCAAACCAGGCCAGAACTACATTGGGCGGCGTGTGCTTGTAGCAACCCATCTCGCCGAAGTGAATGGGAACGCCGTGTGCCGCCAGTCCACCCCATGGCTGAAAGGTTCGCGCCAGTTCCGCCCGGTCAACGGTTGTGCCGTCTGGCAGCTTGAGCGGCCAGGTGGGTTCTGGCTCAGAACCGGTCAGCATCCCGCGCGCCCACTCGCAGCGATAGTGCGTCAACTGCACGGGATGATAGGTGTGGCAGCTCTGCATGGCGCCGGTGTCAAACAACGCCGGGATCGGGGCGGTCCCCACCATGTAGCCGTCGGTCACGACCAGGCGGTGCGGATCTTGCTTGGCAATGGCCGCGATGGCCGCGCGCGCCACGCGGGTGTAATCGGGCGCATGCTGCTGCGCAAACTCCAGGTCGAAGGGATCGCCTTTGGCATTCTTTGGTTTCATTCCCACCAGCGCCCGGGTGACGACGGGCTCGTTCACCAGATTGAAGCTGAGCTTTTCGCTCGGGATTCCCTTATAACGGCGGGCGAAGTATGTCCACTGATAGACGAAAGCCTCCAGCATTTTCGGGTCGGTGAAAACGCTGCTCTTCTCTTTGGTCACGTGAATGCCGGTCAGCGCTTCGTCCATGGTGTCAAGAATGCAGTATCCGGGCGCGCGGTGCAGGCTCACGTTGACGTGAATGCCATATTTTTCTCCCAGCCGAATAGCGCGATCAATGGGCTCGACCTGCTTCTCGTGAATCTTGAGCAGGTGGTGCGGGTCGGTCCAGAAGCGGTAATCCATGGGCAGGCGAACCCAGGTGAAGCCCCAGTCCCGAATCCAGCGGAAGTCCTCCTCCTGAAACATGCCATCGTTTTTGTAGGGGAAGTACTTCATCCAATCCGGGTCGGTGGAGAAATATTCCAGCAGGTTGAAGCCGAACCATTTTGGATTCTGGGCCGGATCGGACGGGCCGCCCTCGCGATTTTCCAGCAGGGTCTCGATGAAAGTGGTGCGGCCGGAGAGCCAGGCGGGGCTGGCCAACGCGGCTGCGGCAAGGCCGAAAGACTTGAGCGCAGTTCGGCGGCTTACCGCCGAAGAACGAGGCGAGCCGCGTTTTTCGGAATGATTCATCCCAACTCTCGCTCAAACGCCCTGTTTAAGCCGGCGCCTTGCGCTGCGAGGTCCAGAACCGGGTGATCTCTTCCAGGGAACGCCCCTTGGTCTCCGGAACAAGCCAGCCTACCAGAATTACAGTCAGCAGTGCACCGGAACTGAAGCACCAGAAAGTTCCATCCGAGCCCAGTCTCTTCTGCATAATGGGAAATAACTGATTGCCCAGATAGCCGACCAGCCAAAGCGCGGTAGTGGCAATCGACATGGCCCGGCCGCGGACCTTGGTGGGGTAAATCTCCGAAATAATCACCCAGCAGGCGACGCCGTTGCCGAACGCGTGCCCGGCGACAAAACTCATCACGAAGACCAGAATCGCCAGGCCGCTGCCGTGCACATGATAGAACCAGCCGACCAGGGCGAAGGAAATACATTGCACCGCCGTACCCGCGAGGATAAGAGTCTTTCTGCCGGCGCGGTCCACCAGCCACAGGGCAAAAAGAGTGAAGACCAGGTTGACCAGACTGACCAGCACAGCCTGGTAGAACGCGTCACCGGTCGCGGTTCCGGCGGAGCGAAAGATTTCCGGCAGAAAAGAAAACAGCGGAGTGATGCCACTGATCTGCTGCAGGCCCGCCAGCATGATGCCCAGAAGCAAAGGCCGCCGGAAGGTGGTCAACAGCTCCGAGAGGTGGCCTTCTTCCATGGCCAGTGAACTTTGGATTTCGGCGGCTTCCGTGGCAGCCGTTTGCGAGCCATTGATCTTAGTCAGCACCTCGAGGGCCTGCTCGCGGCGGCCCACCTTCATGAGCCAGCGCGGGCTTTCGACCGCGGGCAGAATCATGGCGCCAAACAGAAGCGCGGGCACGAGGCCGGCGAAAAACATCCAGCGCCAGCCGGAGGCGATGTTCCAGGCTTCATCGCCCATGCGCTGAATGAGCATGTTCACGAAGACGGCGGCGAGAATTCCCACCACGATGCCCAGTTGGTACAGAGTGACGCAGCGGCCGCGCACCCGGGTGGGAGCAATTTCGGCGATGTAGTTGGGCGAGATGACCGAGGCGGCGCCAATACCCAGGCCGCCGATCAGCCGCCACATCACGAACTGGTGAAGATTGGCGGCGAACAGCATGCCGACGGAGGAAAGCGCGAAGCATATGGCGCAGAGCGCCAGACCCTTCTTCTTGCCGAGATAGTCAGCCACCGTTCCGGCCGCGGCGCAGCCGGCGATGCAACCGATCAGGGCGCAGCCGGCGGCCCATCCAATGCCTGCAGCATCCAGATGAAACAGTTCGCTGAGATAACCGATGGCGCCGCTGATGACAATGTTGTCGTAGCCGAAAAGCAATCCACCCAGGGTGGAAACACTGGCGGCAATCATGAGCGGGCCGAGACTTGCCGGTTCGCGAGAATTGGAGGGCGGCGCGGAGGGTCTCAGGTTATCGGCCTCGTTGTCCCGCTTCTGTCAATGGCTCAGCCGCAGATTGGGAGGATTCCAGCATCGCCTTGACCGCCAGAATGAAGCCCAGTGTGTGCGCCATCCCCGCATGCCACGGCGCGGCGCACGACATTTGCGGAGAATGGTCGGGAATGATGACCCCGTCGAAGTGGTTGCGCTTGAGAATGGAGAGGATGCGCACCATATCCACGTCGCCATCGTCAATAAAGGTTTCGCGATAATAGGGCACCTTGCCGGTCACATTGCGCAGGTGCAGGTAGGCGATCTTTCCCTGGCGGCTGTAACGGTCCACCGCCTCATGAGCATCGCCTTCGGTCATCTCGGCAATCGTGCCCACGCAAAGCTCGAGCGCGTTGCTGCGGCTGGGAACCAGATCGAGCAGGCGCTGATACATGTGCGGCTGAAAAACCAGGCGCGGCTGCCCGCGCATGGTAGGCATAGGCGGATCGTCAGGGTGCGCCGCCAGGCGCACGCCCGATTCTTCGGCAGTCGGAACCACCTCCTCCAGAAATCGCTGCAGCCGCCGCCAGAGTTCTTCATGAGAGATGGCCGGCAGACTGCCGGCAGGGGCGTTGCGGTCATAAATCATGTTCCAGATCATGCCGTTCGGCACCGGCACGTCTTCCGCCGGGCCATCCATACCCAGGGTCAGCGCGCCCCCCCGGCCTGAGGGCGTGGTCACCCGGCCGCACACGCCGGCCAGGCTAAAGTTGTAACCGAGCACCGGAATGCCGGCCTCGCCCATGTGGCGAATGATGGCTTTCACGTTCTCGATGTGCTGCGGACGCTTTGGCCCGTCGAGAAGAATGTCGTGCCAGTGCGCGGGGTCAATATTCTCGATAGCAGCCAGCTCCAGCCCGGCGTCTTCGATTTCGCGGCGAAGTTGTTTGAGCTCGGCGACGGTCCAGAGTTTGCTGGGATCGCCCGCAACTCCCCAGGGATCATACTTCGCCCCCGTCGGCTGGTTGCTGCGCGGATTGGTGGCCGCCTTATTGAAGTAGTCCACCAGGTGGACCACGAGATGCGTACAGCCCGCCTGCCGCGCAAAGTCGTAGTATTCGCGCGTCAGCATGTGGCGATAAAGGCCAAGGCCAACTTTCATAGACGATTTCCAATCCCCGACCCGAAGTCGGCGCTCAGAATCTGGCCGCTGATCTCGGCGGCCAGCGGAGAACACAAAAATACGAACGCGTCCGCGATGGATTCCGGACTGTTGCGCTTTCCCAGCGATACCCGAAGCACGAATTCGCGGTAGGCGGGGTCTTCTTCGAAGACTTTGAGCGAGCTTCCGGCCGCGACATTTCCCGGCGAGACCACATTCACGCGAATGCCAAACGACGCGTACTCCAGTGCCATACAGCGGGCGAAATTCTCGAGCGCGGCTTTCGCCGAGGCATATGACGGAATCAGCGTGTGCGGCACGCGCGCCACGTAAGAAGAGGTAAAGATGAGATGTCCGGCAATCTTCCGTTTCACCCACTGCGCGAATACGGCGCGGGTGAGGAAAGTCTGGGCCATAAAGTTGAAGCGGAAGATGCGCTCGAAGTCCGCTTCCGAAGTGCTCGCGAAAGGATGAAGGCCGCAGCCGCCGGCGTGGCCGAGAACTGTATCCATGTTGGGGAATTGGTCAAAAGCCTCGTCCACGACTGCGGTCAGCCGCGCGGAGTCGGTGATGTCTAAAGAATAGTAACGGTAGCGATCGCCGCGAATCTGCCAGCCTTCCAGCATTTCCCGGGCTTCATTTTCCGGCTTGATGTCGAGAAGAATGAGCGTTGCCCCGGCGGCTTGCAATCGCTTTACCATGTGCTCGGCAATCGCGCCCATGGCGCCCGTAACCAGAATGACTTTGCCGGAAAGGTCAATGTTGATCATAGTTCCGTGGCTCAGTTCTATGGTCCAGCGGCTTCCATCATAGAGTCTTCGGCGAATGCCGCCTAGATGTGGGCCAGCCGAGGTTATCTGCGCTGAAGAACGATCAGCTCCAGACCCGGCGCCGGCAGAGGGTTAGAAATCTCCACCTTGCCGCCCTTGCCCGTGGACTGCTGCACGAGTGCAAAATTCTGCTCGGGCCCGATGCGGAACCGCTTGATGACGTAGGGCGCCTTTCCCCAGGGAAGGTGATCTACGGTGAGCTCATAGCCGGAAGGGTTCTTGGCAATTCCGGTTCGGCGGGGAAGAAACTTTAATTTAGAGAAGTCCACGTTGATAAGCGACTGCACCGCGGGCGGGGTCGGCATCTGGTGCGGCTGGTAGTCAGGCGGGATCTGGTAATTGCTGATGACCACCTGCACGGTTTTCCCGTCGGCCGAGCGCCCGGCCAAAGCGGCGAACCCGAAAGTGTCACTGCCGGTCACCTTCAGCCGTTGCGGCGTCGCCAGCATCTCTGCCATCGCCTTGAAAGCATATGCCGTTTTGAAATATTCGCCGTGCAGCCCAAAAAGCCCCATCCAGGCGGCATCGCCGCGATAGAACTGGGCGCGATCAATTGGGGCATCCTGCAAATAGACCATTACCGCCCCGATGTAAGCCGCGTTGTCAGCCCCTTGCAGGATGGCCTTCTCGTCTTCGGTGAAGTCGGCGCTCAGGTTCCACTCGGAAAGAATGCTCTCGGCTTTGGAAAAGCCTTTCGCGTCCAGCAGGCTGCGCAGTTCTTTGCCGATGCGCACAGCGTCATAGGGATCGGCCGATCCATCCGCATAGGTGTGCCAGGAATAAAAATCAAGCGGCAGCTTATGCGCCGCGCAGTAGTCGAGAAAGCCCTCGCGGTAGGGGCCGTCGTCCATGGGAATGGCCTTGGTGTCGCCGCCTACCTTAAGGTTC
>Ga0335079_10001617_pt1 | contig 25704 bp, 19 predicted proteins | sample Lox_Sample_33_FD_206719 | JGI IMG/M metagenome (GOLD analysis project Ga0335079, IMG submission 206719) | Soil microbial communities from Loxahatchee National Wildlife Refuge, Florida, United States - Lox_Sample_3.3 | ecosystem: Environmental > Terrestrial > Soil > Wetlands | place: USA...
ACACCGCGTAGTTCGCGTCCGGTTAGCTTTGTTTCCAGAAGAACCACGCAGACATGCCGAGCCCGATGATCACTACGCTTGCGCGAAGCAGCGGTTGCGGAACCCTTCGCGCCAGACTGGCCGATGTATATCCGCCCACCGCGCAGGTCACCATCGCTAGCAGACAATAGCGCCACACAACCTGCCCATTGATGACAAACAGAACGAAGGCAACCCCGTTGGCCATCGTTGTTGCGACCACCTTCAGCGCATTGATCTCGTTCAGATCCTGATAGCCGAACAAGGAGAGCAGCGTTATTATCAGAAACCCTGCTCCAGCGCCGAAGTAGCCAATGTAGAAACACACAAACATCATCCCGAGGAACACGGGCGCAATGCGAGGCCGATGAACCTCTCCACCCGGGGTCTGGCTGCGGACAAACTTCAGGTGCTCCAGCCACCTCGAAACCGGCCCACTGAGCGCAAAGATGACGGCCGCAATCAAAAGCAGCCAGGGAACCAGGTGTAGGAACGTCGTCTGTGGCGTGTTGAGCAGAACAATTGCTCCGGCGGTGCCCCCCAGCAGTCCGGCAAACCCCATCGGTATCGCAACTCGCAGATTCTTGCGAACATCTTCCCGGTAGGCAGCCACGGAGGTCAACTGCCCCGGCCACAGCGCGACGGTGTTGGTGGCGTTGGCCTGCACCGGCAAAATCTTCATCCCGAGAATCGCCGGGAAAAGCAGGAATGATCCGCCTCCCGCCACGGCATTCAGGACGCCGGCTATGAAGGCAGCCATGGTCAGCCACAGCCAGCGCAAGCTCATGTACGCGGGAAGCCCCGAAAGGACAATCATCTGCTTCCGATTCTAGTGGCCGATTGCCTGTGCTCCTGGACGGGTTCCCTCTGAAAGCACACAAATACGCCGGGACTGAGGGCTCCCTCTTGCCTCGAACCCCCCTCCCTCACGCGGCACAATTCAACTCGAAATTCGCTTAAATCACCAAACCTAAGGCAAGCATGCATTAGAAGCCCGGTTTTAAATCCATAAAAATGAATATTTTATCTTCATTACTAAAATATTAGTGTTAAACACTCATATTTTATGAATCTATTGTGCTACAATTTAATCAGATTGAAATGAGCGGTCAGAGGGCACACCCCTGACCCACAATCCAAAAACCCGTTGGAGGACACAAAATCATGGCAATCACCCGTTGGGACCCGTTTCGTGACGTCGTCGCTCTGCAGAGCCGCATGAATTCGCTTTTCCGCGAATTCAACGAGAACGACAGCCCCCTGACGACCGCCAGCTTTGTGCCGGCCGTCGATATCTATGAAGACAGCAAGAAGGTTGTTCTGAAGCTCGAAGTTCCTGGAATGGAAGAGAAGGACCTCGACATCCGCGTGGAAAACAACACGCTGACCGTGAAAGGCGAGCGCAAGTTCGAAAAAGACGAGAAGGAAGAGAACTTCCATCGCATCGAGCGCCGCTACGGCACCTTCTATCGCTCCTTCACGCTGCCATCGACGGTGGACACCGAGAACGTGCAGGCCAGCTATAACGCCGGCATCCTGAAGCTGAATCTGAACAAGAAACCCGAAGCCCAGCCGAAGCAGATTAAGGTCAACTTCGGCCAGCAAGGCAAACTGGACAGCAAGAAGGAAGAGCCCGAGCTGGTAGGCACGAGGTAAGAAACTGGTTTTCAGCCGTCAGCCATCAGCTTTCAGCTGGTTCGTACAGATGCTGGCGGCGTAGGATTGAGCGCCGGGTGCACTCATCGACGTGCCCCGGCGCATTTTATCTGCAACGCAGGACTCGTAATTCAAATCATTGGAAGAGAGCCTCGCTCTGCGCTCCCCTGAAGGCTGAGAGCTGAGGGCTGAAGGCTAGGAGCAAACATGGCTATTCGTTGGGAAAAACTGACAGTGAAATCGCAGGAAGCGATGCAGCAGGCGCAGGGCCGCGCGGCGGAGTTCGGCAGTCCCGAAATCCAGCCGGTACACCTGTTGCTTGCACTCATTGAGGATCGCGAGGGCGTCATTCCTGCAGTGCTCGAAAAGATCGGCGTTCCCACCGAGAGGCTCGAGAGCAGCCTGCACCAGGTCGAGGAGAGGTTGCCCCGCGTCCAGGGCGGATCTGCCCAGCCGGGCCCGAGCGCCACACTCACCAAAGCATTGGAACAGGCATTTCGCGAAGCCGCGAACTTCAAAGACGACTACATTTCGACTGAGCACCTCTTGCTCGGAATCGCCGGCCTGAAAGGCGATGCTGCGCGCGACGCACTGGTGAATGTCGGCGCCACGCGTGAGGCGATCATGCAGGCGCTCACCGCGGTGCGCGGATCGCAGCGCGTTACCGATCAGAATCCCGAGGGCAAATTCCAGGCCCTCGAAAAGTACGCCAAGGATCTCACCGATCTCGCCCGTCGCGGCAAGCTCGACCCCGTGATCGGCCGCGACGAGGAGATTCGTCGCGTCATACAGGTCCTGAGCCGTCGCACCAAGAACAACCCCGTGCTCATCGGCGAACCCGGCGTAGGCAAGACCGCCATCGTGGAAGGACTCGCCCGCCGCATCGTCTCGGGTGACGTGCCCGAGAGCCTTCGAGACAAGCGCGTCATTTCGCTCGACCTCGGCTCCATGCTGGCTGGCGCAAAGTACCGTGGCGAGTTCGAGGATCGCCTGAAAGCAGTTCTCAAGGAAATCGAGGAATCGAACGGGCAAATCGTCATGTTCATCGACGAGTTGCACACGCTGGTTGGCGCGGGCGCTGCCGAGGGCGCCATCGACGCCAGCAACATGCTGAAGCCGGCACTCGCGCGCGGCGAACTGCGTGCCATCGGCGCAACCACGCTGAACGAGTACCGCAAGTACATCGAGAAGGACGCCGCTCTCGAACGTCGTTTTCAGATCGTCTACGTCGGCGAGCCAAACGTGGAAGACACCATCGCGATCCTGCGCGGACTGAAGGACCGCTACGAGTCCCATCACAAAGTGCGCATCAAGGACTCCGCGATCGTCGCCGCCGCCACACTCTCGCACCGATACATCAGCGACCGCTTCCTGCCCGACAAGGCCATCGACCTCGTCGACGAAGCTGCCGCCTCACTCGCCATCCAGATTGGCTCAGTGCCGACCGAGATCGACCAGCTTGAGCGCCAGGCAACGTCGCTCGAGATCGAACGCGCCGCTCTGAAACGCGAAACCGATGCGAACAGCCGTGGCCGTCTTGAAGAAGTTGAACGCGAGCTTGCAACCATCAAGGAGCAGGCGACCGCCCTCCGCGCACGCTGGACCACCGAGCGCGACGCGATCATCCGTATCAGCGACCTGAAGAAGAAGATCGAGGCACTGCGTTTCGAAGCCGAAGAGCAGACCCGCAAAGGCCAGCTCGATCGCGCCGCGCAGATCCAGTATGGCGAGTTGCCCAAGGCTGAAACCGAACTGAAGCAGCTCAATGCCCATCAGGACGGCAATGCAAGCGCCACGCGCATGCTGAAGGAAGAGGTCGATGAGGAGGACATTGCCAAAATCGTCAGTAAGTGGACCGGCATTCCTGTGTCCAAGATGCTCGAGGGCGAGGTAAAGAAGCTTGTCCACATGGAGGAGCGCCTTCGCGAGCGCGTAGTTGGCCAGGATGCCGCACTCAGCGTCGTAGCCAATGCCATCCGGCGTTCGCGCGCAGGTCTGAGCGATCCCAAACGGCCGATCGGCTCATTCATCTTCCTCGGGCCGACGGGCGTGGGCAAAACAGAAACGGCGCGTGCACTGGCCGAATTCCTGTTCGATGACGAGCAGGCCATGGTCCGCATCGACATGAGCGAGTACATGGAGAAGCACGCCGTCGCTCGTCTGATCGGCGCGCCGCCGGGATACGTGGGTTACGACGAAGGTGGTCAACTCACCGAAGCAATACGTAGACGACCCTATGCTGTAGTTCTGTTCGACGAAATCGAGAAGGCGCACCCCGATGTCTTCAACGTGCTCCTGCAGATCATGGACGATGGCCGCCTTACCGACTCGAAGGGGCGCACCGTGGACTTCAAGAACACCGTGCTGATCATGACGTCCAACCTCGGCGCGGCATTCCTGTCGACGGAGTCGCTCAAAACAGAGCACGACTTCGACATGGCGCGCGAGAGCGTGATGCGCGTACTGCGCGAGCAGTTCAGACCAGAGTTCCTGAACCGCGTCGACGACATGGTCATCTTCCGTCCGCTCGGCCACGCACAGCTCGAAGCCATCCTCGAACTGCGCCTCAACGAGATCCGCAAGCTGCTCGAAGACCGGCAGATCTCAATCGAGCTGACTGCTTCCGCACGGGAGCTGGTTCTGGCGTCGGGTTCGGATATCGCCTACGGCGCGCGTCCACTGAAGCGTGCCCTGCAGCGCATGGTGCAGGACCCCCTGGCGATGAAGATCCTCGACGGCGAAGTGCTCCACGGCGCGCACGTCCGCATCGACGCGAACCTCCGGAAGAACGAATTGGTGTTCGAAGCGATGGGACGCGAAGCAATGGCGTAACACCTGCGCTGGACAGCCGGTGTCTCGCGGCCGTTATGCCTCATCGTTATTCAAGGCCTCGGAGTCCTCTCTGAGGCCTTTTGCTTTTCAGCGGATCAGTGCCGCGCTTTGTCACTCCAATGGCACGGCAAAGAACTGGATATCCGATCCGGAGAGAACTGCCAATTGTGAACCATCTGGGGAAAGTGCGTAGCCGCCATGGCTGGCAATCGGGTCCGTTACCCGAACGGCAAGCAGACGCTTCCCGTCTGCCGCCCGGTAGACACGCACCTCTTCTGAATCGAGGTCGGAGCCTGTGAAGTTCGTGATGGGGACCATGGGGCGCGCCGCGTGAACAATCTTCACTGCGAACGTTTTGCTGCGGCCGCTCCCAATGGCCTCCTGGCCAAATTCCTGCGGATCCGAAGCTCCTCGCAGGAGCGCTTTCCCATCGTGCCGAAGGACCGAATACTCGATCTTCCCATCCGGCTCACTGCACGTCAGCAGAAACAGAAGGTCCGGAGCTGTACTGGTAACCTCGGGAGTGCAGTACGAGTGGAAGTGCGCCAGGGCGCTCTGCTTGTTTTCCCACGTGCTCATTGAAAGCCTGTACCATTGTCCGTGTTCGATCTGCAATCTCACCTGTCCCTCATCCAGCAGGGTGGGCGCAAGCAGGTTCGAGACCGATGACATCTGCGCAATGGTCCTGAATTCTTCATCGAAGATAGCAACATCGACGTCTTCTTCCGGTTCGTTGCCAAGTTCGTCGCGGAGCTTCGCATGGAGATCCGGGGAGTGCCGTTCCAGAAGCGTCCCCACTGCAACCAGGCTCCCATTCGGGGCGACGCGAACGAACATAAGCGGACCCGCCAGCGGTATGGTGCGTTCCACTTCCATGCCGGCGCGATAAATCCGGAGTTCGTTCCCGATATGAACCAGGATGCGGTCCCCATCGAGTTGCCAGAGAAAGCGGTGCGAGTCGACGATCTCCCAATCCACCGCACGAACTACCTTGTGCGTGGCAGCATTCAGCAGGATTGCGCGGATCAATCGTGACGCGCCGCTATGGTCGCTACTGCTGCGGTGAACCAGCTTGTGCGGATTGAATGTAAAAAGCAGTTGCTCAGGTCCCAGCCAGGCAAGGGTTTCCTCATCGGGGAAGCTGGCCAGAACCTGCTTGGTTCGGGGAGTGTACCCCAGTGCTCGTGTCGTGATGGAACCGGCGCTCAGGCCCGTGACTTCCTCGGCGCTTACCGGCAGATCAACAGCGCACCCCGGCGGGGCACAGATCGCGATGTCATTGATCGGTGGAGTTGCAGGAGTTGCAACCATCGCTTCCGGTGGAGGTTGCAAAGGCGAGTTGCCGGCTCCGGGTAGTGGAAGACCAGTTGCGCCAGTGGGTTCGGAACTGCGAAAAGCGCGGGCAGATGGTATCAGCAGGATCTGCGTGAATTCCGCCAAGGACACATCCCTCGACTTCGTCCAAAGGACCGAACTCTGATTGGGACCTGTCCCCACGTCGAGGTGAAGTCCCCCGATGTCGAGCACATCACCCGGCCGAATGTTCTGGCGCGTCGGAAACCGATGGTCGATTATTGCGGGTCCAGTCTGGTTGAGCGCAAGTTGGCTCAGGCTGAAACTGGTGGACGATAAACTTTGACCGCTGACCGCCCCTCCCCGGTTTTGGGAACCACCTACTGAGCCGAAGGCATGCGGAATCGGAAAATCCATCGCCATGTAGTATTGCCCGCTGAGAACAGGCGCCACCGTCGGAGGATGTGCAATCGCCGTAAGCAAAAAATCCATCGGCTGAATCTCACGGCCGTTACATTGAGCGCGCTTGAACGAGAGGGCAAGCTTCGACTCATTTTTGCCACTGTGGGGGACAGATTCCTCAACTGTGGCTTCAAGAACCGCGCCCTGGCGAAGCACGCAACCCGGTCCGTTCCAATTCTGCGTAACCCGCGCAAAAGTCGATTTCCCAGGAGCAATGCGACGGGCATCCAGTTTAGCGAGCAACTCTGCCTGCACCGGCCCTGGGTCGGGCGGTGTCGGCGTTTGGCCGAGCAGCACCGCTGAGCAGACCCCAGCCAAAAGAGTCGCAAGTAATCGCCCGTTCACTGCGACCCATTTTGACATAGTCACTCAAGTTCCTGTTCGAATCGACAAGATCGGGAGGCAAGCAATCGGGTTCCCGTTTTTGCTACTGTTCCAGAGGTTTCGCAGCTTTCGGCAGCAGTCCGCGATCCACCAGCACCGGCGGCTTGCGATGACGCGTCTTCAGCTCATAGTCGTAGGCCCAGCTGATCAGGTCGCCGTCGTGCCACTTGCGCGTGCTGATCTCGATCCCGAACGGTAATCCATCATCGTAAAAGCCCCCTGGGACACTGATCGCCGGAACACCCAGCATATTCACCCACCCGGTTGCGGAGTGTGGGCCGCCGCTCAGCTCTCCATCCTGCGGCATGGTTTCATCAGGGGGCGGCATCTGGATGGCGGGATACACGAAGCCATCGAGATGCAGGCGATCCAGTTCCGCATCATAGATCGCCTGCGCCTGCCGGCGTGGGCGGAGCAGTGTCGCCTCGGCCTTGTGATCGGACTCGAGCGTAGCCTGCTGAATCCCTCCTCTTGCCGTCAGTTTGGTTGAGTGGCCGCCAGCAATTACCGACGGCAACGGCCGGCCCACGGCCCTTTCATACTCTTCGGCCGAGTGATACTGCGGCGGCCCAAATTCCGACAGGAACTTCTCTGTCCCTTCGCGGATATAAGGCAGCGTGCAGATGTGCATTGCCACATCGGTGAAGGTGTCGGGCAGAATATCAGCCTGGATCAGTACGGTGGCTCCTGCCTCGCGCAATTCTTCTACAGCTTTCATGAACATCGCCTGCGTCTCCGGCCTGGGCGGAAGAAAAGCATCCTTCCTCGCCGCGTCAACCTCACGGGGTGTCGCAGTTGGGCAAATCCCCTGAAACGGCGGCGAATCGCCATTCATAATGAACGCCGGAACTCCGAAGCGTTTGCCCTTGAGCGATCCCGGCTTCAGATACCGTGTATATGGGCCGGGCTGCGCCTTCCCTTGCGACCCCGCGGTGGCCGCATCCATCGGATCTTCTCCAGCCATCACGGTCAGCGCAATCGCCGCATCCGCAACATCGCGTGCAATTGGCCCCGTATTATCGAGCTGCCAGTCGAGCGGCGCAATACCGGCGATGCTCACGAGGCCGCGCGTCGGAAAAATGCCGACAAGGTTGCTGGTCGCGACGGGCATGCGGATGGAGTTCCCTGTATCGGTTCCGTTGCCGAGCACTGCAAAGTTCGAAGTCACTGACGTGACTGTTCCGCCAGACGAACCACCCGGCGAGAAGCGCACATCATACGCATTGCCGGTGCGGCCGAACGCCGTCGAGCGATTCGTATCGCTTGCCGCAAAGTCCGGCATGTTGGTCACGCCGATGATGATGGCCCCCGCTGCACGAAGTTTTCTCACAATCGTCGCATCGCGCGGTGCAACCAGTTCGTGACCGGGAATCATGTACCCACGCCACCCGTCCGTCATCACCAGTCCCTTGATGCTGGTATTGGCCTTGGTCACGATCGGCACTCCCCATAACAGGCCGGGCACGAATCCTGCCTGCTTTGCTTCAGCATCCTCCCGCCCGGCTTCAGCCAGCGCAGCCTCGTCGTTCACTGTCTGCACCGCGCGATAGATGCCGTTGTAGCGCGAGATGCGATCGAGATGCCATTGGATAACCTGTGTCACCGTGTATCGGCGCTGTTCATAAAGCTCATGGAGCTTGTCGACCGTCACCTCCATCAGATCGCGATCCATCGCGGTTTGATCGGAAGAAGAGGAAGGAGACTGCCCGACCATCGGCGAAGCCAGGAGAAACAGAACCAGGATCCGGCGCATAAACGCACTATATCCTGTCTCTCGCGCTAAGAACTCTCTCAAATTCCTGAGGACAGCTGAAAACCGGCTCCTTTTCTCTCCCTACAGCATCCATTAGTAAGAAGATCTATATGTCGCCTCGGCTTCCCTTCTGGATGAGAAAACTCGGTCAGCTCTGGCGTCTTGTGCGGGAAAGCCACGCGCAACCGCTCGCCGGCAGCCCAGCGAAAGCGCCCACCGTCGGGGCGAATGAAACTGCTATCACCTTCATCGGGCACTCGTCTTTTCTCATCCAGACGGCCGGCCATGCTCTCCTCATCGATCCAGTCTTTGCCACCCGTCTCATCCTCCTGCGGCGTCAGCGGCGTCCGGGCATCCACGTTGCAGATCTCCCGACAATCGATGCTGTGCTTCTGACTCACGCACACATGGACCACCTGAATCGTTCCTCCTTGCGCGCCATCACGCGCGAGATGCACCGGCGCGGTCTGCCCGCGCCAGTGGCCATCGTCCCCAACGGCGTAGAAGACCTCGTCCGTGATCTTGGCTTCTCCCGGATCGAGACACTTCAGTGGTGGCAGTCTATGCATCTAGATTCGTCCCACGACCATACCCGCAAATCGCATCCGATCGACGCTCGACAGAACGCCAAGCGGGCGACCACGAGCTTGATCAGAATTACCGCCACCCCGGCACGCCACTGGGGAGCACGGATGTTTAATGACACTCATCGCGGATTCGGCGGGTATGTCATCGAGTCGCCGAACGGCTCCTCCATTTATCACTCCGGCGACACGGCATACTTCGACGGCTTCATTGAAATCGGACGCCGCCTCCAACCTGAGATTGCGCTGCTCCCCATCGGAGCCTACTTCCCAGACAGCTACCGGTCGGTCCACACCAGCCCGGAAGAGGCATTGCGGGCATTCGTTGACCTCAACGCAGATGTCATGATCCCCATGCACTACGGCACGTTCCGCCTCGGACGCGAGCCGATGGACGAGCCCCTGCCACGGCTGCTAAGCGCCGGATCCCGCGCCGGAATCAGCGAGAAAATTGTGCCCCTTACTGAAGGCGAGAGCTGGACGTCCACGGAATCAGGCGTTCTCGAACGCGACGGAACCGCTTAAGCGGATCCTTTCCTCATTGCCGCAAGTCCACCAGTGTGGCGCCCTGTCCGCCTTCATTCTGCGGAGCCTCAACAATGGCTGCTACGTGCGGATGCGACTTGAGGAACTCGCGGACACCACGTCTTAGAATCCCGGCGCCGTGACCGTGAATCACCCGCACCCGTGGCAGCCCCGCAAGGAACGCACGATCGAGATACTTCTCCAGTTCTTCGGTAGCCTCATCGACAGTACGCCCAATCAGGTTGATCTCCATTCGCATTTCATCGGTAATGGCGCTTGTGACGGCGACGTGTACGCCTTTCTGTCGACGCGCCGCACCCAGCGGATCGGGCCGCACAGCTTCAGGCGCGGAAGACTTCACCACCTCGGCGATATCGTCGCGCTTCACACGCATTTTGATCGGCCCCAGCGCCACTTCAAAGAGATCCTTCTCCACCTCGCGTTGCACTACAGCAATCTTCCCCATCGACTTGAGACGAACCTGGTCGCCGGCAACCACGTGACGGACAATATGCGGTTGCGCATTCGCATCGCCCGCATCAGCGCCGGTGCGATGCGCAACAACCGTCTGATTGAAGCTCTCCTGAAACTCGCGGCGCAGGCGGTTGATGCGGCGTTCCGCTTCCTTTGAAAGCTTCTGCTGGGCGGCACGGTCCTCGATGGCGCGCACGTTCTCGCGCATCTGGAACTCAAACTCTTTCATCAACGAAGCGAGCTTCTGCTCCAGTTCGCGCGTGCGATTGCGAAGCTCCACGTCGCCCTCACGGGCAAGCCTGGCACGCTCCTGGTTCAGCGCGTACTGTTGTTCACGCGCAGTCTTTCGATCCGCTTCGAGTTGCGTAAGTTCCCTGTGCAGGCGATCGAGAAAGCGGGCAATATCTACCTGTTGCGATCCGAGACGTTCGCGCGCGCCCGCAATGATCCGGCTATTGAGCCCGAGCCTTTCAGCAGTCAGAATGCCGGCCGACGCGCCGGGCACGCCAAGCTTCAAGTGATAATTCGGAACCAGCGTGACCTCGTCTACACCGGCCGCAGCATTGAGAACCCCCGGCGTATTCGCGCCGTAGATCTTGAGCGAAGTGTGATGCGTCGAGATAAGCGTCCATGCACCGCATTCCAGAAAGTGCGCTGCCACCGCAACTGCGAGGGCCGCCCCTTCTTCCGGATCGGTTGCCGAACCAAGCTCGTCGAGCAGCACCAACGATTGCGCATCAGCCAGTCGCGAGAGGCGATTGAGATTGACAATGTGGGCAGAAAACGTGGAAAGCTCCGCCTCGATTGATTGTGCGTCGCCGATGTCCGCGAGAAGCGCAGAGAAGATAGGAAAGCCAGCCGCTGTCGCGGGCACGGGCAAGCCGGCTTGTGCCATCATGGCCAGAAGCGCCGTTGTCTTCAGCGTCACGGTTTTACCGCCTGTATTTGGCCCGCTGATGATAAGCTGCCGCGTTTCTCCCGCAAGTTCAAGCGTCAGCGGAACGATTGTTCCGCCCGTCGTGCGCAGGTGACGCTCCAGCAGCGGATGCCGAGCCTCCTCGAGGTATAACCGGCCGGGTCTGATGGCCGGAACCGCACAGCGGTAGTCGCGCGCGAATCGGGCACGGGCCAGCATCGTGTCGACGAGCGCCAGCACGCGGGCGCCTTCGACCAGCGCATGCGAGTAACCGCTCACTTGACGCGTCAGCGCCACGAAAATGAGATGAATTTCCGCCTGCTCTTCCTCAATGAGCCGGACGAGCTCGTTGTTCTGCTCAATCGTTTCGAGTGGCTCCACATAAACGGTCTGCCCCGACGAGCTCGCACCATGGACTACGCCGGAGACACGCCTCTTCAACTCGCTGCGGACTGGGATGACAAAACGGTCGCCGCGAATGGTGATGACATCGTCCTGCGTGGAGCCCTCGCCAGAAAGTCTGCGCAAAGCCGAGCGCAGCGACTCTTCGATAGCCCGCTGCTGTCGTTCCTGTTCTCGCCGGATCCGATGCAGCTCCGCCGATGCGTCATCGGCGAGTGTGCCATCAGGCATGATCTTGCGTTCGATCGATTCAACGAGGGGCCTCAGCGACGATCCCGCGAGCCCGGTAGAAAGTTCCGAGAGCCCCGACAGCTTGCCGGCCAGCCGGGCCGGCGGTTCCTGCAATAGTGCCTGCCACGCGGCTACGTCATTGGCCAAACGCGCGATCGATTGCAACTCCGAAGCTTCCAGCGCCGCCCCGGGGATCTGCGCCTTTGCGGCGAGCTGCGTAGGATCGAACAGGCCACCCAGCGGAATGGACACCTGCTCCTCCAGCAGAAGGCGAACCTCGCCCCATAACTGATGCTGCCGGTTAATCCAGTTCTCATCCCCAGAAGGCCGTAACGCAAGAATGGCTCCCCGCCCGACCGGCGAAGCTGCGTATCCCGCAACGAACGCGAGCAAAGGCTCCCATTCGAGCGCCACAGCATCCGCGTTTTCGATCGCCGACGGGATTGGATCAAGAAGAGACATCTGCAGGCCTTATCTTACCGGGGTTGCGGCCCCACCTTCCATGATCAAAGGTTGAACAAAATGATTTCACTTGTGCACCTATAGTACGTAGCGTACTATTACGTTGCGTACTATGCAGAACGATTCCTTGCTCGGATTCGCATTGCTCGGGCTGCTGCACCAGCAGCCCATGTCGGGCTATGACCTGCGCAAGATGTTTGCCTCCACGGCCATGGGTAGCTTCAGTGACAGCCCGGGCGCGATCTATCCTGCGTTGAAACGGCTCGAGACGCGCGGCCTGGTGCGGGGAACAGTGGAGAAATCGAATGGCCTGCGGCAGCGACGGGTCTTCCGTAACACACCCAGGGGGATGGCGGCTCTCAAAGCATGGCTCAGGAAACCACTGACGCGAGACGATGTGATTCGCAGCCTCGACGGCGTCATGCTGAGATTCTCTGTCATGGACTTCACGCTGGGCGAGGAGCAATCTGTGCGGCTCCTGGAGCAATTGATCGGGGAGATCTCAGGCTACATTCCCAGTCTCCGGCAATATTTAGAAGTGCATGCACCCGAGATGCCCTTGTCGGGCCGGCTAGCTCTCGAGTGCGGGATCTATGCGTACGAAGCGCAACTCAAGTGGGCGAAAAGTTCGCTGGCCCGATACGAACGAAAGAACGGGGGTAAGTCATGAATTGGCGTGTAGGGTTGTTCTGTTTGATGAGCGGGCTGTTCTTTACAGTTTCTGCCGCAGGCACGGGACACTTCGGCTGGTGGTTGCTCTCGGGCGGGCTGATCGCAACATCGATGGCCCCGATCCTGATATATGGCCCGCAGAAGCTGACGGCGCAGTTCAGCGCCATCTCGCTGGCCATCATCGTGGTTGGCCTTGTTTGCACAGTGTCAGAGGGAATCCTGTTCTACCCCGATCAACGGGCGCAGATGACGAAATCGCTCTGGAGCGGCATCGTACTGTACCTGATAGCTTCGGCTGTGATGGTGGTGCTGGCGCGGGTGCTGAAGCTTGGGCGGGAGTCGGCGATTACCGTGGAATCTCGCACTGTCACAAGCGTCGTGCCAATGGTGTTGCTCAGCGCCCTTTCGTATGTGCTCTACTACATGGTCTTCGGTGCAATCACGTTTCAGTTCTTCACGAAGAAGTATTACCCACACGCGACCGAGCAAGTTGCGGCCCTCGGCGGGTGGTTCTGGGGATACCAGTTGGCACGCGGCCTGCTGATGGTGCTGGCGATACTGCCGGTGATCTGCACGCTTCGCTTGCCGCGTTGGAAAGCCGCGTTCGTTGTTGGACTGCTGGTGTGGATCGTGGGTGGAGGGGCGCCGCTCCTCGTCCCCAATCCACAGATGGAGCCCTTGCAGCGCTATGAGCACATCATGGAGATCTTCACCCAGAACTTCTCGCTGGGCGTAACTGCGACGCTATTGCTGCGCAAGAGATCCGCTTCTGTGATAACCCCGGCCCAGCACGCTACTACGACCTAACTGTCTCCCGAGGACTTTGGGGTAGAGGCAGGCGCGGGCGGAGCCGCCGCAGCGTTCGGCGTGCTCGTGGAGGAACCGTCCGGCTTGGCCGCTTCCTTTGTTTCGCCCGGCTTCGATTCTGTCGTAGATTCGGACGGGGATTCGGAACTCTTCGGCGCGTAGTCGTTCACGTACCATCCGGCACCCTTGAATTGGAACCGCGGAGCCGTCAACGGGCGCATCAGGGTCTCTTTGCCGCATTTCGGACAGACCTTCTCCGGCTCGGCTGAAAAGCTCTGAATCTTTTCAAATCGATGCCCGCAGTTTGTGCAGCGGTAAGGGTACAGGGGCAAGGCTCTTCTAGTCTCCTGCAAGAGTCGTTCTCTATCTCTATTGTAGCGGCAGGGCAAAGCAGACAGCACAAGTTATGTACCGCGCTGCTTCGTCTCCTTCCGCTGAAAAGGCTATTTGTGCGCCGTAACTGGAACCGAGGCCTCGTGATCCTCCCAGGCCAGCGCAATGGTACCCTTGCCGCCGCCGTTGTCCTTGATGGACCACGCCAGGTTCTCGACCGTCGCGGATGGCTTGCTCATTTTCATCTTCACCTTGCCCAGATCCTGTGAAGCATCGTAGGCCAGCCCCCACTCACCCGTCTTTTTGTTGACAATCAGCGCCCACTGGTCTGGGTCGGAAATGTCGACGAAGAGTGTGTAGTCGCCTGCAGGAACCGAGAGCTCGCCGATCATCAGGTCGCCATCAGTGTGCAGAGCCGTCGCGGAATTGGCACCAGCCCGCCACACAGGATAGTGCGGGTTATGGCTGATGAGTCCGTCTTTTGTAAAGATCTTGCCCTCCCGACCCTTCACTCCAGGCGACGAGTAGCTGATGGTCACCTCATGACCTCCGATCGATCCTGTCGCTTTTCCGGGCGGACTCGCCGGCGGCTTCTGCTGAGCAAGCAGACTGCTAGCAGCGAAGAGAAGTCCGGCACAAACGAAGAGATGCTTCATGGTATGATTCTCCTCCGGCAGCGGCGTGAAAACAGCCGCCGCAACGGGATTGATTGTCGCACCGCGGGGTTCGAGTGGAAAAGTCCAACTGCTGAATGTGGACCAGCGATTCAGTCACATTCCCGAAACTGCTATGATTCGTCCGTGCAGCAGAAGAGGACAAATGGATCGCCCGGCGCGCGGTTTCACGCAGCGGCCGATGAAGAGAAGCCTCTTCAAGTCGTGGGCGCGATCAACGCCTATGCAGCACGGATGGCGGAGGCAACCGGCTTCCGCGCGCTTTATCTCTCAGGTGGTGGAGTCGCGGCCAATTCCCTCGGCGTGCCCGATCTCGGCATCAGCACCATGGAAGACGTGCTGACCGATGTCCGGCGCATCACCGACGTTACAAGGTTGCCGCTGCTTGTCGATATCGATACCGGCTGGGGCAGCGCATTTAATATTGCCCGAACTATCCGATCGATGATCAAGGCCGGCGCCGCGGCAGTGCACATGGAAGACCAGGTCGGCGCAAAACGCTGCGGACATCGTCCCGGCAAGGAACTTATCCCCGCAGAAGAGATGGTCGATCGCATCAAAGCTGCTGTGGATGCGCGCACCGACGAGCACTTCGTCCTGATGGCGCGGACAGACGCGCTCGCCGGCGAAGGCCTGCCGGCGGCGATCGAGCGCGCACAGGCTTATGTCGCCGCTGGCGCCGACATGATCTTCGCTGAAGCGGCGACTGAATTGCAGCAGTACACCGCCTTCCGCAAAGCCGTCGGCGTCCCGATCCTAGCCAACATCACCGAGTTCGGCCAGACGCCACTGTGGACACGCGAGGAGTTGGCGGCGGCCGGAGTCGACATCATTCTCTACTGCTGCGCGGCTTACCGGGCCATGAACGCGGCAGCGCTGAAAATCTACGAGGCGATCCGCAGCGAGGGCACGCAAAAGCATGTGATCCCGATGATGCAGACGAGGGCCGAACTGTACAAATTCCTCGACTATCACTCCTTTGAACAGAAACTCGATTCGCTGTTCGCAAAGGGAAAAGAGCATAAGTAGACACGTTCACCGCTGATCCGTTAGCTTGATGCTCTACAGGGGTATCTATGAGCAAAGAAATCGACGCTGCGCCGCCGGCGTTCAAGCCAAAGAAATCCGTTGCACTGTCGGGAACACCGGCGGGTTCCACCGCGCTCTGCACCGTGGGCCACAGCGGCAACGATCTGCACTATCGCGGATACGACATCAAGGATCTGGCGACGCACTGTGAATTCGAAGAGGTTGCCTACCTGCTTGTTCACGGCAAGCTGCCCAGCGTGGCAGAACTCGCCGCCTACAAGGCAAGCCTCCGTCCATTGCGCAGTCTGCCTGCTGCGGTCAAGCAGGCGCTTGAACTGCTGCCTCCCTCGACGCACCCTATGGACGTCCTGCGCACCGCAGTCTCGGTCCTCGGTTGTGTGCTCCCCGAAAGCGAAAGCCACAAAGAGACCGGAGCCCGCAAAATAGCCGACACACTTCTGGCGAGCCTGGGATCGATGCTCCTCTATTGGCACCACTATGCGCGCAACGGTCGCCGCATCGAAGTCGAGCGTTTCGAAGATTCGATTGCCGCGCACTTCCTGCACTTGCTGCACGGGGTGGCGCCGAAGGACGAATGGACGGCAGCATTGCAGACTTCCCTGATCCTGTACGCAGAGCACGAGTTCAATGCATCCACATTTACGGCTCGTGTCATTGCCGGGACCGGTTCCGACATCTACTCCTGCATCACCGGAGCCATTGGGGCATTGAAAGGTCCCAAGCATGGCGGCGCCAATGAAGTTGCGCTCGAGATTCAGAAACGTTATCGGCGGCCGGACGAGGCTGAAGCAGATATGCGATGGCGCGTTGGCGAACGCGAAGTGATTATCGGCTTCGGGCACCCCGTCTACACCATCAGTGATCCAAGAAGCGACATCATCAAGGAAGTTTCGCGCGGGTTATCGGTCGCCGCAAATGATTTGAGGCTTTTTAATGTTGCGGAGCGCATCGAGACCACAATGCACGACGCCAAACGCATGTTCCCCAACCTCGACTGGTACAGCGCCGTCGCCTACGACTTGATGGGCATTCCTGTGGACCTGTTTACACCGCTATTCGTCATCGCCCGAACCGCGGGCTGGTGCGCCCACGTGATCGAGCAGCGCCAGGACGGAAAGATCATCCGCCCCTCAGCAAACTACACAGGGCCTGAGCCGAGGAAATTCGTCCCGATCGGGCAGCGTAATTAGCAAGCTTGACAGGAGAAATTGCGTTGTCATCGCAAGTCAGCAACGAACGGCCCGCCCCGGACAAAGTGATCACTGATATCGCCGACTATGCTCTCGAATATCCGATCAAGAGCGATCTGGCCTACGAAACTGCTCATTATTGTCTGCTGGATACACTCGGTTGCGGCCTCGAAGCGCTCGAATACCCGGCATGCACTAAGCTCCTCGGGCACATCGTGCCGGGAACTGTTGTACCCCATGGAGCGCGCGTGCCGGGAACCAGCTTTCGGCTCGATCCCGTGCAAGCCGCGTTCAACATTGGCACGATGGTTCGGTGGCTCGACTACAACGACACCTGGCTCGCCGCCGAATGGGGCCATCCCTCCGACAATCTCGGCGGAATTCTGGCCGTGGCGGACTGGCTCACGCGCACCGGTGCCGCCGAGGGCAAGCCGCTCTTGCGGATGAGAAACGTGCTCACAGCAATGATCAAGGCCCACGAGATCCAGGGCTGCATTGCGCTCGAGAACTCGTTCAATAAGGTGGGCCTCGACCACGTGGTCCTGGTGAAGGTTGCCTCCATCGCCGTTGTCTGCGGTCTGCTTGGCATGACCCGCGATCAGACCACTAATGCCATTTCGCTGGCCTGGGTTGACGGCCAGAGTCTTCGAACCTACCGCCACGCTCCGAACACTGGCTCTCGCAAAAGCTGGGCCGCGGGCGACGCAACCAGCCGTGCGGTGCGCCTCGCATTGATGGCAAAAGCCGGAGAGATGGGTTACCCCTCAGCCCTTACCGCGAAGACGTGGGGATTCTATGACGTCTCGTTCCATGGCCAGGAATTCAGATTCCAGCGTCCCTACTCAAGCTATGTCATGGAAAACGTCCTCTTCAAGATCAGCTACCCGGCCGAGTTCCACGCCCAGACAGCCGTTGAAGCCGCGATAACACTCAAGAAGAAGCTGGATGAGCGAGGCAAAGCCGCCGACGACATCCGGCGAATCACGATCCACACCCACGAAGCGTGCCTTCGCATCATCGACAAGAGGGGGCCGCTCTCGAATCCCGCTGACCGCGACCATTGCGTGCAGTACATGATCGCGATCCCGTTGATCTTCGGCCGCCTGACCGCAGCCGATTACGAAGACAAGGTTGCTGCTGACCCGCGCATCGACATCTTGCGTGCTAAGGTTGAATGCGTCGAAGAGCCGCGGTTCACGAAGGATTATCACGATACGGAGCAGCGCTCGATCGCCAATTCCCTGCGCATCGAGCTGAGCGACGGCGCCGTTCTCGAAGAGACGGTGGAATACCCCATCGGACACAAACGGAGGCGCAAGGAAGGCATGCCGCTGCTGGTTGAGAAGTTCAAGCGCAGCCTGGCGCGCCGATTCGGCGAGGAACAGCAGCAGAGGATACTCGACGCTTCGATGAATCGTGAAAAACTGGAGAAGATGCCAGTCAGCGACTACGTCGATCTCTACGTCGTCTGATCGGATGGACAGCTGGGGTTTGCGTTCACAGACCACCGGTTGCAGCGTAATGGGCCCGCGTGTTTGACTTGGGTCCGAAGGATATCTACAGACGATGGCATACATTCTGGCTTTGGACCAGGGAACCACAAGTTCGCGCGCGATTCTCTTCGACGAAGCGGGTGCAATTGCCGCGGTAGCGCAGCACGAATTTCAACAGTTCTACCCGCAAGCCGGCTGGGTGGAACACGATCCGACCGAAATTCTTACCAGCCAGATGGCGTGTGCCGTCGAAGCGCTCGGCAAGGTCGGAGCGCGACCCCGCGACGTAGCCGCTATCGGAATCACCAACCAGCGCGAGACGGTAATCGTCTGGGAACGCGCGACCGGTAAGCCGATCTATCCCGCGATCGTGTGGCAGGACCGTCGCACAGCTGCAATGTGTGCCGCGCTCGAGGAAAGCGGACTCGGCGACACTGTCTCCACCAAAACCGGCCTCGTGCTCAATCCTTATTTTTCCGCAACCAAAGTACGCTGGATTCTCGACAACGTCGCGGGCGCACGCGAGATGGCCAATCGCGGCGAGCTTGCGTTCGGCACCGTCGACTCCTGGCTCATCTGGCATCTCACTAGCGGCATGCGCCATGTAACGGACGTGACGAACGCCTCGCGCACCTTGCTGTACAACATCGTCAGAGGTGAGTGGGATTCCGAACTGCTCCGCATTTTCGACATTCCCGCAGGCATGCTGCCCGAGGTCGTCTGGTCCAGCCAGTTGGTCGGCGACGTCACGACGACCCTCGGCTTGGGCAGCGTGAACATCGCCGGCATCGCGGGCGATCAGCAGGCGGCGCTCTTTGGCCAGCTCTGCTGGAATGCAGGCGAGGCAAAAAATACCTACGGAACTGGATGCTTCCTCCTGCAGAACATCGGAACTCAGTTCCTGCGATCGAAGCACAAGCTGATCACCACCGTCGCGGCAAGCGCTCACAAGCGACTCGAATACGCCTTTGAGGGCAGCATCTTTATAGGAGGTGCGGTGGTGCAGTGGCTGCGCGACAATCTCCGCTTCATAGGAGCCTCCGCCGAGGTGGAAACACTCGCAGCCGGCGTGCCAGACACCGGCGGTGTGGTATTTGTGCCTGCATTTGTCGGCCTCGGCGCTCCGCATTGGGATCCGCATGCCGCTGGTCTGCTCATCGGACTCCGCCGCGACACCAAACCGGGTCACATTGCACGCGCTGCGCTCGAGAGCATCGCCTTCCAGGTTGCCGATGTACTCGACGCCGTGCATAGTGAGACGGAAACACCGTTGGGGACCCTCCGGGTTGATGGCGGTGCCGCAACAAACGACCTGATGATGCAATTCCAGGCAGACGTGCTGGGCGTGCCTGTTGTGCGCCCTTGTGTGACGGAAACAACAGCCTTGGGGGCAGCCTATCTTGCCGGCCTCGCCGTTGATTTTTGGGCAAGTCCGGATGACTTGAGTGCCAGGCGGCAGGGGGATGTCCGCTTTGAGCCGCGGATGGATGAAAACGAGCGCTCCAAGCGTCGCGCCTCGTGGCAGCGTGCGGTAGAGCGTTCAAAACGCTGGACAGAATAGGAGAACAAGATGCGCAGGGACGAAATGCTGCGCAGGATTCGTGAACGCCAGGACCCCTGGGATATCGCCGTTATCGGCGGCGGAGCAACGGGCGTCGGCGTAGCGGTCGACGCAGCCGCACGTGGCTTCGATGCAGTCCTGGTTGAGGCTCACGACTTCGGCAAGGGTACGAGCAGCCGCAGCACCAAGCTGGTGCATGGCGGCGTACGTTATCTCGAACAGGGCAACATCCCCTTGGTGATGTCGGCGCTCAAGGAGCGTGGTCTGCTGCGCCAGAATGCTCCGCACCTGGTTCACGATCTCGCGTTTGTTGTCCCCAACTACTCTTGGTGGGAGGCGCCTTTCTACGGAATTGGCCTGAAGCTCTATGATTTGCTCGCCGGCAAGTACGGATTTGGCGCGTCGAAACTGCTGAGCAAGGAAGAGACGCTCGAGCGCCTGCCTGCCCTGGAACCAGAAGAACTCCGCGGCGGCGTCGTCTACTACGATGGACAGTTCGACGACGCCCGCCTTCTCATCCATCTTGTCATGACTGCTGCGGACCACGGCGCTGCCGTGGCGAACTATTGTCCTGCAACCAGTTTGTTGCGCGACAGCGATGGTTATGTGAATGGATTCACGGTCCGCGACGAAGAATCCGGCGAGGAATTAGCTGTTCCGGCGCGCGTAGTGATCAATGCGACAGGTGTCTTCACCGACAATATTCGCCGTATGGCTGACCCTGAAGCTCAACCACTCATGGTGACCAGCCAGGGAATCCACCTCGTCTTCGACCGCTCCTTCCTTAAAGGCGACACAGCCCTCATGGTGCCGCGCACCAGCGATGGGCGCGTGCTTTTCGTCATTCCCTGGCATGGACACGCCGTTGCAGGGACAACCGATACACCGGTTGACGCCCCGAGCCTTGAACCGAAACCGCTCGACGAGGAGATTGAGTTCATCCTCGAAACTGCCGGCCGCTATCTCACGCGCCCGCCCAGCCGCACAGATGTCCTCTCTGTTTACGTAGGATTGCGTCCGCTGGTGAAGTCAGGCGATGGCCAGGGAAGCACGTCGGCCATCTCCCGCGATCACGTGATTCATGTCGATACTTCCGGCCTCCTGACCATCACGGGCGGGAAGTGGACCACCTATCGCCACATGGCGGAGGACTGCGTTGACCATGCCATTACGCTGGGCCGTCTGCGCGACGAACCCTGCCCCACCAGGAACCTGAAGATCCACGGCTATGCTGAACCTCCCGCTTCTGGAAACGAGGAGGACCCACTCGAGGTTTACGGCTCCGATGCCAGTGAGATTCGAGCATTGGCGCGGGATCCGGAACTGGCAAAGCGGTTGCACCCCGCTCTTCCAAATATCGGCGCTGAGGTGGTTTGGGCGGTCCGATCCGAGATGGCTCGCAGTGTTGAAGACGTTTTGGCACGTCGCACCCGTTCGCTCTTCCTCGAGTCACGGGCAGCAATGCAGATGGCGAGACCCGTGGCCCGTTTGATGGCCGTTGAGCTTGGCCGTGATGATGCGTGGATCGCGGCGCAGACGCAGGAGTTCTGCACGCTCGCAAAACAGTACACTGTTTGAAGTCCCCTCCCCCGGAGGTCAACGATGTCGACACGATGCACGCACGTCAAGGATCACGCCAGGAATGTCAAGCCCCACACAAAGGGATGCGAAGAGTGCCTGAAGATCGGTGACACCTGGGTACATTTGCGCATGTGCCTCGAATGCGGACACGTGGGCTGCTGCGACTCATCGAAGAACCGCCATGCCCGCGCGCACTTCCATGTGACACAGCATCCGCTCATCCAATCAGCCGAACGCGGCGAAGACTGGCGCTGGTGCTACATCGACGAGACGTACCTCTGATCAATCGCTGCATTAATACGTCTCTGAACGGGCAAGACCTTAAACAGCTGCAGAAATCACACTCGAGGCGAAGCCCGACTTGACTCGTGGTGCAGAGCGCTCGTAAATCTCGGGCCTTAGCCCCTGAAGAATGCGTAGAGCTTTCCTTCATCCATCATGTGAGCGGGCGCCTAGGCCGGCTGCACCTCGATCGCCTTTGACTCCCCATCGAGCTTAGTGATCTTGAAGCTGCGAATCTGCCCCGCACGCAACGGCTCTGGGCCGGCAGACGGAGCCGGAGCATTTCCCTTCCAGCGTGCCTGCAACATCGACGTCAGTGACGACAGATTAGCGTTCCCCTCGGACTTCGACTCTACAGCTGCTGTCCCCACCTTGCTCGCGCGGCACACCCCGAAAATATTCTCGCCCAGCTCGACCGCGGCACCTGTCGCCGATTCCTCAACTACGCGGCCGGAGACCACATCCCCCACCTTGTGCTCGGCGATGTACTCGTCAATGCTGGTCGGCACGAGTTGCTTCATGCTGAGTTTGATCTGCCTCTTCTCCGGCGCGATCCCCAGCACCTGCGCCTTCACAACCTGGCCGACGCGCAAAACATCCTGTGGATGGTGAATGCGTTTCTCCGCGCTGATCTCGCTCACGTGTACAAGCCCTTCAACACCCTCGGCAATCTGTATGAACGCGCCGAACGGCATAAGCTTCGTAACTGGCCCCTCAATCTGCGAACCCACCGTGAAACGCTGCGTAACATCTGACCACGGGTCGGTAAGGGTCTGTTTGAGGCCGAGCGAGATGCGGCGCTCCTCAGGCTTGATGCCCAGGATCACCGCATCTACCTGGTCCCCCTGCTTCACTACATCTGACGGATGCCGAACTTTCCTGCCCCATGACATCTCTGAAATGTGAATGAGACCTTCCACACCCGGTTCGATCTCCACGAACGCGCCGAAATCCATGAGACGCGTCACAGCTCCGGTGACGCGCTGGCCCGCTTGGTATTTAGTAGCGGCTGCTTCCCAAGGCTCCGCCTGCAGTTGCTTCAGGCCAAGAGAGATTTTCTTTGTCTCCGGATCCACCTTGAGAATGCGAACCTGAATCTTCTGGTCGACCGAGAGCACATCCTCCGGCCTGCTGATGCGGCTCCAGGAGATGTCGCTCACGTGCAGCAGCCCGTCGAAGCCTCCAAGATCGACGAATGCCCCGTACGGTACGAGACTACGCACTGTCCCCTCGAGCACGTCTCCCGGCTGCAGAACAGCGATACGACCTTCCAGCGCCGAACGCGCCTGCTCCTCCAGCACAACGCGCCGGTCGACCACCACGTCTTCATCCGTGACATCGAGCTTGGTGATGCGGCATGTGATCTCAGTTCCAACAAGCCGTTCCAGTTCCGCGGCATCATGCGTACCGCTGCGGCTCGCAGGCATAAAAGCGCGCACGCCCACGTCAACCGTAAGACCGCCCTTCACCACGCCAGTCACTGTTCCAACGACGGCTGTCTTCTGTTTGAAAGCCTCCTCCAGGGCCGTCCAATCATGCGGCTGCGCAACCTTGAAGCGCGTCAGATCGTAGTAGCCCTCCTCGTTGCGCCCCTTCACCGAAACAAAAACCGGCTCGCCTGCCTTCACACCTTCCGCGTTGGCGGGAAAAGCCGAGCGTGGAAGCACGCCTTCGATCTTGTATCCAATATCGACGAACACCTGCTCAGCCGAGACTGAGATGACGGTGCCCTCGATCTGCTTTGCGCCTGACTCAGTTTTGTGCGTATGGCTCCGCTCAAACTGAGAGAGTATGTCGGCGAAATTCTCCAGAGGCTCGGTGGGCGCTTCCGCTGGAGTCTCCCCAGCGGCGGGTTCAGAAGATTCTGCGGCAACGGACTCGACTGCCGCCGTCGCAGCCGGCTCGGCAACCGATTCCCGCCATGGTTGGGCTGGCGGTTCTGCAGGCTGATCGCCACTGGTTACGGGTGCTTCGGACTCAGGCTGGAACTCGGGAACGGTATCAGTGCTCATGATGTGTACATATCCATTGTCCCACGCAGAACCCGTAATTTCCCCGACCGGACTTCATCTCACGAGGTTGACAATTACTGCGGAAACTCCGCCACCTTCGGGTCCACCCGATGTGGCGCAAGGTGAGTCGGACCACCCTTGTCATCGATCACGTTTGAAATCTCGCCCTTGTCATCCAGGGCCACGGTTATCATGTGATGGAAGCGCACGCCCGGCTTGACCGGAACCTCGATCGCCCGCGAAAGCGTCACGTTCGGGTGGCGAAAGACGCTGTAGATCCCGAGTCCCCAGGCCTCGTGCGTCGTCACGTTATCTGCAACCTTGTAGGACGCCCAGCCGTTTGTGCCGGGCGCGGAAATATAGCTCGGCTGATCCGGCGGATCGTACGGAACTTCGGACTGGTAGAAGTAGGTGCGGCCATGATTCCCGTTCCACAGCACTTGGAACTGCTGGTGGTGCTCGACAAATAACCCGTATGCTGTGACGTTGTTGCCGTTCACAATAAGGCCGCGGAGGCTCGGATTCTTCGTCCACCCCACCTCATTACCATGATCCGCGCGCCAGATCCACGTGTGATCCACGATCGTGTCGTTCGCGTTGATCTCCAGATTTGTCGCAGTCCGCCCTTCAGTCGCGCCTCCCACGCGGAAAAATACATCGTGCAACGTGATGGGATCCCGCTGATGATCTGCCTTGCGTCCCCTCGGCCCAACCACGAGCAGATTAGCCGACATCTCCGGTCCGGCATCGAACAACAGTCCAGCGATCTCGATGCCGTCCACATCCGCAGTCCTCATCGCCTCAACGCCGCTTGGAGGCCGCAACGTAGCGAATCCGAGCCCCATCACCACCGTATCGGGCCATGTGATAAGAATCGTATCTCGCAGGTCGTAAACTCCCGGCGTAAAAAGCACATTCTTTCGCTCCGCCAACTGACGATTGATCATCACGCCGTCATCCACCCCGGGCCGCGCCACATAAAACTGGCTCAACGGAATCAATCGTCCCGGCGTCCCGCCTCCGTGCCACGTCACGCCTGCACTGTCCTTGCGCAACTCCGGCACGCGGACCGACCAATCCCCCTTCGCATCCACTTCGAGAAATGGCCTCTCGCGAACAATCGGCGTTCGCGCAATCTTCGTGTACGGCGGCTCCGGCCACTCGCCCTCCGGGGAATTTGGAACACCCACGAACACCATGTTCCAGTTCGCCCCGGTCCAGCTGCCCCACTCGTCGTTGCGCGAAATCCACTGCTGCTGCGGCCCTGCGCCCACGTTTCCATCAATGACTGAATCGGACATCCAACCACCACTCGCCCAGCCACCCTTCTGGTGCAGCACAATGTTCCCCAGCACGTGCATGCGACGAAATGGTGCTGCTTGCGATACCGCCCACTGCATCGTCCCCCCGGTCGGGGTCACGGAGAGACCTTCCGCCGCTCGCCAGAATGTGCACGTCGCGTTGTTATGCGGAAGGCTCGCATCCGAATGGACGTTGCCGATGATGTGCACCGCATCCGGCGTTGCGCCAAGCCCGATCACCTCGGTATAGAAACCCACCGGTATGTCCACGTGATACTCGCCCGGCAAGAACAGCAAGACATAGCGAGCTGTTCCGAATTCGCTGTGTTGCTGAATCGCGTAAACCTTATCGATCTGCGCCTGGATATCAGCGGAGGACATTGACGGCGAAAACAGCAGCACATTCGGTCCAAGATCGGGCCGTCCGGCCGCCGTCGCGCCATGTTTTTGTTGAGCGGACAAACCTGCGCCGAAAAGACAAGCTGCGGCAATTGCCAACCTGAAGCTTTCTCGAGATACCTGTAAGATCGCCATCGATAAGATCCCTCGTGACTTCGAGTTGAGAGACGTAAGCATCCTATGCCATCCAACTGCTACTGCGCCTGTGTAGGTGGACACAACCCCGCCCAACAGGCGAAAATTGCCAACGCACAGGAAAGGCTCATCACCATGGGACCAATTTCACGCAGAGAATTTGTGCGTCTTGGCGGAGGCGCCGTTGCCGCGGGCGCCGTTGCCAAAACGACTCTGTTGGTA
>Ga0335079_10001618_pt1 | contig 25702 bp, 15 predicted proteins | sample Lox_Sample_33_FD_206719 | JGI IMG/M metagenome (GOLD analysis project Ga0335079, IMG submission 206719) | Soil microbial communities from Loxahatchee National Wildlife Refuge, Florida, United States - Lox_Sample_3.3 | ecosystem: Environmental > Terrestrial > Soil > Wetlands | place: USA...
CTGAAAAATTGTCGGTCTACGGCGGCTTCGCGGTTACCCACGGAGCCCATTCGGGCATCGGCACCCTGCCGATCGTTTATTTCGGAAACGAAGAGCAGAAGAAAAAATATTTGCCGAAACTGGCGACCGGCGAATGGATTGGGGCGTATTGCCTCTCCGAACCACAAGCCGGGTCCGATTCGCAGAACTCTCTTACCCGTGCGGAATTGAACGCGGAAGGCACGCACTACATCCTGAACGGCCAGAAGATGTGGATTACGAACGGCGGCTTCGCGGATGTGTACATTGTGTTTGCCAAAGTGAACGGCGAAAAGTTCACTGCCTTCATCGTCGAGCGGACGTTCCCCGGCTTCAAGCCCGGCAACGAAGAACACAAGATGGGGATTCACGGCAGTTCGACGACGCCGATCTTTCTGGAAAACTGCAAGGTGCCCAAGGAAAACGTGCTGCACGAAATTGGCCGTGGGCACATCGTGGCGTTCAACATTTTGAACGCGGGGCGTTTCACGCTAGGTGCTTCGTGTGTGGGCGGTTCGAAGCATGTGCTGCATGACAGTTCGAAATACGCGAAGGAGCGCAAAGCCTTCGGAAAGTCCATCGGCGACTTCGGGCTGATGAAAGAAAAGCTGGCCGAAATGGCGGTGCAGATTTTTGCGGTGGAATCGATGGTGTACCGTTCCGCTGGAAATATTGAAGCGGCGATGGCCGCCGCCGCGGGATCGGGCGACAAAATTCAGAACACTATGAAAGTGCTGGAAGAGTACGCGATTGAGAGCTCAATTTCGAAAGTGTATGGCAGCGAGATGTTGGATGGAGTGGTGGATTCGGGCGTCCAGATGTACGGCGGCTATGGCTTCCACGAGGACTATCCCGTCTGCCGCGCTTATCGCGATTCGCGCATCAATCGCATTTTCGAAGGTACCAACGAGATCAATCGCATGCTCATCATCCAGATGCTGATGAAACGAGCGATGAGCGGACAGCTGGCGCTGATTCCTGCGGCGATGAAACTGGCCGATGAAATCCTGGCAGGCCCGTCGTTCGAAGAAGCGCCGGAAGGCGTGCTGGCGGAAGAGGCACGCGTGGTGGCCAGCGCCAAGAAAATGTTCCTGCAGGCGGCTGGCGGGGCGGTGCAGAAGTTCCGCGAAAAGCTGGCAGAAGAGCAGGAGTTGATTGGCGCGCTGTCGAACATGGTGATGGAAATCTACGCGATGGAAAGTTGCTTGCTGCGGGCACAGAAGTCGGCAGCAGGCCGGGGCGAAGCCGCGGCGCAGACGATGATCGATGCGGCGCGAATCTTTATCGCGGATGCCGCCGAGCGCGTGGAACATGAAGCGCGGCGCGCGATTACCGCGGTACACGAAGGCGATATGCTCACGACGCAGATGGCTGTACTGAAGCGCTTCGGGAAACGCGGTCCGGTGGATACGATTGCGTTGCGGCGGCGCGTCGCGGCGGCGGTTCAAGCGCAGGACCGCTATCCGTTCGAAAGCCGTTAACTCACTGACCGGGACTTCGGCTGCGGTGCAAGTCGCGGCTCGCTAAGTCGCAATCTGCACCAATTCTGGCTTGGAATTCTTCGTGGGGCCGCCGCTGCCCCAGCGCGATGGCTTTTCCGCGCCGCGCCGCAAGCGGTTCATGAGCGAGCCGATGCCGACCGACCCGCGCACGAAATGGCCGACGCGAAGCGGGCCCGCCACCTTCACGCTGCGAAGCCAATGGATGCCGGTGCTGGCCAGGCAGCCGCACTCCGCGCAGTTCGGCTCGCCGCCAAATACGCAGGGCTCGACGCGCGTTTGCAAATCCGCGGAATAGTTGGCAGACATCTTGGCGAAAAGACAGTCCGCTGGATTCGGAGGCGGCTGCAAAAAAGAGCGCGCCAGTCCAGGATGCATCAGGAACTTCGGATAGGCTGCGCCAAGCGGCGGGAGTAATTCCGCGAGACTCTCGCGATCTGCGGGCGTCAAGCGCTCCGGGCTCTCCTCACCGTGTTGCGGAGTGTACAGACTGACCCACATCTGGGCGACTTCTGGACGCTCATTCCAAAAAGAAACGTATTCCTCTAAATAGCCGGGTCGCCGCAGCATCGGGCGTGTAATCACCCAATGGATGTTGACGGTACGTCCGGCAATATTTTTAAGGACACGTTCGTACGTGGCAGGTTTGCGGCGCTCGTCGTGATGCTCCGGCAATCCGTCCACGGATACAGTCACCCGGACGCGTGGCAACTCCATCCATTCCATCGGGATCGGAATCACGCCGCTGGTCACGAGCAAAGTAAAAACGCCCATGGAACTGAGCGTCGGCAGAATAGCGCTGAGTTCGCGATGGCGAACCAGCGGTTCGCCGCCGACGAGCGAGACCTGCATCGGTTGATGCCTGCGCACCAGGTCCAAGACGCCGTTGACGAGCGCGTCGCCACGAAAATCACGAAGCTCGCGCAGGAGCTTGCCCCCGCCGAGGTGCGCATCGCCATAGGCGTAACAGCCGGGGCAACTCAGAGGACACTCACGCGTGATTTCAATGGAGAGCATGGGAGCTTTGCCAGTCAGAACTTTTCCCCAGGCGCTGAGCAATTGGCGTGGCGAGATGCTCGAATTTGCCCGAGCTGCTGTCATTTCTCCTTTGATGCAGCGAAAGTTCTGCAAGCTGTATGCGCCGGAAAATTGAATCTTTTTCGCATTTCCAATGTTTCGAAACCATCGCGGCCAATTGTTGTCGGAAAAAATAGAGGCCGTGCATAAAGCGAGCAGAGTCAAATACCCTGCCGCCAGTACATGCATGGACACTTACCGAGCTTTCGTCCGTCCGTCGCGCAAAGATTCGGTTAAGCTGAGTCTTCACGGGTCATCTTCTCGGGTCACTCATCTTCCGCGTTGATCGAGTATAGGGAATGTCGAAGAAGCTTCTCATTCTCGCGGGCACTCTTGTCGGAGCCCAGGTAGCGCAAGCGCTGCTGTTGGGCCCTTCCCCCACCGGAACCCTGTTGGCCAATGTGCTGGAAATTTCTGCTTCCCTGTTCGCGGCGGTCATGTGTTTTCTTGCCGCGCGGCGCGCCCAAGGCATGGCCCGGCCGTTCTGGACATTGTTGTCCTGCGGGATGGGCGTCTGGGCGGTCGCGAATCTTGGCTGGATGTATTACGAGTTAGCGCTGCACACGCAGCCACCCCCGGGATCGCCGATTCGCTTCCTGTTCAATGCGCAGGCGATTTTCTTCGCGATCGTTTTATTTCTGAACGACGAGAAAGATTCCGCCGAGTTCGAGCCGGAGTTCCTGCTGGACTTTACGCAGATTGCCATCGTCTTTTTCTTTGTCTACCTGGGGTTGTACTACCTGCCGTCCTCGGAATTGCAGTCGAATAGCGGAACGACGCGGCGGTTGTGGGTGGAATTCGGCGAAGTGGGCACCGTTCTCCTTCTGGCCGGCTTCCAGATCCTACGGGCACGAGTTCAGCACATTCGTAAGCTGTATTCCGGGTTCGCGCTGTATCTCGCCGTTTTCACGATTGGAATGATTCTGGTGGAGTTTCGTGAAGCGTCCGGCGAACCAACCGGAACTCTATTTGCGCTTTGTTGGACCGTGCCGTTTATCTGGGCCGCGCTGTGGGCAGGCCGTTTTCAGCCCGAACCTCAGACGGTGTCGCACCGCAGCCGGAGCACGCTTTCCGGCCTGGTCCTGAAAAACGCCATGTTTGTTGCCGCTCCCCTGGTCGTGCTCGTGGAAGTGGCGCAATTCCCGTCGGAGTGGAAAATCCTGCGGTTCTCGCTGTTGGGCATTTCGATTTTGTGTTTCGCCACGCGGCTGGGCATGAGCGCCTTCCGCGAATCGGAAGCTGCCGAAATCGCGCGTCGGCAAGCCATGGCCATGGATTCCGCGGCGGAGGGCATCTCGATCGTGGGCGAGAACGGCAAACACATTTACGTCAACGCCGCCTTTGCACGCATGATGGGATACGAAACTCCAGACAGCATGCTCGGCGTGCACTGGACTGAGATTTACGATGCACGCGACATTGAGCGTTTACACCAGCAGGTTCGCAACACCCTAGCCGCACAGGGAAAATGGTCGGGACAAATCAGCTTGCGCCGGCGCGACCGCAGAAATGTGCCGGTTGAAATGTCGATCACGACCCTTGCCAATGGCGTGACCGCTTGTATTGCCCACGATATCAGCGCCCGTAAAGAGGCGGAGAAGGCGCGCCTCGACGCCGAATACAAATACCGGACGCTGGTCGAACAGGTGGCCGCCATCAGCTACATTGCCGAACTGGGATTTCACGGCGAGTGGATTTTCGTCAGCCCGCAGATCGAAGCGATCACCGGCTACACACAAGAAGAATGGCTGGCGAATTCACCGGAATGGACCCGGTACGTTCCGCAAGAAGACCATGAAGTGATCGAGGCGGCAGAAGCTGCGTGCCTGCGCGGTGAGCGCTTCCAAGCGGACTACCGAATCGTAAAGAAAGATGGCTCCATCGTTTGGGTGAGCGACACGGCAGTCGTAGTTTCGGGTAGCGACAGCCATCCGGTGATGGAAGGCATCATCGTCGACATTACGGAACGCAAAGTCCTCGAGAATCAACTGCAGCAGTCGCGCCGCATGGAAGCGGTGGGCAGATTGGCCGGCGGCATCGCGCACGATTTTAACAATCTGCTGACAATCATCAAGGGCTACGCGGAACTGGCCTTGCAGCGCTCAGCGATCTCGCCCGAGCTGCGGACAGACGTCCTGCAGATGGAGAACGCCTCGGAGCGCGCGTCCGCTCTGGTGCGCCAGCTATTGGCGTTTAGCCGCAAACAGGTTCTCCAGCCCAAGATCATCGACCTCAACGCGATTGTGTTGGGCTTGGAAAAATTGCTGGGGCGGCTATTGGCCGAAGACATCGAGATGCAAACGCGTTGTGCCGCCAACGTTGGCAATGTGAAAGCCGACCCGGCACAAGTCGAACAGGTGCTGATGAATTTAGTCGTGAATGCGCGAGACGCCATGCCCAAGGGCGGCCGGCTAACCATCGAAACGGCCAATGTAGAGCTCGATTCGACCTATGCCCGAGACCACGTCACGGTAAAGCCAGGGCCTTATGTGATGCTGGCAGTGTCCGACACTGGCATCGGCATGAGTCCAGAGACGCAAGCACATATTTTCGAGCCCTTCTACACCACGAAAGACAGTGGCCAGGGAACCGGGCTGGGCCTTTCCACGGTGTACGGCATCGTCAAACAGAGCGGCGGCTATATCTGGGTGTATAGCGAACCGGGCAAAGGCAGCACGTTCAAGGTTTATCTGCCCAGAATCGAAGCACCAGCCGAATTGAAAGCCGAGCCGGCAAAAATTCCGGCGGCGCGCAGAGGCACGGAAACGATTTTGCTGGTCGAGGACGAGGAAGCGGTGCGCGATTTGACCAACATTGTGCTCGGCACGAATGGCTATGTCGTTTTGGCCGCGCAGAACGCGGCGGAGGCGGAGCGTTTCTCTACCAATCACCCTGGCGAGATTCATTTGGTATTGACGGACATTATGATGCCGGGGACTAGCGGCCGCGAGTTGGCGCAACGGATCCTGATGCGACATCCACGAGCGCGCGTGCTGTATATGTCCGGCTACACAGATAACGTGTTGGCGCAGGGCGGTGTATTGGAAGAGGGCGTAGCATTTTTGCAGAAACCGTTTACGCCGGCCGGCCTGGCGCAGAAAGTGCGTGACGTACTGGACAGCCCCGTCGCGGCGAAGTAGCGTGTCGAAAAAACCGCAACCGAATTATTTCAGGAACGAGAAATCCTCCAAAAATACGTCCATGGGATCGGGGTCGCTGCAGCTGTGCTACCCTTTGCGCCTCAACTCATCGATACACCAGCTACGGAGCTTCCTATGACCTCGCATCCACGACGCTGTATGCTCACGTTCCTGTTCAGCTGTCTTGCAACCTGGGGTGCGCTATTCGCTGCCCCGCGCGCACAGGACAAGCCTGCTGCGCCTCCGAAAAAAATCGCCATTCGCGCTGGCCGCCTGATTGACGGCAAATCGGATTCGCCTGTTGCGAACGCGCTGGTTCTCATCGAAGGCGATCAGATCAAGTCAGTCAGCGCAGGCGGCACGCCGCCTGCCGGATACGAACTGATTGATCTCTCCAAAGCGACGGTGCTGCCAGGATTCATGGACGTGCACACCCACGTTCTGCTCAATGGCGACATCACCAGCGAAGACTACGATGTTCAGCTTCTCAAGGAGTCCATTCCGTATCGCGCGATTCTGGCCGCGCGAAATGCGCGTATTGCTCTGGACAATGGCTTTACCACGCTGCGTGACGTCGAAACCGAAGGCGCAATGTACGCGGACGTGGACGTAAAGACCGCTATATTGCGCGGCGAAGTACCGGGTCCGCGCATGCAGGTCGCCACCCGCGCCATGGCCCCCACCGGCATGTATCCGCTGCTTGGCTATTCCTGGGAGTTGACAGTTCCCACGGGCGTGCAGACTGTCGATGGCGTCGAAGGCGCGCGCAAGGCGGTACGCGAACAAGTCAGCTATGGCGCCGACTGGATCAAGTATTACTCCGACCGCCGCTATCATTTCGGCGACGACGGCGTGCTCTACAGCATGGTGAATTTCACCGACGAAGAAGCCAAAGCCATCGTGGACGAAACGCATCGCCTGGGCAAAAAGGTGGCAGCGCATTGCATCGGCTCGGACGGCATCGCGGCAGCTCTCCGCGCCGGCGTGGACACCATTGAGCACGGCGACGGCTTCACCGATGCATTGCTCGACGAAGCCGCGCGTAAGGGCGTCTATTGGGTCCCGACCATCACCGTCGGCGCGTATGTCGCACCGGGCCGCGGCGGGAACTGGGTTCGCATGGTGGACTTGGAGAAGGCTGCGTTTCAAAAAGCGCTGAAAAAGAACGTGAAGATTGCGCTGGGCACCGACGCCGGCGGCTTCGATTGGAAGCAACTCAACGAAGCCGAAGAATTTGTCTACTATGCAAACTACGGTATGACTCCGATGCAAGCCATCCGCGCTGGCACCTCCGTCCCCGCCGAACTGCTCGGCTGGAGCAATAAAGCCGGCACCATCGAGCCGAATAAATGGGCCGATATTGTTGCCGTGAGCGGCGATCCGCTCAAAGACATCACCGAACTCAAGCGCGTCAAGTTCGTCATGAAAGGCGGGATCGTATACAAAAACGAGCTTCGCTAGTTATGGCTTGGGAATCTCCATAGACCGCGTCACACGCCAGGAGTACGTTCTACAGGGGCGTGATGCTCCGGAGGTAGAACATGAGATCAAGACTTCTCCATGTCGCATTCGTCTTGCTTTTCTTAATGCTGACCGTGCCTTCCTTTGGGCAGGACACTCAGACGCAGGATTCTGAAGCCGTTCAGCAGCGGCGGGCGGCTGCTATGGGACTCATCCGCACGATCAACACCGTGGAAGCGACGTATCACTCGGAACGCGGTTCCTATGCGGGGTGGGATCTGCTCGTCACGACCCAGCAATTTGAAGCTCCGCGCGTTGCACAAAGGATGGCTCGTTACTACCAACTGCCGACGAATACGCAGTTTACAAATGGCCCTGAAATTCTCCCGGGACTGTTTCTTCGTTTGAACGTGACAATCAACGGCCAAGCTTACGATCTCATGCTGCAGGAGAAGCCGGATGCGTGCTCGTTCGTCGCCTTCACGAATGAATCTGGAGTGATCTGGCTCGCCAAAGCGCTGGGTCGTGAGTCCGACAAGAAAAACTGATTTGCCTGATCGGGACATATGAGCTGAGTCTCGGAGACAGCGCATTCGCGCTCTTTGGGAACGTGGCAAATACTAATGGTTTTCCAAAGCGTCTTGCTGAATGACACCGTTTAGTTTCACATCCAGCGACGCCCGCGGAAAGCTTAGCACTAGCGCAATCGCCACTAACAGACTCCCAATTACATACATAAATCCGGGGGTAAACGAATGCGTCCGGTCCAGAAAATAGCCGATCACCCACGGCGCCACCAAACCGCCAAGGTTTCCGATGGAATTGATGAGGCCCGTTGCAGCAGCAGCTCCGGAATCCGTCAGGAATGCATACGGGAAAGTCCAGAAGGAGGGAAGAAACGCATTCGCCGTGGATGCAAACGCCAGGCCGACGAACGCTAGCCAGAAATTTCCTCCGGCAAGAATCGCAATCACGAATGATACGCTGCACAACATCAACGGCGCCGCGGTATGCCAACGCCGTTCGCCCGTGCGATCTGAATCCCACCCATTGAAGAGCATCGCCGCCAGCAGGATCAGGTAGGGCAGCATGCTGAGCAGCGTGACGATCAGGTCGGACTGGCCGGAAGCGCGTTTCAAAAATGTTGGCAGCCAGATGGTCAGCCCGTAGCTGCAACTCACGCCGCAAAAATAAATTAGCGAAAGCCGCAGCACCACCGGCTGCCGCAGCGTTTCCCACACTCCGTATTTTCGCGCTGCTCGTTTTTCTTCGGCTTCGCGCTCCAATTCTGCCGTGATCCAATCGCGCTCCTTAGCGGAAAGCCAGTGCGCCTCGTGCGGCCAGTCGGTCAGATAAAACGTGGTTACCACTCCAAAGATCATTGCGGGAATGCCTTCCACTATAAACAGCCAGCGCCAGCCCTGCAGATGGAGCCAGTTCACGCCGAGCAGCCAACCGGCAATCGGTGACCCAACGATATTCGCCGCAGGAATTGCAATCATGAAGACGGAACCGGCTTTGGCGCGGTCCGCGGCACGAAACCAATGCGACAGATAAACAATGATGCCGGGGAAGAATCCTGCTTCGGCAGCACCCAGCAGCGTGCGCACGACATAGAAGTGCATCGGCGTTCGAATGAACGCCATCAACACCGTTACCAGCCCCCAACTCACCATGATCCGCGCAAACCATTTCCGCGCGCTCCAGCGCTCCACAATCAAGCACCCGGGAATTTCAAAGAGCAGATAACCGACGAAAAAAATTCCGGAGCCCAGGCCAAAGACCCGGTCGCTGAAATGCAGGTCATGGGTCATCTCCAGCCCGGCAAAACTCACGTTTACGCGGTCGAGAAAGGCGATAACGAAGAGCAGGAACAGAAAGGGAAGAAGGCGCTTGGCGATGCGTCGCGACGTCGCCAGTGCGAACTCGGCGGACACACTGCTGGGAGTGAGATTTTGCGTGGACATGCCGCTTGGGCTTGTAACACAGGCCCAAACAGATTGCACGATGGATGTGAAAGCGCAGCGCTAGCTTCGGCTGGAGCCGACTAGCCGACTGGCTTAAATCGGCGCGCAGTGAGCTATTGCGGGTTCTCTGCGCCGGGCATCACACCCTTGAGCGGTTGCCGCTTGCCCTTCTCGAGTTCCGGGTGCGGGAACGCTTTCCGCGGCAGCATCTGGTCGCGCATCGCCGCGTTGTAGACGAACGTCGCTTCGACCAGCGCGGCTTGCGCCAGATCTTCCGGCTGGAGCCGCTCGTAGAGGTCCATGTTCGAATGGTGGGTTCGCGAGCCGTAGTCCAGCGGATCCTGAATGAATTGAAAGCCCGGCAATCCGATCGCATTGAACGCCTCGTGATCGGTGCCGCCCGTGTCCCGCATCGTCAGTGTGGTCACGCCCAAATCTTTCAACGGCTCGATCCATTGCTCGAAGATCGGCGCCATCGCGGCATTGCCCTGCAGATAGACGCCGCGAATCTTTCCGCTGCCGTTGTCCACATTGAAATAAGCCGAAAGTTTTTGGTAGTCGGGTTTCAGCTGAATCGGCCCGGAGGGATCCCGATCGAACTCAGTTACTGCGGAGACTTGCTCCGCGTCTCCGGACCGCGGAATGAATCCGAAATGCTGTTTGACGTAATTGTAGGACCCGAACTCCCCTTCTTCTTCGCCGGTCCACAAGCCCACGCGGATCGTGCGTCGCGGCTTCACTTGCAGCGCATTGAGAATCCGCATCGCTTCCATCGCTACCACGGTTCCCGCGCCGTTGTCCGTTGCGCCAGTAGCCGAAGCCCAGGAATCCAGGTGCGCGCCAAGCATCACGACTTCATCTTTCAGTTTCGGATCAGTTCCCGGAATCTCGGCAACTGTGTCAAAACCGTGTTCGTGGTCGCCCGTGAATTTCGTGTCGATATTCATTTCGATGTTCACTGGGACTCCGGCTTTCAACAACCGATAAACACGCCCGTAGTGCTCGATGGCCATCACTGCGACCGGAATCGCGTCCACATGTTCCCGCTGATAAATCAGCCAGCCAAACCCCGCGCCAGTGTCATCGAAAATCGTGCCGCCCGATCCGCCGCTGTTACGCCCATCGCGGCTTGGCACAATTGCGGCAATCGCGTTTTCTGAGGCGAAAAAGCGCCCGACCTTTTCGCGAAAACCGATCTGCTTCAAAATTTGCGCAAACGAAAAGTACTCGTTGAGATTTGTCGGATACTGTTCGATGCGCTTCAGGTCCGCATCTTCATCGCGGGTGAAGAGCGGCTTATCCACCGGCTTCACGTCGCGCATCTCGCCGTACAAAACAATTTTCCCGGCCAGCTTGCCCTTGTATTTGTCAAAATCCGCTTCCGTCTTAATGTCCACCCAAACCGCGGGCGCGCTCACCGGCCCTTTCGTTGCCGGCGACCACGGCCCCGCTTGCGCGATAAATACGGCCGCATCGGGCGAAGTCATCCGCACCCAAGTGTTCAACTGCTGCCAGCCCATGCCAAATTCGCCCCAATCCTCGAGGTGCGCGTTGGTGCAGCCCATCGCGGTGAACTGGTCGCGCGTCCATTCATTCGCGTGCTTCAAGTTCGGCGAGCCGGTCAGTCGCGGCCCGATGCCGTCCATCAGCGCGGAGGCATATTCCATCACATGCGAGTGGTTCAGCGCCTCGCTGCGAAGGCTCTGGTACATATTCAAATCCAGCGACTCTTTTTCCGGCTGCGGCATTTCATACGAAGGCCGTGCGGTTTCCTTTGGTGCCGTTTCCTTCTTCTCTTTTTGACCGGCGAAAAGCGACAACGTCAGACCGGCGCACACCGCAACAACAGGAACAAGCGATTTTCGAATTCGCATGAGACTCCTTACTCAAAACAAGCGCAGGGAGAATAACAAAACCTTCAGGCGACTACCAACAGCCGGCACTCGGCGCAGTCTGTTTCGCGGCTCATGAAGAATCAGACTGCGTGTTAGCATGTCGCCGCGAATTGTGGAGGCCACATCTGATGCGCCGCGTTCTTTTGCTTGGCATTTGCTTTGTCACGTGTGGGTGCCTTTTTGCGCAGCAGCCCGCTTGGGCACCTGCTGCCGGTCATACGCAAATGAAACTCTGGCCCGCCGGCGCCCCGGACGCAAACGGCGCTCCAACCGCGCCACCTGCAAACGCAGCTGCAGAAGTGGACATGACCACCGCCAAAGACAATCTCATCGCGGGCAAGCCGCTCATCCGCCTAGGAAATGTCTCCACTCCCACGATCACGCTGTACAGCCCCACCGGTAAAAACACCGGCGCAGCCGTCGTGGTCTTCCCGGGCGGTGCGTACCGCATTCTCGCGATCGATCTCGAAGGCACCGAAGTTTGCCAATGGCTCAACTCTGCCGGCATCAGCTGCGTGCTGCTGAAATATCGCGTTCCGGATTCCGGGCCGTACCCTAAATCGCCGGCAGCATTGCAAGACGCGCAGCGCGCCGTGGGCATGGTTCGCCAGCACGCTGCAGAGTGGAAGATCGACCCAAAGCGCATCGGGGTGCTCGGCTTTTCCGCCGGTGCCCATCTGGCTGCGGCGCTCAGCACGCATTTTGACAAACGTCTCTACAACGCCGTCGACGCCGCCGACCAGCTCAGCTGCCGTCCCGATTTTGCCGTGATTGTCTATCCCGGCTATCTCGCCATCGCCGAACAGAACTTCGCACCCAATTCCGAAATCCACGTCACCGAGCAAACGCCGCCTTCCTTCATTGTGCAAACCGAAGACGATCCCGTGCACGTTGAAAACTCCACGCTCTACTTCCTCGCTCTGAAAAATGCGAATGTGCGCGCCGAACTGCATCTGTACGCTGAAGGCGGCCACGGCTACGGCCTTCGCCGCACAGCCCTGCCCGTTACCGGCTGGCCGCGGTTGGTAGAAACCTGGCTGCACACGATCCAAATCTTGCCGTCTGAAACACACTGACGCGGCCTTCACCCGAAAACCTGAACCTTCGGCCATTGCCGAATCCGCAACACGGTAGTACTCCGGGTCTATCGCCTTACCACGCTCGCGAACCTCACAATCGCCGAAATTAGAAGGCTTTCATTTTGCAAGGCAGCCGGCAAAAACCGCTGCTTCCCGGGCCTCGATCTTCGTAGTGGAGGACTGTCATGAAGCTGTTTGGCGCGATCAAATTCTGGATGCCCCTCATTGGCCTCGGCGCGGCTCTGGCGCTGGCCCCGCAATCGCGGGCGCAAGCAGACATTTCACCCGATCATTTCGACGAGAACGGAATCGTCAGCGATTTTGCTCACGGCAAGCCGCCTGCGGCTAAGCCCGCTCCGGCCCGTACTGCGCCTTCCGGCGCTGCCGTCGCGCACAATCAGAAACCGGGCGCCAATGCGAAACCGCAGACCGTTTCTGCAAAGAACTCCCCCGCGGCTCCCAAAGAGCAACTCGTTGCCGTCAACGACAAGAGCAAGTTGCCTCCGCGCAAGCAAAACGAGCAGAAGTAAATCTGGCGGCAATTTCGGCAGTCTTTCAACTCCTTCGAAAGTGGTTCCTAGATAGGTGGGGGTCGGAGCTTCAGTTCCGACAAAAACGAGCCCAGCAAGACTGTGCTTCAGCCCCTCAGGAACTGACTCCTCCCTCGTACGCAAGGCATTCCGGAACGACTTCTCGAAAACAAGAACTAGACCAAAACCTAGAAAAACGCCGCACCCCCGTCCACATTGATCGATTGCCCGGTCATCGCCGTCGACTGCGCTGAGCACAGAAACAGCGCCGCCCGCGCAATCTCTTCCGCCGTCTGCCCACGTCCCTGCAGAATCGTGTTCAGAAATCCTGCCAACTGATCTTCCGCACTCAAATTCAAACGCGTCGCGAGGTCCGCACCCAATTCCTTAGACATCCGCGTCTCCGTCACCGGTCCCGGACAGATCGCGTTGACCCGCACCCCTTTCCGCGCCGCCTCCGCTGCCGTCACTCGCGTCAGCCCGAGCATCCCAGCTTTCGCGGCCGCATACGCCGAGCCCCAGGCAAACGCCGACTTTGCCGACAAGCTCGAAATGTTCAGGATCACGCCGGAGCCGCGCGTATACATCCCGGGCAGCGCCAACTGGGTCAACAAAAACGCCGCGCGCAGATGCACTGCCAGCACTTTTTCGAACTCCGCCAGCGGATATTCTTCCACGGGCAGCACCGGCCCGTAGTGTCCCGCGTTGTTGACGAGAATATCGACCTTTCCTAGCTTTTCGCGCGCCTCCGTAAAAATGCGCCGGCAATCAGCCTCACGAGTCAGATCCGCGGACGAAAAGTCCACCCGCCCCACTCCTGCGTCCGAAATTTCCTGCGCCGCGCTCGTTAACTCTGCTTCCGTTCGTGCCGTCAAGAACACTGCCGCGCCTTCTGCGGCAAATAGCTTGGCAATCGCGCGCCCAATGCCGCGACCCGAACCGGTGATCAAAGCACTCTGTTTTTCCAGGAGCATAGGCGAAAAGCATAGTGGCCCACGCCTTCGCCAGGCAAGCTATCCTAGTGAGGGCACAGTCCCCGGGTTGAATCGGAGTTCTCGCTCTCAAGGAACACCGAATCACGCGAGGCTGAAACGTGCCCGGTGTTTTGTTGGCTTGGCCGAGAACTGTCCTTTGGTTCAGGTGCATTTCACGTCGGCTGCATCTAAGCTGGAGACACGAGAACACTCGCATCGTTATCCATCGCCTTTTCTGCGGCCCGACCCAGCCAGGCACGCAATTCTGATGTGGAGGGTACGTCCTTGCGCACATCCACTTTCTTGACACATCTGAGCGCGTTTGCTGCCTCGCTGTTGCTGGCCGGGTGCGCTGGCCTCAAGGGCGGCACCGGCGGCGGCACGCAAACCATTGCTCCCACGATCAGTTCGCAGCCCGCTAGCCAGAGCGTTACCGTCGGTCAGACTGCAACATTCACCGTGATGGCCACCGGCACGGCTCCCTTGACCTATCAATGGCTGAAGAACAATTCCAATATCGGTGCCGCCACCAGCGCCAGCTATACGACGCCCGCCACCGTCGCCGGCGACAACGGCGCCAGCTTTACCGTCGTTGTGAGCAACTCCGCCGGCAACGTCACCAGTTCCGCCGCCACGCTCACCGTGAACACCGCGCCCGTCGGGCCGAGCATCACCACGCAGCCCGCCAATCAAACCGTGACCGTCGGCCAGACCGCGACGTTCAGTGTCGTCGCCACCGGCACCGCTCCGCTCTCCTACCAGTGGCAAAAGAACAGCGCGAACATCAACGGCGCCACTTCGGCCAGCTACACGACTCCCGCCACCACTAGCGCCGACAATAATGCGAAGTTCGACGTCATCGTCACCAATAGCGTTAACAACGTGACCAGTTCGCAAGCCACCTTGACGGTCAACGCGGCGACCGGTTCTTCGATTAACGTCGTTACCTATCACTACGACAATCTGCGCACCGGCCAAAATCTCAACGAAACCACGCTCACCACCGCCAATGTAAATTCCACAAAATTCGGCAAGCTTGGCACATTCTCTGTCGATGGCTTGGTCGACGCGCAGCCCCTCTATCTTTCCAGCGTTCCTATATCCGGCGGCGCAAAAAATGTCCTCTACGTCGTCACTGAGCATGGCAGCGTTTACGCCTTCAACGCCGATAGCGTCGGCAGCGCCCCGCTTTGGAAAGTCTCGCTCATCCCGACCGCGAATGGCGAAACCACTAGCGACGACCGCGGCTGCAGCCAGGTCACTCCCGAAATCGGCATTACCTCGACTCCAGTGATTGACCTCACGCGTGGCCCGCACGGCGCGATCTATGTTGTCGCCATGTCAAAGAACGGCGGGACGTATTTCCAGCGCCTCCACGCTCTCGACGTCACTACCGGCGCGGAACTTTTCGGCGGCCCCACTACGATTCAAGCGACTTTTCCCGGCACAGGCGCCAACAGTTCCGGTGGCAACGTAATCTTCGACCCCGCGCAATATAAAGAGCGCGCCGGCCTCCTCGAGATCAACGGCACGATTTACACCACTTGGGCTTCCCACTGCGACATTGATCCTTACACCTCTTGGGTCATGTCCTTCAGCGCGAGCACACTCGCACCGGTGAGCGTCCTCGATCTCGTCCCCAACGGGAACGAAGGCGGCATCTGGATGGCCAGCACGGCTCCCGCCGCCGACGCCAGCGGCAACATCTACTTTATGGTGGGCAACGGTGACTTCGGCACCGCACTCACTAACGGCTTTCCCACGAATGGCAATTGCGGCCAGTGCTACGTCAAGATCAGCCCCGCCGCGCCGATGAAGCTCCTCGACTATTTCACTCCTTTGAATACCGTCTCGGAATCCAACGGTGACGTCGACCTCGGTTCTGGTGGTCCGTTGCTGCTACCCGATCTGCAGGACGCCAGCCACAACACCCGCCATCTCGCCGTCGGTTCCGGCAAAGACGCCATCATTTACGTCGTCGATCGCGACAACATGGGGAAATTCAGCAGCTCGCAGAACAACATCTATCAGGAGATCGATGGGCAGCTTGGCGGCGGCGTCTTCGCCAAGCCCAGCTACTTCAACGGTACCGTTTACTACGGCGCGGTTGGCGACAACCTGAAAGCCTTCCCCATCTCCAACGCCAAACTGGCCACCAATCCTTCTTCACAAAGCACCGCCAGCTTCGGCTATCCGGGAACCACGCCAAGCATTTCCGCCAACGGCACCAGCAACGGCATCGTCTGGGCCATCCAAAACAGTTCCGGCGGCGTGCTCCACGCCTACGACGCCTCGAACCTCACCAACGAACTCTACAATTCGAATCAGGCCGCCAGTAACCGCGACCACTTCGCAGACAACAAATACATCACGCCCATGGTCGCCAACGGCAAAGTCTATGTCGGCACCCCCAACAGCGTCGTCGTCTTCGGCCTTTTGCCCTAGTTTTTCGTGTAGGGGCGCGCTTTAGCGCGTCCCACGGTGTCAACTCCGCCGCTATCTATCCGCCGTGTGCAGCGCGCCCTTGTAGGGACACGATTCATCGTGTCCTTCACTGCGAAGCCGCCCAGTCGATCTCGACAGAAAAACAAAAACGGGACAGGACGCAACGCCTGTCCCGTTTTTTCCTTGAGGAGGAGGTACTGCGAACTTATTTCCCAGCGTTCAATTGGCTCAGCAACTTGTGCGTCAACCCGTTGATCTGATCCTGCGAGAGGGAGAACGCATCGCGATCCACCGGCTTTTCGCCAACCGCGCGGTACACCAGATGCCGCGTGTCTTTCTGCGTCCAGTCGAACACGATCATGCCCGCCCGGAAGTGAATGTTCTCGTAACCCACAAACGCCGGTCCATACGCGCCATACCAGCAGCGGAACGGCCCGCAAACCAATCCCGGATATCCGCCATAGGCCGGCACGGTCTCACTCTGCCGCCGCACCGCAAATTTATAGTCCACCAGGAATTCCGCTTGGGCCGGATCTGTTTGCTGGAAGCCTTTCGACGCCAGCGTCTGCTCGATCGCCGTCTTCACTTTTTGCCGCATTACGTCATCTTCGGCGCTCGGTTCGCGCGCTGGTGCTGCGCCCGCTCGTGGTGGCCGTTGCGCCGGCGGCGGTCCGCCGAGGTTGTCTCGCGAAATCACCGGGCGATCATCCCGATTCGGCGCCGTAGCTGGAGGCGGCGTGTTTCGCGCTTCCTCCGCGGGTCGCCATGCCCACGTCGCATGCTTTGGAATTCGAATGTCATGATCCCGGACAATGTGGACGTACTCGTCGCACCCGACAAGAAAGACCACACCAACAATAGCTGCCGCCGTCAGCAGCCGCTTCAAGTTCTTTTGACGCAATCCCTGCATCACGAGAGTTCTCCAGTAGGCAGATTGCCTCTGCCGAATTAAACCCGGCGAGCCCAATATAGTTGCGGCACTGGTTTTGCGGCTCCCTGCAATTCGGGATTTTTGCCTTTTAGATACTGCGATGTGCCGCTCGCAGCGGAAGGGAAGCGGTTTTAGTGGCATAGGCTTCAGCCTGTGCCCACCACCATCTAGCCACGAATGATCCGACAAGCACGATCACACCAGTTAGGCAGTGTCACAGCCATCCTTGGTTGTGCTCACCGCGACCGTCGCCGGCCTTCACTTTTTGGGGACGCCCCAGTCCGCCGGCGGAAACACCACCGGCCAGAACTTCGGCGAAGGATGGTCAAACTCAAACGCCACCGCGAAATACTCGGCTGCCGGTTGGTCCACGCGTACCACGCGGCAGCCCTCCCGCGCGCCGGTCTGTGGATTCATCAACAAAAGCGGCTGCCCCACATGCAGCTCGGCTTTCAATTTCATCAGCCCGCCGTGCGCGTTGACCACCAGCGTCTGCGTCTCTTCGCGCACGTGTACTCGCGCGGGCGTTTCGGCCATCACGGTAACAGGAATCTGCAGCATGACCCGTTCGCTGCGGCGGCGGTTGCTGGGACTGGAAAGGGACACGGGGACCCTCCGTCTCCTCTAAGTTTAGCTCAGCTCGCAGCTCCTGGCTCTCGAAAGAAGGACAGGCGTAACTTGGCTACGCTTGCCCGGATGGACAGGTTTTTTGCAAATCTTAAGCGCGTTGCGCTGTTACGGCAGCAGCTCTTCCTGTAGCCGCGCCCTTACTTCCGGCCACTTCGCATCCGTAATGCTGAAATACACCGTGTGCCGGATCCGTCCGGTACTGCGTCCATCCGATCTCCACGCGACGATGCGTGCGTTCGATGTTCCCGTACCGCGTGCTGCCAATCGCTCGCCCGGACGCCTTGTCGATCTGCGCAAATGCCAGGGAGACGCCCCGCTCCTGACCCGCACCAATGCGGAGCAACCGATTTAGTGTTCGGCGGGAGCGGCGGCCAACGATTGCTTCACCGAATCAGGTATCTTGTCGACGTTGGCCAGCAGCAGGCTTACCTGCCACAGCTGCGTGTCCGTCAGGTGGTCCTTAAAGCCCGGCATGCCCGTCAAACGAATCCCATTCTTCGCTTTCCAATACGTTTCCGAAGGGGGGTCGTCGGTCACGCCTGTGCCTTTGAAAAGCTGCGGCGGCGGCGGAAACATGCCGGACGCGATTCCGGTCTTTTCCCGGCCCGGGATTCCGTGGCAAACGGCGCAATGATCTTTGTACGTGTCCGCGCCCGCCAAAAAGTTCTTCTCGTCCGCGGGAATCGGGGATTGCAGCTTGGCGGTATCCTTCTCAATGCGCGCATTGAGCGCCATGTGCGCGAACTTCTTCTCCATGGGCATCATGGGATCGGTCACGGCGACCGGCGCGTGGCCCGTGGCGAAATAGAAGTAGACGCCGATAAAGAGCGCCACCAAGCAGAGCAGAATGCCGAGAAGCAAGCCTTTAAACATCGTCCATTTCACCTGCCTGAGCGTTTTTCCACCGCCAGCACTGTTTCAGAGGCACAGCGAATAGACAAGCAAAATTTTCTTCATCTCATTCGGCCACCGCTGCAGGAAATGCATCATTTGTTGCTACACTGAAGGCCGGCCCAGCGAGGATCCGTTCCGTAACCAACTTCTGGCACTAGCCGTCTATCTATTAGCTAGCCGCCTTTTCCGGTAGGCTCGATAGGTTGGCTCGGGTATCCCCCAAGGAACCCGCAATGGTCGTGCGCTGGCGGACTCACTCGCACAATTGACGTGACGGACAGGAGAGAACGGATGGGCAGTTCCAAATCCCTAGAGCTAAACGATTCCCATGCGCCGGGCGCCGCCGCGGCGCCGCCGACCAAAAGCAAATGGTGGGTCTGGGTAGTCCTGCTGGCCGTAGTTGGTCTGGGTTTCTGGTATTTCCACGGGCGCTCCACCAGCGAGGCCGACACTAAGGCCGGCGCCGGCGGGAAAGGCCGCGGCAAGGGCGGTGGTTTCGCGAACATGGTTGTGCCTGTCGTCGTGGCCTCCGCGCAGAAGGGCGACCTTCCGGTCTACCTCATTGGCTTGGGGACCGCCACTGCGTTTAACACCGTCACCGTGCACACGCGCGTGGACGGCCAGATCGTCAAAGTCAATTTCACCGAAGGCCAGTACGTGCATCAGGGCGATGCGCTGATCGAAATCGATCCGCGCCCGTATCAGGTGATGCTCGAGCAGGCCGAGGGACAACTGGCAAAAGACCAGGCCCAGTTGCATGACGTGCAAGTCGATTTCGAGCGCTACACGCTCCTTTTCAACGAAGGCGTGATTCCCAAGCAGCAGGTCGACACGCAGCAAGCGCAGGTCGGGCAATTCCAGGGCGCGATCAAAGCCGATCAGGCCACCATTGACAACGCCAAGCTGCAGCTCGTCTATTGCAACATCACTGCCCCGATCAGTGGGCGTATCGGCTTGCGTCTCGTGGACATGGGCAACATCGTGCACGCTTCCGACAGCAATGGTTTGCTGGTGATCACCCAAGTGCAACCCATTTCCGTGATTTTCACACTGCCCCAGGACCAGTTGCAGCAAGTGCTCGGCAAGCTTTACGGCGAGCACTCGTTACCGGTGGACGCCTACGATCGCGATGATTCCACCAAAATCGCGGAAGGCAAGCTGCTGACCATTGACAATCAAATCGACACCACCACCGGCACCTACAAGCTCAAAGCCGTCTTTCAAAACGATCACAACGTGCTGTTCCCCAATCAGTTCGTCAATGTGCACATGCTGGTGGACGTGAAACACAACCTGATGATCGTTCCTGCCGCAGCCATTCAACGGGGACCGCAGGGAACGTACGTCTACGTCGTAGAAAACGGCAACACCGTTAGAATCCGGCCGGTGACCCTCTCGCAAACCACCGGAAACAATGTCGGCATCAGCGCCGGACTCAATGCGGGTGATGTCGTGGTGATTGACGGGCAGGACAAGCTGCAGGACGGCAGCCAGGTCACCACCACTACTTCTCCGACTGGCCAAGCCACTGGCCGAGGAAACGGCGGCAACGGCGCACAAAATGGCGCGGGCCAGAGCAACACCGGCCAAGCCGCTGGCCAATCCGGACAGGGCGAAACCCCAGCGGGAACGCCATCGACCACGCCTCCGCCAAGTCCGAACCCGCCGGCAACCAAGCACAAAGGGCAGCGCAACCCCAGTAATCCCGACGGAGGCAAGCAGGAATGAGTCCGTCCCGGCCGTTCATCCTACGGCCTGTGGCCACGACACTGTTGATGATCGCCGTGTTGTTGGTGGGCTTTGTCGCGTACCGGCAACTGCCGGTGTCCGCGTTGCCGCAAGTCGATTATCCGACCATTCAGATTCAGACCTTCTATCCGGGCGCCAGCCCGGACGTGATGGCATCTTCGGTCACGGCTCCGCTGGAGCGCCAGTTCGGGCAAATTCCCGGCTTGAACCAGATGACCTCCACGAGCTCCTTCGGCAGCTCGCTGATCACCCTGCAGTTCAACCTCGACCTCAACATTGATATTGCTGAGCAGGAAGTGCAGGCCTCGATCAACGGCGCTTCCAACCTCCTCCCGCAGGGTCTCCCGAACCCGCCGATCTACAGCAAGATCAATCCTGCGGATGCACCGATTCTGACCTTGGCGTTGACCTCTGGTTCGCTGCCGCTTTCGAAAGTGGAAGACCTCGCCGACACGATGCTGGCGCAGAAGATCTCCCAGCTTCCCGGCGTCGGCTTTGTCAGCATCAGCGGCGGACAGCGGCCAGCCGTGCGCGTGCAAGCCAACCCCACCGCCTTGGCTTCCTACGGCATGAGCCTTGAAGATTTGCGCACCGCGTTGCAAAGCGCCAACGTGGACCAGGCCAAGGGCACCTTTGACGGCGCGCATCAGGCGTACACCATCGGCGCCAACGACCAGCTCATCAGCAGCGACAGCTACAAGCCAATTATCGTGGCGTACCGCAATGGCGCTCCCGTGCGGCTGACCGATGTCGCTCGAGTGTTTGACGGCGTGGAAAACGTCAAGCAAGCGGCTTGGGCGGACACTCGAGCGGCAGTCATTCTGAACATTCAGCGCCAACCGGGCGCAAACACCATCGCGGTCGTGGACCGCGTCAACAAGCTGCTACCGCAGTTGCAAGCGGGCATGCCGACGTCCGTGAACATCGAAACGCTCACCGACCGCACCACGACCATCCGCGCCTCGGTAGAAGACGTCGAGTTTACTTTGGTGCTCACCATCGCCTTGGTGGTCATGGTGATTTTTCTCTTCCTGCGAAGTTTGCGCGCCACGGTTATCCCCGCCCTGGCTGTTCCGCTCTCCATCGTCGGCACTTTTGGCGTCATGTATTTGTGCGGGTACAGCCTGAACAATCTGTCCTTGATGGCGCTCACCATCTCGACCGGCTTCGTCGTGGACGACGCTATCGTGATGATCGAGAACATCAGCCGTTATATCGAAGAGGGCGACTCGCCCCTCGAAGCCGCGCTCAAAGGTTCCGAGCAGATCGGTTTCACGATTATTTCGCTGACCGTTTCTCTAATCGCTGTGCTGATTCCGCTCCTCTTCATGGGCGACATCGTCGGCCGGCTGTTCCGCGAATTTGCCATCACTCTCGCCATCACCATCCTGATTTCGGCGTTTGTCTCGCTCACACTCACGCCGATGATGTGCGCGCAGATCCTCAAGCACCAGAAAGAAGAAGAGCAAGGCTGGTTCTACCGAAAATCGGAGCACGTCTTCAATTCCGTCATCGCATTCTACGGGCGAACCCTGAAGTTTGTTCTGCAATATCGCAAGATCACCCTGCTGGTTACTGCAGCCACTCTGGTTGGAACCATTCTTCTTTATATTTACGTGCCGAAGGGATTTTTCCCGGTCCAGGATACCGGCGTAATTCTCGGAGTCTCTGAAGCCGCGCAGAACATCTCGTTTGCCGCCATGGAGCAGCACCAGCAGGAACTGGCCAAAGTCATCCTGCAAGATTCGGCCGTGGAATCACTGTCGTCGTTCATTGGAATTGACGGCACCAACGTGACGCTTAACACGGGGCGGATTCAAATCAATTTGAAGCCCTTAAAAGTCCGCAAAATCAGCGCTTCCGATGTCATTCTTCGCTTGCAACCCCAGTTGGCGAAGGTCGATGGGATTTCGCTGTTCATGCAGCCGGTGCAGGACCTCACCGTCGAAGATCGCGTGAGCCGCACGGAATTTCAGTACAGCCTGGAAGATGTGGACGCGAAGGAACTCGCCTACTGGGTGCCCCGCTTCATGCAAAAGCTGAGCGAGATTCCTGCCGTACGCGACGTGGCCAGCGATCAGCTCAATCAAGGGCTGCTGGCTTCTCTCGTGATTGACCGTGACACCGCGTCGCGCCTCGGCGTTTTGCCAGCGGCCATCGACAACACTCTGTACGACGCCTTCGGCCAGCGCCAGGTCTCCACCATCTACACTCAGCTCAATCAGTATCGCGTGATTTTGGAAGTGGATCCGCAGTTCCAGCAGAATCCGGAGTCGCTGAAGAATCTCTACGTTGCTTCCACCAATGCGTTGCAGGCCTTTAGCGGTTCCACGGCGAATATCACCAACAACTCGCAAACCAGCGTCAGCTCAACGCCAAACACGCAAGTGCCGCTGAGTGCATTCACTCGTTTCGAGCCCGGCGCGACCGCTCTTACGCTGAATCACCAGGGCCAATTTCCCGTCGTGACCGTTTCCTTCAACCTCGCCCCGGGCGCCGCGCTCGGCGACGCCGTCGATGCCATCAATCAAGCCAAAAGCGATCTGAACATGCCCGCCAGCGTCCAGGCCACGTTCCAGGGCACTGCTGCTGCATTTCTTAATTCACTCTCGAACGAACCGATCCTCATCTTGGCTGCGCTGGTTACTGTTTACATCGTCTTGGGCGTTTTGTACGAAAGCTACATCCATCCCATCACCATTCTGTCCACGCTCCCTTCCGCCGGCGTAGGCGCGATCCTCGCCCTCTTGCTGTTCCACATGGAATTCAGCGTCATCGCGCTCATCGGTTTGATCCTGCTGATCGGCATCGTCAAGAAAAATGCCATCATGATGATTGACTTCGCTCTCGAAGCCGAACGCAAGGAAGGCAAATCGCCCGTCGACGCGATTTACGAAGCGTGTCTGCTTCGTTTCCGGCCCATCATGATGACCACCATGGCCGCGCTCCTCGGTGCCTTGCCGTTGGCTATGGGCAGCGGCGTGGGTTCGGAGCTGCGCAAACCTCTCGGCGTCTCGATCGTCGGCGGACTCATCCTGAGCCAGTTGCTGACCTTGTACACCACGCCGGTCGTCTATCTCGCGTTCGACTGGCTCGCGCACCGCTTCAACGTCAAGATTGGCAATCCTGTGGAAGAGCCGGCAGCAGGTGACTGACCATGGTTAGCTCTACCAATTTCTCTGCTCCGTTCATTCGCCGCCCTGTCGCGACGTCCCTCATCACCATCGCTATCGCCCTGGCCGGTATCGTCGCCTTCCGCATTCTTCCCGTAGCGCCGCTGCCCCAAGTCGATTTTCCCACCATCAACGTCAACGCCAGTTTGCCCGGCGCCAGCCCCGAAACCATGGCGTCCGCTGTCGCCACTCCGCTCGAGCGCCAGTTCGGCCGCATCTCCGGCGTCACACAAATGACCTCCTCCAGCAACATGGGCTCTGTCGGCATCACGTTGCAGTTTGATCTGAACCGCGACATTAACGCCGCCTCCCGTGACGTCCAAGCAGCCATCAACGCCGCGCGCAGTCAGCTTCCCGCGGACTTGCCCGGGCAGCCGAACTTTCACAAATCCAATCCCGCGGACTCCCCGATTCTCATGTTGGCGCTAACCTCCGACAACATTCCGCGCACAGAAATTTACGATGCCGCGGACTCCATCCTCGCGCAGAAACTCGCGCAAGTGCAGGGCGTCGGCCAGGTCAATGTCTGGGGCAGCGCCAGTCCCGCCGTGCGCGTCGAAGCCAATCCCTACCAACTCAACAGCTACGGCATCAGCCTCGAAACGGTGCGTGCCTCGCTGCAGTCCGCCAACGCTGATTTGGCCAAAGGCGCGTTGAGTAACGGCGACAAAACCTGGGACGTCGCCGACACCGATCAGCTCTTCAAAGCTTACGAGTACCAGCCTCTGATCATCGGCGGACATCCCGGCAACCCGGTCCGCCTGCGTGACATTGCCCAGGTCATCGATTCCACGGCGGACATTCACAACCTCGGGCTTTCCGGCCGTCACCCCGACAACGGTCCTCCCACCTCCTCGCCTTGCGTCCTGTTAGCCATCTTCCGCCAGCCCGCCGCCAACATGATCGACACCGTGGACCGCATCATGGCCATTCTCCCCATGTTGCGCGCCTCCATCTCTCCCTCCTTGCACCTCGACGTTGCCGTCGATCGCACCACCACGATTCGCGCCTCCGTGCATGACGTCGAATTGACTCTCTTGGTCTCCGTCACTCTAGTGATCCTGGTGGTCTTCGCGTTCCTCCGCAGCACCTGGGCCACCATCATCCCCAGCGTCGCCGTTCCTTTGTCCCTCATCGGCACCTTCGGCGTGATGTATCTCTGCAACTACAGCCTGGACAATCTCTCGCTCATGGCGCTGACCATCTGCACCGGCTTCGTTGTCGACGACGCCATCGTCGTCATCGAAAACATCACCCGCCACATGGAAAACGGCATGAAGCCTTTTGCCGCCGCCATGAAGGGCGCCAGCGAGATCGGCTTCACCGTGCTCTCCATGAGCACTTCGCTCATCGCTGTTTTCATTCCCATTTTGTTGATGCCCGGTATCGTCGGCCGCTTGTTCCGCGAATTTGCTGTCGTGCTGAGCGTGGCCATCGCCGTCTCGCTTTTCGTTTCGCTCACCACCACGCCTATGATGTGCGCGCAATTCCTGAAGCACAAAACCGGCAAGCACAACTGGGTTTATAACCTGTTCGAACGCGCCTTCAACGGCCTGCTCCATCTCTACGATGTCTCGCTCCGCTGGGTCCTCCGTCGCCAACTCCTCATTCTCGGTGCCACCTTCGCCACCGCGATCTTTTGCGTCTACCTCTTCTTCCACGTCAACTCTGGCTTTTTCCCCCAGCAGGACACCGGCCGCTTCAGCGGCATGATTCAAGGCGACCAGGATTTGTCCTTCGCGGCCATGTCCACGAAGATGCGCGCCTTTGCCGATATCGTTCTGAAAGATCCTGCCGTTGACACCCTTACCGGCTTCGCCGGTGGCGGCGCCGGCGGCAGCACCGCGCGCATGTTTGGCCAGCTCAAGCCGCTCAACGAACGCAAACTCAGCATTGACCAAGTCATCGCCCGCCTCCGCCGATCCACCTCGCACATTCCCGGAGCCATGCTGTTTCTCCAGGCCACGCAGGATCTTTCCGTCGGCGGCCGTTATGGCGGCGCGCAATATCAGTACACGCTGCAGTCCGACAACCTCAGCGACCTCGACCATTGGGCGCCGATCCTCGTGCGCAAGCTCGCCACCGTCCCCGAACTTCGCGACGTCAACTCCGACCAGCAGATGCACGGCCTCGAAACGCAGCTCGTCATCGATCGCGACACCGCCTCGCGCATGGGCGTTTCCATGCAGTCCATCGACAACACGCTCAACGATGCGTTCGGCCAGCGCCAGGTCTCCAAC
>Ga0335079_10001620_pt1 | contig 25685 bp, 19 predicted proteins | sample Lox_Sample_33_FD_206719 | JGI IMG/M metagenome (GOLD analysis project Ga0335079, IMG submission 206719) | Soil microbial communities from Loxahatchee National Wildlife Refuge, Florida, United States - Lox_Sample_3.3 | ecosystem: Environmental > Terrestrial > Soil > Wetlands | place: USA...
ACCTGATCGCCTGTCCCGGTGCAAAATATTCCGCGGCACTGGTGCGGCACAAGGGCGATCTCCGCGGATGGTTCGTCGTCAGCCGCGCAGGAGGCCAGGCGAGAATTGCCGATTTGTGGCTTGATTCAAACCTGGTGGACGATTGGACCGCCGCTTATTCGCTCGCCTTGCACGCAGCCATGGAAGACCCCGAGGCTTACGAGATCGTTGCCGCCGCGTCGATCCCGCTGGCGGTCGAGGCTGCTGCGGCCGCGGGATTCAGAGTACACCACAGCGAGCCGATCTTTGCCCTCGACCCGAAAATGCTCCTGCCGCCCTCCCCTGACATTAACGTTAGCTTTCTGGAGAGCGACTTGGCATACCATGTGAATCCCGCCTACCCTTATCTGACGTAGTAGTACGCTATTGACCGAAAGCCGGCCTCGCGCGGTTGAAATCGCCCTCGCGCAGAGCTTACCCTGGAGGAACGGCAATGGAATTGTATCGCCGCGCCTACCTCGGGATTAACTATCGGTTACGCACTTTCGCCGGCGGCCGATTTGCGGATTACTGCCGTCCGACCGATATCGGCTTCATGATGACCAACCTGTGCAACGCTCGCTGCGTGCACTGCGACATCTGGAAGAACAAAGGCAAGGACGATTCGCCGACTCCCGAGCAGTACAAAACGGTCCTTTCCGACCTGCGCTCCTGGCTGGGACCGGTTCCGGTGTTTTTCAGCGGCGGCGAGGCCTTGATAAACCGGGACACGCCGGACGTGCTGGCACACGCTTCGGCCATCGGACTCTACGCCGAGATCCTCACCCACGGGTATTGGCCAGATCAAACGCGCATCGAAAGAATTGCCCTGGCCAATCCTGGGCGCGTGACGGTCTCGCTGGACGGCATCGGCGAGACACACACGCTGATCCGCGGTCAGAAAGAATTCTTCCAGACGACCACGCGCACTCTTGATACGCTGCGCCGGGTTCGTTCCGAAAAGCGCCTGAAATTCGCCATCCGTCTTAAGACTGTGATCATGCGCCAGAACGTGCATGACGTGGCCAACGTCGCCCGTTACGCCGCCGACAACCGGATGGAGGTCTTTTACCAGGCGGTCGAGCAGAATTACAACACGCCCGAAGATCCCCTCTGGTTCCGGACCAGCGCGAACTGGCCGGACGATCCCAAAAAGGCCGCCGAAGCGGTCCGCGGCCTGATTGCCCTCAAACGCCAGGGCCTGCCGATCCGCAACAGCAATCAGCAACTCGAGGCGATGATCCCCTACTTCCGCGATCCCGACGCTATGCGGGTCGCCATCCAGTCGCACACGGCGCACCTGCACCGGCCGGTATGCTCCGCATCGACCAATATCCAGGTGCAGCCCAACGGCGACGTGCTGGCCTGCTACAGCATGCCTCCGGTCGGCAACATCAAGAGCACCCCTATCCGCGAGATCTGGCGCAACCGCCCGGCCTGGTGGCGCGGCGGCTGTTGCCTGGAGCGGCGCTGCACGCCCGCCGAAAAAGAGAATCTCGGCCTGACAACCATTTCCACCTGACGGACGCGCCCGCTTGTCCCGCAACCGCGACACCGTCGTCTCCATTTTCGGTTTCCACCCGCTGCGAATCAGCAGCGGGGAGATGTACGCGCGCGAACTCTCGGACCAGCTAGCCGCGCGCGGGTGGAACAGCGTGCTGTGCTTTCTTTCGGCCCCTCCCGAGATGGTACGGCGGTTCCTTCAGGGACCGAACGTCACACTCGATGTGGTGGAAGATACCCCCAGCACCAGCCGGACCGCCGCCCGCGGAGTCTGGCGCGTGATCAGACAGTATCGGCCGCGCATCCTGCACCTGCACTTCACGAGCTTCCTCAATCCCTACTCGTGGATGGCGAAACTCTCGGGAGTCGGGCAGATCTATTTCACCGACCATAGCTCCCAGACCGAAGGATTTGTCGTGCAACGTGCGCCCCTGGCCAAGCGCCTCGCCATGCGGGTGATCCACGCGCCGCTGACCGGTATCGTCTGCGTAAGCCAATACGGTTTCCGCACCTTTACGGCGCGAGACCTGATCCCCGAGCGACGCTTCCACGTGGTTTACAACGCCGTTGACCTGGAGCGCGCCGCGTCCGCCGCCGGTAATGCGCAGGCATTCCGGAAGCGATTCGGCATTCCCGCGGACCGGCTGGTGGTGACGCAGGTAAGCTGGCTGATACCGGAGAAGGGCGTGGACGATTTTCTCTCCGCCGCCCGCCAGGTTGTGGCCGTCGAGCCCCGGGCGCACTTCGTGCTCGCCGGCGACGGGACGCACCAGCCAAACCTGGAAAAGCTCGCGCGCGAATTGGGGATCGAATCGCAGTTGACCCTGACGGGACCGGTGGTCGACCCGCTGGCGGAGGGCCTCTTCGCAGCCAGTGACGTGGTCTGCCTGTTCTCGCGCTGGGAGGAGGTATTCGGCTACGTGAACGCGGAGGCGATGGCCTGCGGCAAGCCATTGGTGGGCACCCGTGTCGGGGGAATTCCGGAGATCATCCAGGACGGCATCACCGGGTTCGTCGTGGAGCGCCGCGACGTGAAGACCATGGCAGCGCGCATCCTGGAACTGCTGCGCGATCCGGAGTTGCGGCGCCGAATGGGCGCCGCCGGACGCCAGGCTTGCGGCGAGAAATTCAACCTGAAGAAGAATACCGCGCAGTTACTGGAGATTTATAAGTGCATTCCCGCCGCGCATTCGGCGAAATAGTGGGCGTCGTAGTCCGGACCGACGCCGATGCGCCGCAGCCGCATCACGTCCGCCGAGCCGGAGATCAGCCCCGGCTCCGTGGTGACTGCTGTCCGGAACCCGGCCGCGCGAGTCACCTGCACCGCGGCGGCCGTAATGTCGCTGAGCGACCCGTTGGGATAGCAGAAGTGAGCCACCGGGCGGCCGATCTGCTCCTCGATACGCCGTTTCGATCCCGCGATTTCGTCGGTGAGTTCCCGCTCTCCCGCCAGCATCGCAAGAATCGGGTGGGACCGCGTATGCGCGCCGAATTCGATGCCGCCTTCCGCCGCCTCGCGAACCTCCTCCCAGCGCATCGGCTCGTATTCGGCGGGAACCTCGTCCGGTGCTTGAACGCCAAGTTCGTCCGGTAGCTGATCGAGCCAGGCGAGGCGCTCCTGGTTGGACATGCGCTTGGCGGCTTCGATAGCCGGGAAGGCATTTTCCAGCCGCTCCTCGCGCTTTCCTTTTTGCCGCGGCGAATGCAGGTACATCCAGCGCACTCGGTCTACCCACAACCATTCGCGTCCGTCGAGGAAATCGGTGACCAGGTAGACGGTTGCCGGAATCCCGAATTCCCGGAACACCGGCCACGCGACCCGATAGAAATCGCGATAGCCGTCGTCGACGGTCACAGCCAGCGCGTTGTCCGGCCATCCGCCGCCGCCGAGCAGCCAATCTGCGGTCTGCATCAGGGATACCGGCGTGTAGTTCTCGCGAATATGCGCGCACTGGCGCGCAATGGCCTCGCGGTCGTGAAAGCGATGATACATCAGGATGCGCAGCCGCTTGCGTTTGATCCAGCGGGCGGCCTTCAGGCCGCCGGATGCGTGAAATGCCGTCCGCAGGATGTGTTTCATGGGCGCGCTCCGTCCGCCTGATAGGGCGGAATCAGGTAGTCGTAATAGCGGCGCGGATCGCCGCTCCTGCCGTCGGCCGCAGCCCGCGCGAGATTGTAGGCTTCGCGCGCGGTCACGAAGTGGAGCACGTAATGAACTCCGTCATTGTAGGCTGTCTCGAAATGCGCAAGGGCGGCTTCGAAGTTGGGCCCCAGCGATTCCGCCGCGTTGGCAGCGTCCTGGGCGCTGTGGCAGTGCACCTTGATGAACTGCCAGTCCGGGCGCCCTCTCACATGAATCCGCGAACGCACCCAGTAATCCACGCGCCTCGCGCCGGAAGGCACCGCTGGGTGAACGTCGCCGTCATCGACCTCCGCGAACAGCCGCTTCGGATCGAAAGCCGGCGCGATCACCAGCGGGCCTTCGAAGATCATCAGATCTCCTGCCGGCTTGACGCCAAGCTGTAAGGGCACACCGTAGTTATAAGACTTGGGACGATCATCATCGGTGGCCATGTAGATGCTGTTGACCATCGCCGGCTGCGATTCCTGCCCGAGACTCGGAAACGTGAAATCGGCGAAGCAGCCCAGCTCGCGCAGAAGCTGCAACTCGCGGTTGACTCCGCAATACCGGTTATCCCGGCTGTTATCGAGCGCCCAGACGCCATGGATGAACGCGAAGTGCGTGGCTCCGTCGGTACCCTTGAGGAAACCGAAGCGCTGGAACCACGCGATTCCCTCCTGATATCGCCGGCGCGCGGAATCGAGGGTGTCCGGGCCGTGGTGCAGGTGGAGTTCGACTTCGCCCAAGCCGCTCGCGACCAGCGTCTTCAGGGCCTCCAGGTTGCGGTCCACGGGCTGCTCGGCGGGATAGAACCAGGTGTGTTGTACCGGCCGTCCGGTGGAATCGCGGTGACGCCGGGCCAGGTTCGGATACTCGCTGAGCCAGCGCTGCACCAATGAGTCCTTTTGCTCGCCAGGCTCGAAATGATCGGCGACAACGAAAAAAACATGAACCGGTCCTTGAGGCTTCTCGGCCGGGGTCAATGCCCATCTCAGGTACCCGGGTAGCCAATAGTAATATTTCTTTATGTAAATCCGGTAACCCCACGCACCTAGATATAAGAGCAGGCCCAGCAGGATCCACCGAATTAGCCGCACATCGTCATTTCAGCACAAAGCGCGCGCGGTCCCGCATGCTAAAGTGAGAAACAGGCTCCTCGCCCCGGCTTCATTTACCATGTGCGGAATCGCGGGTTACGTCACAGTTGAACCGTCTTCCGGGCCCGCGTCCACTATCGAGCGCATGGCGGATTCGATCCGCCATCGCGGTCCCGACGATTTCGGCTATTATCGCGACCCCTGGGCGAGCCTGGGCTTCCGCCGGCTGGCGATTATCGACGTCGCCGGCGGGCATCAGCCGATGACCAACGAGGACGGCAATCTCTGGCTGGTATTCAATGGTGAGATCTTCAATCACGCATCGCTGCGGCCCGGGCTGGAAGCTTTCGGGCATCGTTACACCAATCGCTCCGATAGCGAGACGATCCTGCATTCCTACGAGCAGTACGGCCCGGATTGCGTCTCGCGGTTCCGCGGCATGTTTGCCTTCGCCATCTGGGACAAGACCGCGCGGCGCCTCTTCCTTGCCCGCGACCGCCTGGGCAAGAAGCCGCTTTACTACTACTGGAACGGCCGGCTCTTTGCGTTCGCCAGTGAAATCAAAGCGCTGCTGGAGCATCCCGAAATCTCGCCGCGGCTCGAGGAGTCGCTGCTTCCCGAGTATCTCGCGTTCGGATACTTGAGCGAAGAGCGCACTCTGTTTGCCGGGATTAGCAAGCTCATGCCCGGTCACCACCTCACGCTGGACTTGACCGGTTCTGTGCCGGCGCCCGAGATTCGCCAGTACTGGGAAATCCCGCCCGCAGCACCCGAGGAACACGGCGATGCGGAATGGATTGCCGAGTGCCGCCGCCGGCTGGAAGAGACGGTATGCATGCGCCTGATGAGCGACGTGCCGCTCGGCATGTTTCTCTCGGGCGGCGTCGATTCCAGCGCCATCGCAGCCATCATGAAGCGGCGATTCGACGGACCGGTGAATACCTTCGCGGTGGGATATCGGGAGGCTGAATTCAGCGAGCTGTCTTACGCACGGCAGGTGGCGGATAGCGTCGGCACCGATCACCACGAAGTCGTGGTCTCGATGGACGATTTCTTCAGTGCGCTGCCGCGGCTGATCTGGCATGAAGACGAGCCGATCGTGTGGCCCTCGAGCGTGAGCCTCTATTTCGTCTCCCGGCTGGCACGCGAGTACGTCACGGTGGTGCTTACCGGCGAAGGCAGCGACGAGATGTTCGGCGGCTACGCGCGCTACCGGCACTATGCCATGAATGATCGCTGGCTGCGCCGGTACAGGATCGTGCCCGCGCCGCTGCGCCGCGCGATCCGCCGGCAGGTGGCTACGACGTCGCTGCTTTCGGCCGCGCTGCGGCGCAAATTGCAGCACACCTTCGTGGGCCGCGGCGAGCATCTCGAATCGCTCTACCTCGACAACTTCTACTCGGCGTTTTCGCTCGCCGAACAGCAGCAGCTTTTTCCCCGCCTGGCGGCATCTTCTCCGTACGCGAATTTCCAGCGCTACTGGGATTCGCGGCCGGACGCTTCCCCGCTCCCGCGGCTGCTCTTCACCGATCAGAAGACCTATCTCGTCGAGCTCCTGATGAAACAGGATCAGATGAGCATGGCCACTTCCGTCGAGAGCCGGGTCCCGTTCCTGGATCACGAGTTCGTAGAATTCTCCACGCGCGTGCCCGAGCACCTGAAGCTGCGCAACGGAGAGGGCAAATACATCGTGAAGAAGGCCATCGAAGGCCTGGTCCCCCACGACATCATTTACCGCAAGAAAATGGGATTCCCGACGCCGCTCCGGCAGTGGCTCCTGGATCCGCGGGCGCGCCACCTCTTCGACATTCTGCGTGCGAAAGACGGCCTGCTCGCTCCCTACGTCGATTCCGCCGCCATGGATTCGCTCCTGGAGCGGCAGGTCTCGGGGCAGGAAGACGCCACCGACCGCATCTGGCGCCTGCTGAATCTTCAGTTGTGGGGCGACCTGTTCCTCACGGGCAGGCGCGACCGCCATTGGGATGGGCTCCTGTCCGCGGTGGCGCGCTCCGCCGTATGAAGACCCTCTGGGTCAACAGCAACTTCATGCACCCGACCACCAAGGGCGGACAGATCCGCACCCTGGAGATGCTGCGCCACCTGCACCGCCGCCACGAGATCCACTACGTTGCGATCGAGAAAACCTCCGAACCCGAAGGCCCCGCGCGTGCCGCCGAGTATTCGTTCCGCGCATATCCGGTGCAGCATCGCGTTCGTTCCAAAAGCTCGCCGCTCTTCTGGAGCGAACTGGTGAAAGGGCTGCTTTCGCCGGTGCCGGTCGCGGTGGAGCGCTTTCATCCGCCCCGAATGAGAGCGTTTCTGGAAGGCCTGATCCGCAAAGAGGGTTTCGATTGCGCGGTGGTCGATCACCTGGCTCCCACGGCCTATTTCCCGGACCTCCCGCATTCCATCTTCTTCCAGCACAACGTGGAGACCATGATCTGGCGCCGCCACGTGGAGCACGCAGGCGATCCGCTGCGCCGCTGGTATTTCCAGATGCAGGCCGATCGCATGTTCGAATACGAGCGGCGCGTGTCGCTCGCGGCCGGCCACATCGTCGCGGTGAGCCGGACCGATGCCGAGGCGATGCGGCGGCTTTTCGGGGTCACCCGGGTAACCGAGATTCCGACCGGCGTGAACATCGAGTACTTCCTGCCGCCGGAGCCTCGGCCGGCGGCCGGCGGCGCGGACCTGGTCTTCGTAGGGTCGATGGATTGGCTGCCCAATGTGGATGGCGTGCTGTATTTCGTGAGTGAGGTGCTTCCCCTGGTCCGGCAAAAATGCCCTGGCTGCACGCTGGCGATCGTGGGACGCATGCCTCCGCCGAAAATCAGCGAATTGGCTGCTGCGGATCCGCTGATTCAAGTGACCGGGACCGTCCCGGACATTCGGCCCTATCTATGGGGCTCGGCGGTATCGATCGTACCGTTGCGCATCGGCGGCGGCACCCGGCTGAAGATTTACGAAGCCATGGCGGCGAAGATTCCCGTGGTATCGACCACGGTTGGCGCCGAAGGCCTCACGGTAAACCCTCCCTCGGACATCCGCATCGGCGATGCGCCGCGCGATTTCGCGGATCGCTGCCTGGAACTGTTGGCGAGCCAGGAAGAGCGCGCCCGTGTGTCTCGGGCCGCGTGGGAGATGGTCAATTCGAATTTCTCATGGGACCAGGTAGCAAGGTGCTTCGAGCGGGTGATGGAGTCAGGGCCGCGAATGCGCTAGCTTCGGTGCTGGTGGGATAGGCCTCCTCGCCTGCCCCGCGCCGCAGGCGCGCTTTCGCCGAGGAACTCCCGGTAAATCGCGCCCATCCGTGCCGCCGCAATCTCCCGGGCGAACATCGTCCGGGCCCGCTCCCCGGCCGCCGCCGCGAGACGCAGGCGCAGTCCCGCATCGGATAGCACCCTGCGAAGGCACGCGGCCAGGGCTTCGGCATCGCCGGCCGGAAACAGCAGACCCGTCTCCCCGTCGGTGATGAGTTCCGGATTTCCGCCGGCGTCGGAAGCGATCGGGCAGCAGCCGCAGCCCATCGCTTCCAGGAGTGAATTGGAGAGCGCTTCGGACAGCGAAGGCAGAACGAACACGTCCATTGCTCGGAGCCACTCCGCCACGTTCGAAGCGGCCGGCTGAAAATGGCAGTCGATGCCCAGATCCAGTTCCCGCGCACGGGCCTCCAGTTCCGGGAGCACGGGTCCGCTGCCCACGATCAGCAGCTTCGCCCCTCGCGCCCTGGCGAAGGCGTCAAGCAAGACCGTCAATCCCTTTTCCGGCCGTAGGGCACACACCACGCCGACCACGGGCTCGTCACCGGACCAGGGAAGCGGCGTTCTCGGGCCATCGCGACGGAAAACGCCGGTATCCAAGCCGTTGTATGCCAGCCGGATCATGGATCTGGGGACGCCGTCGTCCGCGGCCAGTTCTCGAGCCACGGCCCGTGAATTCACCACAATGCCATCGACGATGCGATCGGTCAGGCGCAGCAGATGCCGCGTCAATCCGGTGGTCAACTCGCGATGCGCGCGCTGGCTCGAGAGCACGGCCGGCACCCGGTTCCAGCGCGCCACCGGCACGGTGAACAGATTAGACGGCACATCGAAGGCGTGTACCAGTTGGATCTGATGCTGTGTCAGGTACCGGCCCAGTCGCGCCGCCGAAGCCAGCATCGATGGCGCCATCAGCGAACGCAGACCGAGATCGAGAATCGGAACGCCCGCTTCGGCGAGCTCGCTCGCCCGGAATCCGCCGCTCCGGAAGCAAACGACGTGCGGCTCGAAATGCGCGCGGTCCAGCGCCAGCGCCGTTTCGGCCGCCTGGCGCTCACTGCCGCCCAGTCCCAGTTCGCGCACCGCCAACAGCACCGGCGTGCCACGTGCAGTCTTGCTCCCGTTCAAATTGTGAGTATACGGGATGGGATAATGGTACGGACCACGCATGAGCAGCCCGATCCGCGTTGCGCCCTACACTGACGAGTGGGTGGATGCGGTTTGCGCCTTCAATCGCCGGATTGCCGTCAGCGGGCAGCAGCTTCCCGAAACTCCGCGTCCGGGATGGATGCCTTGCATGGAACTATTCCTGGCTGTCGAGGACAATGCCGTGCGCGGCGGCTACATTCTGCGCCGCCAGCATTTCTGGGCTGGGGGTCTTGAGACCCCGGTGGCGCACTATCGCCTGCCGCTTTCCGAAGGTGTCGTGGACCGGCGCTACGCCTCCCTCGGCCTGCGCCTGCTGCGCGATGCCCTGGCGCGTGAGCCGCGGCTGTACTGCATGGGAATGGGAGCCTGGAACAAGCCTCTGCCTCAGATGCTCAAGCGCCTCGGCTGGCGTATGTGCGAAGTGCCCTTCCATTTCAAGGTGCTGCACGCGTTCCAGTTCCTGCACAACATCCGCGTTCTGCGCACTTCGGCCCTGCGCCGCCTGGCCCTGGATGCCGCCGCAATTACCGGACTGGGATGGATCGGTTTGCGCTTGCTGGACCCGGGCGCCCCCGTGGGGTCTGTCGAACACGATACCCCGGGGACGTTTGCCGATTGGCCGGACTCCACGTGGGAGGCGGCGCGCCTTTTCGCCCCCCTGGTCGCGCAGCGCGATTCCGCGGTGCTGGATGCGCTCTACCCGGCTTCAGACACCCGCTTTATCCGCGTGCGGACTGCGGGCGGGTGGGCAGTCGTACTGGATACCCGCATGCAGGACCATAAACAATTCGGAGATATGCGTATCGGCAGCATCGTGGATTGCCTTGCCGCACCAGGGGAGGCGGCCGGGGTGATCCGCGCGGCCACCGTCGAATTGCAGGCGCGCCGCGTCGATCTGATCATTTCCAACCAATTGCACAAAGAATGGCGGCTCGCGCTCCGCGACGCGGGCTTCCGAACCGGGCCATCCAACTACCTGCTGGCGCTATCGCCCGAACTGGCCGCACTGGTTGCTGATGCGCCGGACGACGCATTCCACTTCAACCGCGGCGACGGTGACGGCCCGATTCATCTTTAAGGACCACTATGCGCGCGTTGTCCATCATGTATCACGACGTGGTCGAAAACGGGGACTTCGGCTCCAGCGGATTCCCCGGCGAAGGAGCGCACGTCTACAAGCTGCGGCGCGAGGATTTCGAGCGTCACCTCGCAGCCATTCGTGAGGCCGTTCCCGCCGCCCAGGCGGTCTCGTCGATCGCGGCGAGGCGCGAATGGTCGGATCCGACGCCGGTCTTTCTCACCTTCGACGACGGCGGAGCGAGTGCCCTGCACCCGGCGGCGGACATACTGGAGAGCTACGGCTGGCGCGGACATTTCTTCATCACGACGGATCGAATCGGCACTGCCGGCTTCTTGAACACGGAAGAAGTCCGCGAGCTGCACCGCCGCGGACACGTGATCGGCAGCCATTCCGCCTCGCATCCCAACCGCATGGCGGCACTCGCGCGTGACGAGATCGACCGCGAGTGGCGCCTGAGCCTCGACCGGCTCTCGCAGATTGCAGGCGAGAGCCTGAAGACCGCTTCGGTCCCCGGCGGCTATTACTCACGCGAGGTGGCCGAATCCGCTGCCGCCTCGGGGATCGAAGTGCTGTTTACGTCGGAGCCGACGGCCGGCACAACGGTCGTCAACGGATGTCTCGTGCTCGGAAGGTATGCAGTGCAGCGCGGTATGGGTCCGGAGTGGTCGGCGGGATTTGCCGCCGGGCGGGTCGGCCCGCGCTGGCGGCAGACCGCCCTCTGGAAAGCCAAGCAAATCGCCAAATCGCTGGGGGGCGAGGCTTACCTGAAGCTGCGGCGAGCCATTTTGGAGCGGTGAAGGCCGAAGCTCCGGCCGGAGGGCTTCGGAGCCGTTGCCAAGCGCCGACCCGCTCTGATACTATCTAAATGCAGATCGGAATCCTTCCGCTTGAAGTCCGCAAATTCAACCACGGAGTTAAAATACCAATCCTGATGAGCTTTACCGTTTTTCTTGGCAACTTGCCCACGTGGGTCACCGCCGACGATATCAAACAATGGCTGGCAGCCGAGGACCTCGTCGCTGACTCGGTCAAGGTGATCCGAAACCACGAAACCCAGGAATCCAAGGGCTTCGCTTTCGTCGAAGCGCCCACGAACGATGAGATGCAGGCGATCATTCGCCGCTTCGATCGCGCACCCCTTGAGGATCGCCTCTTGCGCGCCAATCCGGCCCAACCACCGAAGGGCAAGGACGCTCCCCGCGGAAGCGGGCAGACGGTCCAGGGATCGAATGCGCCGCCTCGCAACGATCAACGCCCTGAACGTCGCCGGCGTGCCGGACGCAACCGTGAGCAGGCTCCGCGCAGCGCTTTTGCAAACGAACTGGCGAAAGCTCTGTAATCGCCGCTTCCCCCGGGCGCGATTCACCGCGCTCGATGTCCCTTTAATTCCCCTCCACACCTGTGAATCCTGGTCACATTCACTGTTAATCTATCCGTCTTATTTTCTTGTATTTACCTTTGGTGTGGTGCGTGCATACCGCCAGCGCATGAAACTCGCCTGGTTGGGCTGCCTGTGCATGGGTGGCCTCCTCTTTGCCGGAAATCAAGATTCCGATCAGAACGTCAATCGGCGGTACACGGTCGATACCGTCATTGTGGCCGGCAAGGGCTGGAAGACCAACGTCACCGATTCCCAAAGCGAGAAACTCAGCTCCGGATTGCGTAAAGACCTCGCCGCCCTCGTCGGGCAGAAACTCAATCCCAGCGTCCTTGACGGCCTCGCCGACCGCCTCAAGAAAGAACTATCCGCCAAGGAGGTCAGTCATCACGTACTCCGCGCGGACGTCCCCGAACATGTCCGTGTGGAATTCGAGGTCAAGCAGCCGCGCGCCAACATCGACGCCACCGTCAACAAGGCCGTGTACAACTCCCGCGACGGCTGGAGCGGAGCCGGAGCGGTCGGATTCACGGTACAACACAACAGCTTTCTCTTCGGCGCGGCCAGCGACGGCGATACGTTAATGGAGCGCTTTGCCGGAATCAACGGGCGTTATGAGAACAAGCACCTCCTGGGCATCGATAAACTCGGCCTGCGTTTCCAATTCGAGAGCTATCACGAGCAATGGAACCAGAACACGATCGACGCAGCCGCGGCTCATCCGAACCTGACTTCGACCACCTACCGGACGCGGCAGAATTACCAACCCACTCTCACCCTGGCACTAGCCAAGCCCCTGACGCTCGAGGTCGGCGTTGGTTTTCAGCGCTTCGAAAACCAGTATCCCGAATCGCACATCGAATCCGCCGACGCCTTTATCGCCTCGCTCCGATATCACCAGGCACTCGCCGACGCCCCGTTTCAGCAGGACGTGGATGCGGACTATACCCTGCGTGCCGCCACCCGGATCCTGGCATCCGACTTCGTCTATACCAGCCACACCGCGGCCCTGGTCTATCGCGCGAAGCACGGCCGGCACCAGTTGAGCGACGCGTTCAACGTCGGCACGATTAGCGGACGGGCCCCCCTGGTCGACCGCTTTGTAGCCGGCAATTCCTACTACCTGCGCGGCTGGAATAAATACGATCTTGACCCAATCGGAGGAAACCGCCTGGTACATAACGCCGTCGAGTATCGTTATGGGCCCGTGTGGGCCTTTTACGATGCCGGCGCCGTTTGGGACAGCGGGCAACCGGTCACGCCACGCCACTCCTTAGGTGTGGGGATCAAGGAGAGCATCTTCACTCTGGCTCTCGCCTTTCCGGTCCGCTCCGGCCACGTCGACCCGGTCGTAATGATGGGCATAATCTATTGACGGACTTAACCTATCGATGACGCCCCGCGCGCGGGAGACCCTCGTCAGCCGCAGATGCTGGCTGCTGGCCAGCCTCAGTCTATCTGTATCCCGCGCGTTTGAAGATCAGCCGTTACAGGTCCGCTACGATGGCGACACGCTGCGCGTCTCCGCGCCTTCGCTGCATTTTCTGACAGGCAAAGCCCTGGACCGGCTAAAGGATGGAGACGCGGTGGCCTACATGGCGAATCTCGAGCTGCTCAACGACTCCCGAACCATCACCCTGCGCCAGCAGAAGGGCCGGTTTGTGGTGAGTTATGCTCTTTGGGAGGAGCAGTTCTCCGTGACCCAGTTGGCCGGCAAGCCGTACAGCGTGGACGGGCTCTCCATGCAGGCCGCCGAGAGCTGGTGCTTCGACAGTCTGGGCCTCTCCACGCTCGGCCTCGCCAACGACGTTTTTTACTGGCTGCGTTTCGACATCCGCACTGCCAACGCGCGGGAAATCGCGGCTGAGGGCATGCCCGGGATCAGTATTGCCCGCATGATCGAGTGGCTGGGCAAGAAAAACTCCGAACAGACTCAATGGGGGCCGCTGGAACGGCGTGTGCGGCTGGCTGATCTGCCTCGCCTGGCCGGCCGCGGATCACGCGGGTGAATCGCCTCCGCAACCGGTTGATTCTCATCTTCCTGGCCGCCACCCTGGCGCCGCTGGCGGCCACCATATGGGTGACAACCTCTTTGCTCGAGGAATCCATCGACACGTCCAACACGGCGCGCCTGGACACGCTCTCCAAGACCCTGACACGCGTGACCAAGGACTTTTACGCGCGCGCCTGTGCGGATCTCAAGCGGCAGGCGCAGGCAGGCGAGTTGCAGCCGCGCAAGTACGCACCCATCGACCGGGCGGCCTGGCCGGATTCCGTCAAGTCCTTCGCAGGCACCCTGGAAGGCGAGCACTTCTTCCGCGGCGGCAACGACGGCGACCGCCTGGACTACCTGGTCCGCCACGGCGACGAGATCTGGGTCTGGTCCGCTCCCTTGGGCGACGTCCACATGGAGCGGATCGCCAGAGAAATCCGCGACGCGCGCACCGCCGTAACGGACGCCAACGGGCGTGACCTGCGCAAAGGCATCAAGCTCACCTATATCCTGCTCGCCGCCGGCATCTGGCTGGTATCGCTCGCCCTGCTGGTTTACCTGGCGCACCGCATCAGCCTGCCCATCCAGCAACTGACCGCCGGCTTAGGCGAACTCGCCGCAGGCGACCTCGGCGCACGCGTGGCGGCCAGGCGCGATGACGAAATCGGCCGCGCCATCCAGGCATTTAATCACATGGCGGACAAGCTCCAGGAGAGCACCGAGCGCCTGGTTTACCTGCGGCAACTGGCCAGTTGGCAGACCCTGGCGCGCAAGATGGCACACGAAGTGAAGAATTCCCTCACTCCGATCCGGCTCACCGTGGAGGAGATGCTGGTGCGCCACGAGGATGCCGACACTGCGTTCATGACCCAGGCGGCGCAGATCGTGGTCGATGAAATCGAGACGCTGGAGCGGCGCATCCGGGCCTTTTCCCAGTTCGCCGCCGAACCTCCGGTACTGCCCGCGCCCCTCGATGTGAATTCGCTTCTGGAAGAGCGAATCGCCTTCCTCAAGTCCGCGCATCCCGAGATCGCCTATGACTGCCGCCTGGGCGGCGAAATTCCCAGCGCCATGGCGGATCAGGACCTGGTCAAAGGCATCCTCACCAACCTGCTGGAAAACGCCGCCGAAGCGGCAGGCGAAGGCGGCCATGTGCTCGGAGTCACCACCTCCGTGAACGGACGTGTTGCGGTCGAAGTGCACGATTCCGGGCCGGGACTCAGCGAGCAGGCCCGCGCCAACCTCTTCCAGCCGACCATTTCATTCAAGAAGCGCGGCATGGGACTGGGCCTGTCCATCGCCCGCAAAAGCGCGCTGCTCAGCGGCGGGGACATTGTTCTGGTGAAAGGAGAACTCGGCGGAGCCGCTTTCCGCGTGCTGCTGCCGGTGGCAACCAATGGCATCCAAACGCGTGCTGATCGTGGATGACGAAGAGAATATCGGCCGCTCCCTGCGCCTGATTCTCGAACGCGAGGGTTATTCGGTCAACGTGTGCAGGAGCGTCGCCGAATTCAAGCGCTACCCCGAAGCCGGCCGCGCCGATGTCTACGTGCTGGATATGAAGCTGCCCGACGGCAACGGGATCGACGTGCTCAAGGCCCTTCGCACCAACGGCGGCAACAGCAATGCGTCAGCCGCGCCCGCTGTCATGATCAGCGGGCACGGCACCATCGCCGATGCCGTGGAGGCCACGCGCGCGGGCGCCTTCGATTTTCTCGAAAAGCCGCTCAGCCGCGATCGCGTTCTGCTGGCGGTGAAAAACGCGCTCGAGCAATCCAACCTCCGCCAGGAAAACGAGCGCCTGCGCGAGCAGATCGGCGCCGCGCCCAAAATGATCGGCGCCACACCTGCATGGCAGCGCGCAGTGGAGCAGGCATCCATGGCCGCGCGCAGCGACGCCCGCGTCCTGCTGATCGGCGAATCCGGAACCGGCAAGGAGCTGCTGGCCGCGCACATTCACAATGCCAGCCCGTTCGCCGCCGGGCCGTTCGTCAAAGTGAACTGCGCCGCGATTCCGACCGAGCTGATCGAGACCGAGCTGTTCGGCCACGAGAAAGGCTCTTTCACCGGAGCAACCGCAACCCGGCGCGGCAAGTTTGAGCTCGCCGACGGCGGCACCATCTTCCTGGATGAAGTCGGGGATCTGCATGGCGCCTCTCAGGCCAAGCTGCTCCGCGTCCTGCAGGAAGGCGAGTTTCACCGCGTGGGTGGGGAGCAGATCATCCGGGTAAGCGTGCGCGTGATCAGCGCCACCAACCGGGACTTGGCCGGCATGGTTGCCGCCGACAAGTTCCGTGAGGATCTCTATTACAGGTTGAGCGTGGTGCCGATCCGCGTACCCGCCCTGCGCGAGCGCCCGCACGATATCCGGCTGCTCGCCGATTATTTCCTCGAGGATTTCTGTGCCCGCAACAACTTCAAGCGGAAGCATCTCGATGAGATGGTCTTTTCGGTGCTGGAGAGCTATCCATGGCCAGGCAATGCGCGTGAGCTGCGCAACGTGGTCGAGCGCATGGCGATCCTCACCCCCGGCGAGCGTCTCACCCGCGATTGCATACCCGTCGAGATACGGGTTCAGCGGGAGGCCGGCCCCAAGAGTACCATCCAGGAAGCGCGCGAATCCGCCGAGCGGGAACACATCCTGCGGGCCTTGGAGGAATCCAATTGGAACGTAAGCGGCGCGGCGCGGACACTCGGCATGGAACGCACCAATCTGCACAAACGGATTCGGGCGCTCGGTTTGAGCCGGGATAAGTAGATCGCCCACGCACCGAAGGTACACGCCGGACTGGTTGTGAATAGGGTTGCCCTGGGTGGACCGGGTGCACCACGGAAACCGATGGTCCGCCCCACGACTCTGCTAAAATCGTCCCGACATATGCCCGTATCCGCCGCTAAAGACCCGCGCGCAGCCATCGGCCGTAACCCCGACCGCCTCAACCTGGAAGAGCGCACCGCGCTTGCGGGAAAGTACGTCGCGATGGAGATTTACACCCCCGAGGCGCTGCCGCTGCGCCGTATCGAAGCCATAGGCGATTCGATCGGCGCCTGCGTGCAGATGCTGAAAGAGCGCGGACTCGATCCGCTGCACTTCGAGTTCACGCGCCTGGCGTGGCCGTATTGAGTTCCCGTTCTACCAGGCCAGGCGGAGCGCCATCTGAATGCTCCGGGGCAGGTTCGGCTGGGTCGTGATTTTGCCGAACGCCGAGCTGGTCACGCTCAGGTTCGGCGGATCGAACGACGGCCGGTTGAAAGCGTTGAATGCCTCGAAACGGAATTGCAGCTTGAGCCTCTCCGTAATCGCAGTGTCCTTGATCAGCGAAAGGTCTACGTTGTCCGCTCCATCCTGCCGCAGGCTGCTATAGCGGCTTCCGAATGTCGCGATGTTGTTTGCGAGCTGCTGCGAGCTGCTGGTATTGAAACGCGTCACGTCGAAGATCGGGGCATCGAGGTTGCTCGGGTGCGGGTTGTTGTTCAATGGACCGCCGTAGTAGATCAGGTTATTGCCGAATCCGAGCGGCGCGCCAATCTGGTTGGTGTAGATGCTGTTGATCACCCATCCGCCGACGATCCTGTTGCCGATGCCGGAATGCGTGTCGAACCGTTTGCCCCTGCCGAACGGAAGTTCGTAGCTGCCGCTGAGCACGAACCGCAGCGGGCGATCGTCCGCTGCCACGCGCTTTTCGGGCTTCAGGTCGGTATTGTTCTTGTAACTGTCCTCGGCGATCAGCTTCGAGTAAGTGAAGTTCGCCAGGATCGTCAGCCCATGGGAATAGCGCTTCTCCACGCGGACATCCATACTTTCAAAGTACGAGCTGAACGCGTTGGGAGCCTGAAGAGTAATGCCGGTGAATTGAGGAAAGGGCATCAACAGAGTCTGCCGGGAAACCGTGGCGCCGTTCAGGCTGGCGCTGCCCGGAATCAGGCCGGCAAAGGGATTCGTCACCAGCGCGGAAAGATAGTCGATGGTTGCCTGGTCGCGGAACGGCGAAGTACTCAGGTACGATGCCGGAATGTAGTCCAACTGTTTGCCCTGGGCCGAACTGCTGCCGCCGCTCTGGCCCTGGCCGAACAGGTGCACGGAGTGGTTTCCGATGTACGCCACTTCGAGCACCAGGTTATTGTGCAGTTGGCGCTGAATACCAAGCTCCCAACGAATCGAGTATGGATTGAGGACACTGGGATTGAAGTAGTTGAAGCTCTTTCCCAGGTTCGTTGCGATGCCGAGCGAAGAGCCGGTCGGCTGCTGGAAGCCGCCAGGGAACGGGTTGCCCAGCGTCGCGGCGGGAGTAAGGTAGCTGTCGTTGGTGACGATCATGCTGGTGGTCTGACTGAAGCCGTCCTGGTAGTAGTTCGGGTTGTTTATTGGAAACACGAATATACCGCCGCCGCCGCGAATCACCGTTTTGTTGTCGAGCGGCGTCCAGGCAAAGCCGAGCCGCGGGCTGAAGATGTGCGACTGCGGGCTGAAGATGGCGCGATTCGACGAGGTGGGGAATGTCGGCCCGCCCAGAACCTTGAACTGGCTGGCTGGGATCACGTCCGGATGCAGCGCGTACGCTGCCTGCGCCGCCGCTGCGATCGGGCTCGGGGTAGTGCTGTCGAAGCCGCTCAGCGCCCGGTTGTAGCGTTCGTAGTTCGGAAAATCGTGCTCGTACCGGATCCCGAGGTTCAGGGTCAGGTTCGGCCGCACGCGCCAGTCGTCCTGGACGAAGAACGCACCGTACTTCGCCGTATTGGTGCGCAGCGCGTTGAGGTCGAATCCTCCGGCGGTGGGCATTCCAAGCAGGAACGCCGCCAGGTCCTGTCCCACTGGCGCGGCAGTGGAATTGTCGAGCGGCCCCCGGGTCCAGTTGGTGCTGAACGTGTACACGCCCTGCGAACTGCCGTAGCCCTGGTTGCTGTCCATCACCTCGCGCCAGTCCGTGCCGATCTTGAGGCTGTGATTGCCGATGATCTTGACCACGTCGCCGAAGATCTGAAAGATGTTGAACGGCCGATTGGAATCCGTGTCGCTCGTGATCTGGTTGTAATCCTGGCCCGCCGTGGTGGAAGCGAACCTGACGAGAGGCAGCACCTGCTTGGGTGACGCAGCCGCAACGTAGGACGGAAATCCCAGGGTGGTGGCACTTATGCCGTCCCCGTAGCTCACTGTGGCTTCGCGGAACCGCGTCCAGTTCAACCGCACGTTTGCCACCGTAGTCGCGTTGAATGTGTGCACGTCGTCCAGCGTGCTGCCCCAGTTGATGCGCAACAGGTCGCGGCCCGTCGCCTGGTTTTGGAACAGGTTGTTGCGGTCCTCGATGCGGTCGTTGTGGCGGAAATTCCAAAACATCCGGTTCTTGCTGCCCAGGTTGAAATCCAACCGCCCCATTTCGGAGTTGTAGGTGTCTTTGCGCACGGCCGGCGCCAGATAGTTGTTGGTGCCGTCCCGTCCCCCCGCCTGGTTGGGCAGTGGGTAGTAATTGAAGTAGTTCTTCGCAATGGGGCTGATGCGGTTCGACGGAATGAGGTTGCCCGCAAACGGAGTGCGCGAGATGCGCGACCCCGAAAGCACGCCGCTGAGGGGGTCGTAAACCTGGTAGTTGGCGCCCACCTGCAGCAATTGGGAGAGGTCGCCGGTACGCTGCGCTGCCGTGGGCACCATCACCGTCTGAGGCTCCGGAAAATTATCGTTGATGAACTCCATGGCGTAGAACCAGAACACCTTGTTCTTGCCGTTGAACACCTTCGGAATCCACAAGGGTCCGCCCGCCGTGCCGCCCCATTGGTTGTACCGGCCTACCGGTTTGATCTGGCCCGCTTTGTTGGTAAAGAAGTTGGTGGCCTGCAGCGCGGAAACCTGATTGAACTCGTACAGGCTGCCGTGGATGCTGTTGGAGCCGCCCCGCATAATTACGTTCGCGGTACCGCCGCCGGTGTGCCCGTAAGCCGCGTCCGCCTCGAACGCATGCACGCGGACTTCCTGCACCGCATCGACCGGCGGGTTATAGGAGACGCGCATGTCCCAGGTAGTATCGGGCGAACCATCCACCAGCAGCTCATTGTTCTGCGCCGGCGCTCCGCCCATCGAGAAGCCGGATGGCCCGGCGTTATCGAACGGCCGGTTGAATTTCGGGTCGCTGTTGGGCACTACACCCATCGCAAGCTGGGCCAGCACCAGCGGCGTGCGCCCGTTCATGGGCATGTTCTCGACCTGCGCGGAATTGATGACCTGCCCGGCGGTCGCGCTGGTTGTATCGAGCATAGGCGCGTCCGCTGTCACGCTTACCGTCTCGCTGAGCGCTCCGATAGTCATCTCAATGTCAAGGCCAACCCTCTCCCCGGCATTGACTTCCAGGCCGTCGCGCTGATACCGCTTAAAACCCGACGCTTCCGCTTCCAGCTTATACGTGCCGGGCGCAAGGAATGGAATGGTATATAGACCGTCCGGGCCTGTGGTGGTCTGCGAACGCGAGCCCGTGGACAGCAGCGTGACCGCGATTTTCGCGTTCGGAACCGATGCGGATTGGGCGTCTGTAACTCGGCCCGTGAGAGTTCCCCGGAATTCCTGGCTGAATCCGGATACAGTGATCAAGACCAGGCACACCCCAAGGCCTGACACTACGCGACATAGCATAGGCAATACACCTCGTTAACGACTCAAACTCACCCCAATCGGCGGCGATCCCCGTGGGCGCATCTGCGCACGTTCAAGATCCGCCGACCAGTCTGGGGAGAAGTATATCGGTATCGAATGTCAAAACCAACCAAAAAATCGGTGGACGATCGTCTTCTCCAGTCCGCCTCCTGGGGAACCGGGGAAGCGCGGATGGCGTCTCAAGCCCAGATGAGAGGCAAGCCGGCATTCTGGCTGCAACTGGGTAGCCTGGCGGCAACCGGGTGGCTCCTCTGGCAACCCGCGCTGGTGGCGCACCTTCCGCACCACTCATCCGCGTGGATCCTCCTGCAGGCGGTTCTGTTCGCCGGTGCCGCCTGCCTGGCCGGCGGGCTGATCACGCTTTTGCTCTATAGTCTCCTTCTGAACGATCCCGATTACGTCCTGCAGGGACCGCTGCGCACTTCCACTGCGGCCATCTGGTTCGCACCCGCGGTGATTCTTTTTGCGCTGCGTTCGCCGGCGGCGATTGTCGCGGCACTGGTGTTTGTGATCAGCGCTACCAGAATCCTCTACGAGCAATTGCAGCCGAGTCTGGCGCCTGCTCCGCCGCCGCCGCGGGCGGAGTTGTTCGACTTGTTTCAGATCCCTACGCCCTTCTTTTGGAGGCAGGTGGCGCCGTCAATGGCCGCGTCGCTCTGTGCGCAAACCGGCATCGCCGGAATAATGCTGCACCGCCCGGCACTGGCCGGGCTGGCCCTGGCGATGAGTGCGGCAACCCTGACCATTTTCGCGCTGAGTTCGCGCGCCGTGGAGCCAAAGCGTCCGGCGAGTCTGCCTCGCTCGATCCTGGGTTTGCTGTTGACGCTGGTGCTGGCGATCGGGTTGACTGTCGGAGGAATGATGCCGCGGTTCGCCGGACGAGGTTTTGGCTTCGGCGACGGCGGCACTGCATCCGCGCCGCAGCCGTTGGGGGTGCCCTCACAACCTGCCGGTTCATCGCGTGAACCACCTCGCGGCCTCGCCGATGGCGGTTTCTTCGGGGTGATCCTCTGGCCGGAGCTGAAGCCGTACACCACTCTAATCGCACCGATGCCCCAGGGGCGGGGAGGGTTGGGAAACGCCGCTCCACCCCCGCCCATTTGCAAACCCGTTTGCCGCGAATACTGGATGTTCCGCTGGCCGTTTGCCCACCCACCCGACAACTCTTTGGTAGAGCGAGGAAACCCGGCCGACCTGTCCTTCAGCACCACCGACCACCAGGCTCTCCAAATGGAAGCCCACCACAAGATGGACCAGCCGATCGCCGTGGACTGCTGCCGCGCCTTCCAGATCGAAGTCCGGAACGCCGATCGCTACCCTGGCACGGTCGCTCTCGAGCTCTACCTGGTGGATAGCCACGGCCCCCGCCAGTACCAAATGTGGGTAGGCCGGGCACCCGTGCTTTCCACGCCCGATATCTCGGAGGAAACGGTAACTCCGGTGCGCGAGACCCTCGAATTTGAGATGCCCCCGCATCCGCCCATTCAGGAATTCGATGAATTCCGTCTTGTTTTTAGCCGCGATCGCCGGCGCGCCGACCGGAGCGCCAAACTCGCCATCGACCGTTTCATATTGGTTCCATACTAGAAGTTCCGGTACCTTTGATGCCTGCAGTACTTTTCGGCCGTTCTTGCCCCATGTGATACTGATGGCTTCCCGGGACTTGTGTCTCCGGGTACAGGAGAACGAGCGATGGCCATAAGTGCGACTTACCGCATCGCGTTGCTGGTGTTGTTCGCCGGCGTTTTTGCGAATGCCGCAGTCGCGGGAACAATCAGTTGCGACAACGCGCCAGGCAATGTCATCGTGAACTGCGGGTTCGAGTCGAATGCCGGACCAGCCCCCGCAGATTGGGTAACGAACGCGGCTTTCGATGCTCACCTGGGGGTCTACAACTCGGTCCAGAACCAGATTTTCAATTCGGACACGAACGCGCTGATGTTCGGGAATTTCGATAGCGATCCCCTGGGGCCCGCAGCGATTTCACAGGAGCTGAGCGGTGATGTCGTCGGCGCGACTTACACGGTTACCTTCTACCTGTTCTACAACACCACGAGCTCGAATCTGGATCCGAATGCATTCGTCAAAGCAACCGTAAACGGAGTGACTAAGCTAACCATATCCGGTGACGATGCCGCACCGATTCACGGATTTGTACAGTACCAGTTCAACTTCATCGGGACGGGGGCGGATACGATGGGTTTCGTGGCGCAGACCAACCCTTCCGAATGGTTCCTGGACGATGTGGTCGCAACCGATGCCCCGGTGCCGGAACCTGCTCCCTGGGTGCTGACCGGTGGTGGCCTCCTACTGGCAGGTCTGAGCAGAATCTGCCGCCGATAGGCCAGCCCTAAGGTTGGCGCAGTCTGTCCCGCCACGCGGCCGCGCTTACTTCATCTCCGCCCGAATCCTCTCCGGAACCACTGCGTACTCCGCCGAAATGGCTCCACGAGCGCCCAACTCGTCATAAATGGCCAGCGCCCGCGCCAGCCACCTCCGCCCCTGCTCTTTGCGTCCCAGCCGTACATCCACCCGACCCAGGTTCTCGTAAGCTTCCGACAGGGAATAGCGGTGCTCGACCCGTACCGGATCCAGGTCCACCAGCCGCTCTGCAATCTTCCGCTGCTGCTCGAAATGCGTTTGTGCCGTGAGCGGGTTCCCCATCTCCAGCAGCACGTACCCGATCGCGGCGTGGCTGTTCGCCAGGTTTCCCTGCGCGCGCGCGTCCTTCGGGTCGAGCGCCAGGAGCTGCTCGCGGATCGGCAGCACCTGCCGGAACGCCTCCAGTGCCTCCGGCAAGTTGTGTAGCGAAATCAGAATGCTTCCGATTCGCTGCTCGGCGAACGTCCAGTCCAGCCTCTGCCGCAGGTCCTTGGAATGCCGCGCCGAGAGCTCGTCGAACAGCGCTGCCGCGCGCACCGCGTGGTTGTAGCCTTCGGCATAGCGATGCGTCTGCTCCTCCAGCCCTGCCACGCGATGATAAGCCACGGCGAGCTCGTAGAGATACGACTCGTTCTCCGGGCGCGCCCGGCGCAGCTCTTCGAACACACGCATCGCCAGCTCGAGCTCGGCCCGCGAGTGCTCGAAATCGCCAAGCACCGAGTAAGCTCCGGCCAGGTTCTGGCAGGTGGACGCCAGCTCCGCACGCAGCGCGGTATCGTCCGGATGCCGCGCGCTCTGCTCCTTCTGGATCCGCTCGGCTTCCAGGCACGCGTCCAGCGACTGCCGGAAATCCCCCGTGCTCTGCCGCAGGCGGCAAACCCGGTTGTAGGCCCGCGACAGGTCCATCTGTAGCGACTGGTTGGCGGGATCGCTCGCCGCCAGTCCCTTCTCGATCTCGATCGCCTTGGCGTACGCGGTGAGCGCCTGCGCGCTCTGCCCGAGATTGGGCTGCGTCGGCAGTCCCAGCACGTCGCCGATCCGCTGATACGCCGCGGCACGCTCCCTCTGAAGCGACGCGTCCCCGCCCGATTCTCCCGCGAGGCCATCGAGGTATTGCTGGGCGCGCTTCACGAGCAACTCGCGAGCCGCGGTCGACCCGGGCAGCGGCGCGATCGCATCGTGCAGCTCGAAAAGCACGCTGCGCGCCAGCCCCCGCACCTCCTGAAAGCGCTGCTCCGCGCGGTTGCGCTCCCGGGTGGCCACGCGCGCCTGCCACGAAGCGGCAATAATCCCCGCCACTAGGCTCAACACCGCAATGGTCACCGCCGCCACCGGCGTGCGATGCCGCCGGATGAATTTGCCGGCGCGATACCGGATGGTATCCGGGCGCGCGGTCACCGGGTGACCGTCGAGGTGGCGCCGGATATCCGAGGCCAACCGCTCCACAGAGCAGTAGCGTCGCTCCGGCTCCTTGCGCAGCGCCATCAGCAGGATGTTGTCCAGGTCGCCCGCAAGCTGCCGGTCCAGCCGGTCGGGCCTCGTGCGTCGCGCAGCTGCGATCTCGTCCGGCGTGACGCCGTCTTCGGTCCCGCCGACGGCCACGCTCGGACGTCTCGGCTCGCGGTGCCGGACCTGCTCCCACAGTTCGTCTATCGAGCGCGAGCCGAGCTGGTAAGGCCTCCGCCCCGTCAGCAACCGGTAGAGCAGTACACCGAGCGCGTATACGTCGCTCGCCGTGGTGATATTGCCTCCGCTTACCTGCTCCGGGCTGGCGTATTCGGGCGTCATCGCCTGCATGGTGGTCAGGGTGTGATTCAGCCCCAGCGCATCCGGATCGAGCAGCTTGGCGATGCCGAAATCCAGCAGCTTGACCGCGCCCTCTTCCGTGATCAGAATGTTCGGCGGTTTCAGGTCGCGGTGGATCACCAGGTTCTGGTGCGCGTAGTGCACCGCCGAGCACACCGTGAGAAACAGCCCCAGGCGTTCACGCACGGTGAGCCGGCGGCGGTCGCAATACTCGTCGATAGGCGTGCCCGCGATAAAGTCCATCACGAAATACGGACGGCCGTCGGGCGTCGTGCCGCCGTCGAGCAGCTTGGCGATCGCCGGATGATCCAGGTGTGCCAGGATCTGCCGCTCGGTATCGAAGTGCCGCAGGGCGTATTGCCCGTGTACCCCGCGACGGATTACTTTGATCGCCACCACCTTCCGATACAGGTCGTCCACGCGCACGGCTTGGTAGACAGCGCCCATGCCTCCCTCCGCGATGAGCTGAACGATGCGGTAGGGTCCGATATCCGCGCCGATACCCAGCCGGTCGGCCGGCACGGGGCTGTCGGCAGCAGGCGCGGGCTCGATGAATTCGCCGGCACCCTCGTGGGATGCGAGCAGCGATTCCACCTCTCCGCGCAGCTCCACCTCGCCGCCGCAGGCCTCATCGAGAAACGCGGCGCGTTCGTCCTCGGGCTTTTCCAGCGCGCCGTGTAGAATCTCTTTCACGCGCTGCCAGGTTTCGCGGGTCATGCCTGTCGCGCCGAGCTCATCTCGCGGAACAGCCACGCGCGGGCGGTCTGCCATTCCCGTTTGATGCTGGCCGGCGAGAGGTGCATCACTTCGGCTGTTTCTTCGATCGACAGTCCTGCGAAAAACCGCAGCTCCACCACCCGGCTCTGGCGCTCGTCGAGCTCGGTCAGCCGGTCGAGCGCATCGTTGAGCGACAGCAGGTCTACGTCCGGCGATTGCTGCGGTACGGCCAGCGCCTCATCCAGTACCAGCTTCACGGCGCCCGCCCCGCGTTTTTCCGCGTGCTGTCCGCGCGCGTAGTCTACCAGAATGCGCCGGATCATTTGCGCCGCGATCCCGTAGAAGTGCGCCCGGTTGCGCCACTGCACATCCTGCTGGTGCACCATGCGCAGAAAAGCCTCGTGGACCAGCGCGGTGCTCTGCAGGGTATGATTCGAGCGCTCGCGCCGCAGATAGGCCGCCGCCAGCCGCCGCAGTTCCCCGTACACCAGCGGCATCAACTGCTCCAGCGCCCCCTGATCCCCCTGGCTCCAATTCAT
>Ga0335079_10001621_pt1 | contig 25666 bp, 23 predicted proteins | sample Lox_Sample_33_FD_206719 | JGI IMG/M metagenome (GOLD analysis project Ga0335079, IMG submission 206719) | Soil microbial communities from Loxahatchee National Wildlife Refuge, Florida, United States - Lox_Sample_3.3 | ecosystem: Environmental > Terrestrial > Soil > Wetlands | place: USA...
AGCCTGATTCCGGCGCCCCCATGGGCAATCGACACCTGACTGAGGTTATTTTTTAAACCCTGCCACAATCTGTTATGGCGTATCCGATCCGTGAAGCAAAAAAAGTGTCCATCTGCCGATTTTTTGAGCGTTTTTGAGATTCCGCAGAAGGTTGTCATGAGGTGTTGCCCAATCACAACATAAATAGGGGGTATCAGCTGACGGGATGGGGAAAAGGTGGCGGATCAAACGCGCGGGCAAGCCTGCAGGGAAGCCAATAGCCAAACAAAAAAGCCGCGGCTGCATCGCCGCGGCTTTCTGATTCGGACCCCGCCTTGCGGGGCGTATAGCGTCAGTTGTGCTCGTCGTCGCCGCCGGACGGGCCCCAGGCAGGCGCCGGGCTTGGCGCGGGATCTGGCGTGGCCCAGCTGTGGACGGGTGCCGGTGCGGGCGTATGGGTTTCCATCGGCTCAGGCGCCGGCGCAGGCGCCTTCGGCGCGGGCTTTTTGGCAGCGGGCTTTTTGGCAGCGGGCTTTTTGGCAGCGGCCTTTTTCGGTGCGGCCTTCTTCGCAGCCGTTTTTGCCGCCTTCTTGGCGGCCTTCTTCGGCGCCGCTTTCTTGGCCTTCTTTGCCTTCTTCGCAGACTTCTTGGCAGTCTTTTTCGCGGATTTCTTCGCCATCAAGACTTTCTTCTTTTTGCCCTTCTTCCCTTTCTTGCTCTTTTTCGCTTTCGCCATCGTGATCCTCCTGTTGCCGCCGATCCATCCATCAGGCGTTTCATGTCATCCGCGCCCTGGAAGCGCGCGGCGCTAATCGATCAGGTCGGCAGGGGTCGCGGACCACCCGTCGCCCAATCGAGGAGTTCAATCGTGTGCACGACAGGGACCGATGTGCCGCCGGCAATCTGCACCATGCATCCGATATTGCCCGCAGCGATCATGTCCGGCTTGACGCTTGCGATGTTGGCGATCTTGCGATCGCGCAACCTCCCCGCAATGTCAGGCTGGAGAAGGTTGTAAGTCCCCGCCGAGCCGCAACACAAATGACTCTCGGGCACATCTTTCACCACGAATCCGTTCTTGGAAAGCAAATCTTTCGGAATATCTGTGACTTTCTGCCCATGCTGCAGCGAACAGGCGGAGTGATAGGCGATGACGATGTCGTCTTTGCCGCGCCGCGCGGGCTTCATATCGATGCCGGCGAGATATTCGGTGATGTCCTTGGCGAGTGCCGAGATCCTTGCAGCGGGCGCCGCAAAATCGCGGTCCTCGCGCAGCAGGTAGCCATAGTCCTTGATGACCGTGCCGCAGCCGGACGTGGTCACCACAATGGCGTCGAGCCCCTCGCGCGCGGCCTCCGCGTTCCATGCGGCGACATTGGCCCGCGCCCGCGCCAGGGCATCGTCGTCGCGGCCGAGATGATGGGTCAGCGCGCCGCAACATTGTTCGTCCCTGACCAGGACGACCTCGACCCCGTGGCGGGTCAGGACATTGATGGCCGCCTGGTTGATGCGGGGCGCCAGCACCTGTTGCGCGCAGCCCTGCAGCAGCGCGACACGCGCCTGCCGCCGGCCCAGGGCCGCAAAGACCTGGCCGGCGGCAGGGCCCGGTTCGGCCAGGGCGGTGGGGGCCAGCGCCAGCATGGCGCTGAGCCTCCCCAACAGAGTGGGCTTGGTGGCGGACGCAGGCGGCGTCGGCAGCAGCGCTGCGAACGGGCGCGCGATGCGCGCGAGCCTCATGGCGGCGCGGAACAGTCTTGGCTCTGGCAGCACGCGGGCCAGTGCGGCGCGCAACAGGCGCTCCATGGGGGGCCGCTTGTAATCCCGTTCGATCCTGACACGCGCCTGATCGACTAGATGCATGTAGTTCACGCCCGACGGACAGGTCGTCATGCAAGAGAGACAGGACAGGCAGCGGTCGACATGCTTGACCACGGCTTCCGTCGGCGCTGCGTCCTTTTCCAGCATCTGCTTGATCAAATAGATCCGGCCGCGGGGACTATCGAGCTCGTCGCCAAGCAGCACATAAGTCGGACACGTGGCGGTGCAGAATCCGCAATGGACGCAGGCGCGCAGGATCTTGTCAGCCTCCGCAATATCGGGATCGGCGAGCTGGGCAAGGCTGAATTCGGTCTTCATGCGAAAACCCCTCGCCTCATGCGGCCTCGGTTGAAGATACCCTTGGGATCGAAGCTTTTGCGGACGCGTTCGGCCAGGGCGGCAACGCCTGTCCCTTGCGGATGGAACACATCCACCTCGCGCCTGACCGGCTCGGGGGCACGCAGCAGCATGGCATGGCCGGATGCGGCCTCGACGCGCCGGCGCACCAAGGCGGCCTGCGCATCGGCAGCCGGCGGCAATGCGGCCCAGATCAGGCCGCCGCCCCAGTCATAGATCACCTCGGCCCCGCTTTCCCGCCCAAGCTCAAGCCCTAGCGCACCGCCAGAGGCCGGCGGGCAGACGATCCGCCACACCGTCCAGTCCCCGAACGGTCCGCTTGCCGCAAAGGGCAACACGTCGCGGATGGAACTCCACGCCTCGGCGGAGGTCGAATCTTCAAGGATTTCGGCGCTTCCGAACGACTTGAGCGCACCCGCAAGCGCGCCCGCGCGATGGTTCGCCGACGCTGCAATGCCCTCGAGCCGAAGCAGCGTCAGCGCCTCGCGCGGCGAGCCGAGCTGGTCCAGGCCCTTGACCTCGCCGCGCAGCGACGACGTCGGCAGATGGGCGGCTGCGGAGACGTCGAACGGCGAACCGAGCGCTGCGGTCATCGCCCGGTTGGCTGCGAGATCGTCGAGCGAGCGCAACAGCAGCGTGCGCTCGCATTCGGCTTTGGGCACCACCTTGAGGGTCACTTCAGTCATGACGGCGAGCGTGCCCCAGGAGCCCGCAAGCAGCTTGCAGAGGTCGTAACCGGTGACGTTCTTCACCACCTTGCCGCCGGTCTTGAAGCTGTCGCCGAAACCGGAGACCGCATGCGCACCGAGCAGATGGTCACGCGCCCCACCCGCCTTGACCCGGCGCGGGCCGGCCAGTCCCGCCGCGATCATGCCGCCGATGGTGCCGAACGCGGCCGTGCCGAGCAGGGCGGAGGTGTCGACGGGCTCGAAGGCAAATTGCTGGTTCTTGGAATCGATCAGCGCAACCGCGTCCGCAAGCGGAACACCGGCCTGAAGCGTGATGATCAGCTCATTCGGCTCGTAGGACATGACCGCGTTCAGCGCGGACAGGTCGAGCACCGCGTTGGTCGCCATCGGCTGGCCGATCGCGCGCTTGGAGCCATGACCGATGATTTCCAGCGGCTGCTCGCCTGCGATCGCCGAACGCACCGCCTGCTCGACGTCCGCCGCATCGCTGATTTTCAGGATATCCACGCCCTGCCGCCCCGCTCTCTCGTCGCTTTCGGCCCCGCCGCATCTGTCGCAGCCCCCGCCGCGTTTCACAATCCCCTTCTAAAGGCGTGGCGAGCGGAGACAAGAGCCGAACCGGCGCGCGCCGGCGGCGGCCTCGCGTCCATGCTTCGATCTCAATCGAATCATTTCCGTGCATTATTCGTCTTATGTCGAACTATCGACGTTGGCATCCGGTGTAACCGAACGCCCGCGATAGCCTGAAAAGAAGGAGTGATGACCATGGGTCGCTATGCAATCGACAACGCAACCGTGAACGACGCCGTCGCGGGCGGCGGACTATTGGTGGTGGCGCAATGGGAGGCAAGGGATGGAGAGGCCGACAAGGTCGCCGACATCCTGTCGCGCTTCCTGCCCGAGGCGCAGCGCGAGGAAGGCGCAAAATTGTTCCTGATCTCGCGCGCAAAGGACAATCCGGCGCAATTTCTGTTCTACGAACTGTTCCGCGACGAGGCTGCCTTCAAGGCTCACCAGGAGAGCGCGCATTTCAAGACCTATATCGCGGGGCAAGCGCTGCCGCTGCTCGCAAGGCGCGAACGCGCGCAATACGCGCTGTTGTGACGGGCTTCAAACGAAAAGGCCCGCAACAGCGGGCCTCTGCTGCGGTTCGCCTAAAACCGCGGGATATCCGGAAACGCGAGCCGGCCGGCATGGACGTGCATGCGGCCGAGCTCGGCGCAGCGGTGCAGCGTCGGAAACACCTTCCCGGGATTGAGCAGGCCGTCGGCGTCGAACGCGCATTTCAGCCGCTGCTGCTGATTTAGGTCGATCTCGGAAAACATTTCGCCCATCAGGTCGCGCTTCTCGATGCCGACGCCGTGCTCGCCGGTCAGCACGCCGCCGAGCTCGACGCAGCAGCGCAAGATGTCGGCGCCGAAGGCTTCGGCGCGCTCGATCTGCCCGGGCTGGTTGGCATCGTAGAGGATCAGCGGATGCAGATTGCCGTCGCCGGCATGGAACACATTGGCGACCCCGAGATCATATTTGACCGACAGCTCGCGGATGCGTGCCAGGGCCTTTGGCAGCGCGCCGCGCGGAATCGTGCCGTCCATGCAGAGATAGTCGGGGGAAATCCGCCCGACCGCAGGGAACGCCGCCTTGCGGCCGGCCCAGAACAAATTGCGCTCTGCCTCCGAGGTCGAAATCCGGCAGGTCGTCGAGCCGCAGCCATTCGCGATCGCCTCGACGCGCCTGATCAGCTCGTCGACTTCGATTGCGGGTCCGTCGAGCTCGATGATCAACAGCGCCTCGACGTCGAGCGGATAGCCGGCACGGACAAAGGCTTCGGCCGCGTGGATGGCGGGCTTGTCCATCATCTCCATGCCGCCAGGGATGATGCCTGCGCCGATGATGCGCGCCACGCATTCACCGGCCGCCTCGACCTCGGCAAAACCGACCATCATGGCGCGCGCCGTCTCCGGCTTTCGCAGGATGCGCACGGTGATCTCGGTGATGACGCCGAGCAGCCCTTCGGAGCCCGTGATGATCCCCATCAGATCGTAGCCGGCATTTTCCGCGCATTTGCCGCCGATCCGCAGGATTTCGCCGTTCATCAGCACGATCTCGCAGCCGAGCACGTTGTTGGTGGTCATGCCGTATTTCAGGCAGTGCACGCCGCCGGAATTTTCCGCGACATTGCCGCCGATCGAACAGGCGATCTGCGACGAGGGATCCGGCGCGTAATAGAAGCCGGCATGTGCGACGGCCTGGCTGACCGCGAGATTGGTCACGCCGGGCTCGGTCACGACAACGCGATTGTCGAAGTCGATCTCGCGGATGCGCTTGAACTTGCCGAGCCCCAGCAAGACACCGTCGGCAAGCGGCAGCGCCCCGCCGGACAGAGAGGTGCCGGAGCCGCGCGGCACCACCTTGATGCCCTGCTGGTGGCAATATTCCAGGACCTTGGAGACCTGCTCGGTGGTATCGGGCAGCACCACGACCATCGGCGGCTGGCGATAGGCCGTGAGCCCGTCGGATTCGTAGGCGCGCATCTCTTCGAGGCTGTCGATCACGCCCTCGCCCGGCACGATTGCGCGCAAAGCGCCAACAATCGCCTCGCGGCGCGCAAGCACGGCCTGATCCGGCGCCGGCATCAGAATCGCCATTTGGTCGTCCTTCTACGGAAAGCCCGCCGATTTGCTCCGGCAAATCAAGCATGTCCCGATGATTTTCGCACTAGCCTTTTTGGCGGCTTGTGCAATGCGCGCGGGCCTGCCAAAACCAGTCGCGCATTTCTCCGATCCATCCGATCAGCCCAAAGAGTATCCCATGAAGAAACTGACCCTGAGCGTGCTGGCCGTGTTTGTTTGCATGGCCGGTGCTTCCAGTGCGCTGGCGCAGGACCTGGCCGCCGGCGAAACCTCGTTCAAGAAGTGCCTCGCCTGCCATTCGATCGGCGAAGGCGCCAAGAACAAGGTCGGCCCCGTGCTGAACGGGCTCGACGGCCGCAAGTCAGGCTCGGTGGAAGGTTTCAGCTACTCCGATGCCAACAAGGCCTCCGGCATCACCTGGAGCAAGGACCAGTTCCTCGACTACATCAAGGACCCCAAAGCCAAGATCCCCGGGACCAAGATGGCGTTCGCCGGCATCAAGAACGAGACGGAAGCGCAGAATCTCTGGGCCTATATCTCCCAGTTCGACAAGGACGGTAAGAAGAAATAGACCCGTCCGCGACGATGGGAAAAAACCCGGCGTTGAACGCCGTTTGCGTTTCAAGACCTCGGCGCTTTTTCCGCAGCGCGCACGTCGTCGTCAAAGAGGGCGAATCGCGCCGGCGCCGTGCGTCTCGATCCGCTCGACCATCGCCTCGATCTCCGACATGACAAGATCGGGTGCGGCGTTCTGGATCATGTGGCCCATGCCGGGCAGCACGATCAGTCTGGTGCCGGCGACGGCTGCCGCAAACGGACGCGAATGGATGTTGGTCGAGACCGTCTTGTCGACATCGCCCGAGATGATGGTGACCGGCAGCTTGATCTCGCCATAGCGCGGCGCCTGTTCGGCGACCGCTTGCTTCAGCGTCACGAGGTCGCGCGCATTGGCGAGGAATTCGCGCGGACGCAGCAACAGTGCCGTCGCCGTGCTTTTCACGAAATCCTGAGGCATCGCCTGCGGCTGGAACACGTTGCGCGCGCCCGGCTCCGTCATCAACAGGCCAAGCGGCAGGGTGATCGTGTGAGCCAGCAGCGGACCGATCGCCGGCGTGGTCACGACCCTGTTGTACCAGCCAACGCCGCCACGCCAGGGATGAGTGACGGGCGCAAGCAGCACCAAACCCGCGACGCGCGACGGCGCATCCAGCGCCATCCGCACGGCCAACGCACCGGCCCATGAATGCGCAACGACGATGACAGGCCCGACGCCCAGCCTGTCGAGTGCCTCGCCGATCATGCGCGCCTGAACGGCAGGCGTCGAATCCACCTCGCGTTCGCGCGGGCTGTGGCCGTGACCCGGCCGGTCGATCAGGATCGCACGATAGCTTCTGGCGAGCATGTCGCCCAAGGGTTGCCGCATCGCGCGGAGGTTGGAGCTTGCGCCATGCAGCAGGAGAAGCGCCGGCGTAGCGGTCTCCCGCGGCCCCAAATCCACCACATTCAACACCGCGCCGGCGACCGCAACCGGCTGTCCCTGGGCTTTGAAAGTCCGCTCGATCAGGACAACACCGATTCGCGTCGCCAGCGCCAGGATCGTCAGCGCCGCCACAAGCGCAATTGATATCATTTACGTTTTCCGAGAAATCGATGCCAAAGACGAGCTACGCGATGGATCGCGCGGTGGGTTCATGGGGAAAAAACCGGCAATTTTCCCGTAGCAATACGTGGATTTGTCATAGGGGCGTCGTCGGCCATTTTATAACCATTGTCAGCACTTTCTCTGACTGCCGGGCGCGCATCAACCAGTGACCTCCACCCGGCCTCGTTCACATCCTCCAGGGGAACGGCGGATCGGTCGCAAGGATGATCCCACAGGGACAATGGGAAGGGATTTTGGAATGAGTTTCAGATCGAGTGAAGCCGCGATCGACGAAATCGTGGCGAACTGCGACGGGGACGTGCGTGGCGCGCTGAAGGCGCTGCTGCTGGTCAACGAGCACCTCGAAGCCGAAATCGCGCGGCTCTATGCGGCGGCGGCACATCACGGCTTCGTCGAGCGCGGCAGCAACGCGCTCCACTGAACCTTGAAGCATGATCCGGAAAAGTGTGTAGCGGTTTTCCGAAGAGATCGTGCTGAATCAAGAAAGCGCGCCGTCCTCACTTGGCGGAGGGGGCAATCCTGAAGCGTCGTGCGGGCGATTAGGCGCCGGTCCGGTGCGTGTTCCCTCTTTAGCGGGCGAAGGCTAGATATCGCGGCCCTCGACCTTCTCGCTCAGCGTCTTCACCAGATCCGGCACCTTCTCGAGGTGCGGATTGATGGCGAGCGCCTTGCGGAAGGCTTCCAGCGCATGCTTGTCGTCGCCGAGGTCCTGCATGATCATGCCAAGACCCGCCAGCGCGCCAAAATGCCGGGGCTCGCGTGCGAGCACCTGACGGATGTCGGCGAGCGAACGGGCGTAGTCGTTTTGCACGTAATAGAGCGTCGCGCGCCGATTCCAGGCTTCGGTCCAGTCCGGACGCAGCTTGATGATGGCGTCGAGCAGCTTGAGGGCGACCTCCATCTGCTGTGCCTCCATCGCGACTTTGGCGCGCATCATCAGTAGCGCCGCAGTGTCGCTCGGCGTCTGCATCCAGATCGCCCAGATCCGCGCCTCGACATGCTTGGCACTGGCCTCGTCGGGTGCGGCCTTCAGCGCGCCGAACAGGAAGTCGAGCCCGCGCGTCCTGTCGGCGCCGACCTTCGGCAATTTGGCGGGAGCTTCGGGGGGCTTTTTCCTTGCAGCCGCACGCGGCTCATCCTGCGCCAGCGCGAGAGAGGGTGCCGCCGCAAGAACAACCGCCAGGGCGGCGGCGGCGAGGATCACTTTCTGCAATCTCGATGTCATCAGCAAAGTCTAAACGCGGAACGACGCGTTTGCCTAGCGGGCAAACGCGTCAAAGGCGTGTGATACCGGGGTTTTCCGGGCCCAAAAAAGCGACGGGCCTTCGCGGACCAAGCCTGCTCGATCAACCCTGGCGCGCCTTGAAGCGGCGCTGAACCTTGTTGATCACATAGACCCGGCCCTTGCGGCGGACCAGGCGGTTGGCGCGGTGCCGGCCGCGCAGCGATTTCAGCGAGTTACGGACCTTCATGGACCTGTCCTGATGCGTTGATGAGGCCCGTAAGTCGAGGCCGGATATCGCGAAAAATCGGGGTTCGCCCCGTTCACCTCAAACCGGTCCGGGACGCGGCGGTTTCTAAGCCATGGAACGGCCAAATGTCAATCCAAACAGCGTTTTTTCGGCTGTTCTCACCCAGACATAGGCACACAGCATGTTTGAACCGAAAGGAGAAAATCGGCCCTTTGCCAAATTCGTTATATGATATAATCAATTTGCAGAGCCAAAAAACCAGGCGGGGAAACGGACATGCCCAAGCTGAAGCTGCCTGCCATCGACGACGTCATCGCAATCGACATCCACACCCATGCGGAGGAGCCGTGCGGCCTGCATGCCGACGACGGCTATGACGATTTCCAGGAGCGGATGGCGGAGTATTTCAAGTCGCCGAACAAGCATCCGCCGACCGTGCCGGAAACCGCCGCCTACTACCGCGCGAAAAAGATCGCGGCGGTGATCTTCCCGGTCGATGCCGAGCGCGAGACGGGATTCCGCCGCTACAGCAATTACGAGATGCTCGAGGTCGCCTCGGAAAATCTCGACGTGCTGATCCCCTTTGTTTCGATCGATCCGCACAAGGGCAAGCTCGGCGTGCGCGAGGCGAGGAAACTGATCGAGGAGTATGGCGTCCGCGGCTTCAAGTTCCACCCCACCATGCAGGGCTTTTATCCGAACGACCGCATGGCCTACCCGCTCTACGAGGCCATCAATGAAGGCGGCGCGATTGCGCTGTTTCACACCGGGCAGACCGGCGTCGGGAGCGGCATGCCCGGCGGCATGGGCATGCGACTGAAATACTCGAACCCGATGTATATGGACGATGTCGCGGCCGATTTTCCCGATTTGAAGATCATCCTCGCGCATCCGTCCTTTCCCTGGCAGGAGGAGGCGCTGTCGGTCGCGACCCACAAGCCGAACGTCTATATCGACCTCTCCGGCTGGTCGCCCAAATATTTCCCGCCGATCTTGGTGCGCTATATCAACTCGATCCTGCAGGACAAGATGCTGTTCGGCTCGGACTGGCCCGTCATCACGCCGGATCGGTGGCTGTCGGATTTCTCAAAGCTCGACATCCGCGAGGAGATCCGCCCCAAAGTATTGAAGGCCAACGCGCGGAAGATTTTGGGTATATAAGCGGCAATCGGGTCCCTCGCGGATGGCGTCCTGTGACAAACCGCTTCGCCGCAACCAGCTTGACGGCGCTCCTGCTCGGAAGCACGGCTGTGTGCGGTCCGGCCGCAGCCGACCCCGCGGGCGCGATTGTCGAGCTTGAGACGCCGCTTGCCGCCTCGCAGCCGCTGCAGGGTATCTTGCGACAACCCGCAGGCAAGGGCCCCTCGCCCGCCGTGGTTCTGCTGCACGGCTGCAACGGAGATTGGCGGCGGCTCGACGCCCGTTGGGGCGAGCGCATCGCGCGCTGGGGCTACGTGACGCTCACGGTCGACAGCCTCGGCCCGCGCGGATTGCACAACACCTGCACCGGCGGCGCGCCGGTCGATATGGCCCGCGACGCCTACCGCGCGCTCAATTTCCTGACGAAGCAGCCTTCCGTCGATCAGGCGCGCGTTGCGGCCATCGGCTTCTCGCAAGGCGGCTGGCTTGCACTTACCTCCGTCGAACGCGGCATCATCGAACAAACCTCGCCGAACAAATTCCGCGCGGCGGTTGTCTTCTATCCACCCTGCCGGGCCTTCAAGGGCAACATGACGGTGCCGACACTGGTCCTGATCGGAGCGCTCGACGATTGGACGCCGGCCAGCGAATGCCGCTATATGGTGGACGGCCGCGACGATTTCGGCATCTCTCGGCAGAAGGGTGCGAACAGGACAGTGAAATTGATCGTCTATCCCGATGCCTATCACGCTTTCGACGACCCCGCCTTGCGCGAGGGGGTGCAATATATCGGGCATCACCTCGAGTATAATCGCAAAGCCGCCGATCAGTCCGCGGACGCGCTGCGCGACTTCCTCGATGCGACGGTCGGAACCAGGGACAAGGAGCCGGCGCGATGACCATCAAGGCCGTTGTGTTCGATGCCTACGGCACACTCTACGACGTCCAGTCGGTGGCGGAGATCACCGAAGAGATGTTTCCGGGCTATGGCGAGATCATCACGCAAGTCTGGCGCATCAAGCAGCTCGAATACAGCTGGCTGCGCTCGCTGATGCGGCGCTATCAGGATTTCACGGCGGTCACGCGCGAGTCGCTCGCCTATACGCTGCGCAGCCTCGGGCTCGAATACGGGCGCGCCGCATTCGACCGCATCATGGAAAAATATCTCCATCTCGCTCTCTATCCCGACGCACGGGCCACGCTCGAGGCCCTGAAGAACCGCAAGCTTGCGATCCTCTCGAACGGCAGTCCCGATATGCTGGAGGCGCTGGTCAGGAACACCGGCCTCCACGCCCTGCTCGATGCCACGATCAGTGTCGATGCGAAGAAGACCTTCAAGCCCTCTCCCGAGGCCTACACGTTGATCGAGGAGCAGCTTGGCGTCGTCCCGCGCGAGGTGCTGTTCATCTCCTCGAATCCCTGGGACGCCTGCGGCGCGAAATCCTTCGGCCTCAACGTCGCCTGGATCGAGCGGGTGACGCCGGAGGCCATGGCGCTGCTTTGCGTCGAAAGCGAAACGGTTGCGCCGCTCACGATGTTCAAGGCGCTGCGGACGCAGATGGACGAGCTTGGCGTCGTGCCCGACCATCGCATCGCCTCCCTCTCCGAGATTCCGAAAGTCGTCGCCACGTATGAGTCTTGAGTCCGTCAAAGCCTTCTTCGCCGAAAAAGCTCCCGACATCGCCGTCATCGAATCCGAGAAAAGCTCGGCGACGGTCGTGCTTGCCGCCGAAGCCTACGGCGTTGCGCCCGCACGGATCGCCAAGACGCTGTCGCTGCGCGTCGGCGAGCGCGTGGTGCTGATAGTGACCAGCGGCACCTCGCGGATGGACAACAAGAAGGTGAAGGCCAGGTTCGGCGGAAAACCGAAGATGCTCGGCCTCGAGGAGGTCGCCCATATCACCGGCCACGAGGTCGGCGGCGTCTGCCCGTTCGGCCTGAAGGCGCCGCTCGCCGTCTATTGCGACGTGTCGCTGAAAGCCTTCGACATCGTGGTGCCGGCCGCGGGCTCGACCCACAGCGCGGTCAGGATTGCGCCCGAGCGAATGGCGGAGCTGACATCGGCCGAGTGGGTCGATGTGTGCCAGAATGGCGGATAGCGTCACCACTCATCGTCATCATCGTAGTAGGGCGACGGCGCAACCCGCCCGCGCTGCCGCGGCGCGAGCCGGTCGCGCGGCTCTGGCGGCGGCCCGGCAAATACCGCGCGGCAGCCCTCCGAGAGCGACGGCGTGTTGGCGCGCAAGCAGGCAACGATGCGGCCGACATCTGGTATCTGCGAAGAACAGAGCCGCCAGACGTCGGGCGTGCAGGCCATCTGCTGCTCCGGGGTTCCACGATACTGTTGCGCAAGCGCGTCACCCTGTGCGGCGAGCCCGCTTCCGATCGCGAGCGCAAGACTTAACATCAGCCGCTTTGTCCGCATGTCAGCTCCTTCTGTTCCGCATTCTGCAATGATTGAGATCACGGAAGGTTCGCATCCTACAAAAAGATGTGAAACGGTTCCGGCAGGCCGCGACGTGAATGGGGAAGCTGACGTCGTCCGCGTGGAACGATGTGTGCCGGGACACCGGACCGACCGGGTTATTCCCCTATCTCCTCTGTGCCTGCCGCATGCGCCCTCATCCGCGCGAGACTTGCGCCTGCGCGCAAAATGACATCTGCTCACCGCGCCGGGCCTCCATCAGCATTGGATATCCACATGAGCGAGAAGATCGCACGACGCGACTTTTTGGGCTCGGTCGCGCTTGCGGGCGCGGCCGCGGCGGCCGGATCGGGTTTGTTGGCCAATTCCGCCGGCGCTGCGGCACAGTCCGTCAATCCGATCACCCAATCATCGGCGAGCGAGCTGGCCGCCGCGATCCGGTCCAAAAAACTCTCTTCGAAGGAAATCGTGGAAGCGCATCTGGAGCGCATCGCTGCGGTCAATCCAAAGCTCAATGCCATCGTGCAGTTCACCGCGGACTCTGCGCGCAAGGAGGCGGATGAAGCGGACGCGGCGCTGGCGCGCGGCGAAATCAGGGGGCCGCTGCATGGCGTGCCCATGACCATCAAGGATACGCTGGAAACCGCGGGCGTCATCTGCACCGGTGGCACGAAGGGCCGCGCCAATTTCGTGCCCAAGGCCGACGCCACCGCGGTGGCGCGGCTGCGGGCGGCCGGCGCGATTTTCCTCGGCAAGACCAATGTGCCGGAGCTTGCCGGCGCGATCGAAAGCGACAATCTGGTCTATGGCCGGACCAACAACCCTTACGATCTCGCGCGCACGCCGGGCGGCAGCAGCGGCGGCGAAGCCGCGATCATCGCGGCTTGCGGCTCGCCGCTTGGGCTGGGCACCGATGCCGGCGGCAGCATTCGGATCCCTGCGCATTTCTGCGGCCTTGCCGCGCTCAAGCCGACCTCGGGACGGGTGCCGCGCACGGGTCAATTTCCGCAGCCGATGGGCGCCCGCGCCCCGGTGTTCCATGTCAGCCTGATTTCGCGCCGGGTCGAGGATCTTGCGCTCGCGCTGCCGATCATCGCCGGGCCCGATTTCCGCGACAGCTCCATCATCGGCATGCCGCTGCTCGATCCAAAGGCGGTATCGCTCGCCGGATTGAAGGTCGCCTATTTCGATGATGACGGTGTCGCAAGCCCGACCCGCGAAATCGCGGCTGCGGTGCGCGATTCCGCTCACGCGCTTGCGGATGCCGGCGTCAAGGTGGAGGAGAGGCGGACGCCGGACGCGGAGAAAGCCGCGACAGTCTATCTCGACACGAGCCGGGGCGACGGCGGCGCGGGCACCCGCGCCTTCCTCAAGAACATCGGCAGCGATCCGATCTCGCCACTGTTCGAGAAGGCGCTGACCTATTACGTCGCGCCCGCCATGGCCAGCACGACCGAGGCGCTCGCGGCGTTCGTGCGCTGGGACCTGTTCCGCAACTCCATGCTGCGCTTCATGGAGAATTATGACGCGGTGCTTTCGCCGGTCGCCTCCTATCCGGCGGTCTTGCACGGCACGAGCTTCGACGAGCCTTACCGCAAAGGCCTTGGCTACGCCCAGATGTACAATCTCACGGGATGGCCGTCGGCGACGGTGCGAATCGGGACTTCGCCGGAGGGACTGCCGCTCAACGTCCAGGTTGCAGCAAGGCCGTGGCGCGAGGACGTCGCGTTGGCGCTCGCCCTGCATCTGGAAAAGAGCTTTGGCGGCTGGAAGATGCCGATGGCAGTGTGATCCGACCACTCGCCGAAGCTTTGGATGATCGAAGACTTGCGCGGTGTCGCCTCTGAGTTCTCTTAAGACGAGTTTTCTCAAGAACCGGACGGGCCCATCATCGCGTACTTCTCCGCCCGAAACTCGTTCACCGGTATGGTGCCGACGGGAACGATGACGTCAGCCGGAACGTCCAGGCGGCGCGCCGCGATACGGATCGCCTCCTCGCTCGGCGCTTCGTAGAGGCAATAGGTTTTGCGCTTGTCAGCACTCAGGAACGAGAACAGCCACTGGATTCCGATCTCGTCATTGATCTGCTGAATTTCAAGGAAACCCGCATCGTCGAGGTTCACCTCCTGGGCAAAATTTCGCTCGATCAGAAAAAGAGGCATGATCGCTCCCCTTCGATAAAATGATCGCGACTGGGCAATAGGCATCGCCCGGCGCCCGGGCGGGTTGAATGGTTCTCATCTTGACGCATAATGGCTCACCGCGCCAGTAGCGCCCCCGGGGCATTTGATGGCTCAAGCAGCGGAGATTTTTGTAGGGCGACAACGCGAGCTTGAAGCACTCTGCACGGCGCTGGATGCAGCCCGTGACGAGCATGTCCGTCTGGCGCTTCTCGCCGGCGAGCCCGGCATCGGCAAGACCCGTACGGCGCTGGAATTGACGGCTCAGGCATCGAAACACGATGCCGTGATCGCCTGGGGCCGCTGCCACGAAGAGGCGGGTGCGCCACCTTATCGGCCATGGGCGCAAATCCTGGAAGCGGTGGCGGCAGTGCAGGATACAGCCCTGTTGCGCGCCGACCTTGGCGCGGGGGGACCAGATATCGCGGAAATCGTGCCTGACATCAGGACCCGTTTGCCGGACCTCGATCCGCCGCCGGCAGCATTGAGCGATCCTTCGGAGACGCGCTTCCGTCTGTTCGGCTCGATCGCCCGCTTTCTCGTCAATCGTTCGCGTCGCCGCCCCCTGGTTCTCATTCTCGACGATCTGCACTGGGCCGACGCCCCGACACTGCGGCTGCTCGAATTCCTGACTCAGGAAATGACCGAGGGCCGGCTGCTCATCATTGGCACTTATCGGGATACCGACGTCTCGCGCCGTCACCAATTGTCCGACACGTTGGGGGCGCTGATACGGGTGCCGCATGTCATTCGCCTGCACCTGTCGGGCCTGGATATCGAGGACGTCGGCCAGTTTGCGACGACGACCGCCGGCATGGCGCTGCCGCCGTGGCTGACCAGCGCGATCCACAGCCAGACCGAGGGCAATCCACTGTTCGTGCGGGAGGTCGTGCGCTATTTGCAGCAACAGGGTCACTTCGACCGGGCCTCCTCGGCCATGATCCCGAGGACGATCCGGCTTCCGGAGGGCATCCGCGAGGCGATCGGTCGCCGCCTCAATCTGCTCTCCGCCGCCTGCAACGACATCCTGGCGACCGCCGCCGTTATCGGCCATGAATTCCGGCTTGACGTTCTGACACGCGCGAGCCGCCCGCACGCCGACGAGGCCGTGATCGAGGCACTCGATGAAGCGCTTGCCGCGCATATCGTCGAGGAGACCGGATCCGGGCTCTATCAGTTCACCCATACTCTCTTGCGGATCACGCTCTACGACGAGTTGCGGACAGGCGAACGTCGACGCCGGCATCACGCCGTCGGCGAAGCGCTCGAGGCGGTTCATCGCCACGATCCGACCCCCGCCCTTAGCAATCTTGCCTATCATTTTCGCGCGGCAGGTCTCGGAAGCGCCATCGACCGTGCGATCGACTACGCGACACGCGCCGGACAGAACGCGGACGCAGCGTTGGCCTTCGAGGACGCGATCGACAGCTTCCAGAACGCGCTCGACATGCTTGACATGAAGGAGACGGATGATCCGGACCTTCGGTGCCGCCTCCTGCTTGCGCTCGGCCAGTCGCAAGGCAAGGTGCACGAGATGGGAGCACCGGCATCATTGAGCGCGGCCGCCGAAATCGCGCGCTCGCGGAATCTTCACAGCGTCCTGGCCGAAGTTGCGCTGGCTTATGCGGAAGTCGTCGTGCGCTACGTTGCGCAAATCGATGCCCCTGACGACGAACTCTTGCGGGCGGCGCTTGACCATATTCCCCAGTCCGAGCACCGCTTGCGAATCTGGCTCATGGGCTCGCTCGCGCGCGTTTGCCTCCACAAGGGCCGGCTCGACGAGGCAAGAGCGATCGGATCCCATGCCGTCGCCATGGCGCGCCAGCAGAACGACCCGGCAACGCTGGCGATGGCATTGGCCGGACTCTCCGAGGCTCCCTGGCAACCGCATGAAACGGAAGAGGTGCTTCGCGATGCTACCGAGATGGCCGAAGCGGGTGCGCGCGCCAACAATCTTGAAATCGCCATACGCGCTCATTTTCGTCGCGCGACCTTGCTGCTCGAGCTTGGCGATATTCACGGGGTGTCCGCCGCCGTTGCGGAGATGACCCGCTTCAACACCGATCTGCGACAGCCATTCTTCGACGCCTACGTCCACGCGATGAAGGCGAGGCTGGCGCTCATGCGCGGCGCGCTCGGCGAGGCGGAAGAGTACATTAATCATGTTCGGACGGTCAAACTTACGAATCGAGTAAACGATCCCGCAGCGCAGATGATCTTCACGCTGCGTCGGGAGCGGGGCCAATTGGGAACGCTCGGGCCCGCGGTTGCGATGTTCGTGCGCCAGAGCGCGACGGCTGCGATTTGGCGTCCCGCCCTCGCCTTGCTCTATGTCGAGCTTGGCAATCTGGCTTCGGCGCGCGGCGTTTTCGATGATCTGGCTGCGGACGATTTTCAGTCGATACCTCAGGACGCCCGATGGACGACCTGCATCGCCTATCTCTCCGAAGTCTGCGTCGCACTCGACGACTGCACGAGCGCCTCCCGTCTCTACAAGCTCCTGCTGCCCTGGTCAGGCCGCAACATCGCCGTCGGGATAGAATGTCTGGGATCGAGCGACCGCTTTCTCGGATTGCTTGCCTCGCTGGACGGACGATTTGCCGACGCGGAGCGGCATTTCGAGAAGGCTCTCGCGATGAACGACCGGATCGGCGCCATTCTGCCGCGCGAGCACACGCGACGCGACTATGCCGACATGCTTGTGAAGCGCGGCGCCTCCGGCGACCAGGCGAGAGCGTCGGCCTATCTGGATACGGCGGAAGGCCATGCCAGCCGGTTGGGGCTGATCGCACTCGGCCGGCGTATCGGCATGACCCGGCAGCGGCTGGCCGAACCGCCGCCAAAATCGCAGGCGCCGGACAATTTGACAGGAAGAGAGCTGGATGTGCTTCGCCTGCTCGCCATCGGCCGCGGCAATGCCGATATCGCGCTCGCTCTCGCGATCGGCCAGAGCACGGTCGCAACCCACGTCCATAACATTTTGACGAAAACCGGATGCGCCAACCGCACCGAGGCGGCTGCGTACGCCGCGCGGCTCAACCTTCTGGCCTAGGAACGGGCTACCTCCTCAAGCCTGTCGAGAACAAAGCGCTCCATGGAAGAGGCGCGCCTCCATAGACCTGTCGATTTTCAGCCCGGTCGGCATCCGGCAGGATCACGGCAAGCCGGAAGGAGCCGGCGTCCAGGAGGTTCACATGCTGACCCAGGATCACGTCCTGTCGACCGATCTGCTCACCAGATTCGCCGAGCGGTGCGCGGCTTATGACCGAGACAACCGCTTCTTTTCCGAGGATTTCGCCGATCTGAAGACTGCGGGTTATCTGACAATGAATGTGCCGGCCGAGCTCGGCGGTCGCGGTCTGACGCTCGCGCAGAGCTGCCGGGAGCAGCGCCGGCTGGCCTATTACGCGCCTGCCACGGCGCTCGGCATCAACATGCATATCTATTGGGTCGGCCTCGTCGCCGACCTGTGGCGCCGGGGCGACAAATCGCTGGAATGGATATTGAAGGAGGCGATGGCGGGCGAAATCTTCAATGCCGGCCATTCCGAACGCGGCAACGACATTCCGGCATTACTGTCGACGAGCAAGGCCGAACGGGTCGAAGGCGGTTTCCGCATCACCGGCCACAAGATGTTCGGCAGCCTCGCGCCCGTCTTCACCCGCTACGGGGCTCACGCGATGTGGGCCGATGCCGAGGGCGGCCCGAAAATCGTCCACGTGTTCATGCCACGCGACACGGCGAATTACCGGATTGTCGAGACGTGGGACACGCTCGGCATGCGGGCCACACGCAGCGACGACGTGAAGCTCGAGGGTGTCTTCGTGCCGGACCGCTATGTCGCGCGCATCGTGCCTGCCGGCATTCCCGATGCCTTCGTCCTTGGGATCTTCGCTTGGGCCGTGACGGGTTTCGCCAACGTGTACTGCGGGATCGCGCAGCGGGCAATTGATCTTGCCGTTGCGTCCGCCAAAGGCAAGACCTCGCTCGCCGTCACCCGCACCATGGCCTATCATCCCGAAGTCCAGCATCGGATCGCGCAGATGGTGTTGGCCAACGATACGATCGCGCCGCTTCTCGACCAGGTGGCCGAGGATTGGTCGAACGGGATCGATCACGGGCCGGCTTGGCCCTCGAAGATCGTGTCCGCCAAGCATCATGCCGTGGAGACGGCCTGGAACATCGTTGATTGGGCGATGGACGTTTCGGGGGGCACCGGCATGTTCCGCGGCAACGAGCTGGAGCGTCTGTTCCGTGATGCCCGGTGTGGGCGCTTCCATCCGGCAAACACGTTCCTCACCCATGAGATCGTCGCCAAGACGGCGCTCGGAATCGACCTGGGCGAACAGCCACGCTGGGGATAGTTCGCAAATGCGATCCATCTCCCGCGGGACTCCGCAAGACAAACGGATTGCGGGACATCGGATGTCCCCACAGCCGCTGTGCCGCAATCACTGATTTGCCCGACAAGCCAAGCGAAAACTTGTCATGCATGGCATGCGCAAATTGCCCGTCGTGCCAATCTGTCGCAGGCGCGCGATATTGCGGAAAATCGGAATCGATGGCAAATCCGGCGCTGTCCCGCGCCCACGAGAGGGGCGCTTCGCGATCGTCACGAAACGTCGGGCGCGGGATGCGATGGACGCAAGGCATCGTCTGACGTGCGGTGCCTGTTCCGCCGAAGCCTTTGGGCGGAGGCGGGCGCTGCGGACGGCCAAGTCGCGTGGTTCTGGCGCCCCTGGGCTGGCGCTAAGTTTGCGGGTGATGATCTCGCAAGCGACGGTGACTAAAAGGTCATGGACACCGGGAAGAGCGCGAAGCAGCCGTTAACACCATCGTGCAGGGAATGTCGATGTTGCGGCTTCACCTGTAGTGACTTTGCTTGTGTGCTCTCTCACTTTGCACACAAGGCTGCGGGTGCAGCACAACACCCGGCATTCCCTGCGCCCTCTTTATCGTCGAGGACGCCGTTCCCTGCATCACCCGGACGCAATCGCGCCGCGGGAATGCGGAGGTGTGTTACCGTCATTGGGCCCCCTTCACCTTTTCTTCCCCTTCGCAAACTTCCTCGTCAGAAACTCCGCGAGCACCTCGACCCGTGCGGGGCGCGGGCCGCCCGGCGGCGTGACCAGATGCACCGCGCCCTCAGGCTGCTTCCAGCCTTTCAGGATCACCTCCACTTCGCCGGAGGCGATCGCCTCTCCGGCGATGAACTCGGGAAGGTCGGCAATCCCGAGGCCGGCAAGGAGCGCGGGCATGAGGGCCTCGCCATTGTTGACGCGCAGCGGGCCGCCGGGCCGCACGCTCGCCTGCTCGCCCGAGGCATTGGTGTAGTGCCAGACATTCGGCGTCGAGAGATAGGCATAGCCAAAACATTTGTGGTCGGCGAGTTGCATCGGATGCGTCGGCCGGCCGTAGCGCTTGAGGTAGGACGGCGCGGCCACCGTGTAGCGCGGCATGCCGCAGAGCCGCCGCGCGATCAGCGAGGAATCCGGCAGGCGCGCGATGCGAAGGCCCGCGTCGAAACCGTCGCCGATCAGGTCGACCGTGGCATCGCTCAGATGCAGGTCGATCGACACCTCGGGATAGGTTTCCAGGAACTCCGGCAGCAGCGGCGCGACGATCTTGACGCCGAACGTCATGGGCACCGCAAGCCGCACCAGCCCGCGCGGGCTTGCCGACTGTGCCAGCGCCTCGCTCTCGGCGGCCTCGCCGTCGGCCAAAAGCCGCGCGGCACGCTCCGACAGGCGCTGGCCCGCATCGGTGAGTGCGAGGCGCCGCGAGGTGCGGTTGAACAGCCGCGCCCCGATCCGCTCCTCGAGCCGCCCGACCGCTTTGGAGACGGTTGCTTTCGACAGCGCAAGCTCGACGGCGGCGCCCGCAAACGAGCGGAGTTCCACGACCTTGGCGAAAATCGCGAGCGCCTCGAAATCCGGGAGTTTCGCCATCGCGGCTCCTTGATACAATTTGGAAACAATGAGTTTCGATCATTTCTATTTCTATACCACGGCCGAGAGCATATCCAGAGGGCATCGGAAATTGGACAGGCATGGAGAAATCCAATGACCAACAAACTCAGGAACAAGGTGGCCCTCGTCACCGGCGGCTCACGCGGCATTGGCGCCGCAAGCGCCCGCGCGCTTGCGGATGAAGGCGCCAACGTCGCGATCAGCTATGTCGCCTCCCCCGACAAGGCCGAGGCGCTCGTGGCCGATTTGAAGGCGAAGGGCGTGGACGCCCGCGCCTACAGAGCGGACCAGGCCTCGCCGGCAGACGTGGAGCGGCTGGTCAACGACGTCGCCAGGGATTTTGGCCGCCTCGACATCCTCGTCAACAATGCGGGCGTGGCGGTCGGCGGACCGATCGATAATCCCACAACCGACGTTGCCGCGCTTGCGCGGCAGGATGCCATCAACGTGCATGGCGTGATCACCGCGATCCGCACGGCGTCGAAGCTGATGGGCGACGGCGGCCGCATCGTGACCGTCGGCTCCATGCTCGCCGATCGCGCCTCGTTTCCGGGACTTGCCGACTATACCGCCACCAAGGCGGCCGTGGTCGGCTACAGCAAGGGCGCGGCGCGCGATCTCGGGCCGCGCGGCATCACTGTGAACGTCGTGCAGCCCGGCTCGATCGACACCGACATGAACCCGAAGGATGGCGGCGATTTTGCCGAAGCCCAGCGCAAGGAGCATGCGCTGCAGCGCTTCGGCAGGCCCGAAGAGGTCGCGGCGGGCGTGGTCTTCCTGGCAAGCCCCGAGGCCTCGTTCGTGACCGGCACAGTGCTCAATGTCGACGGTGGCTTTGGCGCCTGATTCTTACGAAATACAAGACGAACCGAAAGGACATTACATGATCGAACTGAAACCCTTCGCAAAGCTCGGCGGCGCCGACCACGGCTGGCTGAAGGCGAAGCACCACTTCTCCTTCGCCGAGTATTACGATCCCGCCAACGTCAACCATGGCGCATTGCGCGTGTGGAACGACGACGAGATCGCGCCGAACACCGGCTTTCCTCCGCATCCCCATGCCAACATGGAGATCATCACCTATGTCCGAGAGGGTGCGATCACCCATCAGGACTCGCTTGGCAACAAGGGCCGCACCGAAGCGGGCGACGTGCAGGTGATGAGCGCCGGGAGCGGCATCCGTCACTCCGAGTACAATCTGGAGCCGACCAACACGAAGATCTTCCAGATCTGGATCCAGCCGACCACGCGCGGCGGCCAGCCGACCTGGGGTTCGAAGCCGTTCCCGAAAGCCGATCGTTCCGGAAAGCTCGTCACCATCGCCAGCGGCGTTGCCGGCGACAATGACGCGTTACCGATCCGTGCCGATGCGCGGGTGCTTGCCACCACGCTGAAGGCCGGCGAGAGCGCGGAATACGCGACCGACAAGCGGCGCAATCTCTATCTCGTGCCGGCGATAGGCAGCGTCGAGATCAACGGCGTGCGCGTCAATGCGCGCGATGGAGCGGCGATCAGCGACGAGGCGAAGCTCACCATCAAGGCTCTGGAAGATTCCGAGCTGGTGCTGGTCGACGCGGTGTAAGGAGCAAGCTCTCCTCGGTCATTCCGGGGCGATGCGAAAGCATCGAACCCGGAATCTCGAGGTTCCGGGTTCGCGTCTTCGACGCGCCCCGGAACGACAGCCACACAACACCCCAACTTGAAATGGAAACCACCAATGACAAAAGTCCTCGTTCTCTATTATTCCGCCTACGGCCATATCGAAGCGATGGCCAATGCCGTTGCCGAAGGCGCGCGCGAGGCCGGCGCCAGCGTCGACATCAAGCGCGTGCCGGAGCTCGTGCCACCCGACGTCGCCAAGGCTTCGCACTACAAGCTCGACCAGGCCGCGCCGATCGCCAGGATCGAGGAGCTCGCCAATTATGATGCCGTCATCGTCGGAACCGGCACGCGTTTCGGCCGCATGTCGTCGCAGATGGCGAATTTCCTCGATCAGGCCGGCGGCCTCTGGATGAAGGGCGCACTGCACGGCAAGGTCGGCGGCGCCTTCTCGTCGACGGCGACCCAGCATGGCGGCCAGGAGACCACGCTGTTTTCGATCATCACCAACCTCCTGCATTTCGGCATGACGGTGGTCGGCCTGAACTACGGCTTTGCCGGCCAGATGAAGCTCGACGAGATCACGGGGGGTTCGCCCTACGGCGCCACCACCATCACCGGCGGCGACGGCAGCAGGCTTCCGAGCGCCAACGAACTTGCGGGCGCGCGCTATCAAGGACGCGTGATCGCCGAGACCGCAAAAAAGCTCCACGGCTGAGCCGCTCGGTCGAGCACCGCGGCGGATTGCATGGCAGATACGAAAAGTGCGGCGTTCTCCGGCGAGAACGCCGCACTATCTGCTTTGCAAGACGAAAGGCATTACGATGGTGGAAGTCTTGTTCATGGCGCAGTTGGTGCGCAGGCCGTTGCAGGCGATGGCGCGGCGCTGGTATTGCCGCAGCCTTTTCCGCGCAAGCCGCGGCGCGCGCCGTTGCCCCGAATGCACGGCCTCGTGAAGTGCGCGTGAGGGTTCGTGAGCGCGGCGCTGGTGGGTCGGATCGGGGCGCGAAGTTCGACCCTTGGGCACGGCATCGTTCCAATGCCGGCCGGCAGCTTGTGACGCGCGACGCTTGTAATGAAGATCAGGACCCGGCGAGGCCGCCATCCTCCAACCGACCTGCGATCGCGCCGGTTTCGCCATAGCCCTCGGGCTGCAACGGCGGCGAGTCGAGCCTGGGCTGCGACCGCAACAAATCGGCCATCTCCTGTGGTGGGAGCGGCTTGCTGAACAGATAGCCCTGCATCTCGTCGCAGGCTTGGTCGCGCAGGAAGGTCTGCTGGTCCATGGTCTCGACCCCCTCCGCCACGATCGTCATCCCGAGCGCCTTGCCCATGCCGATGATCGCTTCCGCAATGGCGCAATCCTCGGTGTCCTGCGGCAGATCGCGCACGAAAGAGCGATCGATCTTGATGGTGTCGATCGGAAACTGCTTCATCAGCGACATCGACGAATAGCCCGTGCCGAAATCGTCGATCGCAAGGCGGATGCCCCGGCTCTGGATGGCATCGAGCACGCGCACGGCCCTTGCGACGTTGCGCATCACCATGCTTTCGGTGACTTCAAGCTGCAGCAAGACCGGCGACATTCCGCTCGAGAGCAGCGCCAGGTCGATGTCCTTCAACAATTGCGGGTCGGCGAACTGTCGCGGCGAGAGATTGACGGCCATGGTCACGGGACGCAGGCCTTGGCGCTGCCAGGCCATGTTCTGGGCGCAGGCTTCCTGCAGCACCCAACGTCCGATCGGCACGATCAGCCCGGTTTCCTCGGCGAGCGGAATGAACTGCATCGGCGCCACCATGCCGAAGTCGGCATGGTTCCAGCGCAGCAGGGCCTCGACGCCGGTGATCTGGCCGCTCGCGATGTCGATCTTCGGCTGGTAGTGCAGCGAGAACTGGTTGCGCTCGGTCGCCCGCCGCAGCGCCGATTCCAGGGTCAACCGTTCGATCGACTGCGTCTTGATGTCGCGCGAAAAGAAACGGAAGGCGTTCTTGCCGTCCTCCTTGGCGAGATACATCGCCATGTCCGCATTCTTGGTCAGCGTCAACAGGTCGCTGCCATTCGACGGGTACATCGCAATCCCGATCGAGGCGGTGGTGTGGCATTCGTGACCGCTCAACTGCAGCGGCTGGCTCAGCACCGAGAGCAGTTCCGTCGCCACGCGCTCAACGTCGGCGACGTCGGCGACCCCCTCCAGGATCACGACGAACTCGTCGCCGCCCAGCCGGGCCACGACGTCGCTCGCGCGCAGGCTGCCGCGAAGGCGATGTGCGACCTCCACCAGGAGCTGGTCGCCGGCATCATGCCCGAGCGAGTCGTTGATCACCTTGAAGCGGTCGAGGTCGATGAAGAGAAGCGCAAAGCGTCGCTCGTAGCGAGCGGCTGCTTCGATCGCGTGGCGCAGAAGCTCGTTGAACATCTCCCGGTTGGGAAGGCCGGTCAGGCTGTCATGCGAGGCGAGATACTCGATGCGTTCGTCCGCCCTGTGCTTCTCGTCGGCGCGGTCGAAATTCTCCAGCGCAAAGGCGACGTTCTCGGCGAGCCTCTGCAGCAACTCGGTGAACTCGGGCGTGAACGTTTCCCTCTCGACGGCGACGAAGAGCATGGTGCCGACGACCCGCCCTCCCGCGATCAGGGGAAAGGCCGCACCCGACTTGGAGCCGTCGCTCAGCGCTCTCGCGTAGAACGCCTGATTGTGGGGATCGGCCATATAGTCATTGGCGATGCAAGGCTGCCGCGAGCGGAAGGCGCGGCCACAGAGCCCCTGTCCTTCGGGGCGCGCTTCGTCGATGGAGATCCTGGCCTGCCGCAAGCCTTCCGCGTTCGGCCCTGCCGCCGCCACGATATCGAGCTCGTCGCTGCCGTCTCTGACAAGCGCAAGGCTGGTCGAGGTGAACTTGGCACCGCTCGCCGCCGCCGCGCAGACCAGCTCGAACAATTCGCCGCGGGTCTTAGCGCGCATGATCGCCTCATTGGTGGCGCTCAATGCCGCAAACATCCGCGCGAGCCGCTCCCTTTGCTCGTCGGCCTTCGCCTTTTCGTCGGCGCGATCGAAATTTTCGAGACCGAAGGCGACGTTCCTGGCAAGGCGCTCCAAAAGCACGATCAGCTCGGGACTGAAGGCGTTGAGCTCGCGGGACAGAAACAGGATGAAGCCGATCACTTCACCATCCTTCAGAAGCGGCACGGCCGCGCCCGATCGCGTCCCGCTGTCGCGAAGCTCGGTGAAGAAATGTCCCTTCGCGCCGAACTCGGTCAGGTAGTCGTTGCTGATATAGGGACGCCGCGTTCGGTAGGCGCCGCCGGTGATTCCCTGCCCTTGCGGTCGAGCCGGGTCGATCGACAATCTCACGTTCATCGCGCGCTCACGATCGGGACCCGCGGCCGCGACATTCTCCAGAAAGTCTGCGCCCGGCCGAATCAGGGCGATCGCGGTCGAGGTGAAATCGCCGCCGACAAGCGCTGCCTCACACACCAGAGCGAACAATTCGGCGCGCGAGGTCGCGCGCATGATTGCCTCGTTGGTTGCGCTCAGCGCAGCGAACATGCGGTTAAACCGGTTGGCGGCCAGTTCGCTGCTCTGCCGTGCCGCCTCGCGCGCGAAATTGTTGAGCGCATAGCAGATATTGGCCGACATGCGGCCGAGCATCGAGACCGCCTTGTCGGTCAGCGAATGGGGCTCACGTTTGGTGACCAGCAACACGCCGATGCTTTTTTCGTGGCAGATCAGCGGCAAGGCCGCCG
>Ga0335079_10001622_pt1 | contig 25664 bp, 24 predicted proteins | sample Lox_Sample_33_FD_206719 | JGI IMG/M metagenome (GOLD analysis project Ga0335079, IMG submission 206719) | Soil microbial communities from Loxahatchee National Wildlife Refuge, Florida, United States - Lox_Sample_3.3 | ecosystem: Environmental > Terrestrial > Soil > Wetlands | place: USA...
GACGAAACTGCGATCATGGCCGCGTACTCGGCCAGCATGAAAAATGACCAGCGCAGGCCGCTATATTCGGTGTGGAATCCGGCGGTAAGTTCCGATTCTGCTTCTGGCAGGTCGAATGGAGCGCGGTTCGTTTCCGCCACCATCGCGATCGCAAAAACAGCAAAAGCCAGCACGCCGAGGGGAAAGAACTTGAACAGAAACCACACGCCCTGTTCACGCTGAGCTTCGACAATTCCGATCATACTCAACGTACCGATGCCTTTTGTATTCAAGCTGGTCATCAGCACCGCAGAAACAACGGCCATGCCCATCGCCACTTCGTACGACACGATCTGTGCACTCGACCGCAAGGCACCCATCAACGGATAGTGCGAATTCGAAGCCCATCCTGCCGTAACAATGGCCAGCGCCCCCAGCGACGAAACGCCCAGCATGAACAGAATGCCGATATTCATGTCTGTAACCGCCTGCGAAGGCCCGAAAGGAATCACGCAGTAGACCGTGAAAGCTGCGACCAGCCCGAGCACCGGTGCGATCCAGAAAGCGGCTACGTCCGCGCCCGCCGGAACAATGTCTTCTTTCAGTAGCAGCTTCAGTGCGTCGGCGAATGGCTGCAGCAGGCCGTGCGGCCCAACTCGCATCGGACCAAGACGAATCTGGAAGTGGGCGAGCACTTTGCGTTCAATCCAGTTCATGCACAGCACCGTCGCCGACACGCCCGCAAAGACGACGAGAACATAAATCAGCGCCCAGAGCTGGTTGCCCGCGATTCCCGGTGGCACGGTGCTGCCCAGATATGACATCAGCTCATTGAGCATCAGCGATCCACCTCACCCAGCACGATATCGATCGTTCCGATCACGGCGACGACATCGGCCACGAGCATTCCTTCTACCATCAGATCAAGCGCCTGCAGATTAACGAACGATGGCGGACGGACCCGCACGCGATAGGGCTGCGTGGAACCGTCGCTCACGATGAAATACCCCAGCTCTCCTTTCGGCGCCTCAATCGACTGATAAATTTCGCCTACCGGCGGCTTGATCACCTTGGGCACCTTGGCCATGATCGCGCCTTCGGGAATCCCATTCACCGCCTGCTCAATGATCCGCAGCGACTGGCGCATCTCGAGCATGCGCACGATGTACCGGTCGTACGTGTCTCCGTTCTGTCCGATGGGAATTTCAAAATCAAAGTCAGAGTACCCGGAATAAGGCTGCGCCTTGCGCAGGTCCCACTTCACGCCGCTCGCCCGCAGCAACGGCCCGGTCACGCCGAGCGCAATGCAGTCTTTGCCGGAAATCACGCCCACATTCTTGGTTCGTTCGATCCAGATGCGATTACCCGTCAGCAACGCTTCGTACTCATCGATCTTAGGGGGCAGAAGCGCAAGAAAATTTTTGACGTCTTTTTCGAAGCCCGCATAGGTCTCGTACTGCAGTCCCCCAATGCGAAACGCATGCGTCGTCAGGCGCGCGCCACAATACTTCTCGAAAATCTTCAGGATCTCTTCGCGGTCGCGGAAGGTGTAAAAGAGAGGCGTCATCGCGCCGATATCGAGCGCATGTGTCCCCAGCCAGAGCAGGTGGCTCGCAATCCGGTTGAGTTCCGTCAATATGACGCGGATGTAATTGGCCCGCGGCGGCGCTTCCACATTCAGCAGCTTTTCCACGGCCAGACAATAGCCCAGTCCATTTGAGATGGCGGCGACATAATCCATGCGGTCCACGTATGGATTGAACATCGTGTAGGTGCGATTCTCGGCAATCTTCTCCACTCCACGATGCAGATAGCCGATCACGCACTCGGTGCCCAGCACCTTCTCGCCGTCGAGTTTCAGGATCACGCGCAGCACACCGTGTGTCGCCGGATGCTGCGGACCCATGTTGATGATCAGTTCGTTTGAATCGAGGTAAGGCTTGTGCGTCTCCGGATCGAGATGCGAAACCGCGTTGGGCATTGCTTTGTCGGTCATTGCCCGCTCTCGATTCCCAGGTTGATCTGTACCCACTGCTTGTCCTGTTTCAGAATGTCGTAGTCCTTGCGCAGCGGGTACCCTTGCCAGCCGTCAGGCAGAAGAATGCGCTTGAGATTGGGATGGCCCTCGAACACGATTCCGAACATGTCGTAGACTTCCCGCTCCAGCCAGTCGGCTGTCGGCCAGATGGAAACGGCCGACGGAATCGATTCCCCATCTTTGATTTGTGTTTTTACGCGAATCCGCTCATTGCGTGGGAACGAATAGAGAATCCAGACAATATCAAACTGCTTTTCGCGCTTCGGATAGTGGACCGCGGTAATGTCGACGCAGTAGTCGAACTCTTCCTCATTGCGCATCAGGCGCAGGAAGTCGGGGAGCAATGTGCGATCGACGTTGAGGTAGTTCTGTCCGAGATAACTGAGGGCTTCGAGGCCTGAACCGTACTGTCGCTTGTACTTCTCGACCATGGGCGAAGACCACGGAATCGGCACGGGTGCGGCAGGCTTGGCGGGAGCAGCGGCCTTTGCAGCACCCGCGGCTCCAGCGACCGGCTTCGGAGCGGTCGGCGCGGCTGGCGCAGCCGGCTTTGCGGCCGCTGTACCGCTTTTCACTTCTGCTTCTGGGGTAGGCGTTCCCGTTTTTCCCGTCGTGGGCTTATCCTCGCCTTTAGGCGAGGCGGATGAGGCAGGCTTTTGGACGTCCTCGGCCATGCTGGGGTCTATCGGACCAAGCCGCTTTCAGGAGACCTTCCCTTCTAACAGCTTGATCCGTAGGAGTCAACGAAAAGCGCTCACTTGCGGCAGTGACCGGAATCACAGGAACCCAGGTTTCAGGTCTTAGGTGGCAGGTGTCAGGAAAACCTGATGGATCCAAGGAAAATTGATCGTTCTTTTATCAAACGAGAGCTGACACCTGATATCTGATACCTTCTCTTCTATATCCACTCCAGCGCGCCCTTCTTCCACACCCAGATGTAGCCGGCAATCAGGATCCCGAGGAAGACCAGCATCTCAATCAACCCGAACATTCCAAGCGCTTTGAATTTCACCGCCCAAGGAAAAAGGAAGATCGTTTCCAGATCGAAGACTACAAACAGCATCGCGATGATGTAATAGCGAACCGTATAGCGCCCGCGGGCCCGGTCAACGGGATCGATGCCACACTCATACGGCATCAGTTTCTCGCGGTTTGGATTCTGCGTGCGCACAATGCGCGCCACGAGCAGCGTCACCGGCATCAGAATTCCAACAACAGCTATGAACAGAAACGCAGGAACATAGTTTTGCGGCATGGAGCCTCAATCATTCGAAATCAAGACGAATAGTATCGCTGAATTGTGCTCCCATCAACTTCAGGTCTCAGGTACTAGGTCTCAGGTGTTGGGTCTTGGGAAATGCAACTTCTAACCAGGCCAGTGGCAATGAATGAGATGCAATCAGGATGCCGGGTCGAGGATCAGGACTTCTCTACCCTTTCCCTCGATCTTGGAGGTTTTCACTCTGATCGGACCGTGGGGACTATCCAGAGTTTCGCCTTCGCGAATGGGATGGCGGGAGATCAGCAGCGACAGCGCCGTCTGGAAAAGATACTCGACCATCAACGGTGCCGCGTCGGGCTGGTGGCCAAGAATTACCTCAGGCGCTCCAAACTGTGCCATGCCGTGGGTTGCAAGGGTATGAGCATTCTCGTCCCAGCGCACGGCCGTCCACAGCGGCAGCGGGTAAAGACCAGTCCCAAACATCTCGCGAGCTGTCGTAATGAAGGTCTTACTCTGGTTCAACGCCGGGCCACTGAGCCAGCACACCGCGATCGCGTCGGTGACTACCAGAAAGCTTGCGATGGCGCGCGTCAGGTCGCAGGCCAGCGTCATAGTCCCGTTGCTCGGAGGCGTGCCCTGAACCTCGAGATAAGCAACATGACGGCCGATTGCAGCTGAAGCTGTCGGCCAATGGAGCGTCGAATCCACCACTGGCTCGGTAATCGCCTGCGGAACTGGCGAGTGGTGATACTCCAGGGAGAAATCCGAACGCCCAGCGCGGAAGAAGGCTCGATGCGGCTCGCGTCCGGTTTTTTCGAGTGACGACGAGGGCCAGTTTTCGTGGAACTCCGCGAAAAAATCGGGCACACGCAACGGGCGATTGCTGGAAAGGTAGATGACCGCGCTGGTTTTCGTCGGCTCGTGCTGGGGCTTCTCGGGCATGATTTCTGGTTTTATTATCGGCCGGTAAATCGGTCGAGATGAGTGTGGCAAGACCTTCGAGTCGATCGAGTGGGATCGGCATTTTGTGCAACGCAAGTCGCGTCGTGACCTCCATCCTGATTCCGCTTCGGCTGGATGTTTATAATCGAGGCTTCGCCCGCGTGAGCGCGGTTGAAACTCTCGAATTCAAGGACAGAGATTGGCACTCGACGAAAACATTTATGAAATCCGGCGCGAGAAGCTGAAAAAGATTGAAGCGCTGGGACAGCCTGCGTATCCGCGAAAATACAATTTCAGCCACACCATTCCGCAAATCCTGAGCGAATACGGCGGGCAGACAGCGGAAGAACTGGAAAACCCGCGTGTTACGGTGCGTGTCGCCGGACGCATCATGGCCATTCGGCTGATGGGCAAAGCGGGGTTCGCGCATCTGCAACAAGACGCCCAGCGCCTGCAGATTTATGTGAAGAAAGACGCCGTCGGCGATGCCGGATTTGAACTGTGGAAGCTGCTTGATTTGGGTGATCACATCGGCGTTCGCGGATATTTGTTTCGCACCCGCACTGGCGAACTGAGCATTCATGCCGAGGAACTGACGTTCTTATCGAAAGACCTGCTGCCGTTGCCTGAAAAGTGGCATGGCCTGCAGGATGTTGAACTGCGCTACCGCCAACGTTACGTCGATCTGGTGATGAACCCCGAGGTACGCGAGGTTTTCCTGAAGCGCAGCAAGCTGGTGCAATCGCTGCGGCGCTATTTTGACTCGCACGGCTTCGTCGAGGTGGAGACGCCGATGATGCATCCGATCGCGGGCGGCGCGGTGGCGAAGCCCTTCAAGACGCATCACAACACACTCGACATGGACTTGTTCCTGCGCATTGCGCCGGAACTCTATTTGAAGCGGCTGACGGTAGGCGGCTTCGATCGCGTATACGAGATCAATCGCAATTTCCGCAACGAAGGCATCGGCTGGAGATGGAACCCGGAGTTCACGATGCTCGAGGCTTATCAGGCATATACCGATTACCTCGGCATTATGGACACAACGCAGGGATCGATCGAGCAGGCCGTCCGGGATGTGACAGGCGGCACGATAACCAAATGGGGAGAAGAAGAGATCGATTGGTCGCACGGCAACTGGCGACGCATGACGATGCGGGAGGCGATTGCCAAGTTCTGGCCGGCAAAAGCTGGCGCGGCTCCGACGCGAGAGGATTTTGCGACGCACGATTCGGTGAAGGCGCTCGTCATGCGCGTGCGCGAAACTGGAATGGATCTTGCTTATGACCCTGCTGAGCCCATCGGAAAAACAATTGCCGGTCTGTTCGAAGTGATCGCCGAAGAGCACCTTGTGCAGCCGACGGTTATTTATGAATTTCCGACCGCGATATCTCCTCTTTCAAAACAGAAGCCCGATGAACCTGATTGGACGGAACGCTGGGAGATCTTTGCCGGCAAGATGGAAATTGCCAACGGCTTCAGCGAACTGAACGATCCGGAAGATCAGCGACGTCGGTTCGAGGGGCAGCTAAAAGAGCGGGAGCGCGGTGACGAAGAAGCCCACCAGATGGATGAGGACTATATACGCGCTCTGTCTTACGGCATGCCTCCTGCTGGCGGCGTGGGAGTGGGGATCGATCGACTGGCAATGCTTTTCACGGATTCGCACACCATTCGCGATGTGATTCTGTTTCCGCAGTTGAGGCCGGAGAAGGCGGCAGCGGAAGAGGAATAGATCAGGTCTTGGTCTTGGGTCTTGGGTCTCAGGCCCCAGGGTCCTGGGTCTGAGGTGTGGTTGCGTCTCAGGTCTTTCGCTTAGCCTTCCCGGCTAGAATCCAAGCAATTACTTTCGAGGCTGCTGCCGCTCGGCGCATGCTATACGCAGGCGGTTGATCGGGCAGCGCTACCGTAGCGCCACTTCAACGCGTCGTCTCAGGAAGCCACTTCTAATCGCTGAGCGACGGGACGCTGGGTCGGTAGCGCTTTGCTTTTGCGGATGGCGGGAAACATCGGTCGCAGGGACTAAAGGCCCAATTTCAAAAGCGCTTTATCGGAACCGCTGAAACCGCGCTCTTTTTCAAGCGCTTTGCCTCCGGTGCGAACTTAGTTACAGGATGCTAATTCGCGCCGGTTCCACTTTTTTTCGGCACGCTCTTTATGCCTTTCCCCGGGCCGAAGTTCTTGGCGAGATAATTCAACATTCCGTTGCGATCGGCGTCAGGAATCACCGCTCCCAATCCTTCCATCTTTTCCAGTTTTTGTGACCACTCTTTACGAGTGAGGTGCTGCTCGGTAATGCGGCTGGTGTTGTGGCACTGCGTGCATGTCGCCTTTACCTTGGCTTGCATGGGACCAGGTGGAAGCGGCTTCGCTGGCTCGCTAGGAGCCTGGGCGGCGGCGATAAGGACGGAGGCAAGGATGAAGGTTGAAAGAAGGACTTTCTCTAACAAGTGATTCCTCACAGTCTCACGGCATGAGCCGATCAAGTCAATTTCATGAGTGCTGAACCAATGGTAACGAAGATGAATGGCGGATGTCAGGCTCTAGGCTTCGGGCTTCGGGCTTCGGGCTTCGGGCTTCGGGGCGAAAGCGATACTTCGATTTCACCGGTCGAGTCAAGAGCTTACTGCTTGCCTTTTGTTTTCGATTTGGACTCAGGAGCGCTCGTCGGAGCCTGATAGGGAGGTTGATCGGGTGCGAAATTCGCGCTGAGATAATCGATAAGGCCCTCGCGATCGTTGGGATCGACCTCCGCTCCCCATTTTGTCATTTTGTCGACCTCTTTCGCCCACGCGGCTTTGCTGAGCCGCTGCTGCACGATGATGCGCGCGCCGTGGCAGGCAAGGCAGGCAGAAGCGGCCTTCTCTCTTGCGTCGCCAGCGGGCAAGGGGTCATCGCTTGGCGGCAGGGAGAGGACGGTCGTCGCCCCGAGTAGAACGCCTAGCCCGACCACTGCTCCCGCCACGATTTTGAGCAAACCACATTTGAACATTCTGGGCCTGAACACTCTAGGCTTGGACATACTAGGCTTGGACATAGACCTTTACCTGGTCGCAGACGTTGTAAAGATAGCCGCTCGGGTTCCAGACAGCGGCGTCTGGTTGCACGCGTCCCTGACTATCGGTGGCGCGAGAAAGAATCGCGTAATCCCCGCTGCGAGCGGGCTTCCAGTTGTAGCTCCAGAGGCGCCAGGCATATTTGGCCTGATCTTTGCCGAGCTGGGCGACATTCCAACTCGCTCCGCCGTCGGTTGAAATCTCAACTTGTGTGATGTCAGCCTCCCCGGCCCATGCAGCGCCTTTGATCGCAAGCGCGCCGCGCCGCAGTTTCGCTCCTTCGCTTGGAGCGGCAATGGCGGACTTCACGGTGAGCGCGGTCAGAGGGTGGGTGTCTTCAGGCTTGATGGGTTCTCCGGGCTTGCCCGGTGTGTTGGGAAATCGATACCCGGGGTTCATGAAATTTCCTTCCGCCGGCTTGGCGAGCACGGTAATTTCCGTCAACCATTTGCAATGGGCGGCTCCGACCCAGCCCGGCGAAATCGCTCGCGCTGGATAGCCATGATAAGCGGGAATGGGAGCCCCGTTCATGTGCGTGGCGATCATGGTGTCAGGATCGAGAGCTTTTTCGATGGGAACACTGCGAATGAAGGGAGGAACTTTCATCGGCACCTGATCGAGTCCGCGAAATTGAACGTGCTTGGCAGTGTCTTTCAGTCCTGCTTTTTCCAGCACGGATTTCAGGCTGGGTCCGGAAAACCGGGCATTGCCGACCGCGCCCTTACCCCATTGAATGCCGGGCACCTTCGGATCCTGCATCCTCCGGCCATTCCCGGCGCACTCGACAACCGTGACGACCGATCGTGAAGACAATTTTTCCAGATCGGAAAGCGTCAGCGTCAGAGGCTTTTCGACTTCGCCGGTGACGTTAAGTTCCCACGCCGAGGCTTCTATCTTGCTGGGCGCAAACATGTGGTTGCGCACGTAGAAATGATTGACCGGAGTGATCCAGTCGGTCATGAACTCCACGGGCATTTCAAGGTCGAGAAACCGGGAGGAGCGCACGATCATGCGGTCTTTGCCCGGAATGGAAACACCGGAGGACTCCGCAGCCCAGGTAAAAAGCGGATGTGCGGCTCCGGCCGCAATGGCGGCAGCGGATGCGGTCTTCAGAAACGCACGACGAGAAGTCATTCCCCACCCCAATGGTAAGAAAGTCTAGTATATGAGTAGGGTTTCGAGCAAGGCCAATCGCGGATCTTCCGAGCAGGATTCTTCTAACGTTGATCGACCATGCGAATCGTCTCGAGGATCGTGTTGCCGACGATTTCCAGGCTTTTCGGGCTTAGTTTGTCCATCGTGTCCTGCGGGGTGTGGTGGAAGACATCGTTATAACCGTAGGGCACGCCGATGACGTCCGCGCAGGGCACGCCGCGTTTGACGAATGGCATGTGATCATCCTCCTCGCCTCCCTGCAATGCATAGAAGTGAGACTGATAACCACCCTGTTCCGCGGCTGTGTAGATCAGGTCGAGAAGCCAGGGAGTGGAGTTGGTGTCGCGCAGGATGTTGACGTCCGTGGCAGCAATCATATCCATGACGAAGAGGGCCTTGATTTTCTTCAGCGTGCCGTCCTTTTCCCATTTTTCCGCGAGATGTCGGGTGCCGTAAACGCTGTCAGTGTCGGACCATTGCCGCACCGCCTCCTCGGCGTCTGTCCAGACAAGCCAGACGCTATAGCCGTCGCGCGTCTTGCCTCGGAACTGGTTCGCGTATTCGAGCAGAATCGCCGTGGATGAGCCGCCGTCATTGGCGCCGACGTATCCGGTATTGCGCAGCGGATAGTTCGTATCGTAGTGGCCAAGGACCACGATGATTCCATCTTTCTTGCCGGGAAACTTGGCAATGATATTGCGCACCGGAAACTTGCCTTCCACGGTATCGGCAGTGAAAGCATCTTCTTCCACCTGATCGCCTTTGAGGTGGTTGAGAATATAGTTCTCAAGCTTCTTATGGTTTTCGCTGCCGATGTATCGCGGTCCGAAAGCTGTGACTTCGCGGGTATATTCGAAGGCGCGCTTGGCGTCGATTTGCGGCAGCGGCCGGGAATCTGCCGGCGGAATTTGCGGTGCGGGCGGCGCGGCAGCTTCAGATTTCTCAACGGCTGCGGCCGCCGCAGTCGAAGGTGTTATGTCCTGACCGGATTTAGAACAGCTAGCCATGGTGACTGATAGCACAGGCAAAACCATTAACCACGGAAGGCACGGGGCAACACGAGGAAAACCCAAAACCTTTAACCACTGACGACACGGGAGAGCACAGAGAAACGCATTCCGTTCGTTCTTGCCGCTGTTGTCGCTTTCCTGCACGATTCGGTCAATCCTCCGTGATTCTCTGCGCACTCTGTGGTTGAACGGATTTACCTAAGCCTTCTCGGCCCGTTTCTTTCTCTGCTCAGGATGCACGAACCAGGCAATGGCGATGCTTACCACATATAGCCCAATCATCGGTGCAGCGAAAATGCACATGTTCACGATGTCAGGTGTGGGAGTGATGATTGCAGCAATGATGAAAATGCCAAGGATGGAATAACGGATGTTGCGCCACATCCAGCCGGCGCTGACGATCCCCATCAGCGCGAGAAAAAACACCAGGATAGGCATCTCGAAGATCACACCCATCCCGACGATGAGGGTCACGAATAGTGACGTATATTCCTCGATCGTAATCATCGGCTGGAACTGCTTGCCGAAGTCGATAAGGAATTCCAGCGCCTTGGGCAGCACGACGCGGTAGCCGAAATAGCCTCCGGCGAGAAACAGGCTCACGCTCGAAAGCATGAAGGGGAAAACATAACGCTTCTCGTTCTTGTACAGGCCGGGCGCGATGAATAGCCAAAGCTGATAAAGCACGATCGGCGAGGCAACAAACAATCCCGCGACCCCGGCGACTTTCAGAAAGAGATTGAATGGGTCGACCGGATGCTGATAGACCAGCATCCCGGGCTGGTGGTTCTTTTTCAGCACTTCGACGATGGGCGCCTGCATGATGGCCACAAGACGCGGCGCGGCGAACCAGCAACCGAAAAAGCAGACCACCACTGCGATGACCGAATAGACGATCCGCTTCCGAAGTTCCTCGAGATGCTCCAGGAAACCCATGGTCACCATTGGTTCCTTTCCGGACTGGTCCAGAGTAGGTGAGGTGGCCGCTTCAGGCATCTGGCGCAACTTTCGATGCCGCGGGGGATGGGGAGAGCCCTGAGTCTACAACGGGCGGAGGAAGCGAGTGCAATGATGGCCCCGAGTTATGTTCTGTTGTGGCTTGTTCGCCCGGGGCGGCGGCATCGGCAGGCCGCGCATCAGCCTTTTCGTCAGCGGCTTTCATTTGCTCCGGAGACGGAGGATTCAAGATGCGGCTGGCGAGCGATCCCAACGGCGCCTGGATAGAGGGCAGAATCTGCGGCTTGGTTTCGCGCTCGAGCGCGTTCATTTCCGTTTCAATCTGCGAGCGGAATTCGTTGGAGGCGCGCCGGAATTCATTCATGATGCGCCCGATCTGGCGGCCGATCTCCGGCAGTTTTTTCGGGCCAAAAAGAATGAGGGCCAGAAAAAACAGGAAGATCATCTCACCCGAGAAGCCAAAATTCATATCGCTATCATAATGCGGGAACGCGCAGGGAGGCCACTGGGAGTTATTGCAGAAAGAAAAAAGCGCACACCCATTCGTGCGCATTGTGCCTCAGCCCGTCGAACACCGCGTTCCAGGCGCCTTTTCTAATATCTCTTAATTGCTTTGGAAACCAGCGGCCTAATGGCCTCCGAACGTATACCCGATGGACCCACCGATCCGCGTGGCATAGTTTGCGCTGAAATCAAAATTGTTGTTAATCAGGTACACGCGGGCTTCTGGGCGAATGAACCATCCACGACCACGAGGGTAGTACCTAATGCCCGCGCCAAAGTCGCCATCAAAGTGGTTGAAGGAATGGAAGCAGCCTATCGACTGGTAGGTGCCGCAGTATGAACCAACGTAGTAGTGGGTGGTGAGTTCACCGAGGCCACCGACCAGTTCCAGGTAGGTGTGGTTGGCGATTTTCGGGGAGTACGTGACATTGCCGTTCCAGAAAAAGGGGCGATAGTTAAAACCTTGCAGATTGTAATTTTGTGCTTGCGTCGCTCTCCAGAAGACCTCTCCACCCAGGGCAATGTGGTGGAACACCCGGACATCGCCGCTAGCCCCTACATAGGCGCCCCCGGACAGGGTGACCGGTTGGTGATCAATGCCGTTTCCGTTGCTGGCGCCAGGAGCCTCGATCGTGCCCCCGCCTGCGGCCACGTCAAATTTTTGGGCGGATGCGAGTGTAGAAAAGATGCAAATGACCGCGCAGGCAAGGGGTAAACGCAGGGCAGCCCGTGGCTTCCGTTTCAATCAAAACCCTCCGAGATGATCGCTATCATAGCGTATCGAGCCACAGGCAAGGTGGCAGGGAACGGCGCCGACAAAGACACACCTTTGGGTTCAAGTCACTGACAGAGTCGGTAGCTAGTGGCGTCCGAACGTGTAACCGATGGAAGCGCCAACCCGGATAGCATGGTTCGAGCTGAAAAGTAGGTTGTTATTGATGAGGTATACCCGCGCTTCCGGACGAATGAAAAGACCACCCCAGGGATAAAACTTAATCCCTCCTCCAAAATCGCCCATGAAATGAGTATCGCTCACAAAGGTCGTATTGGTATAAGGATCGTAGCAACTTGCGCCACAATACTGGCGCGTGCTTTGCGCACCAATCCCGGCAACTACTTCAAGGTAAGTGTGGTTTGCGATCTTGGGCGAGTAAACGCCGTTAAACGCATAGAATATGGGGCGAACAGGCAGATTAAGTTGGCTGCCGTAATTTAGCTGACTTCCCCTCCAGAATATCTCGCCCCCAAGGCCAACATTGTGCCAAAAGAGCACGTCGCCGCTGAATCCTGGATACAGCCCGCCCGCTTGGGACACGGGTTCATGACCGTTGTTCTCGCCGAGGTATCCGTTGGCGCTAGGCGCGAGAATCGTGCTCATACCGAAGCCGACATCGACTTTCTGAGCCTGCGCGACCGTGGAGAAGGCAACAAAAGCGGCGCAAGCAAAGGCCAACAGAAAGGTAGCGTGCAGTATCCGTTTCAATCGAAAACCTCCGCAAGATGTTTATTTTTGGCTCTTCCGTTGGATGCGAACATACCCCAATGCGTCTCCCGCAAAGAGCTAGTTTACAAGAATTTACAGTGACTAGCGGACCATAACCCTCGGGGTTCCATGATTCTAAACACGCCCCGGAGATCTTTGTTTCGCACTTTTTCTCGCACTTTTCCTCGCATTATGTTTCGCGCCACCTTAATAAGCCAGCAGAATTCGGAGGTCCCGCAGGTTGTTGCCAGTCAGGCCGGTAATGACTGAGTCCCCAAGCGCCGCGAAATAAGGATACGCATCAAAGGCGGCCAAGGCGCGACGAACAGCTTCCAGACCTCTGCCGCGAAACAAAGTACTGCCGTCAACAACGGCTCCCGCAGCGGGACTATCGCCATCGATGCCATCGGTGCCGGCGCTGAGAATCGTCATATCGTCTCCTGCGATTCGCTGGGCGCAGGCCAGGGCGAACTGCTGGTTGCGGCCACCAATACCCGCATTCTGAACCGTGACCGTCACTTCTCCTCCCGAGAGCAAACAGACGCGAGACACCTTGCTGCGTAGCTCGCGCAGTCGTCGAATGAGGTGATCGGCGGCCCGGTCGTAATCCCAGTCATCGCAAGAGCAATCGACTTCGACGGCGAACCCTGCGTGTGTTGCCGCGATGGCAGCTTCTTCAATGGCAACCTTGTTCGAAAGCACGGTCCACCAGCGGGCATTCACGAAAGCAGAGTCATCGGATTTGGGCGTTTCTTCGAGCGCGTGTTGCCGGAAAAGATCGGCAACAGACGGTGGCAACCGCTCGACCAGCTCGTAGCGAGCGGCAATTCGCTCGCAATCGTAGATCGAGGTGGAGTCGGGCATGGTCGGGCCGGAAGCGAGCGCGTCAGGCGTGGAATCGGGGACATCGGAGACGAGTATCGATACTTGCTGAGCAGGATAGGCAGCCTGTGCGAGGCGTCCGCCTTTGACCGCAGAGAGATGCTTGCGAATGGTATTGATTTCGGCGATCGGCGCGCCGGAATGCACCAACGTCTGATAGGTCGAGTTCAAGTCGGCGAGCGGAATTTCCGAGTCGATCGGTTTTTCGACGATGGACGAGCCGCCGCCGGAAATCATGAAGATAACGAGCGAATTTGCATCCAGCGAGCTTAGTGACTTCAGGATGGCTTCCGCGGCTTGGATTGATTCGGCTGTCGGGGTGGGATGGCCTCCGCAAAAATAGCGCATTCCCCGTACCTGGTTCGTGGGCTCGATCGATGATGCCACGATTCCTTCGAGCCGGGCACCGGTTTGAGCTCGGAGAGCCGCGGCCATGGTATGCGCGGCCTTGCCCATTGAGACGACGAATACGCGGCTGCGAGCGTCGAGATCGTAAAGGTCTTCGCAGATTCGCAGCACTCCCCGCTCGCAGTGCAAATGCCGCGAGAACGCATTTTCGATGGAGGCGTTCTTAAGCGCGGCGGCAAAGATGTCCCGCGCCGCCTGGCGCATCTGGCGGAATTGTTCTTCGCGCGCGGGAGTGATCTCGGACATGCGGGGATTATAGAGAAGTGGTTAGTGATCAGTGATCAGAGTCAGGGGTTGCAACAGCTCTTTCAGCCAGTCTTCGATGGCAACGCGCATCTCTTTGAGACGACCCTCGAAAAAGTGATCTCCTGCTTCAATTCGCACAAGCTTTTTCGGCTCGGCAAAGGTGCTGACGAGCGCTTCGAGCCTTCCCGCTGGCGCAAACTGATCACGCGATCCACTGACAAAAAGCTTCGGCTTGGTGGAGGTGCGGAGAAAATCAAAGTCGTAAGCGCGCTCTTCGACTGGAACAGCCGGGAGACCAAGCGCAACAAGGGCGTGCACGCGATCATCGTCGTAGGCTGCGCGCAAGCCGACCGCTGCTCCGAATGAAAATCCGGAAAAAATAATCGGGAGCGCATACTCGTGCTCCAGCCAATCGAGTGCTGAGTGCACATCATCAACCTCTCCGACGCCGCCCGCGTGTTCGCCCTCGCTCAGGCCGGTTCCCCGAAAGTTGAACCGCAGAACCGGAAATCCGAAGCTGTTCAGCGCCTTCATGGCATGAAAAACAACTTTGTTATGCAGTGTTCCGCCATAAACGGGATGTGGATGACAGACAATCGCAGCATGAGTTGCCGCGGGAGAACCGGCGTTGAGCAACGCTTCCTGCCGGCCGGCTGGGCCGTCGATGAATAATGAACGAATGGTCGCGTTGTGCAAGCCTGTTTAGCTTATCGCATTCTCTGGCTGGCCGACGGCCGATTGCTTGCGGGGCTTCTGCCTGCTGGTAAGCTTACGGCATGGATCTGTTCGCACTCACGCGACAGCTCGTCGATATCGAGTCAACCACTCCAAACGAAGGAGCGGTGGGCGATTTTCTCTGCCCGGAATTGCAGCGTCGGGGATTCGCAGCGCGAAAAATGCACATAACGGGCGAGCGGAATAATGTTCTGGCAACCTGGCCGGAACATCCAAATCCTGCTGTCGTTCTATCCACTCACATGGATACCGTGCCGCCGTTTATTGCGTCGTCGGAGGATGCAACCCGGCTCTATGGGCGGGGGTCGTGCGACGCCAAAGGAATTATCGCGGCGCAGATCATTGCCGCCGAGAAGCTGCGAGCAGCCGGCGTTTTCGTGGGGTTGCTATTTCTTGTTGGCGAAGAACAGGATTCCATCGGGGCGCGCACGGCGAATGAGCAACCGATCGGGGCGCGATTCATGATCAACGGCGAACCGACAGACAACCGGCTCGCGATCGCAACCAAGGGCTCGCTGCACGTAATTCTGACCGCCCGCGGCAAAATGGCGCACTCCGCCTATCCGGAGTTGGGTGAATCCGCTATCGACAAATTGGTCGAGGCGTTACATCGGTTGCATGCAATGAAACTGCCGGACAATCCTGACGTGGGTCCTTCCACGAAAAATGTTGGCGTTATCGAAGGTGGACGCGCGCGCAACGTGATCTCTGACTTTGCGCGCGCCGAGCTTTTCTACCGGCTCGTCGGACCGGGCGAGGAGTTGCGACGCCAGATTGCGGATGCGGTAGGCACGTTGGCTGAAGTGCAGTTTACCCGCGAGGCTCCATTTATGCGCCTGCGCACCCTTGACGGCCTGCCAACCATGGTGGCGGCTTTCACCACAGACATCCCTTCGCTGGCAAATTGGGGGGAGCCGCTACTGCTTGGGCCCGGCTCGATCCACGTAGCGCATACGGAAAGCGAATTCGTGGAAAAGAACGAATTACTGAAAGCGGTGGAGTTGTATTGCGACGTGGCCAAGAAATTGGCCGCCTAGCTCCGAATCAAATCACACGATATCCTTACGAAATGTTAGGTGCCGTCAATTCCCTTTCCAGGGCGTCTTCGTCCTACCTGCGTTCGGCGATGCACCAGCCTATCCAATGGCATGAATGGGGCGAAGAGGCCTTTGCCGCCGCGCGCCGGGAGAACAAACCGATGCTGCTCGACATCGGCGCGGTCTGGTGCCACTGGTGCCACGTAATGGATCGCGAATCTTATGACGATCCGGAGATCGCGAAGATCGTCAATGAGAATTTCATCGCCGTGAAGGTCGATCGCGATGAGCGTCCAGATATCGATAGCCGCTATCAGGTGGCAGTGAATGCGCTGACGGGCCAGGGTGGATGGCCGTTGACCGCATTTCTCACGCCCGATGGCAAGCCATTCTATGGAGGCACTTACTTCCCTCCACAAGATCATTACGGCCGTCCCAGCTTTCGACGGGTGCTCATGTCGATTGCTCAGGCGTATCGCGAGAAGCACGGAGATGTGCTCGAGCAGGCGGCCATGGTGGAAAGCGCGATTGGGCGAGCAGAATCTTACTCTGCTGGCGAGGACCAAATTTCGGAGTCAATCGTCGAGTCAATTGTCCAGTCCGCGCTAAGAATGTTCGACGAACGCAATGGGGGATTTGGTGGTGCGCCGAAGTTCCCACATCCCTCCGCGCTCGATCTTCTGATGGAGCAATACTCGCGCACTGGCAACCAAGAATTGTGCTACGTTTTCGTTACCACGCTGGAGAAAATGGCGCGGGGGGGAGTGTATGACCAGCTTGCAGGCGGATTCCATCGCTATTCAGTGGACGAACGCTGGATCGTGCCCCACTTCGAAAAAATGAGCTATGACAATTCGGAACTCCTGAAAAATTATGTGCATGCCTACCAGGTGACTGGGGAACAGTTCTTCGCCGAGGTGGCTTGCGACATCGTTCGCTGGATGGACGAATGGCTGAGCGACCGCGCCCATGGCGGCTTCTATGCCTCGCAAGACGCCGACTACTCGATGGAGGATGACGGCGATTACTTTACATGGACTTTCGACGAGGCGCGAGCTGTATTGAACGAAGAAGAAACGGCCGTTGCTACTTTGCACTACGACATCGGTGAGATTGGCGAGATGCATCACAATCCGGCTAAGAATGTCCTTTATGTGCGCGCCGACGTGGCCGAGATTTCGCGGCGGCTCAGTCTCACGGAAGACCGTGTGCGCGAGTTGTTGGCTTCGGCGAAGAAAAAGCTCTACGCTGCGCGCCTGGAGCGTCCGACCCCCTATGTCGACAAAACCGTGTACACGGGATGGAACGCAATGTGTGTGTCAGCCTATTTCGAAGCAGCGAAAGTGCTGGATCTGGAGGGTGCGCGGCATTTTGCCTTGCGCTCGCTCGATCGGCTGCTCGCCGAAGGTTGGGTCTCAAGCAATGGCAACTTCCCGGTATTGCGGCACGTGATCGCGTACTCCGAGCCGAGTGCTGAGCGGCGCGAGACGGAGGGCATGCTCGATGACTACGCGTTTACCGCGATCGCCTGTCTCGATGCCTACGAGGCGACGGCCGTTCTTAGCTATTTCCGGTTTGCGCGAAAGATTATCGACGCAATGATTGAAGGATTCTACGATCGAGAGGCGGGCGCGTTCTTCGACACTCGACGAGGCGTGAAACAAGCGCACGCCGACTCGCCGAAGGCAACTACCGATGACAGCCGGCTTGGGATTCTGGGATCTTCGCGTAAGCCGTTTCAGGATTCGCCAACACCGGCAGGGAATCCAGCCGCGGCGATTGCCCTTCTCCGGATGCACGACTATACGAATGAACCTTTTTACCGCGACTACGCCGAACGGACGCTGCAACTTTACGCGGGCGTAGCTGCTCAGCACGGGGTCTTTGCGGCGACTTATGGTCTGGCCGTGGCGCGTTTCATCAGACCGCACATGCAGGTTGTAATTGTTGGAAAAGACGATGCCGCAGCCACGTTGTACAAGGCAGCCCGACGAGGTCTTTCGCTGAACTCTGCTTTAGTTCGATTGGATGCTGATAAAGCGGTTTCGCAAAACCTGCCGCCTGCATTGGGGCATACGATTCCGCATCTTCCCGCCCTGGCTGAGAAACGTTCGTTCGCTGTCGTGTGTTCGAATTTTTCCTGCCAGCCCCCGGTGTTCGAGGCCGATGAGCTTGTGCGTGTTCTGGGCTTGCACTCACGACCTGCGGCGTGAGGCGAAGCGCACGGATTCGAATTGATAACTAGGTTCCGAGCGTTGGCGCTTTGATTTCGCTGTTGCTGAGGCTGTCCTCCCACCCTTAAGTTTCGCCGCCGAGCTGCCGATAATCTCTATTGGCAAGTGGGCCGAACCGTGCACGGAAATATCTTCGACAGCTCAGAGCTGTATCGCTCAGTGCTTGAGGACCTGCCGTTGGGGGTCTTCCTTCTCGATCGCGACCGCCGAATACGCTTCTGGAATCGCGGCGCCGAGCGGTTGGTGGGCCATCTGGCTCATGAAGTCATTGGTGAAGACGGAGCAGGTTCGTTGCTCGATCCATGCGATCGCAAGGGGCATGCTTTGGGGGCCGAGAACAGCCCCTTAAATGCAACGCTCAATAGTGGACAGCCCCAGGAGTTCGCGGCCTTCTTTCGGCACAAGGAAGGTCATCGCGTCGCGGTGCGGGTACGAAGCAGAGCCATTCATGAGCACAGTGGCCTCGTCATTGGAACGATCGTCCAGTTCGAGGAAGTCTTTGTCGTTCGTGCGGAGTGCTCAGGTCCACCAATGTATGGATGCCTTGATCCGGCGACCGGCATCCCTTCCCAAAAACTAACTCGTGCGGTTTTGAACGAATGCATGGCGGAAATGGAGCGGTCCGGAAAAGATTTCGGACTGCTGCGAATCCGCGTGTTGGGATTGGACGAATTCCGCACAAAACACGGCATCCAGTCGCACATTCCATTCCTGCGGGTGGCAGCTCGCACCTTACGACACAGCTTTGATCCCGAAATTTTTATCGGGCGCTGGGGAGAAGACGAGTTCATTGTCGTGCTGCCGGCCGCAAATCGGATGATTGCCGTTACAGCCTCGGAAACCGCATGGAGCTTGGTCACCCACTCCGATATCTCGTGGTGGGGCGACCGCTTTCCTGTGGAGGCGGTGGTGACTTACGTGATCGCGCAGCCTGGCGACAAGCTGGCGACGCTGCTCAACGGATTGGAACCTTCTCACGCCGAAGCTGCTGGTCGCGCCATTAGCGTGGCGAACGCGGGGAGGTAGCGGGGAAAGCTTTATGTTTGCCATCATTGGAATCGTCGTCGTGTTCGGTTGTATTGTCGGTGGTTATCTGATGGAGCACGGCAACCTGAAAGTGTTGATCCAGCCTGCCGAGCTGTTGATCATCGGTGGGGCCGCTGCTGGTACGGTGCTGATTGCCAATCCGCTTCACATTCTCAAGCAGATCGCCGGGGGCTTGGGAGGAGTTTTCGGGTCCTCGAAATTCGACAAGCAGCACTACATCGATTCTCTCAAGATGATGTATGAACTGCTAACGAAGGCGCGCAAAGAAGGCTTGGTGGCGCTCGAATCGGATGTTGAAGAGCCGGAAAAAAGTCCTTTATTTTCGAAATACAAGAATTTCGTGAGCAATCATCACCTCACAACTTTTGTCTGTGACACCATGCGCATGGCGGTCAGCGGCGGCGTAGAAGTTTTCGATCTCGATCAGATGTTGGAAGCCGACATGGAAGTTCATCATCACGGCGCCGGCCAGCCGGTCGCCGCTCTGAGCACGATGGCTGACTCGCTTCCCGGACTCGGGATCGTCGCCGCCGTCTTGGGAGTGGTAATCACGATGGGCGCGCTGGGCGGACCTCCGGAAGAAATTGGCCACAAAGTGGCGGCTGCTTTGGTGGGCACGTTTCTCGGCATTCTGCTGTGCTACGGCCTGGTGGGACCTCTGGCCGCACGCATGGGCAAGACCGCAGAGGAAGAACACGCTTTTCTGATGGTCATGCGAGTTGTCATTGTCGCGTTCCTCAAGGGTGTAGCTCCAATCATGGCAGTTGAGATTGGACGGCGAGTCGTGCCCGGGCATGTGCGTCCTTCGTTTAAAGAAGTAGAGCAGGCCTGTCGCGGAGGCGGATCTGCGGCTGCGGCGGCGACAACGGCTGGCTAGAGATGCCACATGACTGCTCCTCCCATCATCGTCATTAAGAAAAAAGGCGGCCATGGCGGCCACCACGGTGGCGCATGGAAAGTCGCTTATGCCGACTTCGTTACCGCTATGATGGCGCTATTCATCGTCCTGTGGTTGATGAACTCGAGTAAACAAATCCAGGTCGCGGTGGGCGGCTACTTCAAGGATCCGACCGGAACGTCAAAGAAGGTCGGAACGAATCAATCGGGCTCGGGAGAAAACTTCTCGCTCACCAAGCAGAACATGTCTCAACTCAAGGAACAGTTGCAGAAAAGCATCCACAGCATCAACGATCTCGAAAAGCTCCGCAAGAACGTCGAGATGACTGTCACCGCCGAGGGCTTGCGCATCGAGTTGCTCGAATCACAGAACGGGACTTTTTTCGATAGCGGCAGTTCCACGTTGAACGAGACCGGACAGGAGATGCTGAGTTTGTTCGCGGCAGAACTCGGCAAGCTGCCCAACAAGGTATCGATTGAAGGCCACACGGATGCCAAAGCCTTCACCGGAGCCAGAAACTACAGCAACTGGGAACTCTCCGCAGACCGCGCTAACTCGGCCCGACGCCTGATGCAGGAATCCGGATTGCGTCCTGATCAAGTGTCGCAAGTGCGAGGATTCGCCGATCAACATCTGCGAAGTCCAAACGATCCCATGGACGCCTCAAACCGGCGCATTTCGATTATCGTGCAATATCTCGACAAAGCGAACGAGGACGTCGAAACTCCAGAAGCATCGGGCCAGAGGAATTCGACGGAGCAGAAACCAGCGAAGACGGAATGAAATACTAAGGTAGAAGGCAACGCGAGCAAAAAAATAAGGCTGACTTAACTAGCCAGCCTGGGAAAAATGACAACTCTATTTCTCTATCTCTTGCTTTGGGTTTAACGAACAGCGGCATCGCAGCTTGGAGCGCTCGGTGGGCATATCGCTATTGGGCCATGGGTCCTGGCAATAGCAGCACACGCGAACGTGCCTACCAAACCTACCAACAGTAGCAACGCTCTGAGTGAACGTTTCATGGACTTCTCTCCTTAGGGTCTGCCGAAAGCCCGCGGGAGTGCCGGGATTTCGACGGAGCATTATACACAGACCTGCAAATCAGTGATTCTCCGAACGTTAACGTTCGGTCAATTGATTGGTGGGATGGCGTAGTCCAGAGCCAAACGCAGTCGACAGGATTCCTTGCGGGTTTGGAGCGGCCTTTGTGGGCTTTCCTACGGTATCTCTTAAAGTGAAGGTTTCAGTTTAGGCAGGTAACCTTAGCAGGCCTTGCGCAAGGCACACGAATGCGTGAAATTCGCACTTGACAGGGAATTTGCGACGTCTCGGTTTTTCAGCGTTCGAGCAATTACCGCCTGCCGCCGGAACTCACTGCGGCAGCGGCGCGCGTTCGAACAGGCGTAGCCGGCTTTGGCAATCGCAGAGGCTCATTGGCCGACTGCAGATCTGAACTTTTTGAAAAGGCTCGTTCCACCATTCCCTCAAACATTGGTATCAGCGAATCGTTGGCCGGAGCCGCGTGCTGCAGATCGGAGAGTCCTTTTTCCCAACGCTGAGTCTGCAACTGATTGATGCTTGCATCACGCGTGACAATCGGAAGTATCGAATAAGTGAGCCAAACGAGAATCGACGCATCGTAAGCGAGCATGTAAATCAGGTTGTAATTTCCCCACTGAACAATTCCACCCTCACTCAGCGCCAGCAACATCAGCTCCGTACCGGCAAAAACGCCAAAGCCCAGCGAGATCCCGAAGCTGTACTGCCTACGCGAAACTCCGAGAAAACGCGAAAACAACACCAGGAAGAGAATGAGTCCAACCTGCACCATGCGTACGGATCGTTCCAGGGTAGTGACCGCATGGATGATGGGATCCTGGGTATAGGTGTTGGACGCAGCCACGACCACCGACACCAGAAGCATGACCACACCCGCCCACTTAAAAACAGGGGTTCCCAGGTCTTTTAAAGAGTGATAGGGGCGAAAAACATCCAGAAAGATCTCATGAATGACCTTGAAGCCGAGGATCGCGTTGATCGCTTCAGCGCTCCAATAAGCGTAGAAGTAATACTTGTAAGGTGCGTAACGATGAAGTGGATAGGTGACGGCGAATATTGCGACTTGAGCGACGACAAATGAAAAGAAAACCGGGAATTGCTTGTGCAGCTTGCGCCGCCACATTACTGCGGCAACCAAGGCCTGCAAGGCCGGTTGGGCGCACCACAAACATAGGGACGTTAGCTGGCTGTGGATGGACATTCTTGTCGAGCCCCAAGCGGCAAATTCTAACGATTCGCCGCCCGCTCATCCTGCCATATCCTGACCGAGTTGAGCACGTTGGGTCAACGCACTTAGGTAACCAAGGTAACCATTACCTTGCCCCGCGGGGCCTTGTCCTAGCGGACAGCCATAATCATGCCCTGAAATCGGCTAGCTTGCCTCTGGGGTCGAGTGGAGGTAGGCCCGCATCATGCGTACCTCGTCGTCTTTGGCGTTGAGATCGTGGAGGAGGATGTCTCGCAGCGAGACTACGCCCCGCAGTTCTCGCCCCTGGCAAACCGGCAGGTGGCGAAAGCCGTGGCGTCGCATCAGGGTCATGCAAGTTTCCAGCGAATCGCCGGGTTCGACCGTCATTGGGTCTTCGGTCATTACCTGTCGCACGTTGGTGCGAGTCGGGTCCTTGCCGCTCACCACGACCCGGTTCATCAAATCGCGTTCGGAAAAGATACCCACCAACTGTCCGCTGTGCAGGACCGGCACGGCGCCAATATTGTGACTTACCATGAGGCGGGCAACCTCAAGCACGGTCTGTTCTGGCTCAGCGGAAATCACCAGCTGATCTTTCAGCAGATCGCAGATCAACATTTTGCACCTCCCGCGACTCGCACCGGAACTGCTCAGGCTCCGGGAACAATGTCAGCCCGGCTTTGAACGGAGGAAGCAAAGCCGTCTAAGACTGCGCTCGGCGGAGTATATGTCGAAACCTCTGCCCCGGAAAGAAAAAACTTGAACGTGAAGTATGCCTCTTCCGGCCATTCATTGATGCTCGGAGAAAACCCTACGCGGCCGAGCTCTTGCTCAGGGTAATCACGTAGGAAGAGGAGCTAAACGCCGCTGGAATTTCCGATCTCTCGCGGGCGCTAATGATGACGTTGTAATCTTCGCTGGCGCGTATGCGGCTGAAAACCGGCGTTGCCTTCGCCGGTTCAACCAACGCGAGGTAGTGCAGGAAACCAAACACATCGGCCGTGGGTTCCAGCGCCGGGGCGACGAATGAAACCTCGACGTCCTCATGATGAAAGTGCCAGGCAAGCGAAGCGGCCAGGCGGACCGCAAGCTCATAGCTCGCCGCATTCATCACCCCGGGTGCGGGGTTGTCGAACACAATCCGCAGCTTGCGCTCATCCTCACGGCTGAACTCCCGCACTTTCAAGCTGCCGGTGCGCGCGGTGGCCTTCCAGTCCACGTGGCGTGCGGAATCTTCAGGCATGTAGTCGCGAATGCGATAGAGGTCGTATCCGCGACCGCGCACGAAACTTTCGAATTCACCGGTAACCATCGGCAATACCTCAAGGTACTGCTCGATGGGATCGACGGACGGATAGGCAATGATCTCGCGTGCGAGATTAATGCGGCGCGTCTTGGTCAGAAATGCAAATGGAAACCGCGTTGCCAGGCCAAAATGTTTCTCTCGATAGCGTCCACGCAATGGGAACGTTAGTTCCAAATCTGCGCGCAGTTCTTGTTGCGCACCAATAAAAGGAAAATAGACCGGTTGTTCGAGAATGGGACGGTCTATCTCTTCTTCGACCCGTCGCAAGCGGCGATCGGGCAGTCGGAGCCATTGCCGTTCCGGAGCTCGGTTCCGAGGCCAGCCAAAGGTATAGGCCTCCCACTGCCAGCGCCGCACCCGTTTGCGCTTTGCCGGCACCGCATGAATCGAAAACGACGGCATCCATGTGCTGTGATTCCGCAGCAGCAAGCGGGCCAGCGTTGGGCGCCCGGAAAAAACTTGCTCGGGTAAATGAACATCGAGTTCAAGGCCTCGTAGCACGACCGCGGATGCGACCCCTGAAACGATGATCGCCGAGAGCAACGCCGCCACGATCACATACAGAAGATTGTTGCCGGTATTAATCGCGGCAATTCCAATCACGACCGTGATCAGGATGTAGATCAGGCCGGCCCGGGTCACGTCGTAATCCATCGCTTCACTTACCCGTGCCGCTACAACTCTGCGTGCCAGATACGGAACCGTGGTTAGCCCGACGAAGGTCGCCAATAGGAGCGCAGCCGACGCCAGCACGATCGTGCCCCAGATGCTGCCCGACTCTCGTGACACGGTGGAGAACAATGCCGCGGCAAAAGCGAGCACCAGTCCAACCAGGGCCACAAGGAAGCGGACCCAAACCTCCGGGACCCCAATTCGCGCCAACCAGGATGCTGACGGATCGGAGGTGATTTGAGGATTCAGACGCATGTTGTATGCGCGCTTATCTCAGCCAGAATATGCCTTTGTTCGCAGGCAGTGGAAGTGACGGAAGATTTGCGGGGGAAAAAGACTACGGAAGCTGTTCCCCGGAAGCTGCAGAACTCAAGCGGACGCGGAATGCCGCTGTCTCCACCAGAGGTAAAAAACGATTGCGATTACAACAACCACGATTGCGACATTGATGCGGGTGACAGCTCGCACCAGAGCTCGCCAGTGCTGGCCAAACAAATAGCCGGCAGCGGCGATGCAACTGACCCACACCAGTGCTCCCAGAAAGTTGTAGATGGTAAACGTTCGCCAGCGCATGCGCAGCACACCGGCAAGCGGACCGGCGATCACGCGCATCCCGAAAACAAAGCGTGCGAAAAAAATCGTCGCAGCGCCATAACGCGCGAAGAGAGCCTCGCCGCGTTCGAAGAATTGTTGCCGAATTCGAAAGAGGCGCTGATAACGTTCCAGTAGCGGTCGCCCGCCATAGAAACCAATGGCAAACCCAAGATTGTCACCCACCGTGGCCGCGCAGGTGGCAACCACGATAATCCATCCCAGGTGCAGCTTGTGCTCCGAATAAGCAAAGAAGCTTGCGACCAGCAGTGTGGTTTCGCCCGGCACCGGCAGGCCAGAGTTCTCACAGAGCAGCATCAGCGCAACGGCCCAGTAGCCATAATCGGCAACAAAGGTACGAACGAAATGGGAGATGCTGTGGCCCATTGGCAAAGCTGCAGTCTAGCAGGGTAAGGAGAAGCTCAGTCTCGAAATGGCGATAGCCGAGAGCCTAAAAACGAGAGCCGGAAACGAGAAACTCAATCAGCGCCGCGTTGAATTTCGCTGGCGCTTCCTCGTAGGGCAGATGACCTACGTCTTCGAAGGCGATCAGGCGTAAGTTGCGAAAATTGCTGCGCAGAGGCTCAGCCGAAGAAAAATGCACCGCGCGATCTCTCGTTCCCCACATGAGCAGCGTCGGATAGTCGGAGATCTTTGGGAGTGCAGATTCGAGCGCTTTCAGGTCATCCGTCCAGTTTGCAAGGATGCTTGCAGCGTGCCGAAATACATGATTCTTTACGATCGGTACCCGGTAGCCGGAAAGCGAATCCGTCGGAATCTTCGAACCGTGGCTGAACAGGCGCCGCAACCAAAGGTAATCGAGAATTCGCCAGCGTTCGATCGTGTTCCGGAAGACAACTGAGCCTATTGGCGTCACGAGAAACGGGGCCAGACGCTTGCCATGTGGCGACCAGGGGTTCACGGGAGCAACCAGAATCAGCCGCTTGAGTCGCGAGTCGCGGCGCTCCTTTGAGAGCGCAGCCGTCATGATGGCGACACCACCGCCGTGCGATG